>WNFB01002912.1_pt1 | contig 15026 bp, 13 predicted proteins | sample 5400501 | NCBI WGS metagenome assembly WNFB01 (sample SAMN13153341, study PRJNA577476) | soil metagenome | isolation source: 200 cm saprolite under Douglas fir tree site 2 hole 1 | place: USA:California | collected 2015-04-18
GCATCGGTCGCCGAGTATTGATCGAGCAGGAACCAGATCTCGCGGGCGCGCTTCTCGCCCACGACCCGAGCGAGGTAGGCGGAGCCGAAGCCCCCATCGAAAGAACCGACGCGCGGCCCGGCCTGTCCGAACCTGGCGTGCTCGGCGGCGATCGAAAGATCGCACAGCACGTGAAGGACGTGCCCACCTCCGATGGCGAGCCCGTTTACCGCTGCGATCACTGGCTTGGGCACATCGCGAATGAGGCGATGGAAGTAGGTGACCTCGAACAGGCCATTCGACGTCGGCCCATAGTCACCAGTCTCGTTCCTCTGTTTGACATCGCCGCCAACGCAGAAGGCGCGGTCGCCCTGGCCGGTGAGGATGACGGCGCGAACATCCTTATCTGCCCACGCGCGCTTGAAAGCGTGGATCAGCTCCTCGATCGTCTTGGCGCGAAAGGCGTTGAGCCTGTTTGGACGGTTGATGGTGACGACGGCCACGGGGCCGTCCACCTCGTAGAGCAGGTCTTCGTAATCCATCGTGGTGCTCTCTCCTTCCGCTTCGAACGCGGTCAACCCTTCAGCCCGCCCTCTCGAGTAGAGTTCCGGTTCCCAGCCCGCCGCCGCAGCACATCGTGACCAGGGCGTAGCGGCCGCTCATTCGCTGCAGCTCGTGCACCGCCTTGGTCACGAGGACCGCACCGGTCGCGCCCAAGGGGTGGCCGAGCGCGATGGCGCCGCCGTTGGGATTCACGCGGCTCAGGTCGGCATCGACCTCGTCCGCCCATGAGAGCACGATCGACGCGAACGCCTCGTTGATCTCGACCAGGTCGATGTCGCTCATGGCGAGGTGATTGCGCCGCAACAGCTGCGGCGTGACCTCGTGTGGACCGGTGAGCATCATGACCGGGTCGACACCGATGAGCATCGAGTCGACGACGCTTGCCTTCGCCTGCAGGCCGTGTTCGGCCACCCAGCGCTCGCTTGCGAGCAGAACGGCTGCCGCGCCGTCCGAGATTTGAGAGGCGGTGCCGGCGGTATGGATGCCATCCGGCACGACGGGCTGAAGCTGAGCGAGTGCCTCGATGCTGGTCTCGCGGAGGCCCTCGTCCTTGAACACCGTCGTGTTGTCGGTTTCAACCGCCACGATCTGGCCGCTGAAGCGGCCACCGGCCCATGCCGCCGCCGCAAGCTCCTGCGAGCGCAGGCCAAACTCATCGGCGCCATCGCGGCTTACCCCCCACTTCTTCGCAATCGCTTCGGCGGCCTGAAATTGGTTGAGGAAGGCGTAGCGCTCGAGGTATTCGGGAGGAACCGGCCGGCCGAGGCCGAGCTCCTTCTTGTAGTTGGCGCCGATCGGGATCCGGCTCATGGATTCGACCCCGCAGGCGATTACGACGTCGGCCAGGCCGCCCCGGATCAGGCCCGCAGCGAGCGTGAATGCCTGCTGGGAGGAGCCGCATTGAGCGTCGACCGTAGATACGGCCACCTGCTCGGGCAGGCCCGCCGACAACCATGCCGTACGGCCGACGTTGAACGACTGCTCCCCGACTTGGCTGACACATCCGGTGATGACCTGCTGAATGTCGCGACCCTCGACACCTGACCGGGTTAGCAGCTCTGTCAGGACACGGCCAAGAAGGACTGCGGGATGTATCCCGGCCAGGGCCCCGTTGCGACGCCCGACGGGAGTCCGCACCGCGTCCAGGACTAGAACTTGCTCCATTGCTCAATAATAGAGTACTAGACTATTTTGCGCAACCCCCGACTCGCAAGTGGGCTCTTCACGACTCGACCTGGCTCCAGGTCGGCAACCTAAACGCTCCCTAGACAACCGCCTGTTCAAAAGAAAAGCGCAGCTTGCCCGGAAGCAGGTCTTGTAACCGCAGCCGAGAGAAAACCGGCTTGCGCTAACCTTCGGAGGGGATGCCGGCGTAGCTCAATTGGCAGAGCAGTTGCTTTGTAAGCATCAGGTTACGGGTTCGATTCCTGTCGCCGGCTCCAGGCTTGAGCTCGCACGATCGGCGCGGCGTGGTTTGTAAACAGCAGGTTATCGGTTCGATTCCGTTCGCCGGCTCCAGCTGCGCCCTGGCCGGGCGCGAACTCTTACTGGTCGATGTTCATGAACCCATGCAGGTCGACCAGGTAGTCGGCCGGAACGGGGCCGTTGCGGATGATGAACTTTCCGTCGCTCGTATGGCCCGGGTTGTCGAACCCGAACTGGCACATGAAGAAATTCGACCACGCCCTGAAATGGCCGGCGAAATTCAGGTTGATGGCCTGGCTGCCCGCCACGAACGGCATGCCGAACGGCCTCACCGACATCCATCCCTGGCCCTTCCAGCGCATGGCGGTCAGGTTGCCAACTATGCCGTAGTAGTTCGTCGAGTCAAACAGCGACCCCGGGAACAGGAACGGGCCGATCACGACCTCCGCCCCCGCCGCCAGGTGGCCGCTCGTCAAATGCTGCGGGTTGGCAACCCACGCGATTGTGGCGCCGCTCCCGGCGGCCCGCACGCTGGTCGCGCCCAGCGCGGCCGACCCAGCGGCGCCCAGCGCCGCAGCGCCGGCCAGCTTGAGGAGATCCCTACGGGTGCTTTTGGATGGCGTCGTACGTTCGCTCATGGTCCATCGCTCCACGTGTTCAAGTCGGCCGGTGCGCTCAGCCGCTACTCTAAACCCGGAAGTGCAGAAGGGATGAACGCCGACGAACGGGCTGCGCTCATCAAGCGCTACAAAGAAGGCCACCGCGCTGTGATGGACGCCCTGCGCGGCATCGATGACGGAGAGCTCGACCGGTCGGCCGGCGGCGAGTGGACGCCGCGCCAGATCGCCCACCACCTGGCTGACAGCGAGATGACATCAGGAGTCAGGCTGCGCCGCCTCATCGTTGAAGAGAGCCCCGTCATCCAGGGCTATGACGAGGCCGAGTTTGCGATGAAGCTCACGTCCGACCGACCGATCGCACCGTCCCTCGAGGTCATGCGCTACGTGCGCGAGTCGTCCGCCCAGATCCTGGACCGCCTGACGGAATCTGATTGGCAGCGCGCGGGGACGCACAGCGAAAGCGGGCCGTATTCGGTCGAGGATTGGCTCACGATCCACGCCGCCCACGGGCACGACCACGCCGCGCAGATCAAGCGCTCACGCGGCTCGAAGTAGGAACGGCGATGGCGACGACCCAGGTCGTGATGGAGGCGGCGCTGACCAGGGCCGCCGCGGCCAGGGAGGCCGACCTGGCGGACCTCTTCGAGGAGCTCCGCATCCCGTCCGTCAGCACGTTGCCCGAACGGCGGCAGGACTGCCTTCGCAACGCCGAATGGTTGAAGGCGCGACTGGAGCGGATCGGTTTCAAAACCGAGGTCGTCGACGTGATCAAGGACGGCCTGCCGGTGGTGGTCGCCGAGTGGAACGGCCGGCCGGGCAAACCACACCTCACCATCTACGGCCACTACGACGTGCAGCCACCGGATCCTCTCGACGAATGGCAGTCGCCGCCGTTTGAGCCGGAGATCCGCGAGGGGCGCATCTACGCCCGAGGCTGCGCCGACAACAAGGGCAACCACATGGCGACGCTCAAGGCGGTCGAGCACCTCGTCGCCGCGGGTGGGCCTCCGATCAACCTGCGGTTCGTGATCGAGGGCGAGGAAGAGATCAGCGGCGAATCGCTGCCGCGCTACATCCGGGCGAACGGGTCACGACTAAAGACCGACGCCGTGCTCGTCTGGGACAGCGGCTTCGATGAGGACGGCCACCCGACCCTGGCGACCGCCCTCCGCGGGTTGCTCTACGTCGAGCTTCACGCACGAGGCGCGGCGGTCGACCTGCACTCGGGCATGTACGGCGGAGTCGCACCCAACCCGATCAACACCCTGGCCCGCATCGTGGGCGATCTGAAGGACCGCCACGGACACATCACGATTCCGCACTTCTACGACGCGGTGGTAAGGCCGAGTCCTGAGGAGCTCGCGAGCTGGAAGAAGAAGGACGCGGGGTACGCGGAGACGGTGAAGCGCATGTCTGGAGCGAAGGTGCTCGAGGGCGAGGAAGGGTTCCTCGCGCTGGAGCGGACCGGCAGCCGGCCGACCCTTGACGCGAACGGGATTGTGGGCGGCTTCGTCGGAGAAGGCAAGAAGACCGTGATCCCGGCTCGCGCCTCCGCCAAAGTGAGCATGCGGCTGGTTCCGAACCAGGACTGGAAAGCGATCCTGGCCGCCCTGGAAAAGCAGGTCGAAGAGCTGACGACTCCGGGAGTGAAGATCACCGTCGAGATGCTGGGCGCCGCCCCGCCGGTGCTGTGCGGGGTCGACCACCGCGCGGCGCAGGCAATGCGCGCCGCCTACAAGGAAGCGTTCGGCAAGGAGACGGCGCTGGTTCGTGTCGGCGGCTCGATCCCGGTGTCGATCGACTTCCAGGAGGCGGTCGGCGCGCCCCTCGTGATCAGCGGCATCGCTCAGTCCGACACCGCAATCCACTCACCAAACGAGCGTCTCGTCGTCGACAACTACCACCGCGGGATCGAGGCCGTGATCCGGTTCATCTGCAAGCTGGGCGAGTAGGCCGCAGCCGTAACTCGCGCTGGTATCAGAGATTGCAGGTCCCCACTGGCCTGCCCCGACCCCCGGGGAGGCCCCCCGCAACGGGGCTTCCCCCTTCCCTGGATACGACCAAGTCGGCCCGAACGGCTCAATCAAGGGCTCCCCATGCCAACAATTGGGCCCGAATGGTGGAAAGGCTAGGACGACGCCGGCAGCAACTCGAACGTCGCCTGCTCCCCGGGGGTGAGCGGCTGGTTCGGTCTGGACGCTTTCACGAATGGGCCGTACTTGGGCTTGTAGAGGCCGGAAACCATGCGGGCCTCGGCCGGATCGGTGACGTGGCGCGGCTTGACCTTGACTTCGGTTTTGCCGACATGCAACACGCCCTCGCCGCGCGCAACCAGGTTTTGGGGCCAGTTTCGCCGAAGACCCTGTCCTGAGCGCACGTATAAATGCTTGCCGTCGGTCGTGATCCAGATGGTCACCTGGTGTGGCTTCCCGGACTTGCGGCCGAAGGCGGTGAGCTTGACCTCACGCTCGCGTTTCGAAGCCTCGAGCAGATCGGCGCCGAAACTCTCCACGCCGACCACGATAGGCTCACACGGTCTTGGTTTACAGCCTCCGCCGGCCAGCCGGCATTTTCATCGCCCTGCTGATGGTCTCGTGCACGGCGGCGCCACAGCATGCCGCGGCAACGCCGTCCCCCTCGCCTTCGCCCAGTCCGAGCCCCGTGGTCCAGTCACCGTCGCCTTCTCCGTCTCCCCCTCCCCTGCCCGCCCAGCGCGCGGAAGCGTCGTTGCCCGTGGCGCTGGAGGAGGCCGCCGCCGCTACCGCCGGCGACAAGCTCTACGTGATCGGCGGCTTCGACGCCGCCGGCAACAGCCTGCAGACCGTGTGGGTGTTCGACGGCAACAGCTGGGGCGCGGGCCCTCGCCTTCCCCTCGGGCTTGATCATTCGTCCGCCGCGGTCATGGACGACCACGTTTACGTGGCCGGCGGTCACAACTTCGGCCGGGACTCGCCGCGAGTTTTCCGTCTCGACGGTGGGTCTTGGATCGAGCTGGCCGCGATGCATCACGCGCGCGGGGGCCATGCCCTGCTGGCGGCCGCGGGCCGGCTCTACGCGATCGGCGGGAACACAGCGTCCGCGAACGTCGCGCCAGCCGAGGTATACGACCCCGCCTCTGGCGTGTGGTCCGACCTTCCCTCGCTGCCCACGCCCCGCAACCACGTTTCGGGTTTCGTCTTCGGCGCCAACGTCTGTGTCGCCGGCGGCCGTTCGCCTGCGACCACCCGTGTCGACTGCTTCAACTTCGAGAGCTCGGCCTGGGCGCGCCTGCCGGACCTGCCGCGACCGACGAGCGGCGCGGGCGCGACGACGTTGGACGATGGCAGCGCCGTCATCCTGGGTGGGCAGGACGCCGGGGAGACGACGATCAACGACCAGTTCGCGCGGCTGCTGAATACCGATGGCTGGAGCTCCGCCGGGGCGATGCTCGTGCCGCGGCATGGGTTCGAGCTGGCGATGTTCCAGGGGCGCGCGTGGGCCTGCGGCGGCGGTTCGCTGCCAGGTCTTCACCCGGTGGTGACGTGCACTTCCGTGGTGTGACGAAATGCGGTCAGGCCGAACCCGGCCCCACCGAGGCGCCGACGACGAACTGGATCGGCGGTCCGGGAGCGTACAGGCGCCGCCCGTCGGCGCTGACCACGCGCACGGCCAGCAGATGAAGGCCTCGCGTCAGCCTGGTGGTGTCGAGAATCGCGTCGAAGCCGCAGCGGTCGTAACGCATGCTGCCTAGCGCCGATGCCGCCAGCGGGCTGTCGTCTCCATACACCGCCTGTTGAAACGGCCGGCCGTCCACGTCGATGAACACGGTCTTGGCCGGCGCTGCCGCGGGCTCGTCGATCGCCCATCCGACCACGGCGACGCGGTCGGGCTCCAGGCGCCCCACGCCAAGCGTGGCCTCAGGCAGCCGGAGCTGCGTCACCTCATAACGGCCCGTTCGGGCATCGCCGGCCAACACGTCGCGAGCCACCGGGACGAGGTCGCGGCCGTGGGCGTAGTAGCGAGCCGTGAGGGTCGGGAACGCGAAGATCGCGCCTGCCACGGTATAGAGGACGAGGCCCGCCGCCTGCATCCGAAACAGCGCGGGCCCGAATTTTCCTGGCAGCGCGCGCGGCGCGTACTTGAGCGCGACCCAGAAGACTCCCGGCAACAGCGGGAAGTAGTAGCGGCCCTGGATGCCGGGATAACCCTCGACGCTCAGCAGGAAGACGCCTAGCAAGAAGTAGGAGATGGCCACTGGATTCGAGAACGCCATCCGCAGCGCGCGACTTGTACGGCCGTTGCGCGCGACCCGAAACAGCCGATAGCCAACCTGGCCAAGCCGGACCACGGTGCATACAAACAGGCCGATCGACATGCCGGCGATAAACAACCAGACGACCGCAGTGACGGCCGGCGAGCCGAGCACAAGCGGCGTGTCCACCCAACCGAACGCGCCCCAGAAACTGCCGAACTCGCGCCCGAACGTGTGGTCGAGAAAGGTGAATCCGACCAGGCCTCCCACGTATTGCACAGTCGTGGCAATACCGCCGCCTAGGGCTGACCGGAAGTCGGATACATTGCCGAGCTGTCCGGCGGTGATCAGCGCGGGCGAGCCCCACTGAGTCCACACCTGGATGGCTTCGAGCGCGACGGAGGGCGCCACCAGCAGAAGAGCCAAGATCGGCCAGCGTCGCGAGTCGCGCATGTCGACCCGCTGGGTGACCAGCATCGCAAGCGCCGCCGCCCCCACGATTGCGAAGAAGTGCACCTTCGTGACCAGCAGCAAGCCAAGGGCCATCCCCAGCACAGCCGTCCAGCGCAGGTCGTGGGGACGCCGCCTGAGCTCGAGGGCAGCCAGCAGCGCCAGGGTCGCCAGGGTGAAGCTGAGGCTGTCGGACTGAACTGACGCGCTCATCATCGTGCTCATCGGAAACAGACCGACCACGCCGGTCAATGTGAGCGCAAGCGCACGACCACAGCCAAGGCGCCTCAGCACCAGGAACGTCAGCACGAGGCTCAGCGCGAGAAGCGCGGCGGACAGCGCGCGCGCGGCGAAGTACAGGGACGTCGGGCTATTCGTGAAGCGGGACGTGATCCCCATGGCCGCCGCATCCAGTAGGTAATAGCCGAACGGGTAATAGCGAAGGAGCGGCGGATCGAGCAGCTGTTGCGCCGTCTCGGTCGGGTGAACTCCGAAGTCGACCGTCGAGTAGTACGCGTCGCTCCCGTAGCCTGGGGGGGCTTTCACGTCGGGCTTCTCGGTGATCACAGCCACGCCGGACTGGTCCTCGAGGTAGGTGGGATAAGGGATGGTGCGGCCCGCCGGCAACGTCATGCGCGGCACATCCCGCGGTGCGACCAGCCCGCCCCCGCTGTACAGCGCAGCCGAATACTCGAAGTGAACCGTCTCGTCGGGCGCCTCGAACATGGGGACGTAGAAAACCCAGGCGAGGGCAACCGTGACCGACACCACTACGATGACACCGAGTAGAACCGCGGACAGCCGCTCCGAAGGCTCTCCCAACCGGAGCCGTGTCACCCGGACTCGATGGCGGCGAGGTAGCGATCGGCGGTCGCGCCTACATCGAATATGTCGAGCAGCGCGGCCCGCGCCTTTTGATACCTGCTGACCTGGCCATCGCGGTCGCTGATGAATGTGTTCATGGCCGCCGCCAGCGCCGCGGCGTCGGCCGGTGGTACCGGCGCGGCGAGGCCATGCCGTCGGGCGAGCTCACCCAGGTCTCCAACGTCGGTCACGAGCATGGGCAGGCCGGCTTGAAGGGCTTCCGAGAAGACGATGGGGATGCTTTCGTTGCGCGATGCGACGACGAGGCAGTCGCAGGCGGACATGTACCCGGCGATCACGTTGCCAGGCTGGCTGGAAAGAAACGTCACACGATCGCCGGCGCCGGCGGCCTCGACCTGCGCCTTCAGGACTTTCTCCATCGATCCGCTCCCGCAAACGGTGAGACTTGCATCGGCGCCCGAGGCCAGGACACGGAGCATCGCATCGACCATGACATCCGCACCCTTCACTGCCTCGAGCCTGCCCACGAAGAGAAAATTGATCCCCGAGCCAAGCGGGCGCGGCAGTGGCGCCGGGGCGGGCAGCCGCCTGGTGGTTGGAAGGAACTCGCAGTCACGGCCGGAAATCCGCTTCACCTCGGCGCCCAGCTCCAGGCCGTCAGCGAACCGATGGTCGGCGTCACGTAGGACGCGTCGCACGAGAGCTCCGACCACGGGTCGACGCGCCCAATTGTGGATATCGGAACCGAGGGCCCAGATCGAATAGGGAATCCGCGGCCGGCACACGCGCCAAGCCAGGTAACCGGCAGGGATCGCCCAAAGCGCCAGGCAGGCGTCGATCTTTTCTTCCAGGACCAGGTTCCGCAATGCACGCTCTCCTGACCGGAGCAGCGACGCGATGAGCCTCAGGTCTTTGGGTGAGCTGAGCCTGAAATCGACGAGGGCTTTGGAGCTCCCCGCCCATGGATACCAACGAACCGAATAGCTATCGCAGGCTTCTTTGGGACCCGCCTTGTCAGGCGTCACCACCGTGACGGCGGCCCCGCGGGCGGCCAGCGCTGACGCGAATCCAGGCACGAAGGCACCTGCGAAGTCGGAGGCGTGCGCGGGATACGAGCTCGTGACGATCGCGATCCGCCGAGTTGGCGCTATCGGAGCTCCTTGTTGTATTCCATGTCGAACCACATGGCGAACAGCAGCAGCTGCAAGCCGGAGATGCCGAGCAGCGCCACCAGCACGATGGTCGCGACCGCGACGTCGCCTCTCGTCAGCTTGGCGATCGTTTCGATCATACCCAGGATGAAGCCGCTCAAGAGGAGCGCGAAACCCAACGCATAAAAGAAGACGAGGGGATGGAAGTCGCGAATCACGTATTTTTCGAACATTCGATAGAAGAAGCCGCGGAGGAGCAGGAACGACACGGTTGGGATGACCTTCCAGACCTTCATCGACGAGCGCTCGCCGATGCCATACCGGGGCGTGATGTGGACGTCCGCGACCCGAAAGTTGCGGACGTTGAGCCGGACCAGCATGTCGTTGGGATAGCCGTACGAGGGGTAGAGGTCGTCAAGGTTGATCGCTCGCAGCGCCTCAGCGCTGATGGCCGTGTATCCGGACTGCGTGTCGGCGACATGCCAGTAGCCCGATGCGATCTTGGTCAGGAGCGATAGGAACGCGTTGCCCAGGTAGCGGACATGCGGCGTTTTCTGCCAGGCAAGGCCGCTGGTCAGGCGGTTGCCCTTGCTGTAGTCGGCCTTCCCGTCGGCGACCGGCTCGAGGATGAGCGGCAGCTCCTTAGGATCCATCTGGCCGTCTCCGGCCATCACGGCCACAACCTCAATGCCGTCCTCGAGGGCGGCCTTGTAGCCAGAGATGATCGCCTTGCCGACGCCGCCGCGAGCCTCGTGCCGGATCAGCTCCACCCGATGGCCGTGGCGCTTGGCCCAATGCTTGGTGACCTGGGACGTGGTGTCTTGGCTGCAATCGTCGACGACGTAGATCTTGTCGACAAAGTCGGGCATGGTCGTGAGCACGGTTTCGATCTGCTTTTCTTCGTTGTAAGCCGGGACCACGACTCCGACCCGGCAGCCCTTGAACACGGCCGCGCCATTCTAGATGTGTGGCGCGGCCTCAGGGCGCAATAACGCGTTCAACCTGCCGTACGCGCCTGAGATCAGCTTCGCGTATAGGCGGAAGTCCTCGGGTTGTATCACCAGGCTCTCCCAAACGCTGTTGCCGGACTCCCTGACAAAAATTGCCAGGGCGACAGCGCTTCCGATCGTGTAAATGACGCTGGAGGCTGCTGCAGCGCCCTCGATTCCAAAGCGCGGAATCAGCGCCAGATCCAACAGCACCGTGATCACGAGGTTGATCGGAGCCACGTAGGCTCCGTAAATCGGCTTACCAATCCCGCTGAAGTAGCTGGACGCAACCTTCCCAAAGCTGAGCGCGACCGTCCCGGGCAGGAGCAGCCAGAGCGGTGTGACGGCTGGCAGCATCTTCGCTGTGAAGATCGCCTCCACAAGCCAACGACCCACGAGAAGCAGGGCCAGGCAGCCGAGAGCGGTCGCCAGCAGCGTGTTACGAGCCACGACGGCGGTCAATCGATTGGCTTCCGCGCGCTCGGACGATGCCACTCGCGGAAACACCACGGTGCTCACCCCGTTGGCGAGCAGCCACATCGCCTCGGACAGGGCCACCGCGATCGAGTAGTAGCCCAGGCTCGCCACGCTGAGGAAGGCGTTGATGATTAGCCCATTCAGCCGGTAATTGAGAAAGCTGGCGAAGTTGGCCAGGTAGCTCTGGAGGCCAAAACTGGCCATCGCGCGCAGCACGACGGGGTCGATTCCAACTCGGATCGGAGCCACCCTTCGCGCGAGGGCAAGACCGGCCGCTGCGGCCGCACAATTGCCGAGAGCCCACGCCGTCAAGGCTCCCTCCACAGAAAGAACGGCAGCGACCCAGAACAGGATCACCAGGACGAATGCGATCGAGCCTGGTAGAGCGTTCAGCGTCGCGTACCCAACCGGACGACCGCTGCCGAGCACGAGCGAGGCGCACGCGGTCAGCAACTGTGAGGCGACGATGGTGACGAGAAGGAGTCCGAAGCTCGCGCTTGAGACATCCCTGAAATAGCTATGACGCAGCAGGACGTACAAGCCTGCAACCACCATGACCGCAAGCAGGGCACTACCGGCCGCTGCGCTCAGGATGGTTGACACGACCGCCTGGGCAGGATGCCGGCCACGACCGATGAGGTACACGGAGGCGGTGCTCAGTCCGAGCCCGGTGGCGAGCGGCGCGAGGAACGCGACGATTGTCACGAGCGTGAAAACGCCTTGGCCGTGGGGCCCGGTGGCGCGCGAAACCGCGACGGTGACTCCGAACAGCGCCGCCAGCTGCGCCGCCTGGAGACTCAAGGTCAGCAGGCTGCGTTTCAGCAACACGTCAGGATGCCGTTCTGTCGAAGCTCAGCAAGAAATCGGCAGAACGGTGGTCGAGTCGATTTCGCGCCCACGCCAGGCTCCGCTGGGAGAGCCACATGAGCACCGGCTCTGGCACATGAAGCCTGGACAATACAGTCGTCAGGCGCGACGGCACCCTTATCGGCCTCGCCTCGACCATGCGAAAGCCCGCACCCTGAAAGGCGTCCGAATACGTTGACGCCAGGCGCTGCTCCAGGAACCCGTCGAGCTGCTTGACCTGGTCCTGCCTGACTTGCTCGATGAGCACGAGCCGCCCGCCGGGCGCCATCACCCTGGCGAACTCGACCGCCAGCTCGCTGAGCCTTTCACTTTGGAGGACATGCTGGAGCACATACACGCTCACGACATGGCGAATGGAGCCGTTCGCGAACGGCAGGTGGTCGCCGTCGAAAAGGACCCAAGAGACGTTGGGAGCGGTCACACGCCGGCGGGCGACGCCGAGCATCTCAGGAGTGACCTCGAGGCCGACGACCACGTCGGCCCGGTCGGCGAGCCATCCGCTCAGCCGGCCGACTCCACAGCCGAAATCCAGCACAACACCTCGACCCGCGGGAAGTGCGGAGGCGATCGCCGTGCGATGGATCACATCCACCAGCCGATTCTTAGCGCCCGTGGTGTCAGCACGGTCCAATACCGGGCGCAGGTCGTCGAGGTGAGCGAGGGATCCCCAGTCCGTACGGCTCATCGGCTCAGTCCCCTGATCGACCGGAGCGCAGCGATGGCGGACCTGGCCTTGCGCCACGCCCAGAACGCCGCGCCATACGCGCGTCCGGCGACGACGTACGCCGGGTATTCGCGCGGGCGGGTGCCGAGCCCTTCTTTGAACCAACGAACTCCCGCCAGCCCCTCGTTGGAGCCAAGGTTGAAAACGCTGAACTCGCGAGCGGCGGCATCAGCGATGGCCCGCCAGTGCAGCAAGTAGTTCGCGCGCGTGGCGACATGGCGCTCGTCCAGGGCCGCACTCCAAGCAAAGACCTCGCCCTTGCCGTAAAAGCAGACCAGGCCGGCCACCGGTTCGTCGCCCACTCGTGCCATCCAGAGCCGCACGTCGCCCTCTGCGCAAAGGCGCTGGATCGCATCGAAAAGGGTCCACGGCTTGCCAGGATTGGCCCGGCCCCAGCGTCGAGAAGACGCCTCGAGGAGGCGATAGTAGGCCTGGAAGCTGTCGCGCGACTCGCCGGACTGGATCTGGACCCCGTCTCGTTCGGCCTTGCGAATGTATTGACGCGTCTTGGGGCGCATCGCCTCGAGCATGCGATCGGCAGGCTCGTTCTGCAAGTCGATCACATGGGCCACATAGCGGTCGAAGACGGCCGGCATTGGGAAGTGCGGGCGCGGCCCTGGATAGGCGATCAGAAGCCCGAACCGCGGCGTGCCTTGAAACCGGCGAGCAACCTCGGCACCGAGCTGCGACGACGAGGTCTCTGCCTCCCCGTCCAGGGCCAGTAGGCCCCCATAGGTGCCGAATGCGCTCGATTGGTGGAGGGTGCGGCCGAGACGGTCGTCTTTCGAAACCAGAGGCAGCAGCGCGCGTTGGCCCTCGAGCGTGAACTCGAGGGCTTGGGAGCGATAACCCAAACCGGCCTCCGACAGAATTCGCCCCCAGGTTGGTGTGGCGAAGAAGGAATAGCCAGCGAGGCTGCCAAGCCTGTCTTGCCAACCAGCCTCGCCGAGGACCTCGGTCTCCAACTGGGAGCGCTGACTCAGGTTGGCCAAGCCAGGAGCTCACGTTCTAGATTCGCGAACCGAGCGGCCGACTTGGGCTCGTTCGAATTCCAGGTCAGCACGTCGCAGTAGCCTGAATCCTCGGCCCAACCAACCGCCCGATCAGGGTCGTCGGTGACGCCCAGCACGGCGGCATGCTGCCCTGGCGACAAGCAGATCAAGCGCTCGTAGCCAAGAGTCTGGAGGCTACGCAGACGGGCCTGGCTGTCTGATACCAGGTCAGGGGCCAGCTCGAAGAACAAAAGTGGTTGATGGTTCCTCAGGGTTCGCTTCGCCCCTTTCAGGACCTCGAAGTCAAAGCCGTCGGTGTCAATCTTGATGAAATCGACCCGATATTGAGCGCTCAAGACCTGGTCCAGCGTTTTCACGTCGACCTGTTGGCGCCCGCGCATTTCGTGATCGGCGTACTCCGGTCCCGTGGCCGAGGCTGTGGTTTCGTTGTTGTAGAGATACGTCGTTCCCGGTTGCGCTCCAACAAAGAGCGGGAGCACGCGCACGTCGTTGTATCCGGCCGCCTCGAGGTTGCGTTCGAGGAACGGCCGGAAATCGTCTGACGGCTCCAGCGCCAGCACTTTGGCTTTCGGTTTGCCATGCAGGATCTGAAGCAGGCTCGCGCCGATGTTGCTGCCCACCTCGCAGATGAAGGGCTCGTCCTCTGGAAATGCCCGCACAACGATTCGGGCCAGGATCGCGTCCCAATCACCATGCCTGGCGACATGCCTACCGATCATGCTGTCCGCCGGATAAGCAAATTCGTGGCCCAGATAGGTCGTCACCTTCACGGTCTCGCGATCGACCACGCGCCGCATCCGCCGGAGAGCTCGAGCCGCAAGGTTGTATGAGCCGCGGCAGGCCCGGTTTCGCCGAAGGCGCCGGCGCAGTCGAAGCTTGAACATGCGTGAACCATAGATTGCCGGCACCGTGGCGGTCACCTGCGCGCGCGCGAGCTCAGCTCAGGCTGTAAGGCACATCCGTGTAGTTGTCGTAGGGGTCTTCGATGGCGCCGGTGTTGCGCACGTCGACCTCGATCATGTAGGCACCGCTGCTCGTCGAGCTCCAGGTGAAGGTGTTGGAGGCGCCCCAGTTCTGCACGAGGGTCCACACACCGGCCGGCGAGCGGACGTAGAACTCGTACTGAGGCGTGCCCGTGCAGCTCACCGTCGCTGTCCAATGCACGGTGGTGCCGGGCGACTGTGGGCTGGCCAGGTCTGGCGTCAGGCTCGGCGCGCCGCAGCCGCTGAGCGTGAAGGGCAGGTCGAAATAGGTGGTGTAGGAGACGCTAGAGCCGGCCGGCCTGATGTCGACCTCGAACATGTAGTTGCCAGCCCGGTAGTCGGCGCTCCAAACCGCTGTCGTGCTGCTCGTGTAGCCGCTCCCGATGATGTGCCAGTTGTTGCTCAGGTCGCGCCAGTAGAACTCGTACTGGGTGCCGCCGCTGCACTGCCCGGTCGCGGTCAGAGTGATCGGGCCCGAGCCGGAGGCATAAGGGGAGGCGCCGCTGGCGGCAAGCGTCGGTGTGTTGCAAGAGCTCAGGAAGTAGTTGACGTCGGTGTAGTTGTCATAGGGGTCTTCATTCGCGCCGGTGTTGCGCACGTCGACCTCGACGGCATAGGCGCCGTCGCTCGTCGGCGAGTTCCAGGTAAAGGTGTTGGAGGCGCCCCAGTTCTGGACGAGGGTCCACACATTGGACGGCGAGCGGACGTAGAAGTCGTACTGCGGCGTG
>WNFB01002913.1_pt1 | contig 15026 bp, 13 predicted proteins | sample 5400501 | NCBI WGS metagenome assembly WNFB01 (sample SAMN13153341, study PRJNA577476) | soil metagenome | isolation source: 200 cm saprolite under Douglas fir tree site 2 hole 1 | place: USA:California | collected 2015-04-18
CGAGGAAGACCGTGAAGTTCGCGACTTCGTCCGGCGTGAGCTTCCGCTTCAGGCATTGGCGGCGCATCAGCTCGGCTTCGCTTTCGGGCGTCAGCCATTTTTCGATCTGGCGCTCGGTCATGATCCAGCCGGGCGCGATCGCATTCACGCGGATGTTGCAGGGGCCGTAGTCGCGCGCGAGCGAGCGCGTCAGCCCGATCACGCCGGACTTGCTCGCCGTGTAGGCCGCCATGCCGCCTTGCCCCACCATCCAGGAGGTCGAGCCGAAGTTGATGATGACGCCTTGCCCGGCGGCCTTCATGCCCGGCAGCACGGCTTGCGCCGCGAAGAACTGATGTCTGAGGTTCACCGCGATCCGGTCGTCCCAATACTCCGGAGTCACCTCCTCGGTCGGGTGCCGTTCGTCATGCGCCGCGTTGTTGATGAGGATCGCGATCGGCCCGTGCGCCTTGCACGCGTCTGCGACGCCGGCGCGCAGCGCCGGGATGTCGGTGAGATCGACATGCTGAAAATACGCGGCGAGCCCCTGGCCGGACAGCTCCCGCGAAAGACTCATGCCCGCCTCTTCCTTGATGTCGAAGAACACGACGGTCGATTTCTGGCGCGCGAAACCGCGCACGATCGCTGATCCGATCCCCGATGCGCCACCGGTGACCAGGACGACCTTGCCGGCAAGGTCCGGATAGATGGCGGCCATGGCTGTTTTCTCCCAGGCAAGCTTAATCAGTCCGGTTGATGGTTATAGCTCAAACTTTGAGTTGCGCACCTCAAAAAATGCGGTAGTTTCGCGGCAACCGGCCGCCTGACGCCGGAAGGGAGGATTCTCATGGGACTGCTGACAGCAGGAGTGCTGAAAAGGCTGGTGCCGGTCGCCGCCGCGCTGATGGTGGCTGCCGCCGGCGCCGCGGCGGAGACCACCGTGAAGTGGCTCCATATCGAGGCCAATCCGGCCCAGGTCAAGATCTGGGAAGAGGTCGCCCGCGCCTATGAAGCCACCCATCCCGGCGTCAAGATCGAGATGCAGTTCCTCGAGAACGAGGCGTACAAGGCAAAGCTGCCGACCATCCTGCAATCCAAGGACCGGCCGCACATTATCTATAGCTGGGCGGGCGGCGTCCTGAAGTCGCAGATCGAGGCCGGCGTTCTCGAAGACATCACCGATCAGGTGAAGGGTTACAGCGACACCATCACGCCGGCGGCACTCGCCGTCTTCAGCCAGAACGGCCATGTCTACGGCCTGCCCATCGCGTTGTCGCAGGTCGGCTTCCTCTACAACAAGGACTTGATGGCGAAAGCCAAGGTCGACGCGACCACAATCAAGACCTGGGACGATCTGCTGGCCGCGGTGAAGGCGCTGAAGGCGGCCGGCGTCACGCCGATCGTGGTCGGCGGCGCCGACAAGTGGCCGCTGCATTTCTACTGGACCCACCTCGCGGTGCGGATCGGCGGCAAGGCGGCGTTCGATGCGGCGCTGCGCGGCGAGAACGGCGGCTTCGCCGGAGCGACGTTCCAGCAGTCCGGCGAACTGTTCAAGCAGCTCGTCGACCTGCAGCCGTTCCAGAACGGCTTCCTCGGCTTCAAGAATCCGCAGGCCGTCGGATATTTCGGCGACGGCAAGGCCGCGATGACGCTGGCCATCAGCACGACCTATCATCTGCAGCGCGCGCTCGCCGCCGACAAGGTCGGCCTCGGCGAGGACAAGATCGGCTGGTTCGATTTTCCCGTCGTGCCCGGCGGCAAGGGCGAGCCGAGTGATACGCTCGGCGGCATCACCGGCTGGCTCATCACCAAGGGCGCGCCGAAGGAGGCCGTCGACTTCCTCAGGTTCTTCATCTCCAAGGACGTGCAGACGCGGCTCGCCGCCGGCAATTTCCTCATTCCCGTGGTGAAGGGTGCAGACTCAGGCCTCAACAACCCCTTCATGAAGCGGATCGCCGAAAACCTGGCGAAGTCGAACTACCATCAGAACTTCTATGACCAGAGCCTCGGTCCGTCGGTCGGCCGCGTCGTCAACGACGCCGCCGCGGAAATCGCCGGCGGCAGCATGACGCCGCAACAGGCGGCGACCGCGATCGAGGCCGCGTGGAAGCAGGGCAACTGACGGTGCGCGGGCAAGCGGCAGGCGCGCCGCATCTCGCCTCCGTGAGATCGTCGATGGGGCCGCTGCCGGTCCGCCACACCATTCGCGACGGCCGGTTCGCGGTGCTGGTGCTGTTCCTGCCGCCCGCGCTCGTGCTGTTCACGTTGTTCGTTGTGCTGCCGATCGGCGAGGCGGCCTGGTATTCCGGCTTCAACTGGAACGGTTTCGGCAAGCCGACCAACTGGATTGGCCTCGACAATTATCGCTTCGTGCTGGAAACCCGCGCCTTCTGGCTCGCGCTGCGCAACAACGGCCTGATCATCGCCGTCTCGCTCCTGATCCAGCTGCCGCTGGCGTTGGCGATCGCGCTGATGCTGGCCGAGCGTTTTCGCGGCGCGATCGGGCTGCGCATGCTGTTCTTCCTGCCCTATATCCTGGCCGAGATCGCGACCGGCTTGATCTTCAGCTTCGTCTATGACGGCGACTATGGCCTCGTCGCATCGATTTGGCACGCCTTCGGCGCCGAGGCGCCGTATCTGCTCGCGAGCACCGACACCGCTATGCTGGCGGTCCTGATCGTCATCGTCTGGAAGTACTTCGGCTTCCACATGATGCTGTTCATCGCGGCGCTGCAGGGCATGGACAAGAATCTCGTCGAGGCGGCGCGCATCGACGGCGCGACGAGGCCGCAGGTGCTGCGCTATGTGGTCATTCCGCTGCTCTACCCGACGATCCGGCTCTCGGTGTTCTTCGCCATCGTCGGCTCGCTGCAATTGTTCGACCTGGTGATGCCGCTGACGCGCGGCGGCCCGGCGGATTCGTCGAACACCATGGTGAGCTTCCTCTACAACAACGGCATCTCGCGCATGCGGGTCGGCTACGGCAGCGCCATCGGCGTGATCCTGTTCGTGATCTGCGTTACCTTCGCCTTCACCTACAAACGCTGGTTCATGCGCGATGAGTAACATGGAGACGACCCGCCCTGCCGTCGACCTCGCGGTGCTCTACAAGGCGCTGTTTCTCGCGCTCGTCGCCACCTTCGTGCTCGTGCCGCTGCTGGCGACCGTGCTCGGCGGTTTCAAGTCGCTCGGCGAACTGCGCGTCAATCCGTTCGGGCTGCCGCATCACTGGGAATGGTCGAACTATGCCGACATCCTGCTCTCGAAGCGCTACTGGCAGCTGTTGTGCAACTCGATGATCATCTCGACGCTGACCGTGACGCTGACGCTGATCGTCGCATCGATGGCGGCGTTCATCTTTGCCCATGTGAAATTCTTCGGCAGCTCCATGCTGCTGAGCTACCTGACGCTGGGTCTGTTGTTTCCGGCCGCGACCGCGGTGCTGCCGCTGTTCATCAAGGTGCGCGACCTCGGGCTGCTCGACACCTATTTCGGGGTGGCGCTGCCGCAGGTGGCGTTCAGTCTCGCGATGAGCATCCTGTTGCTGCGGCGCTTCTTCAAGGATCTTCCGCACGAATTGCTGGAAGCCGCGCTGGTCGACGGCTGCAGCTACATCAACTTCTTCCGCTACGTGACGTTGCCGCTGTCGCGGCCGATTCTGGCCACCGTCGGCACCATCACCTTCGTCAACAGCTGGAACGCCTATCTGCTGCCGCTGGTGATGCTGAACACCGACGACCTCTATCCATGGCCGCTCGGCATCATGGTCTATCAGGGCGAGTATTCGTCCGAATGGCATCTGATCCTCGCTTTCATCACGCTGACGATCCTGCCAACCATCATTCTCTTCTTCTTCGCGCAAAAGCACATCGTCGCCGGCCTCACAGCGGGCGCGGTCAAGGGATGACAGGTCGCGCCGCGGCGCGCATCAATTACTATGGAGAACGCAATGAGAAGAGTCGGTATCGGAATCATCGGCTGCGGCAATATCAGCGCCGCCTATCTGAAGGCGGCGCAGCGCTTTCCGATCCTCGACATCAAGGCCGTGGCCGACATGCGCAGCGAGGCGGCGGAGAAGCGAGGGGCCGAATTTCGCCTGCCGGCGATGCGCGTCGACCAGTTGCTCAAGCGCGACGACATTGAAATCGTCATCAACCTCACCGTGCCGCTCGCTCACACCGACGTCAGCCTCGCCGTGCTCAACGCCGGCAAGCATGTGCATTCGGAAAAGCCGCTCGGCGTCAATGTCGCCGAGGCGAGGAAGGTGATGGATCTCGCGGCGCAAAAGGATTTCCGCGTCGGCTGCGCGCCGGATACGTTTCTCGGCGGCGGCCATCAGACCGCGCGCAAGCTGATCGACGACGGCGCGATCGGCACGCCGGTCGCTGGCAGCGCCTTCTTCATGTGCCCGGGGCACGAACGATGGCACCCTGCGCCGGGCTTCTACTATTTGCGTGGTGGCGGACCGATGCTCGACATGGGTCCGTATTACATCACCGACCTCGTGCAGCTTCTGGGTCCCGTCGCAAGCGTGATGGGCTCGACGGCGCGACCGAAATCGGAGCGGCTGGTGACGAGCGAGCCGATGAAGGGCACGCTCATTCCCGTCGAGGTCGCGACCCATGTCGCCGGCACGCTGGAATTCGAGAGCGGCGCGGTGGTCTCCATCGCGATGAGCTTCGACGTGCCGAAGCACCGGCATACCCCGATCGAAATCTACGGCGACAAGGGCAGCATGCTGGTGCCCGACCCCAATCGTTTCGGCGGCGAGGTGCAGGTGGCTAAGACCGGCGGGGAGTGGGAATCGGTCCCGCTCACCCATGGTCATGTCGACGGCGAATTCCGCTCGATCGGTGTCGCTGACATGGCGACGGCAATCGTCACCAACCGGCCGCATCGCGCCAGCGGCGCGCTGGCGTTCCATGTTCTCGAAGTCATAGAGGCGTTCCAGACCTCCTCCGACGAAGGCCGGCGCGTGAAGATCGGAAGCCGCGTCGACAGGCCGGCGATGATGCCGGCGGGACGCGAAACCGGACAGATTGATTGAGGGACAACAACGATGCGCAAGGCGATGATCGTATGGGGCGGTTGGCCGGGGCATGATCCCGATCTGTGCGCCTCGCTGATACGGGGCTGGCTGAAGCAGGAGGGATTCGACGTGCGGATCGAGACCACGACGGCGGCATTTGCCGATCCGGCGATCCATGACCTGTCGTTGATCATTCCCATCTACACCATGTCGAAGATCGAGAAGCCGGAAGCTCTCAATCTGTGTGCGGCGGTGCGGAGCGGCGTCGGGCTGGCCGGCCATCATGGTGGCATGTGCGATGCCTTCCGCGATTCGGTGGAGTATCAGTTTCTCTGCGGCGGCCAGTGGGTGGCGCATCCGGGCAACATCATCGACTACAAGGTCGATTTGATGAAGCCGGATGATCCGATCATGCAGGGCCTGAAAAGCTTCGAGCACCGATCCGAGCAGTATTACATGCATGTCGACCCCGCCAACGAGGTGTTGGCGACCACGACCTTCACCGGCGAGCACGCGCCCTGGATCGAGGGCGTCGTCATGCCGGTGGTGTGGAAGAAGCGCTATGGCGAAGGCCGGGTGTTTTACTCCTCGCTCGGCCATCGCGCCTATGAACTCGACGTGCCGGAGATCAGGACGATCATGACCCGCGGCATGCTGTGGGCGGCGCGCTGATGGCGGACGGCGAAACCAGTCCGGCCGGACGCGCGACGCTCGAAGACGTCGCGCGCGCGGCCGGCGTTTCGCTGGCGACCGTCGACCGCGTGGTCAACCGACGCGAGGGGGTACGCGAGAAGACCATCGCGCGCGTGGAAGCTGCCGTTGCCAGGCTCGGCTACCGCGCCGATCCCGCGGCGGCGCGGCTTGCGCGCAACCAGAGCTTCCGCTTCGCGTTCATCCTGCCGACCGGCAGCAACAGCTTCATGGCGAACCTGACCGAGCAGGTTCAGCGCAGCACGGATTGGCTCGCCAGCCAGCGGGCCTTCATCGATGTCGTTCACGTCGACGTGTTCGATCCGGAAGCGCTGGCGGGCGCGCTGGAGCAGTTGTCACCGGCCTATCACGGCGTTGCGACGGTCGCGCTCGATCATCCGCGCGTCCGCGCCGCGATCGACGATCTCATCGTCCGCAACGTCGCCGTGGTGACGCTGGTGTCGGACGCGCCGAGCTCGCGCCGCATGCATTATGTCGGCATCGACAATCCCGCCGCCGGCCGCACCGCGGCGACGCTGATAGGCCGCTTCCTGTCGGGACGCAAGGGCACTGTGGGCGTCATCGCCGGATCGTTGTCGCTGCGCGACCATGCCGAGCGCCAATTCGGATTCCACCAGATCCTGTCGAGCGAATATCCCGATCTGACTGCGCTACCGGCGCTTCAGGGGCGCGATGACAGCGAATGCACGCGGGTGCTGACGGCCGAGCTGCTGAAACGGCATCCCGACCTGCTCGGCATCTACAGCGCCGGCGCCGGCAACCGGGGCATCGCCGGGGCGTTGGAGGAAGCGGGCAAGGCCCGCGACATCGTCTGGATCGCCCATGAACTGACCCAGCACACCCGCCGCTTCCTGCTGCATGGCACGATCGACGCCATCATCAACCAGGACCCCGGCCACGAGGCCCGCTCGGCGGCGCGGATCCTGCTTGCGCATTGCTGGGCCGAGCCGATCGTTCTCGATCAGGAACGTATCCGCATCGACATCTTTCTCCGGGATAATCTGCCTTAGCTCATGATGAGTTCAGGTTGAACCGTTTCCGTCATTCCAAGAGTCTGACTCAAGATACAGGCAACAGAATCAGGCGATGAACTCACTGGCAATCTCGGCGACGCGATTGAGAACACATCGATCGGCGATTGTCGCTTGTTTCGTCCTTTAGCGGAAAATTTCTCGCTGCGCGTTTTGGGACTTTTGCAACACTATCTGCCACCAGCGGACGGACTCATGCGGAGCAGCAGCATTAATTTTCAAATCCCTTGGATTTAAACTGGGACGCAGGGGTTACAGCATCCCGCCCCCGATAAATGAAATCGAAGAAGGTGGCACTCTTCGTAGCTACCGGTCGTGTTCGTGGACGTCTGCATTGGGTTGTTTCGGATGTAGGTTCTCGCGTCAGCGAGGTCCGCTTGCCCAAATTACCGTAAAGCTTTGCTTTGTGAGATACCCGATAAGCCAGTGAGCGTCCACGCGGCTGGGCCAGATCGCCCAAAGCATATTCCCAAGGACTCCACTCTCGGACCCACAAATGTTTAGTGTTGATATCGCACAGTTGGCGCCACGTCGATCATGCCTAAATCGACAAGTGTGCGGTGGAAGCGGCGTTTCCGTTCCGAGGACGATGCGAAGTAGGCTCCGCCGCAATGCTCGAGCAGGCTCGCGCGCGTGGCAAAGATCTCATCAAGCGGAAGACCAGCCTGCTGCAAAGCCACTGTTCCAAGAAAAGCAATATCTAAGTCTTGGCCCCGCCCAGAAGGAAGTCGATCAGAGCAGTCATTCAAAGTTTCTATAGCATAGAACGTGCGGAATTGGCGCCTCGCGTCTATGTGGAGTTTGAGTTTTCCCTCGATCCGCCGTGTCATTACGGGTTGATGGTCTCCGTAGTGTATAATCAGTGTCGAACGTCTGGGAAAACGGGAGGAAAGCTCGGACTTGAGCCTATTCCAGGTCACGGCGGTCTCTACGAGTCGAGCGTAGTACTCAGCATAATAAGCATCGGGGAGGCTTGCGGCAGCAAAGGCTCGCTCGCTATCAAAGTGTCCAGGCGCAACCAGCCTTCGGTTGTGTGGGCCGTGATTGAAGTTAGTTAGCGCATATAGAAAGCGAGGTGCCGCATCGCCAGCAATCCTTTTCATATGAGCACCGAGTGCAGCTTCCAGAAACAATGCATCGGAATTTGTCGTTTCGAATCGATTGACATCGAAGGGCGGATGAAAATTATCTGTGAAAATACGTTCGTTGATACCAATTGAACGGTAAAACTCATCGTAGTTGAGAAAGCTGCGACGGCAGCTCGAAGTGAGCATTGTTCTATACCCAAGCGCAGTTAGCGTCTTTGGAAGACTGTTGTGGAATCGGCCGACGCCTCGCTTAAAAAGAAAATAGGCGTTTGAACCGAAGCTCGCGCTTGAAAGGCCAGTTAGTAGGCTAAATTCAGATTGCCACGATCCTCCGCCAAAAATATCGACGTTAAGGCTTCCATAGAGACCATTTTTCGGTGACAGAAATGCTTCGACAATTGGCTCAACCGGGAGCCCAAATATGCGCGGATCGAAGATTGACTCGTGCTGGATGACGATAATGTCGGGATAGTCGAGGCTGCGCGCTGGTACGGCCGCCATCAGCGGCAACGGGTGTTTAGCTATATCGCTCAGAGTCAGCCCGCCGAACTGCCGCCAGGAAAGTGGGTTGAGAAGGGAGGCTATGAAGGTCGAAAAAAAACACCGCCGCAGAGCCGCTATTCGCTGGAAAGAAACGGCCCCGCCGCCCGCCCTATATGCCGCTACTAAACTAATACATGCAATGCTGAATAAGAGAACTTGAAGTTCTAGAGAAACTGGCGGCCCGCGGACGTAGAGTAGAGCTGCGACTGCGGCCAGAATGAGTGCGATGCCTCCAGCGAGAGCAGCTATTACTGCGAGCGGATACTGTACGATAAAAAATGGAACTGTTCCCGCAAACGCCAATGGCAGATCTGTTACAATTAGTTTGAGCCCGCTATGATTGTATTTGAATCTGGACGCTCCGAAGATTGCTGCTGCCAGGATAGATGATAACAGAATCGCTCGTTCGAAATCGGTAACGACAAACAGCAGCACCGCGGCGCTAAAACACAGCCCGGCAATAGCCAATTTAAGGTGCTCAACGCTACGTTCTGCTAACCAAATAGCGGCGATGGCAGCCACAATTATCAGGGTCAATGACATATAAATAAGATGCCCGAGCAGTGGATTGAAGTCCACAATTGCGACGCAATCAAAACAGGCAAAGACAGCTGGTGTTTTAAAAGCGCGCGTTGAAGAACGCTAATGAAGACCGAGTTCTTAGACATCGTCAGGCTCCGTCGCCGCGAAGCATCCTAGAACGCGACAAGTAGAAACGGCAATCACGATCCATGCTATGCTGCGAAGCATCATGGCGCCGACCGTTCTCGCCTCGACGGCGCCTCCCAAAGCAACATGAATGCCAAAGCGACAACAGAACAGGATGCGAGTTTTTGTTTTGGTTGCACTGCTGGCGGTCGCAGGCGCTGGTGAAGTCAGAGCGCAGGATGCCGCCGCCGGCTCTTTGGCGTATGCAAGATGTGCCATCGGATCGGTGGGGACGCGAAAAATGCCGTCGGACCGGTCCTCAATGGCGTGATCGGCCGTAAGGCAAGCAGTTTTCCCGGCTATTCCTGTTCGGACGCGAACAAGAAGTCGGACATCAGCTGGAATGAAGCGACCTTCCGCGAGTACATCAGGGGTCCGAAGGCAAAAGTACCGGGCACGAAATGATCTATGGCGGTCTAAAGGACGAGTAGAAGGCCAACGACCTCGTCGCATTTCTGAAGCAGTTCGATGCCGACGGGAAAAAACCCTTTTAGGGGCCGGCCGTGCCGGGCCCTATTGCCTATGGCACTTACTCGCATAGACGGCGATCTGACCCGGCGATGGTTGCATCTACGTCGTTCCGATTTCATGCTTGGCCGGATAGGTTAGCACTCCGTCAGGATGCGAGATCGCTGCCGGCGTAAGGCTCGCCGGATTGACGGTACCGAGCCTGAGTATATGTCTCGCCGGCTACGAGAAGGTAATCCGCAATGATCCGGCGATGGCAGCGCCACCATAATGCCTCAGCGCACATCACAGCGCAACGCTGGGCGCGGCTCAATTCCAGCAGTTTGGCGAAGCCGGAATGAAAACTGCTGTCCATCGCGTAGTCGGCATAGTTGTGAAAACTCTGATTTTCCCAATAGCCGTTTATGCGCGGTGTAATATCCCGTGCCTTCGTACGTCGACCTGCCAGCTCTCCAATATACTCGTAGGCGATTTGAAAGCCCGACAACGTCTCGCGATTGTATTGCGGCATGAATTGGGTAGGGTTCATGTCTGGTTGTTAGCCGCAGGCCGGAGACAGGATTATATATGATCTTGACAGTTTTGAATGATTCGTAACGATGGACGTCAACAAGGAACAAGCTACGTCGGGGGGAATACTTTGAGCGGTAACACGGAAGCGATCACGCCGCGGGCTGGCGGCTCTCGCGCCGCGTGATTCCAGATTCTTTGCGACACAACACACAGAAATCCATGACTGTCTTAAGAGGGAGCAGCGCGGCTAACACGTCAAATTTCGAACCGGGAGGGACATACTATGCCAATCACAACAAGGCGTCGTCTGCTCGTTGGATCCGCTGCCGCGCTTGCACTGCCGGCGTTTGCTCGAGCCCAAAGCCAGGCAAAGCCGCGAATAACCGCCATCTCGCAGTGGTCTGCCGGCAGCGACGGCGCTGCGATCTCTGCCCTTGGCAAATTGTTCGAGGAGCGTGGCGGAGTCTGGCAGCATAATCCCGTACCCGGCTTCACCACAGAGATGATGAACAAGCTACGGGCGCAAATCATGGCCGGCGATCCGCCCGCGATCTCGCAGCTCAAGGGGCCCGAGATTGCCGCATGGTCTAAGATCGCACCGACCGTCGATATCAGCCCGTGGGTAAAGACGGCCGGCTTTGCCGATCGCGTGCCGGCGGAGCTTGCCAAGAGTTGCCAGCCGGCCGGCCATTGGATCGCGCTGCCATTGCAGGTCTATCGGATCAACACGCTGTTTCTTTCCACCAAGGGCATGCAGCGCGCCGGCGTAACCAAGGCACCGACCTCCTGGGCGGAATTCAATGATACGGCGGAAAAAATGAAGGCCACCGGCATGATTCCGGTGGCCAATGGCGGCATCCGCTGGGACGACGGCATGAAATTCGAGATTGCGCTCGCCGGCATCAGTCCTGAGGTCTATCGCCGCGCGATCATGCAGCTCGATACCGATGCATTGAAAGGCAAGGAAGTTCTGGCTTCCTTCGAACAACTTCGCAAACTCGCCAACTGGATGAACCCGAACATCGCGGCGCAAGGATGGGCCGTGAATCTGCCGGCTTTCGTGAAGGGCGACATGGGCATGGTGCTGATGGGTGGCTGGGCGCAAGGCAATTTGATGCGGGCCGGCGCCACCGATGCGGATTTCAGCAGTGGCCCCGCTCCGCAGGAGAGCGGTCCGCCATGCTTCGACCTCAACGCCGACTGTTTCATCTTCTGGAAGCCGAAGGGGGCCGATCTTGACGCCGGGCAGAAACTGTTTGCCGAGATCGTCATGGAGCCGTCGACGCAGGAGATGTACTCGAAGATCACGGGCTCCATTCCGGCGCGCACCGATGTCAATCTGGCGGCCCCGGGCTTTACCGACGGGCAGCGTAACTCGGCGCAGAATTTGCGTGACGCCATTGCTAAGGACCGTGTGCTCCTGAGTCTCGGGCACAATATGGCCCAGTCGAACGGCATGACCGCGGCCATGATCGACGTGCTGACCGAATACGTGCACAACAGCGCAATTCCCGCCGTCGAAGGACAGAAGCGGCTGGTCGCGGCGGTAGCGAGCGCGCAGTAGGACCGTGTCGATGCGAACGGGACTAACTCTACCCGCAGCCAAGCAGGATGCGGGGAGGGAGCAGGGTGTCTGGCGCCGCCGCTTCGGCGGCGTCCTGACCGAGCTTGCGATCTGGCTGCCGTTATCGATCGCGGCCGGACACGTCGTGGTGTTCACGGCGTGGACGACCTGGGTGTCTTTCACGGCCTCGTCCTTGATGCCGGACTACACATGGGTCGGACTGCGCAATTATTGGGCGGTGACCCGCACGGCGAACTTTCAGATTGCCTATGTGAACCTGGTCATCTTCGGCTTCGGCTTCGTGCTGCTGACGATGGCGCTGGGCTTGTTGCTGGCCATCCTGCTCGATCAACGCGTGCGCGGCGAAAACGTGCTGCGCACGATCTTTCTCTATCCTTTGGCGGTCTCCTTCGTGGTGACGGGCACGGTGTGGAGCTGGCTGCTCAACCCCGGGCTTGGCCTGCAAAAGCTGGTGCAGAATCTTGGCTGGCTGGATTTCCGGTTTGACTGGCTGGTGCAGTCGGACAAGGCCATTTACACGTTGATCCTCGCCGGCGTTTGGCAGGGCGCCGGCTTTGCCATGGCGTTGTTCCTCGCGGGGTTGCGATCGGTGGACGCGGATCTGGTCAAGGCCGCGCAGATCGATGGCGCGGGACCGTGGCGGATGTATCGCCGCGTGTTGCTGCCGACCATCTGGCCGATTTTTATCACCGTGTTCGTGATCCTGTTGCGCTCCGCGATCACGTCGTTCGACCTGGTTCGGGCGCTGACCGGCGGTGGACCCGGTATTTCCACCATGCTGCCGACCCTCGTCGTCTATGACTTCATGTTCCAGCGCAGCGAACTGGGACGCGGCTCGGCGGCCGCGGTGCTGATGCTGCTCTCGCTGGTCGTGGTGATGGCGCCTTACGGACTCTATGTGCGTTGGCAGCGGCAACGGCAGGCACAGGCATGAAGTGGACACGCGTGATCGTCTACGCCGCGCTGATCATCCTGGCGCTGCTGTTCCTGGTGCCGTTAGGTGTGGTGGTCGTGAACTCGTTGCGCTCCAGCCGGGAGATCGCCGCCACCTCGCTGATCGGCTGGCCGAGCCATCTGATCTTTTCCAACTACGGCCAGGCCTGGAACAAGTTCTGCATGGCCGAGCATTGCTGGGGCATCGAACCCTATGTGATCAATTCCCTGACGCTGGCGATCCCAGCCACCGTCCTCTCCACCTTGCTGGGCGCTCTTGCCGGCTATTCGATCTCGCTCTGGCGTTTTCGCGGCGATCAGTTCGTATTCGGGCTGGTGACGCTTGGCATCTTCCTGCCGGAACAAATGAAGTTGATCCCCTGGGTGGTCGTGCTGCGCGATCTCTCGCTGATGAACACCATCGCCGGTCTGGTCCTGATCCATACCGTCCAGGGCATGAGTTTCACGACGCTGTTTTGCCGTAACTACTATCTCGGTATTCCCCAGGACCTGCTGAAAGCGGCGCGAATCGACGGGGCCGGCTTCTTCCGGATTTTCTGGCGGATCATATTGCCGCTCTCGCCCCCGATCCTGATCGTGACCGTGATCTTCCAGTTTACCGGGATCTGGAACGAGTTCCTCTATGGCGTCACCTTTACCTCTGGTGGGCAGCAGCCGGTCACCGCCGCGTTGATCGCGCTCAGCGCCGCGATCACCAGCGAGCCGATGTATGGCGAGCAGAGCGCGGCGGTGTTGATCGCCGCGTTGCCGACGCTGCTGGTGTATCTGTTTGGCGGACGGTATTTCCTGAGAGGCCTCACCGCAGGGGCCGTGAAATGATGGGGGCATCATGGCAGCGTTGAGCATTCGCGGCCTGTCGAAGCGGTACGCCAATCTGGAAGTGTTGAAGGGGATCGATCTCGACATCGAAAGCGGTGAGTTCACCGTACTGGTTGGACCATCCGGGTGCGGCAAATCCACGCTGCTCAACATCGTTGCCGGGCTGGATCGCCCTAGCGCGGGGATCGTGGAAATCGGTGGACGGGTCGTCAACGACATCCCGCCGAAGGACCGCGACATCGCCATGGTATTCCAGTCCTATGCGCTCTATCCGTCGATGACGGTGCGCCAGAACATCACGTTCGGAATGGAATGTCGCCATGTCCCTAGGGCGCAGCAGGAGACAGCCGTGGCGAATGTGGCCCGGCTGCTGCAGATCGAACCGTTGCTCGACCGCCGGCCGTCGCAGCTTTCCGGCGGCCAGCGTCAGCGCGTGGCGATGGGCCGCGCCCTGGTGCGTGATCCCTTGCTGTTCCTGTTCGACGAACCGCTCTCCAATCTCGACGCAAAACTGCGCGTCGAGATGCGGATGGAGATCAAGCGGCTGCATCAGCGCATCGGCGCGACCATCGTCTATGTCACCCACGACCAGATCGAGGCGATGACGATGGCGACGCGGATCGCTGTCATGCATCAGGGAGCGGTGCAGCAATTCGCCGATCCGGATACGGTGTACCGCTATCCGGCCAATCTGTTCGTTGCACGTTTCATGGGCTCGCCGCCCATGAACACGATGCCGGCGCGGCTGGTGGCGGAAGAGGGCGGGCCGGTGGTCGTGATCGGCGCGGGGCGGCCGGACGAGGTCCGCCTTCGCCTGCAGGGATACGACGCGGCCGCGGCTTTTCGCGGCAGCGAAGTGGTGCTTGGGATCAGGCCGGAGTGCATTGCCGAGGGGAGCCGCGGGTTTTCGGGCGCATCGGGCGCGCCCATCGTCGTCAATGCGCCGGTTGAGATGATCGAGCCCACCGGCGCGGAGACCATCGTCTTGCTGCGGCTCGGTGGTGAGCCTGTGCTGGCGCGCATCACGCCGGATATCCGGCCTGCGCCGGGTGGGCTCGCCGCCTTCGCGCTCGACACGCGTCGCATTTGCCTGTTCGACCCGGTGACGGAGGGGCTGATCGCATGACCCAAACCAGCTATGCCGGCCTCCCGGGTCGTGTCGTGTTGATCACCGGAGGTGCCAGCGGCATCGGCGCTGCGTTCGTGCGTGCATTCGCGGCCCAGCAGGCCCGTGTCGCCTTTCTCGACATCGATGCCGATGCCGGTGAAGCGTTGGTGCGGGAGGTGGCAAGCGAGTGCGACGCAACTCCACTTTTCGTGCCTTGCGACTTGCTGGACATCGCCGCATTGCGCGCCGCGATGGCGCGGGTCCGCGCCGCACTTGGCGACGCCGCGGTGCTGGTCAACAACGCCGCCAACGACCAGCGTCAGGTGCTTTCCGAGGTGACGCCCGCTGAATTCGACTGGATGATCGGCGTCAACCTTCGGCACGTCTTCTTCGCCGCACAGGCGGTAGTGCCGCAGATGCAGGCGCGCGGCGGCGGTTCGATCATCAACATGTCATCCATCGCATGGATGCGCGGCGTACCGGCGTTGCC
>WNFB01002915.1_pt1 | contig 15023 bp, 14 predicted proteins | sample 5400501 | NCBI WGS metagenome assembly WNFB01 (sample SAMN13153341, study PRJNA577476) | soil metagenome | isolation source: 200 cm saprolite under Douglas fir tree site 2 hole 1 | place: USA:California | collected 2015-04-18
CCAGGAAATATCGGGCGCCTGCCGGGGCTCGGCGTAGTGAATCGGCTCGACCTCGGTGAGGCCACGCACGCGCCAGCGGTACCGCTCAAAGCTGCGCACGAGGGGGCCGCAGTAGGCCAGCATTGCCACCAGGAGCCGGGCACGCCAATTGTTAAAGCGCGAGTCGAGGCGGGCCCGAGCGGCGCTCGCAATACACCAGCCAAAAGACATGAGCAGCGGGATCACTCCCAACAACCAATACCCACCTTCAGCCAACGCAGTCAGGAAGAGCGCAGCGGCGATCACGTTCCATTCAAGCGTGAGCGGCAAAAACGCCGTCAATGACGAGGGGGTCTCGTACACCGTCTGGAACAAGCCACGCCCGAAGGCGCCGGAATAGATCACCGGACGGCGTGAGAGGAAAAAGGACGAGAGATCTCCATAGATGCGGCCAAGCCAGCGCGACTGTCCAAGCAAGTTAAAGCGATAGGGATGTTTAAAATAGAGTTGCGCCTCAGCCTTGCCGTAGCCGCGCTGCTGGTTGAGGTACGCCTTGACCGTATTACGCCGGAAGTGCCAGACCACCGCTGCTGGACTAAAGCCAATCTGATACCCTTGGTTCTGCAAGCGCCAACAGAGATCGACATCGTCCCCGGCAGCGTGGAAGACGGGGTCAAAACCGCCAATTTCTTCGAGGACCTCCTTGCGAAAGGCCATGTTGCAACCAGGAATATGCTCGGCCACCTCATCGTTCAGTAATACATGTGTGGGTCCACCCGGCGATATCGCAACAGCAGACGGCACCAGCGTATCTTCCGGCGGCGGAAAATTCGGTCCACCCACGGCAGCCCGCCCAGAGCGAATGAATGTTGCTACGAGATAGGTGAGCCAATCCGGATCAGCTACACAATCGGAGTCGGTAAACGCAACAATTTCGCCGGTCGCGGCCTCGCTCCCCACGTTCCGCGCCGCACTCAACCCTTTGTTCTCCTGGTTGATGAGCCGTATGTACTCGAAGCGCTCGGAGATCTCTCGCGTGCGGTCCGTCGAACCGTCGTTAACAACAATCACTTCGTAATTGGGATAGTCCAATTTTTCCAGCGAGGCCAGGCAGGGCGCCATGGTGCGTTCAGCATTATAGGCACACACCACCACTGAGACTTTGGGATACTCAGGCAGGGGCGGCGGGAGCGGCTCATAGTAATACTGCTGGACCGCGAGAAACGCCGGCTTCTTGCGCCGCTCGCGATCGACCAAACCAAACGCCCAGTCTTCCACTTGAAAGCCACCGTCACCCGAGAGCGGCAGCGCATACCAATCGTCCGTCCAAGCAAAGATCACCGACCCCGCGACCCCCATCTCAAAACTGGCGCGTACCTGCCAGGCGAGGGTCTGTCCCTGAAATTCCTGGCCTTCGCGGATCGAATCGATACCGAATTCAGTCAGCACCAAAGGTTTATCTTCAGCGAGGTTATGCAGATGCGACAGATAACTGCGGAAGGACGGCTCCTTGTGCAGGTAAACGTTAAACGAGACGAAGTCGGTAAAATCGACATCCAGGTACTCGGTCGAAGGGAAATTGGCGTAGCTCACCAAGCGGTCCGGATCGGTCGCTTTGGCGGCCTCGACCACTTCGCGCAGGAACGTCCGTACGCGTTCGGGGCCATGCCAACGCGCGATGTCCGGCGGGATCTCATTTCCTACCAAACAAGCCAACACCGCGGCATGGCCACGGCAGGCTCTCACTCCGTCGGTAATGGTCCGGTGAATATCGCGCACCAAGTGGGGGGAGTCAAGGAAGGCCACATGCTCAGCCCAGGGAATTCCCACGATCACGCGCAACCCATACTCCCCGGCCAAGTCTAACAGCCAGCGCGGCGGGACGGTGAAGGTGCGGAGAGTGTTCGCCCCCAGTTCGCACATGAGGGTAAAGTCCTGCTCCATCACCGGCCGTTCGGGAAAGGGCGCACCGTGCGAGGCTGGCGCGAAGGGGCCATAGGTCACGCCCTTGAGGAAGAACTTTTCCCCATCGACGAAGAAGAACTTACCCTTGGTCACAACCGGCGCCAGGTCAGTAGCCAGGGACACGCGCGGTGACCGTAACTTTTCGACCTCAGGGTCAGAGATCATGTCAGGCATATATGCACGTTGGCTAGCGGCAGATGTGGCACGCGTGGCGGCACCCCTCCACCTCATTGGAGCCAGGGCAGGGTATCCTGCTCGGGCCATTCCTCCCTGTCGAGAGGGATTATCAGATGTGCGGAAAAGACTAAACTGGGAAGAGAAACGTTTTGCCAGGAGAGAACCTGGGGGAGGTTCGTCGAAGGTTTTTCCCATAATGATCGTGACCTCCAGTGTATAGAGAAAAACACTCAGCGAGGCAAGGAGTCGCGGAGCCTTGCCCCCTTCCCCACTCGCTTTGTTACTAGGGCGCTATCCGCTACCTCTTGGAATGGGCGGATTTTTCGTGTACTCTAGGCAGCCGAAATAGCAGCAGGACACAGCCGAACCAGAGGCTTATCCCTCCTCACGACCGAACATCTCGTTTTCCCATCACACGCTTGTTCTCGTCAGGAGTCCTATTGACGGAGAGGAATATGTCTATCCCGTTGGAAAGAATTCGCAACATCGGCATCGTGGCGCACGTCGATAGCGGCAAGACCACGGTGAGCGAGCGCGTCCTGTACTACACCGGCGTCTCGCACAAGATCGGTGAAGTGCACGAAGGCACCACGGTCACCGATTGGATGCCCCAAGAACGTGAGCGCGGCATCACCATCACCGCCGCCGCGATCACCTGTGACTGGCAAGGCCACCAAATCAACATCATCGATACCCCAGGACACGTCGATTTCACCACCGAGGTCGAACGGAGCCTGCGGGTTCTGGACGGCGCAGTTGTGGTCTTCTGCGGAGTAGGCGGAGTCGAACCGCAATCCGAGACTGTTTGGCACCAAGCTGATAAGTACCGAGTGCCACGAGTAGTCTTCATCAACAAGCTGGACCGCGTCGGCTCCGACTTCCACGGTGTTGTCAAACAGATCACGCACCGGCTCGGCGCCAAGCCGTTGTTACTGCAACTTCCACTCGGTAAGGAAGAAAACTTTCTCGGGGTGATCGACCTGCTACGCCAGAAGGCCATTGTCTGGGAAGAGGACACTCTGGGTGCACGTTTCCACGAGGAAGAGACCCCGGCCGATATGGCCGAAGAGGTCGCTCATTACCGTGAGCAATTGATTGAAACCGTGGCTGACGCCGACGATATACTCCTCGAGAGATATCTCGCCGGTGAGAGGCTGAGTGAGGAGGAAATTGCCGCGGCGATTCGCAAGAAAACCCAGGAGATGGACCTGTTTCCGGTTGTGTGTGGCACCGCCTTGCGCAACAAGGGCGTGCAGCCGTTGCTTGACACCATCGTGGCCTACCTTCCGCCGCCGACCAAACCCGTGAAAGGGTCGACGCCGGATGGAGAACCGCGTGAGTGGAAGGTCACCGATGCGGTCCGCGCCGCCTTGGCGTTTAAGACCATGCACGATCCTTATTCCGGGCAATTGACTTTTCTCCGTCTCTACAGCGGTAGCCTGCGGACTGGAGACATGGTCTTCAACCCGCGGACCAAACAAACTGAGCGGGTAGGCCGGCTGGTGCGCATGCACGCCAATAAGAAAGAAGACATCGAAGAGGCCGCAGCGGGCGACATCATCGCCGCGGTCGGGCTGCGGAACTTCACTACCGGAGATACGATCACCGACCGCGAGAAGCCCGTGCTGCTGGAGGCCATCACCTTCAAAGAGCCGGTGATCTCACTGGCGATTGAGCCGAAGACCAAGACCGATTCGGAGAAGCTGGGCTTGGCCCTGCAGCGCCTCGCTTCCGAAGATCCGACTTTAGGGGTCAATACCAACCCGGAGACCGCTCAGACGATCCTCTCTGGCATGGGCGAACTGCACCTGGAGATCATTATCGACCGCCTGGTACGTGAGTTCAAAGTGGCGGTCAGCACCGGCGCTCCGCAAGTGGCGTACCGCGAAACCATCACCCGTCCGGCCGAAGCCGAAGGCAAATACATCCGCCAGTCCGGCGGTCGTGGCCAGTATGGGCATGTCTATCTGAAAATCGAGCCCAACGAGAACAAGGGGCTGGTGTTTATCAACGAGATCAAAGGCGGCGCGATCCCTAGAGAGTATTTTACCCCGATCGAGAAAGGCGTCCGCGAAGCGGCGCAGAGTGGCGTGGCGTACGGTTATCAGGTGCTCAACACCACGGTGACCCTGTATGACGGCAGCTACCACGAGGTCGATTCGTCGGAAATGGCCTTCCACCTGGCCGGTTCGATCGGTTTCAAAGAAGCGGTGAAGAAAGCCAAACCCGTGCTGCTGGAGCCGGTGATGAAAGTCGAGGTCGTCGTCCTGGAAGAGTACATGGGAGTGGTGATGGGCGATCTGCAATCGCGACGCGGCAAGGTCACCGAACTCGGCGAGCGCAGCACCGGTCTGCGCACCATCACCGCCCACGTCCCCCTCGCTACCATGTTCGGCTATGCCACCGTCATCCGCTCCCTCACCCAAGGCCGAGCAACTTACACGATGGAGTTCGACCACTACGCCCGTGTTCCCGAACACCTGGTGGACGAAGCCCTGGGACGCAAAAAAGAAGATTTCTAAAGCTCAGCGTGCAACCGCGGATAGTCAACTTTCCCTATGAGTTACTTTTGGTTGATGGCTCGGTTGGCAGCCACGATACGCTCGGCAGAGGGGTGCGACGCTGCGAGCGGTCTGTGCGCTGGCTCAAGTCCGCTGTGGGCGACGGCCAAAGAAAGGTTGTCTACGCTAGATCTCTCGTATTACGTCCAACCGAAGCTAAACGTGATCGCGATTGCGGTTGTATCCTCTGCGAATGACGCGCTGACCAGGATTTGCGCGGAACTTAACATCAAGTTTTTCACTGACTACTCGATCGCCCAATGCAGCGAATCGTAGGCGGACTCCGCTCTAACTGTTAGGTCGCTGCCGCAGGCTCGATGAGCACCTTGATGCCTTGTTTGTTGACCAGCAGGTCAAATGCCTCTTGCCCGCGGGTGAGCGGCACCCGGTGAGTGACCAGCGGATGCACGTCGATAAGCTTCGCGGTGAGCAGGTTAATCGACCGCGCCCAGGTAGAGGGTTCGCGCACGCGTTGTGGCTTGATGATGATGCCACGGAAAAAGAGCTGTGACAGTTCTGCCGCTTGCAGAGTGCGGCTGGGCCAGCCGATCTGAATCAGTTCCCCACCGCGCTTCAACAGAGGCCGGTCATCACAATCAGTCCAGCGCCTGACGCGCGCAAGGCCAAGGCAGTGAGTAAACCGATTGGCCCGGGCCCCTGCACACCCTGGCCAACCTCGACCACGACACCGGCGGGTTCATGCCCGAGCACGCGCGGGAACGACGTGAAAATCTGCGGCGCCTCCAGTTCCCAGAGATAGAGAAGTGTAAATCCGAGCCGCAAATGCCACAGGCTTTCACCTCGACGAGCAGGTCCCCGGGTCGCACCCGCGGAGCAGGAATGTCGATCAGTTCAACACCTTTGCCGGGGACAGTTTTGGCGATGGCTTTCATGGGGTGCCCTCCTCATCCCTGAGTACTTTTCTCCCTCTCCCATGTTATGGGAGAGGGAATTTCCACATACAGTTTGCTGGGTGCGTGTTTAGTGTCCGATCTCTTTCTGATGATTTTCGGCGTCAGCTTCTTCGGCTTGGTCAAGTAGATAGCTCAATTCGCGTAGGGCTTCGCTAATATGGTACGCCACGGCGAGCAGCGACCCATAGGCTTCTTCGTCGGTCTCGTGCAGTTTCAGGTGGTCGTTGATTGTTCCTAACAGTTCGCGTAGTTGCTCTTCCGCGTTGCACAGGTGATCACATGAGGCCATGAGGTCCTCCGTTCCGCCAGGCACGGCTATTTTCCTTGTTAGCATTGTAACCAACAATCCGGTAGCCGCCTAGAGGCTGGGACGATTGCCGAGTGTGGAATGCGGATTGCAGATTCTGCCAGATTTGGGTATCCAGGAGCCGAGATTGCCTAGCGAAAGAGGGATAGGTCGTGCCGCAAGAGTACCAGACTATCTTGGTAGACAAGACTGACGGAATCGTCACGATCACGTTGAATCGACCGGACGCGCTCAACGCACTGGACCTGGTGATGCGCGAGGAACTGGCCGAGACGCTGTATACCATCCGCGACGATCCGGAGATCAAGGTGTTAGTGCTGACAGGCGCGGGTCGGGCGTTTTGTGCCGGCGGCGATATCAAGAGTATGGGTGGATACACGGTCGTGACTGGACGGGCACGCATCAAAAAGGCGCATCGCTGGCTCCTCGAATTAGTCAATCTGGAGAAGCCGACGATCGCCGCGGTCAATGGAGTCACCGCCGGTATCGGTTGTAACCTAGCGTTGGCTTGCGACATCATCTATGCCTCGGACCAGGCTCGTTTTTCGCAGGCGTTCGTCAAAATTGGGTTGGTACCCGACGGCGGCGGCATGTACTTCCTGCCACGCGCCGTGGGCTTGCAGCGGGCCAAGGAGATGGTGTTTACCGGTGACTTCATCGAGGCCCAGGAAGCCGAGCGCATCGGCCTGGTCGCTCGGGTGGTGCCGCATACGGAACTTCACCCGCGCGTGTCCGATCTCGCGCGCCGCATCACCCAGAACGCGCCGGTCGCGGTGAGCCTGGCCAAGAGTGTGCTCAACAAGTCGCTCAACGTCGATCTCCCTACTCTGCTGGAGATGGAGGCGCTGGCCGCGGCCTCCTGCATAGCTACCGCAGATCATGAGGAAGGCGTGCGGGCGTTCGTCGAGAAGCGCCGTGCTCGTTTCACCGGAAAATAGCCGGAGGAACCAGTGAAAAGTAAACTGCTAGTGATTTCTGCGTTCTGCCTGTGCGTTAGCGCCCTGCCGGCCTGGGCTGTCGATATCCAAGCCCTCTTCACTAAGGGTCAGGGATTTGAGAACGAGCAGCGTTGGAGCGAGGCATTTTCCATCTACAGCGAAATTTTGAAGTTTGAACCAAACAACGCCTTAGCCCATTATCGCCTGGGCGCCGTCAGCGAAAAGTTGGGCGCCATCGACAACGCGGTTCGCTCCTATCAGGAAGCCCTGCGCCTCAACCCTGGCCAGAGTGAAGCCCGACAAGCGATGGAAGGGTACTACACCAACCAGGGCGTCATGCTCCGTCGCAATAACCAGTTAGACGAGGCGGTCGGCATGTTTCAGCAGGCTGTTAGCCTCACCCCCTCTTCCGCCAATGCCCACTTTGAGTTGGGGCAAACATTTGAACAACGCGGGCAGGCCAGCGAAGCAATCTCAGAATACCAGGAAGCGGTCAAGATCGACGTCGACAAGAGCGCGGCCCACGCGCGTTTGGCGGCGCTCTACGCCAAGCAGGGCCAGAATGAGCGCGCGGTACAGGAATACCAAGAAGTGCTCCGTCTCAACCCCCAGGATCCCGCCGCCCATCATGGTCTCGGTGTCGCCTACAATGAACTCGGCCAACGCGACCAGGCGATCGCATCTTTGCAACAAGCTGTCCGCTTCTATCTGATCGCTGGCCAGCGCGACAAGGCTCAGCCCGCCTACGACTTACAGAAGAAGCTCATGGCCGAGAAAGCGCCGCCACCGCCTCCAGTACGGAAGCAATAATCCCAATCCGCTCTTTAGACAGGACAATGAAAGCACAGCCGTTCACCCTTCGACAAGCTCAGGGCGAACGGGGCAATAGACGCAGTGAAGGAAAAACCGCTCGTGCCGAGTCCTTCGACAAGCTCAAGATAGGCTCTGTCGAAGCACGAACGAATACTGTCCCAGTTGAACCACGACTTGGTCTAAGAACCAACTGCAGGCTCAGATCTCCAGCCCCTACCCTTTCTCAAGCAAGGGAAAGAGCGCATGGCACAGCCGTGACAGGGCCTGGGCGGCGGCAGCGCGTGACCACTTCAGGGCGAGAAGTGCGGGAAGATGATGGGGATGAGTGACCACATGGGTCATCGCCTTAAAGAGGCGGACATCGCCTTCAGGCGTCGTTAAACCCTTAATAACCGGGAGCGCCATACCGACCGGATCAAGGATCACACGTAGTGCTAGAAAAGGCAGACCCCGGGTGCCGGCAAAGGAGGCGTGCACGCCACTCTCCATTTCCACAGCGATCGCGCCGGTTGCCTCGCCCTGCCGGGCTTTGTCCTCGGGAGTAAAGAGCACCTTCGCGCTGGTAAACAATGGCCCTTCGGCAACCGGCACAGCCGCCTGGGAGGCCGCTGTGCGTGCGTGCACGAGCAAGCCAGGGTCTACGGGAAAACGATCGAGTCGTGCATCTGCTGACAGCATCCGCACATCGGGCGCCAGAATAAGTTGACCAGTGGCCAGACCCGAAACTAACGCACCGGCACAGCCAACCGATAAGACCGCCGCGAAGGGAACGTCGGCAAACCGCTCCACAGTCTGTCGGGTTCGGCGTGGACCGATACCGCCGGTGACGACGATCACGTCCCGCTTTCCCGTAGACCCACGCCAGACCCGGTCTCCTTCGCGCTTGACCTGGCGCAGTACGGCTCGCACTGCCGCACTCTCCCAGGCAAGGGCGGTAAACACGGCAATGGGCGCGGAGTCGAACTCGGGAACTACTGGATCGTCGGAACCGTTACTCATCCTGTCCGCTGCTCTTTCCTCAGTGATCTCGCCACCTGATGCGCATGCCGGTGACATGTCGCACGGCGGAATCGACGGTCATCGCTCCGTACAGCATCCCGGCGAGCGGCAGTGTCCAACACCGTACGCCCGGCAGACCAAAGAAGCGAATCGCCGGACGGTAAACCGCAGCCATTATTGCCCAAGCGCACAAGCCTTCAACCACTAATGCGATGGCCCAGGAGAAGGAGACAGCCAGCCATCCCGTCAAGCTGGCCAACACCGCGCTGATCCCGCCTACCATCCACAGCGGTGGCAGCAGAAACATCAGCAGCATCCCTATCACGGTCCCGGCCAACCGCACCCACGAGTAGCGTAGCTCGGTAAATGCCGTGCGGCGGATCATGACCCAGATGGTCGCGAGCGAATCATATACGCGTAGACTCTCGACTTCAGAACGGCTGAGAGCCAGTTGAATGGGCTCGTTCAGCGCTTTGATTTGCCGCGCCAGGTTTACATCGTCGATGATCTTATCCTTGATACACGAGAAGCCGCCGGCACGCTCAAGCGCGGAGGTTGCCAACAAGACACACCCGCCCGCCGCGGCCGCTACGGCACTGCGCCGCGCATTCACTTGCCGCATAGGATAGAGCAGGTTGAAGAAAAAGACGAATGGAGGAATGAGCAGGCGCTCCGCAGCAGAGACACAGCGCAAACGCGCCATCCGGCTATTTAAGGCGAGGTGGTCTCGCTCACTCTCAACCACCAAACGTCCGAGCGATCTCGGAGCATGACGAATGTCGGCGTCAGTCAACAAGAGATATTTTGGCTTGCCAGTTACCAGTGAAGGACCTTCTCCCCTCGGCAATCCGCAATCCGCTTCGGCCTGGCTTTTCCATTGGCCATGCAATCCGCAATGAGAAGCGCCTTGCGCAAGCGCCCACACTTTGCCTGCCCAGCCTTGCGGCAAAGCCGCGCCGGAGATCACTGTCAGTCGATCCACCGCGCCGGATTCCTCGGCCAGCTTGCGGGCCATGTCGGCCGTACCGTCCTCGGAGCGATCGTCAATGACAATAACGGCGAATTCGCCAGGGTAATCTTGCTGCAGGAGCGAGGGCAGGGTGTGCGGCAAAGATTCACTCTCGTTGCGCGCGGGGACCAGAATGCGCACGGAAGGCCAAACGTGAGGCTCAGGAGGAAGTTCTTCATCGTCACCCACGGGTTGAAAATCCCACGGGCGCGCAGGATGAAGGAGAACGCCCAACCAGATCATCAGAGAGATAGCACCCAGACAAACGAACCAGATCAAGAAAGGGAGAGACATGAGCGGATTCGGTAAGTTGGAGAAAAATCTTGTGGTCGCCCTTCGACAAGCTCAAGGCGAACGGGACAGGTCTTCTTTCCTCATTCTGACTACTGACTTCTGGCTTCTTATTTCTTCACGTACCCGTTTTCCACAAACCACTGCACCGCCTTGCGCAGTGCGTCGCGGACCGGCGTTTGGGTCCAGCCTAATTCACGCACAGCCTTGCTAGGGTCGAAGAACATCTTCTTCTTGCTGAGTTTCACGCCTACCGGAGGGGCAAACGGCTCGCGACCAGGAATCAAGCGAGCCAAGGCCGCGTCCACGTAGGCCACGCCGAGAGCGAGAGCGTAGGGCACTTTGAAGCGCGGCGCCGATCGGCCGGTGAGTTCGGCGAGCAGCGACAGGATTTGCTGCAAGGTGAGGTTTGCATGGCCAAGAATGTACTTCTCCCCTACCCGTCCCTTTTCGGCCACCAGTAGGTGCCCACGCGCAACATCTTCCACGTCCACGAGATTGAGACCGGTATCGACGTAGCCAGGCATCCGGCCGTTGAGAAAATCGACAATCAGCTTGCCGGTTGGGGTCGGCTTGAGATCGCCCGTGCCGACCGGGGTGCTGGGGTTCACGATCACTACCGGTAACCCTTCAGCCGCATAGCGCAGGGCGACCTGCTCAGCCAGAAACTTGCTCCGTTTATAATGACCAACCATGTCAGCAAGTGACACCGGGGTCTCCTCGTTGCCGGGAGTACCGTCCTCAGGCAAGCCCAGAGTCGCCACCGAGCTGGTGTAGATGACTTTCTCAACTCCACGCTCCAACGCCGCTTTAAGCACATTTTCTGTCCCAGTGACGTTGCACTCGTAGATCTCTTGTTTATGACGCACCCAGAGCTTGTACAGCGCGGCGACGTGGTACACCTGGGCACATCCGGCGGCCGCCCGGCGGAGCGAGTCGAGATCGCGCACATCGCCATGATAGACTTCGGCCGGCAGATCGCGCAGATTGCGGCGGTCGGCCGTCGGCCGCACCAGCAGCCGCAGCTCCTGTCCGGCACGGACTAACTCGTGCGCCACCATACCGCCCACAAAACCCGTCGCGCCAGTGACCAGCACTCGCATAAGCCTCTCCCCCTAGAGAGGTTCATAGAGGGAGTCAAGGGGGCAGGATTTGACTCTCTCTTTTTTGCTCCTTAAGGTACAAAAAAGTCAGGAGGACTCCGTGGCCGATACCGATCTGATCGGGCAGGATCTCGATAAACAAATCATCGCCACGCAGAAGCGTTTCCAAAAGGCGATGAAAGCACGCCTGGCGCGTATGAGCTTGGAAACTAAGGAGCGTTACTTTGCCGTTCTTTCTGTGCTCGTGGCAAAACTGGAAGACCCCGACAAGCCGTTGCGCGAAGTCCTGCAAGACGTCGTCATCGAGTCCGCCCCGTACATCGCCCAGGAATTAAGCGGGTCCTGAGTTTGTCAGGCGCTGCTTTGGCTTGGCCATTACACTAGCCACGCGCCTCCTTGGGCAGAGTTTGCCCTAACCTCACAAAACTAGGCTAGGTTCCCTCACAGTTTTTTGCTATTCATGAAGGATCATTTGCGACAAGGAGGAAGACTAATGGCGGACAATATTGCGCAGGTCTCCGACGACAGTTTTGACAGCGAGGTGCTCAAGTCGCCCGTGCCGGTGCTCATCGACTTCTGGGCGCCGTGGTGTGGGCCGTGCCGGGCGATCGCGCCGATTGTAGCCGAACTCGCGGGCGAGTACGCCGGTAAGCTCAAGATCGTCAAGATGAACGTGGACGACAACCCGCGCACTCCCGCCCGCTACGGCGTGCGTGGCATCCCCAATTTGATCCTGTTCAAGAATGGAGAGGTGCAGCAGCAGATCATCGGCGCCGTGCCCAAGGCGCATTTGGTCAAAGCCATCTCCACCGTGGTGTAATCAGAACAGCAGCCGCCTGGTGCTGACGTTCAGCGCCAGGCCCAGCGCAATCATCATAGTCAACAGCGACGAACCGCCGTAACTCAACAGCGGCAACGGCACTCCGACCACCGGTAGCATGCCAAGGTTCATGCCGATGTTGATCAGCATCTGCCAAAACACGATGCTGGCAGTGCCGGCCACAACCAGGGCGCCGAACCGGTCGCGCGCCCTCCCGGCAATGACCAGCAAGCGCAGCAGCAGAGCACAGTAGAGGGCCAGCAGCACGGCGGTGCCGATAAACCCCCATTCTTCGGCTACCACGGCGAAGACAAAGTCGGTGTGTTTCTCCGGTAGGAAGTCGAGTCGGTTCTGCGTTCCCTGCAAAAATCCTTTGCCCCACAACATTCCTGAACCAACAGTGATCTTGGACTGAATCATATGATAGCCGGTGCCAAGCGGGTCGCTGTCGGGATTGAGGAACGACAACACTCGCTGCTTTTGATAGGATTTCATATGCTGCCACAGCACTGGCAGGACACTGCTCCCGGCAATCCCCGCCAGCGCGAACGAACGCAGACGTATCCCCGCGGCAAAGACCAAGCTAAGGAAGAGCAGCTCAAGCACCAGGGCGGTCCCAAGGTTGGGCTCGGCCAGGACCAACCCCGCCGGGGTCGCTGCCAGAATTGCCGGATAGAGCAAGTCCCGCAAGCCATATCCTTGGGGCGGAGCATGGCGGTGAAAGTCGCGGGCCAGCACTAACAGCAGCGTCACCTTCGCGAGTTCAGACGGCTGCACGGAAAAGAAGCCGAGAGCGATCCAGCGGCGTGCTCCCCCACCGAACGACCCCAGTACGGGCACGAGCACGAGCAGCACGAGCGACAGACCATACGGAATGTACGCCCAGTTTTCCAGGCGCCGGTAATCAATTGCGAAGGCGGCAAACATACCTATCAGGCCCAGGACCGCCCAACTGATCTGGCGGGTTGCCCAGGGACTGAGCCGGTGTCCGCTCTGGTAAGTTGCGCTGTACACGGCCATCATCCCGACGCCGAGTAACAGCAAGATCAACAGTAACAGCAACCAATCAAGATGAGATATCAGTCTTCGGTCGAACCTGAGCATGCTCTCCCCTCTCTCCTCGGGTGAGGGCAAAGTAGTCGGCAAGCACCCTGCGCACAACTGGTGCCGCGGCTGCACCCCCGCCCTCGCCAACATGCTCGAGCAGACAGGCTACGGCCACCTCGGGGGCATCAGCCGGCGCAAACGCGATGAACCAGGCATGATCTCGATATTGCCGGGGCAGGCTCTTTCCTTTGCCGCGGGTCCCAGCAATCACCTGGGAAGTCCCGGTTTTGCCGGCCACGAGGATATCTGGTAACTGCGCTTTCTTGCCCGTCCCTAGACGACTGTTGACCACGTCACGCATGCTGGCTTGGATCAACTGCACGGTCTGAGGCTTCAGGTCGATCTTGCTGATCACCTCGGGCTCATACTCTCGTACCGTCCCGCTCTCGTCGTCAATCACCCGTTTGACGACATGTGGACGATAGACCGTGCCACCGTTAGCGATCGTCGCAGCCACCACCGCCATCTGTAGCGGCGTGACGGTAACATACCCCTGCCCGATTACCACCGACAACGTCTCTCCGGCAAACCAAGGGGCATTGAGGACTTGTTTTTTCCAGGTCGGATCCGGAATCACCCCACCTACCTCGTGATCAAGGGCAATGCCCAAGGGACCACCTAAGCCAAAGCGCCGGGCATACTCGGCGATGGCGTTAATGCCGAGTCGCTGACCAACCTGGTAGAAATAGACGTCACACGATTGAGCGATGGCTTGCTGCAGATCAAGACTGCCATGCCCGCCCTTCTTCCAGCAATGAAACACGTGGCTGCCAAACGGTAAGCTACCGGAACAGGAGAAGCGCGTGGCGGGCGTGATGAGGCCCTTTTCCAGGGCGGCCGTAGCCATGATGACCTTAAAGGTCGAACCCGGCGGATATTGGCCTTGGATCGCGCGGTTACTCAAGGGATGCAATGGATCTTCAATCAGGGTGCGCCATTCATCTGTTTTGATGCCGCGCGCAAAGACGTTGGGATCAAACACCGGACGGCTCACCATGGCCAAGACGTCCCCCGTATGAACGTCAAGGATGACGATAGCTCCTTCTTTCCCTTCAAGTGCTGCTTCGGCTCTTTGTTGCAGGTCCTGATCCAAGGTCAGCGTCAAGCTTTTCCCGGCCTGTGCTTCAACTTCCCCCAACACGCGGAGTCGCTTCCCGGTTGCGTCAACCTCGATTTGTTGCCCGCCGCCCTGGCCACGCAACTCAGCTTCCCACTTTTTTTCTATGCCAAACTTGCCAATCAGATCCCCCAGGCGGTACCTAGGGAAAAGCGTCATCTCCTGCGAGTTGACCTCCCCGACATAGCCGAGCAAGTGAGCCGCCAAACCATCGGGGGGATACTGTCGCTTGGTGCTGACTTCGACGTTAACCCCGGGAATGTCTAATTGATGGGACTCCACGGTGACAAGCGTGTCCCACGTGATATCTTTCGCCAGCACCACTCCCTCATAAGAAGGGCGACGTGGACTACGTGGCAGCGTGTCCCCGCTCTGGATGAGGTTGTCGGTCAAGTAGCCGGACAGCGCGTGCAGCGTCACTTTCACGTCCGGAGAATCCTCCGGCACCAGCACGACATTGAACGACGGGCGGTTGTCAACCAGGACTCGTCCCTGGCGGTCGTACACCACTCCGCGCAGCGGGGGGGTACGCTTGAGGCGCAGGCGATTGTTCTCGGAGAGCGAGCGGAGGTTTTCACCTTCCCTCACTTGTAAGCTCCACAAGCGAGAGACGAGCATGGCAAATGCCAAGAGCATCAGTAAGGCGATGACACCTAAACGGGGAGCGCAGGAAGGAGGAGATTCCCGTGGACGGAGAACACTGTGTGACTCAGGCATTTACACCCTGTAGTAGAACGGCTCGCCACGGTAGAGCAAGGTAAACACCAGCGGCGTGAGCACCATTGCCACGGTTGCGTCCCACATGACGTACCGTGCCACCATGGGTTGCAGCACCTCGGCGAGTTCGCCGAACTCGCCGAGAAACAAGAACGCACCAGTCTTGAGCACGACTGCGAGAAATACCAGGGACAGGACGGACAGCG
>WNFB01002917.1_pt1 | contig 15020 bp, 17 predicted proteins | sample 5400501 | NCBI WGS metagenome assembly WNFB01 (sample SAMN13153341, study PRJNA577476) | soil metagenome | isolation source: 200 cm saprolite under Douglas fir tree site 2 hole 1 | place: USA:California | collected 2015-04-18
GCGCCCGCGCGTGCTCGCGGGAATGTCGGCGTCGCGCAGCGCCGCCGCCATCGCCTCGGCGAGGTCGCCGGCCACAGGGGTGGGGGCCCCGGCCACCGGCGCGACATAGATGCCGGCGCTGTCGCGCGGGCTCAGCATCGCTGCTTGCGGCACGTCGCCGGCGAAGGGGTGCGGCAGCGGCTGGCAGGCCACGGTGAGGAGTGCGAGGAGCGGCAGCGTGGGGCGCATGGCTAGGTGATCATGCAGCTGACCACCAGGCCGAGCAGGTAGAGGAGCACAAACAGGATGAGATAGGGCATGGCTGCGCCGTGGCTGTATAGAGGCCGGCTCGGCATCGCCGCAATCATCCTTGCCTTTCGCCGATAGGTCAATAATACTGTCTTACCTAGGCGAGCGGCGGGACGCAGCCATGGTCGACTGGGACAAGCATTACGCGACGCGGGCCGGCCGCATGGTGGCCTCGGAAATCCGCGAGCTGCTCAAGCTGCTCGATCAGCCCGACGTGATCTCCTTCGCCGGCGGCATCCCGGATCCGGCGCTCTTTCCGCGCGACGCGATCGCCGCGGCCTACCGGCGCATCCTCGGCGACCCCGCGCGCGGCGCGGCGGCGCTGCAATATTCGGCGAGCGAGGGCTATCGCCCGCTGCGCGAGTGGATCGCCGGCTACATGACCGGCCTCGGCGTCGCCTGTGGCGCCGACCACATCCTCATCACCAGCGGCGCGCAGCAGGCGCTCGACTTCATCGCCAAGCTCTTCGTGTCGCCGGGCGACGAGGTGCTGGTGGCGCGTCCCACATATCTCGGCGCGCTGCAGGCGCTGAGCGCCTACGAGCCGGTCTACGGGACGCTGCCGCAGCGCGGCGACAATCGTCCGGCCGGCGGCGCCGGCGGCAAGCGTCCGGCGCTCGGCTACGTCATGCCGGAATTCCAGAACCCGACGGGAAACAGCCTCGATCGTGCCGAGCGCGAGGCGTTGCTCGACGCCGCGGCAGCGCTCGATATGCCCCTGGTCGAGGACGCGGCCTACGAAGCGCTGCGCTACGATGGCGAGGCGCTGCCCGCGCTGCTCGCGCTCGATGCCGCCCGCGCCGGCGGCATCGACGAGGGACGCGTGCTCTATTGCGGCACCTTCTCCAAGACGGTGGTGCCCGGCTTGCGGCTCGGCTGGGTCGCGGCGCCGCTGCCGGTGATCCGGCGCCTCGTCCTCATCAAGCAGGCAAGCGACCTGCACAGCGCGTCCTTGAGCCAGATGGTGATGCATGAGGTGGTGCAGGAGACGCTGCCGCAGGCGCTGGGGCCGATCCGCCGCGCCTACCGCGCGCGGCGCGACGCGATGCTGGCCGCGCTCGCCGCGGAGATGCCGCCGGGCGTCGCCTGGACCCGGCCCCAGGGCGGCATGTTCATCTGGCTCACTCTGCCCGAAGGCATTGACGCCGCCGCGCTGCTGCAGCGCGCCGTCGCCGAGGCGCGAATCGCCTTCGTGCCTGGCCGGGCCTTCCACGCCGACGGCTCGGGCGCCAACACGCTGCGCCTCAATTTCTCGCTCGCCGACACGGCGCGGATCGCCGAGGGCATCGCCCGCCTCGGCGCGCTGCTGCGAGGCTCTTGAGCGCCCTACGGGCGATCATCCCAGATCGAACAGCAGGAGCTCGGCATCCGTATCGGCCTCGATGGCGACGCTCGGCTCGCCTTCGATCGCCGCTCCGTCGCCCTCGCGCATCTCGGTGCCATTGAGTGCGATGATGCCGCGGGCCAGTTGCAGCCACACGCCGCGGCCGCGGTCGATCTCGTGCGCAATACGCTCGCCCGATTCGAGGTTGGCGACGAAGAGATGGGCATCCTGGTGAACCGTTACCGCGCCGTCCCGCCCGTCCGGGGCGGCGACGCGGCGCAGCCTTCCGCGTCGCTCCTCGATCGGAAAGACTTTCTGCTCGTAACTCGGCGGCAGTCCGACCCGGTCGGGGATGATCCAGATCTGGAGGAAATGCACCGGCTCGACCGTCGAGGCGTTGAACTCGCTGTGCATGATGCCGGTACCCGCGCTCATGCGCTGCACCTCGCCCGGCCGGATCACCGCGCCGTTGCCGAGGCTGTCCTTGTGCTCGAGCGCGCCGGCCAGCACGTAGGTCAGGATGTCCATGTCCCTATGGCGATGAGTGGGGAAGCCGGCACCGGGGATCACGCGATCCTCGTTGATGACACGCAACGCGCGAAAGCCCATCTGTGCCGGGTCTTCATAGTCAGCGAAGGAAAAGGTGTGTCGGCTGTCAAGCCATCCCGTGCGGCTTCGACCCCGGGCCATGCGATCACGAAAAACGATCATGCCGTGCTCCTGACAGAGCCTCGGGAGGCTTTGGGGGCGACCTCTTCCGCGAGGCAGATGGCGGAAAGCCCGCGGCCGTAATTGAGTTCCTGGCGCAGGCAGGAGCGGCGATAGGAGAAGAAGCGGTCGGGCTCGGCCGCCGTGTCGCCGCCGGTGCGCGCGACGCGCGCGAGGCCGAAGCGCGCGAGTCGCCGCGCCACATAGCCCGGCAGGTCGAAGAGGAAATGTCCGGCGCGCGCGGCGGGAACAAAAAACGCGGCGTTCGCGGCGTCCGCGGCGAGAAACGGCGCGGGGAATTCGGGGCCGACCTCGTAAGAGGCTTGCGCGATGCACGGGCCGATCGCCGCGGCGATGCGTTGCGGCGCGGCGCCGAGCTCGATCATCGCCGCCACCGTCGCTTCGAGCACGCCGCCGAGCGCGCCGCGCCAGCCGGCATGCGCTGCGCCGATGATGCGCGCGGCGGGGTCGGCGAAAAGCACCGGCGCGCAGTCGGCGGTGAGGATGCCGAGCGCGACGCCGGGCGCGCGCGTCACCATGGCATCGGCGCGCGGCCGGTCCTCGCGCCGCCACGGCCGCTCGACGACCACCACCTGCGGGCTGTGCACCTGATGGCAGGTGATGAGGCAGTCGGGTGCGAGGTCGAGCGCGGCCGCGGCGCGACAGCGGTTCTCGAGCACCTTGGCCTCCGCGTCGCCCGAGCCGAGCCCGCAATTGAGCGACGCGAACAGGCCCTCGCTGACGCCGCCGGCGCGGGTGAAGAAGGCGTGACGGATGCCGTCGGTGTCGAGCGCGTCGCTGGCGATCAAGCGGCAGGGTCCTCGGCGAAACCGGCCGGCGCCGGCAGCGCGCGGTGAGCCAGCGCCAGCGCCTTGAACAAGGTGCCCATTTCCTCGGGCTCGATCAAGCGCCGGCAGGCGGCGGCGATCGCTGCGGCCTGCGCCGGCGTCGCGTGCCGCAGCAGCGCGCCGGCGCGCTCGGCGAGCCCGAGCGCGGCGAGGAACGCGCCTTGCGCCACCGGGCCCCAGGCGCGTGCGCCGGCGGCGGTTGCGGCGCTGGCGAAGGCGGCGAAATCGACATGCGCGGTGAGATCGGCCTCGCCGGGATCGGCGAGCAAATCGTGCCGGCGATGGCCGCGCACGGCCTGCAGCGTGTCGCCGCATGCGCTTGGGAAATGGCCGTAATCGATGACGAGGGCGACGCCGCCCTCGGCGGCGATGCGCGTGCCGAGCAGCGTGGCGAGCGACTGCGCCGCCGGCCGAACCTCGCACAGGCTGCCGGGCGCGGCGCCGCGCAGCGCCGGCGGTATTGCCGTCGCGTTACGGCCCGGCGCGGCATCGAGCGCGAAGGTCAGCGCGCCGTCGCCGCCGAGCGCGACGCGCCGCTCGTGCCAGCCATCGCCGGCGCGCACGAATTGCCGGATCGGCAGCGCATCGAGGAACTCGTTGGCGACGAGGAGGAGCGGGCCGGCCGGCAGCGTCGCGATGCTGTCGTGCCAGCACGGCTCCGCGGCGGCGAGCGCCGCCGCTTGCCGCGCGCGCAGCACGGGGCTGGTCTCGACCAGATGCAGCCGCAGCGCGCGGCGGAAATCCGGCGCGACGCGCAAGGCGCGCAGCATGTCCGCCATGAGCGTGCCGCGGCCGGGACCCAGCTCGGCCAGGATCACGCGGTCGGGGCGCCCCATGCGCGTCCAGTTGTCGGCGCACCACAGGCCGATGAGCTCGCCGAAGACCTGGCTCACTTCGGGCGCGGTGACGAAGTCGCCGCGCGCGCCCAGCGGATCGCGCGTCGTGTAGTAGCCGTGCTGCGGATGCGTCAGCGCCGCTTCCATGTACTCGTCGATGCCGAGCGGGCCGGAATCGCGGATGCGGCGCGCGAGATGCTCGGTCAGCGCGTTCACGCCTTCGCCGGCGCCGGCCGCGCGCGCAGCACGAGCCACAGCCCGACCAGCAGCAGCGGCAGCGACAGCAGCTGGCCCATGGTGATGCCCCAGAACAGGAACCCCAGCTGCGCGTCGGGCTGGCGGAAGAACTCGACGATGATGCGCGCAATGGCGTAGCCCATGAGAAACACGCCGGTCAGCGTGCCCGGCCGCCGCCGCGCCGGGGTGAGGCGCTGCAATGCCCACAGCACGGCGAACAGCACGGCGCCTTCGAGGAAGGCCTCGTAGAGCTGGCTCGGATGGCGCGGCTCGGACCCGCCGGTGGGGAACACCATCGCCCAGGGCACGTCGGTGACGCGGCCCCACAGCTCGCCATTGATGAAATTGGCGATGCGACCGAAGAAGAGGCCGATGGGGACGGCGCAGGCGATGATGTCGGCGAAAGCCAGCATGGGAATCGCGCGCTGCCGGCAGAACAGGATGATGGCGACCATGACGCCGAGCGCGCCGCCGTGGAAGGACATGCCGCCGCGCCACAGATAAAGCACCTCGATCGGATGTGCGGCGTACTGGTCGAAATTGTAGAACAGGATGTAGCCGATGCGGCCGCCGAGGACGACACCGATCGTCGCCCAGACGAGGAAGTCGTCGATGTCCTGCGGCCGCGCCACCTGCGGCGGCCGCTTGGCGATGGCGAGGCAATAGCGCCAACCGATGATCAACCCGGCGATGTAGGCGAGCGCGTACCAGCGCACGGCGAAGGGTCCCAGCGACCAGTTGCCGATGGCGAAGGGCCCGATCGAGAAGATCTCGGGATGGATGTCGGGATAGGGGATGATCAGCATGGGGCCGCGGGCTGTCAGCGATAGGGATCGTCGGCGGCGAGATAGGTTTGCACGTAATCGCGCACGCCTTCCTCGAGCGTCGTCGGCGGGCGGGCGTAACCGGCGGCGCGCAAGCGCTCCATCCGCGCCTCGGTGAAATACTGGTACTTGTCGCGGAACTCGACGGGCGTGTCGACGAAGTCGATGCGCGGCTCGCTTCCGAGCGCGCGGAACACGGCGGCGGCGAGGTCGGCGAAGCTGCGCGCCGTGCCGCTGCCGATATTGAAGAGGCCGTTCACCGCCGGATGGTCGTAGAGCCATAGCATCATGTCGACGCAGTCGCGCACATAGACGAAGTCGCGCTTCTGGCCGCCATCGACCACGTCGGGACGGTGCGAGCGGAAGAGCCGCGCCGGCTCGCCGGTGACGGCGCGCGGGTAGATTTGCGCCACGACGCTCTTCATCGCGCCCTTGTGGTACTCGTTGGGCCCGTAGACGTTGAAGAATTTGAGGCCGGCCCATTGCGGCGGCCGCGGCGTGTTGCGCTCGAGCAGCCGGGCGACGCGGCGGTCGAAGAGATGCTTCGACCAGCCATAGGCGTTGAGCGGCTTGAGCCGCGCCAACGCCGCCGCGCTGCCGTCGTCGTCGAAGCCGGCGCTGCCGTCGCCATAGGTCGCGGCGGACGAGGCGTAGATGAAGCGCGTCTCGCTCTCCGCACACCATTCCCAGAGCCGCTGCGACAGCGTGAAGTTGGTGGCGGCGATGAGGTCGGCATCGGTCTCGGTGGTCGAGGAGATGGCGCCCATGTGGAATACGACGCCGATCTCGCGCGCGTGCCCGTCGAGGAACGCGAACAGCGCCTCGGGCGGCACCACAGCGGCGAGCTCGCGCTTGGCGATGCTGCGCCACTTGCCGTCCTGGCCGAGGCGGTCGCAAATCGCGACGTCGCGCTCGCCGCGCTCCGCCAGCGCCGCCGCGAGGTTGGAGCCGATGAAGCCGGCGCCGCCGGTGATCAGGATCATGGAGCCGCAGTGTTCCCTTGCCGCGAGCGTGTTATAGGCTTTGTCGGCGGCGCGTCAAAGATGGATGCGGCGCCGACGCGGCGCCCGGACGGGCGCGCTCGAATTCCGCGCCCGCGCGCCCATATCATGTAATCGAGAGCGCCCGAAGCGGCAGGCCCGCTTCGCGCGTGGTCCGGCTATGATCGGGGCAAAGGAGGCCGACCCGCCATGCAGACCGAGAACCGCTTGCTCGACGATCTCGCCCGTGTCGCAACCGGCGCGCTGGGCGCGCTCACCGGCATGCGCGAAGAGCTGGAAGCCCGCCTGCGCGACCAGTTCGAGCGCATCCTCGGCCGCATGAACCTGGTTCGACGCGAGGAATTCGACGCGGTCCAAGCGATGGCGGCTAAGGCACGCGCCGCGACGGAGGCTTTGGAGCAACGCGTGGCGCTGCTCGAGGCGCGCCTGGCCGTCGGCGGCGACAGCGCGCCGTCGAGCCCGGCGCCGCGCCGCGCCGCGCCTTCGCGGTCGCCGGTGCGCAAGTCGAAGCCGACGCCCACGCCCTGAAGGGTCAGTTCGCGGTTTGTCTGAAATTCCACTCTTGCGCGGCCTGCCGGCCTTTGGCAGGCTATATGTTGTGGTGACACCCGGGGTTATCCACAAAGGATATCCGCGACCTTCCCAGGTTGCCGGCCGGATGACACGTTGGAGGGCGCGATGACCTCTGTATCGCTCGAGACCGCCGTTTCCGTTTACAACCCCATCGATCTCGTCGAAGAAATCGTCCAGGCCAATGAGTGGGCGCATGACCGCGCCAGCGACGAGGAGATGATGGTGGAGATAGCCGGGCGCTGGTGCGCGTACCGGCTTCTCTTCGTGTGGCAGCGCGAGATCAACGCGCTCCATTTCACCTGCAGCTTCGAGATGAAGGTGCCGAAGCCGCGCCGCGGCGCCGTGTACGAGCTGTTGGCGGCCGTCAACGAGCGGATGTGGCTCGGCCATTTCGACCTCGCCTCCGACGAACATTCGCCGTCCTTCCGGCAGGGCGTGCTGCTGCGCGGTGCGAGCGGTCCCAGCGTCGAGCAGCTCGAGGATCTCGTCGACATCTCCGTGAGCGAGTGCGAGCGCTTCTATCCGGCCTTCCAGCTCGTCGTGTGGGGCGGCAAGGCCGCCGAGGACGCCATCGCCGCCGCCATGATCGATCCCGTGGGAGAGGCGTGAGCAAAGCCGCAGCGCCGGCGATCCCGGCGCTGCTGCTGGTCGGCTGCGGCCAGATGGGCGGCGCGCTGCTGCGCGGCTGGCGCGCGCACCATCTGGCGGAGCGCTATATCATCATCGAGCCGGGCCCGGGTGCCGAGCCATTCGCCGGCCATCGCAATGTGACCTTGGCGCCGGGCGCCGGCCGGTTGCCGCCCGACCTGCAGCCGAGCGTCATCGTCTTCGCCGTGAAGCCGCAGGTGATGGGCGAGGTGTTGCCCGCCTATCGCCGCTTCGCCGGCGATACGCTGTTCCTGTCGATCGCCGCCGGCAAGACGCTCGGCTTCATCGCGCGTCAGCTCGGCGCCGCCGCTTCCGTGGTGCGCGCCATGCCCAACACGCCGGCGGCGATCGGCCGCGGCATCGCCGTCGCCTGCGCCAACAGCGCCGTCGCCGCGGCGCAGCGCGCGCTCGCCGAACGCCTGCTCGGCGCGGTCGGCGAGGTCGGCTGGGTCGAGGACGAGGCGCTGATCGACGCGGTCACGGCCGTCTCCGGCAGCGGGCCGGCCTATGTCTTTCTCCTGATCGAGTGCCTGGCCAAGGCGGGCGTCGCCGCCGGGCTGCCCGAGGATCTGGCGATGCGCCTCGCGCGCGCGACCGTGGCCGGGTCGGGCGAGCTCGCGCGCCTCTCGCCCGAGCCGGCGGCGCGGCTGCGCGAGAGCGTGACCAGCCCCGGCGGCACCACGCGCGCCGCGCTCGATGTGCTGATGGCGCCCGACGGGCTGGAACCGCTGTTGAGGCGTGCCGTCCTCGCCGCCGCCCGCCGCTCGCGCGAGCTGGCCAATTAGCGTCGCTGGCGCTGGTCGGACGCCCGCCGATCCCATATCCTGCGCCTCGGTCCGAGATGGGGCGGAGGATGCGCCATGGCGAAGCGAGCCGGCGCGGCGAAATCCGGTGCGGCAAAAGCCGGCGGCGGCGCAGCGGAAGGCGAGGCCGACGATGCCGAGGGGCGGCTCGTCGACGCCGCGCTGAGACTGGCCGCTCGGCAGGGCTGGCGGGCGATCGGCGTCGCCGCGATCGCCGCCGAGGCCGGGCTGCCGCTGGACCGGGCCTATGCGGCCTGCCCCTCCAGGCTCGCCATCCTCGCGGCCTTCCACCGCCGCATCGACCGGGCCGCTCTGGCCGGGGCGGCGATCGAGAGCGACGCGTCCCCGCGCGACCGGCTGTTCGACATCCTGATGCGACGCTTCGACGCGCTGCAGCCGCACAAGACGGCGCTGCGCGCCATCCTGCGCGACAGCGTCGGCGACCCCGCGGCCCTGCTGGACGTGTCCGCGGTGCTGCGCTCGATGGCCTGGATGCTCGAAGCCGCAGGCATTTCCGCCGCCGGCTGGCGGGCCGGGTTGCGCACGCCGCTCCTGGTCGGTCTCTACTTTTTGGTGTTGCGCGACTTCCTCGACGATGACAGCGTCGATTTGGCAAAAACCATGGCGGCCCTTGACCGCCGCCTGCGGCGCGCGCAATCCTTGTTGGGCATAGCCGGCACGGCCTCGGGTGGCGCCGATGCCACCTCCGGCTGACCGGTGTTTGCACTGCAATATTCTTGGTATCGCCTCTTGACCGCGCACAGCCGTAGCAGCATATTTCGTTTATTGTGCAGTGCAGCATTATGGAGCAACCTTTGGAAGGACACAGGCGATGACGATCGACGGCAAGCAGACCCTTTTTGACATGGATTTCGGGAAGGCCTTTGCCGGCTTCACTTTTCCCGGTTTCGACGTGGAATCGCTGGTGGCCGCGCAACGCAAGAACCTCGAGGCATTCACGCAGGCCAATCAACTGGCGGTTGAGGGTGTGCAGGCTATTGCCCGCCGGCAGGTCGAGTTGGCGCGGCAGGCGATGGACGAGGCCTCGGTAGCGCTGCGCGCCTGGACGCAGCCGGCCGCCCCCGAGGAGCAGGTCGCCAAGAATGTCGAGATGGCGAAGCACGCTTTCGAGAAGGGCGTCGCCAATGCCCGCGAGCTGACCGAGCTCGTCACCAAGGCCAATGCCGAGGCCTTCAACGTCATTCAAAAGCGGGTCGCCGAGAGCTTAGAAGAGATCCGCGACTTCACCAAGCAGCGCACCACGCGCTGACGCAAGGTTTCGCGCCGCCACCATTCCCCCTGTGCGACGCGTAAGGCCGCCCGATCGGGCGGCCTTTTTTTGCGCGCCAGGCAATCCGGCAGACGTCGTCGGATGATGATGACCACCAGGGATGCGTGGCGCCGGCATCTGCGATCGCGCATGATCCGAGCGGGTGGAACACTTCACCGTCGTTCCTGCGCCAGCAGGAACCCAGAGCAAGCGGTAGCGTCGACCGCTTCGCATGTGAGGCTTGGATGTCGGTGAATCGATGAGTGAGCCGCCGGATCCGGGTGCGCCGCCTGCCGCCATGGCCGCGCCCTATTTTCGCTGGGCGGTCACGCCGACCTATCTCGCGCATCTCTTCAAGGCGACGTTCAAGCAGCATCACCGATCCTGGGCCGCCACCGTCCGGCGCATGATCCCCGAGGATGGCGTGGTCTTCGATGTCGGCGCGCATGCCGGGCAGTACGCGAAAATCCTGTCTCGTCTGACCCCGCGCGGGCAGGTCTTCGCCTTCGAGCCGGGCAGCTATGCCCGCTCCATCCTGCGCGTCGCCCTCTACGTCAATCGTTGCCGCAATGTCGCGATCGTGCCGTTGGCGCTCGGCGAGCGCGAGGGCACGGCGATGCTGACGCTGCCCGTCAAGCGCCGCGGCGCCTACGGGTTCGGCCTCGCCCATCTCGGCCATGACACGCGATGGCGCGATGTCCGGCGCGAGGTCGTCGCGCTGACCACGATCGACCGCTTCGCCGCGATAACCAATCTCGACCGCCTCGATTTCATCAAGGCGGACATCGAGGGGTGGGAGATGCATGCTGTGCGCGGCGGGCTCGACACGATCCGGCGCTTCCGGCCGGTGATCATGATGGAGATGACCGTGGAGGCGCTGGCGCGCGCCGGCGATGACCTCGCCGCCGCGTACCGCTCGCTCGCGGAACTCGGCTACCGCCCGGCCGTGCTGGGCGCCGATGGCGAATTTCAGCCGGTCGCGAGTCCGACCGTCGGCGACATCTGGTGGCTGCCGCTGGGGCGCGCGCCAGCCTAGTTCGGCAGGTGCAAGCGCACGCGCAGGCCGCCTTGCGGCGACTCCTCGAGGGCGAGATCACCGCCATGGCCGCGGGCCACGTCGCGCGCGATGGTGAGCCCCAGGCCGACGCCGCCGGTCTGCGGATTGCGCGACGCATCGAGGCGGAAGAACGGGCGGAACACGTTTTCCCGTTCCGCCGGCGGGATGCCCGGGCCGTCATCGTCGACGAGGATGTCGGTGCCGTCGGCCACGGCGAGCGCGGTCACCCAGATGTGGCTGCCGTAGCGCCGCGCATTGCCGAGGAGGTTGCCGAGGCAGCGCCGCATCGCGTCGGGCCGCAACGCCAGCACATGCTCCTCCGGCAGCGCCAGAGAGATGTCGGCGCCATCGCGCCGCACTTCCGCCGCCGCCTCCTCGATGAGCAACGCCAGGTCGGTGTCGCGCGGCTGCTCCGGCCCTTCGCCGCGGGCGAAGTCGAGATAGCCCTCGACCATGCGCTCCATCGCCCGGACGTCGGTCTTGAGCTCCTCGACCGCCGGGCCCTCCTGCCCGAGCAGCTCGAAGGCCAGCCGCATGCGCGTCAAGGGCGTGCGCAGGTCGTGCGACACGCCGGCGAGCATCTCCGTGCGCTGGGTGATCTGGCGCTTGATGCGGTCGCGCATCTTGAGGAAGGCGGCCGCCGCCTGGCGCACTTCGGTCGCACCTTCGAGCTTGAAGTTCGGCACGTCGCGCCCCTTGCCGAAGCTTTCCGCGGCGTCGGCGAGGCGGCGCAGCGCGCGCACCTGGTTGCGCATGAAGAGCGAGGCGACCGCCAGCAGCACCAGCGACGAGCCCGCCATCCACAGCACGAAGATGTAGGTCGTCGGCGTGAACAGCCGCTTGCGCGGCGCCGTGACCTGCATGACCCCCTCGGGCAGCTCGATCGAGATAAGGATGTCGCGCGGATCGAATTCGGCGTCGATCTGGAACGGCTGCCGCACGCGGTCGGTGATGGCGGCGGCGAGCGCCTCTTCCAAGGAGCTGCTGCCGTGTTCACGCACATTCCGCGGCAGGCTCTCGCCCGGCCGGAACATGTAATAGAGGTCGGTGGCGGCGGTCGTTCGCGCGAACAGCGCGTCGCGCTCGGCCTGATCGTCGGCATAGCGCATGGCCTCGAGCGTGAGCGCAATGTCGCCGGCGACGCCCGTCGCCAGGCGCCGCTGCACGGTGTCCCAGTGGCGGTCGTAGAAGATCCAGGTGGCGAGGAGCTGCGCCAGCACGAGCGGCAGGATGATGATGATCAGCGAGCGCCCGAACAGCGTGCGCGGCAACAGCCGCTTGAACCAGCGGCGGTGGCCGTCGCGGCTCGCGCCGGCGCGCCCTGTGTGCGCCAGCCGGGCGCGCCCGGCTTCGTCAATCCGGCTTGAGGACATAGCCCGTTCCCCGCACGGTCTGCAGATAGCGTGGGAATTTCGGATCGCGCTCGATCTTGCGGCGCAACCGCGTCACCTGCACATCGACCGTGCGCACATTGCCGCTGAACTGCGCCTCCTCGGACAGCGCCTCGCGCGACACGGCCTCGCCGGCGCGCCGCGCCAATGCCATGAGGAGCGCGGTCTCGCCGCTCGTCAGATGGACGGGATCGCCGCCGCGGTAGAGCTCGCCGCGCGCCAGGTCGAGGCGGCAGGCGCCGAAGCGGAACTGGGTCTGCGCCAGGCTCGGCTGCGGCACGCGCTGCAGGATGTTGCGGATGCGCAGCACCAGCTCGCGCGGCTCGAACGGCTTGACGAGGTAATCGTCGGCGCCGCGCTCGAGCCCGTTGATGCGGTCCTCGGGCTCGGCCATCGCCGTCAGCAGCAGGATCGGGATGCGGCTCTCCGCGCGCACGCTGCGCGTGAAGCTCAACCCGTCCTCGCCGGGCATCATGACGTCGAGGACGAGGAGATCGAAGGCGATGCTGGCGACCTTGGCGCGCGCCTCGGCGGCATCGCCGGCGGTGGTGACGCGGAAGCCCTGGTCGGCGAGATAGCGGCGCAGCAGCTCGCGCAGCCGCGAATCGTCGTCGACCACCAGGAGATGCGGCTCGCCGTCATTCATGGCGGCGCAGTATACAGGCCGCGCGGCGCGGAAGCACGACGGGCTTGCCGCCCCGCCGACACCCTTCCCGGGCATGCGCCCTCATCGACGACTATTTATGCCGCGCGCCAAGCGCACAGCTTGATGCCGCGAAAGAAGGTGAATTGCTCGCGCACTCTTGCGAAGCCGCACTCGAGCAACAAGCGGCGAAGATTCGTGATGTTGAAATAGAGCTTGTGATCCGGCGCACCCATGTTGGCGAAGCCGCGCTTGCGATATTCGCGGATATGCGGGGTCGTGAGATAGAGCAGCCCGCCCGGTTGCATGACGGCGGAGAGTTGCCTCAGGAACAATCGGGGGTCGGCGGTATGCTCGATGACTTCCGAGCAATAGACGACGTCGAAGCGCAGCGCGCCGAACTGCTGCTCCTCGAGCAATCCGGGGATAAAGGTGCGGCCGGGGAATCGCTCTCGCGCCGCGTCAATCAGCGTTCGATTGACCTCGACGCCGACGGCACGGAATCCGACGCGCTCGGCGGCTTCGACCATGAAGCCGAAATTGCTGCCGACATCGAGGAAATCATCGCCGCGCGACCAGCGTCGCAGGCGCGCGGCGCGACGGCGCGAGCGCGCCATCTTGGCAGCGAACTTGGCGCGATAGCCGTCGATATAGGAGCGGCCCACCGCCGCGTCGTCTTCGCCGCAAGCGGCTTCGGCCAGCGTGAAGGCGGCGGCGATCCGCACGAAGCCGCAGGCCCGGCATTCCTCCCACGCGTAGGCCCCGTCCCGGACCAGAAAAGCGAAATCCGGGTTGCCGCATACCACGCACGGGCTAGCCACGATCGACCGTCCTCCGATGACACGTCATGCCGGTGCAGTAGCACGGCTCACCGCGAGCGTTCACCGCCGAACTCTAGGTGCTGCGCGGCGGCGCGCCGCGCTCGAAGCGGCGGCGGTCCGCCTCGTCGGTGATGATGCCGAGCATGACCTTGCGGAAGCCCTCGACCGCTTGCCCGCCGGCCTCGCGGTAGGCCTTGGCGATGCGCTGGCGCTGGTTCTCGGAGAGCTGCCGCTCGAGCTCGACCCCCTTCTCGGTGAGCTCGAGCAGGCGCTGGCGCCGGTCGCGGCTGCCGGGCCGCTGCCGGATGAAGCCCTGGCGCACCAGCTGGCCCAGCACGCGGCTCAGGCTCTGCTTGGTGATGTGCAGGATGCCCAACAGGTCGGTCACGCTCATCTGCGGGTGGCGGCCGACGAAATAAATGACGCGGTGGTGCGCGCGGCCGAAGCCGTAGCGCGCCAGCATGGCGTCGGGCTCGGCGGTGAAATCGCGATAGGCGTAGTAGAGCAGCTCGATGCCCTGGCGCAGTTCCTCCTCGCGGAGGAACAGGAGATTGGCGCCCGATTTTACGTCAGCCATGTTGACTTGTTTTCATTAGACCGTTAAGGCGTGAGGGCGATAATGGACCACAAAGCCGGCGGACACACGTGGAAGGCGACCCGGTTCGAGCCCGGCGCCTGGGGCGGCATTATGCAAACTGCGTCTCCGAGGGGAACCGGTCTATACTGGTTTGCGCAGGCTGAGCCAAGCTGAGCGGAAGTGACTGAGATGGACACGACGATCTCCTGGAAGGAACTGGGCTTCCGCTACCTCGACACCGGCGTCTTCGTCCGCGCCGATTTCCGCCACGGCGCCTGGTCGGCGCCCGAGCTGTGCTCGGGTGCGAGCCTGTCGATCCACATCGCCGCCACCTGCTTCCATTACGGCCAGGCCTGCTTCGAGGGCTTGAAGGCCTTCCGCCAGAAGAGCGGGCGCGTCGCCTGCTTCCGCGCCGACGCCCATGCAAGGCGCATGATCATGTCGGCCACCCGCCTCGTCATGATGCCGCCGCCGCCGGAGCTGTTCCTCGAGGCGGTGCGCCTCATCGTCTCGCGCAACGACGCCTATGTGCCGCCCTTCGGCACGGGTGCTACCCTCTACGTGCGCCCGCTGCTGCTCGGCACCAGCGCGGTGATCGGCGTCCATGCCAGCGACGACTACACCTTCCTCATCTTCGCCATGCCGGTCGGCCCCTACTACAAGAACGGCATGGTGCCGGTGCCGGCTTACGTGCAGGAAAGCTACGACCGCGCCGCGCCGCACGGCGTCGGCCACGTCAAGGCCGCCGGCAACTACGCCGCCGGCATGATCGCCGACCGCGAGGTGAAGGAGAAGGGCTATCCCGTCTCGCTCTATCTCGATTCGGCGACGCACACGCTGATCGACGAGTTCGGCACCTCGAACTTCATCGGCATCACCCGCGACGGCAAGTACGTGACGCCCAAATCCGACTCGATCCTCGAGAGCGTGACCAACGACAGCCTGCGCAGCATCGCCAAGGACATGGGCCTGCGCGTCGAGCACCGGCCGGTGCGCTGGGACGAGATCGAGAATTTCGTCGAGATCGGCGCTTGCGGCACCGCCGCGGTGATCACGCCGATCTCCTCGATCACGCGCGGCGAGCAGACGCTGCGGTTTGGCAGCGAGGACAAGCCCGGCAAGACGCTGAAGCGCCTCTACGACGCGATCCAGGCCATCCAATACGGCGAGA
>WNFB01002921.1_pt1 | contig 15009 bp, 11 predicted proteins | sample 5400501 | NCBI WGS metagenome assembly WNFB01 (sample SAMN13153341, study PRJNA577476) | soil metagenome | isolation source: 200 cm saprolite under Douglas fir tree site 2 hole 1 | place: USA:California | collected 2015-04-18
ACAGGATAGTCCACGTCCAGCACGGCGATGGGCGGCCCAGGCCCGTTCCTGATGGGCGCGAACGCGGTGATCCACGTCCCGCTCTGGTTATGGTAGACGGCCGTGTGCGTGGCGACGTTGTCGCGGAACGCGCGCCCGAGTGGTTCCAGGAGAGCCGGGACCAGCGGGTACGGTTCCCCTGGCACGCCCGGGCCCCGGCTCGTGACCATGAAGCGCGCCTGCCGCTTCTCGGCATCGTAGTCGGTGAGGGTGTACACGGGGGTCTCGATCCTGTTTTCATCCTGTACGATCGAAAGCGCTTGGCGCACCCGGAGGTACGCGCTCGTCTCCTGGGTCAGCGTCCGCTGGACCACCATGTGCAGGTCGGGATCGATGAGGTGCGCCCCCGTGCGCGCGATGTTGAGCAGCAGGGCCCCGAGCGTCGCCTCCGTCTCGCGCTTCTGCCGCTCGTATAGCACCTCGCCGACGAGGCCGACGGCAAGCAGCGTGACGGCGACGAAGAGCACGGCAACGCGGACGCTGAGGCGCTGCCAAGGGCGGAGCGGGGGGAGCTGGGCGCCGGATGCCGGTGTCACGCCGCTATGATAGCCCGCGTGCGTTGATGCGCGTTCGCCAGGGGCGCGTTCGCCTCCGCTACTTCTTCACCCCCTCCTGGAATTGCAGCGCCGCGTGGACGGCATGGCGGGGCCGTGTAGCATTCTGCATTTCCAGCGCGCGATTTGAACCAGCTACAGGCTGAATTTCGCGGAAGTTCCGGCTGCGTGTTTTAGTCGCGTCGCTTCATTGCACGCATGCTGTTGTACAAATACTCGATGGCGTTGGCGAAAACGTGATCGCGACTCAAACACGGGTTCGAATCCCGTTCGGGATACGACCGAAGCCATAACGGGACGATTCGCGTACTCGACGGCGAGCCCCAGTCCGCCCGTGGCGCGGTTTCTGGAGGAATCTGCCACACATCTCCGATCGCGGGTAAACCGGATAATCACGCTAGAACCCATCCCCATCACATAAATCGGATTCGGGCACCTCTGGTAAGTTCGCTACCGGATAGCTTCCGGTACCTCGTCATCCCCCCGGAACCACATTGCCTAAGCGCCGCTTCATCGGTAAACACAAGCCGACTTGATCTTTACTAATTCGGGCGCCCTTGTACCCACTACACGCCCAAAATCACGACCTTGACTTCCAGAAGCCCGTCTCTGGAGCACTGTCGCCAGCGTTTCGCATCGAATTGATCAAACGCGTCAATTCGTTCGCCGCATAGGGTCGAAGCAAGAATCCATCTTCGATAGACATATATTGGGGAGAACGTATATCAACGGCTGGCCATGCCGCTTCCCAAGCGACGCTTGGGACTCCTGTTCTTGCAAATGCAGTCCATGCAGATTGCATGGCATCGGCAATTACTTGATCCGTTTCGTCATATTGGCCGTCGGTGGTGAGATTTCCGAACACGTACCGGATCTCTCCAGTGTGCCTAGCCAGGTCTCTGCTGCTCCGTGCTCCGGGCGAGACTCGAGCAAAGTTATAGCAATAGAAGGGGCGATGGAGCGCGGCAAAACGGTGTGCTGTCTGGAGTGCAGGTTCCCTGAAGACGATCTCGGTAATCAACCAGTCGAGGCATTCATAGGGTGCCTTACCGGACCGGCAGAGAATATCCATAACCTGCGGACCATGCGCGCCAGAGAGCGAAGTTATAATCTTTTTGACAACCTTCCAGCTATAAATTCCACCAGGCTTGAGGAAGTTGAGGACCGCTATGACTATATTTTTTGGAAAGGGCAGTTGCGGTCCACCGGGTCTGATGAAATAGCGCGCTTCATTCTCCGTGCATCCAAACATGAGGGGCGCCTCATCGGCCCAGCCAGAAAAGCCCTCTGCATCCACAAGTTCGTCTGGCACTGAGACCCACATCAGGTCGGCGGGTGTATGAACCCCACCTCCACTGACACCGCACAAAGCGTGCGATGCCTTGCGCATGACATCTGTGGGGACTTTTCGCAGATCGTCCATCGTCCTGGCGCCGACCATTTGCATCAGGCGCTCCGTCGCCGCCTGCGTCCGCGTAAAAGTCCACGATGGAGCGATGGCGCTCGGCTCAGAACCTCCGCTCTGCATGATGCCACGATGGAAGAGTCCACGCGCGCGGCGCGTCGAAAGCAATGTACGGACGGCCTGCGCTCCAGCAGATTGCCCGAAGATCGTGACATTGTCCGGATTACCGCCAAAAGCTCTGATGTTCTGCGCGATCCATTCGAGAACCGCAAGGAAATCCCGCACAGCAAAATTCGCGCCGGCGTCGGGATGTGCGAGAAAGCCGAACACCCCCAAGCGGTAGTTGAGCGTCACGACGGTGACGCCCAGTCGTGCGAGACTAGCGCCATCATAGGCATCCTCTGATCCCGCACCACCTAGATTGCCTCCGCCATGTATCCATAGCATGACTGGCTGGAAGGCTTCGCGATCCAGTGAAGCGGTCCAAATGTTCAAAGAGAGACAATCTTCACTTTGCCTCGTCTCGCGCAAGGTGAAACAGGCGCCCGTTGTCTGTATAGCGATCGGCCCGAACTGCTTCGCGGGCTGCACTCCTTCCCATCGCTCAGGCGGCTCGGGAGCGTGCCAGCGCAACGGACCGACGGGAGGTTTCGCATAAGGAATGCCGAGGAAGGTGTGGATGCCGTTAATGTTCAAGCCCTCCAAGCGCCCTGGTTGGATCGTGGCTAGTGAGTCCATATTGGAATCCTCCATCAATCGCTACCGTCGACCGTAGGCTTTCAAGAAATTGGTCGTCGGCAGTCTAACTAACTTGCGCGAATCAGTACCGGTAAACGCGCATGTATTGACTGGTCTGGCCAACTTCCGGGTGGTCGACTCGGAAACTATCGTGGGCCTGCAGGCTTACGGGGTTGGAAGCGTTCCGAGGACGTACAAACCAGATTTCCTCTGATGCTGGCAAGTGACCGAGCAGCTTACGTCACGCCCGCTGGCCCTTCCTTTTTCCCCCTTTTACGTTTGAGGGCTCTGCTAATTTTTCGCCGGTGACTTCTTTGCCTCTCTTCATCGCCTTCGTTGAGCCGTCGCCATTTTTCTACGGGCAGATGGAGAGGGCAGACTGCCCAAGTAGACCGCATCATGTGGCCTGCGTGCGGCATTGTGAGAATAAGAATCCGAGTCTGCGGCGAGATTCTTCGAATCCTCGCGCGCCTCAAGCTAGCGTCGAAGACGGCTCCGGTCTTACGAATCGTGCGATGCCTCGAAGCGCGCTTCTACCGAATCGAGTTCGTGTTCGAATTTGTGCATTACCTCATCGTTGATTTCATTTTCATTTCGCAGGTTAAGGATCGCTGCGCGCTGCACCGCGCGAACTTGCCGAGAGAGATCCCGGAACCGTTTGTAATCTTCGGGGCGGTGTCCCGTCTCCTGCGATGCGCTGTCGGAAGACGAGACCGCATCACACCGTGCAACTCTGGCGCCTGTGGATAACTGTGCAGATGTGGACAAGATGTGTTTGCCGCCAGGAGGAATCTCAAGCGCGCCGAGCGCGGCGTCGTGATGGTGATGGCCGGCGACCGGGCGCAGGCCGGGGAAGTCTTCAGGTACATCCGCGCGCCTCGAGTCCGTGCCGCGGTTCGCGTCGATGATCGCGGCCCCCCCGGCGAAGGAGGCGATCGACCTCACCAACCGCGTGCGGATCACGGTCCAGACGGCGAACTGGCGGCGCGTCCGCGGGCGCAAGGTCCTCGCCGTGATCTGCGACGAAATCGCGACCTGGTGGAGCGATGAGACGAACGCGAACCCGGACCACGAGATCTCGAACGCCCTCCGCGCGTCCATGCTCGGTGTCAAAGGCGCGCTCCTCCTCTGCACCGCGTCGCCGTACGCGCGTAAGGGGACGATGTGGGACGCCTTCACGACGCACTACGCCGCCGACGGCGATCCGGTCCTCTTCTGGAAGGCGCCGACGTGGGAGATGTACCCGGGCGTCGACCGCGAGTTCCTGGACCTCGAACGCGAGCGGGACCCCGTGGTCTTCGCGGCCGAGTACGGCGCGGAATTTCGCCACGACCTCGACGGATTCATCGCACGGGAAGTCGTCGACGCCATCGTGGTCAAGGGGCGCGTTGGCATCCCACCGCAGCCAGGCGTGAGGCACTTCGCCTTCGTCGACACCTCGGGCGGTAGCGGCAAGGATAGCCTCACAATCGCGATCGCACGCGCCGACGGCACGAAGGCGCAGTTGTGTCGCGTCACCGAATGGAAGGCGCCCTACTCGCCCGTCGACAAAGCGGTGGAGGTGGCGGCCATGGCGCGTGAATACGGGGTGTCCAAGGTCGTGGGTGATAACTTCTCCGGTGGCGTGTGGGCGGACTGCGCATTTCGGCGATCGTGATCACCCAGATCGGAGCTTCGTGATCACGCCGATCGGTGGATCGTGATCGGAGCGAAGCGACGCTGGGCCGTCGGTCAGTCTTCGAGCTTCGCCTCCTTTCTCCGCGAGGGTCCTGCTCAGAAAATCCCGGGCGTGATTGTGCCCCACGCTTCGTCAGGCCGCAGGTTCGAGTACCACGCGGTAACCCTGGCGTTCGAGCAATTGGATGGCGCGCCGCCTGACCCGTTCAGCGTGGCGCCGGTCGTAGTAGTCGGCGCCCGGCTCACGGTACACTGTGGCCTCGGCCAAGAGGTGGTAGACCGCTCGGAGCATTGCGTGTGCCACAGCCACCACGGCTTTCTTGTGCCCACGATGCCGCATGACGCGTCGGTACCGCGCCCCCAGCGCGCTGTCCTTGACGCGGATCGCCGCCCAGGCGGCTTCGACCAGGGCCGTGCGTAACCAGCGGTTGCCTCTCCGGGTTTTCCCCGATCTATGCTTGCCGGCGCTCTCATTGTTGCCGGGACAGAGCGCCGCCCAACTGGCCAAGTGTCGGTCGCTCGGGAAACAGCTCATGTCCACGCCGAGCTCGGCTATAAGCACCTCGGCCGTGCGCTTATCGATCCCGGGGATCGTGTCCAGCTGCATCAGGTGCTGGGTGAATGGGGCGAGCCGGCCCTCGACTTCCTCGCTCACCATACTGATCGCTTCCTCCAGATAATCCACGTGGGCCAACAGCTGACTGACCAGAAACGCGTGGTGCGGCCGGAAGCGCCCGGCGAGCGCTTGGCGCAAGGCCGGCAGCTTCTTGCGCAGCCTGCCACGGGCCAGGTCAGCCAGCACCTCGGGGTCCGTCGTGCCGTGGACCAGTGCCTCCAGCATCGCGCGCCCCGACACCCCGAGGATGTTGGTGGCCACCGATGCCAGCTTGATCCCGGCGTCCTGCAGCAGCTTGTGCAGGCGGTTGGCGGCCCGCGTCCGCTCCTGGATCAGCACTCGGCGATGCCGCGTCAGATCGCGGAGCTCGCGAATCGGCGCCGGCGGTACGAAGCTGCCCCGCAGCAGCCCGCACTCCAGGCATTGCGCGATCCACACAGAGTCCTTGACGTCAGTCTTGCGCCCCGGGACCTGCTTGATGTGAGTGGCGTTGACGAGCAGACACGTGAAGGCCTCCTCGAGCACGTAGAACACCGGCTTCCAGTACACCCCGGTGCTCTCCATCGCCACGTGCGTCACCCTGTGCGCCTCCAGCCAGTCGCGCAGGGCCAACAGCTCGGCCGCGGTCGTCCTGAACGTCCGCACCTCTTGCTGCCGTTTCCCGTTCGGTCCCGGCACGCGTACACACGCGGCGACAGTGTCCCGATGCACATCCAGCCCGCAGCATCGCTCGATCAGCTGGTCCATTACGCCGCCTCCTGGGAGAAGATGGCCGCGGTCCGGAGGAGCCTCCCTCTGCACGAGTCTGCTCGGCGTGCTCGAACGCAACAATGCGGGGTACCGAAAGCTCCCACGTCAGACTTTTAACGGACTCGCCGGTACCAAGGACCCTCGACGTTGCCCGAGCCGCGGCTGCCGGATGGTAGCCGATTTTCATGCTGCATGGGTGGGCCAACGGCCCATGACGACTTTTAGCACAAGGCGGTGGGCGTTGTGTAGGAGACGGTCGCAGATCGCGTCGGCCAGGGTCGCCTCGCCGAGGTAGTCGTGCCACTGGGCGGGCGGCAGCTGGCTGGTGATGATGGTCGAGCGGGTGCCGTAGCGGTCCTCCAGGATCTCGAGGAGGTCGCGACGCTCGGGATCCTGGACGGGCGCGAGCCCCCAGTCATCGACGATGAGGACGTCGAGGCGGGCCAGCTTGGCGAGCAGGCGGACGTAGGTGCCATCGGCCCGGGCCAGGGCGAGTTCGTGGAAGAGCCGCGAGGCCCGGCGGTAGCCGGCGCGATAGCCCTTGCGGCAGGCTTGGTGCGCCAGCGCGCACGCGAGGAAGCTTTTCCCGACGCCGGTGGCCCCGACCAGGATCACATTGTGATGCTCCTCGACCCAGCGGCAGGTGGCGAGTTGGCGGATGACGGCTTTGTCGAGCTCGCGGCGGGCCGGATAGTCAATCGCTTCGAGGCACGCCTGCGAGAGTTTGAGCTTAGCCTCCTGTAAGGCGCGGGCGAGGCGTTTGTTCTCGCGGGCGCGCCATTCGGCCTCGATGAGGAGGCCGAAGCGCTCGTCGAAGGCGAGGGCGGTCATGTCGGCCTGGTGCTGCTGCTCTGTCCACGCCGCGGCCATGGCGGCGAGCTTGAGGGCGTGGAGTTGCTCGAGCGTGGGTGCGGTGAGCATCGTCGCTCCTTCACTGGTAGTAGGCCCGGCCGCGCAGGTGTTCGTGGACGGGCGTGAGGGTGAGCTGCGGAGAGGGCGCGGGCGTCGCGAGCCGATCCAGGCCGTGCTTGAGGATCGAGTCGACGTGGCGATAGGAGCGCGCCTCCACGGCGCCGGCGCGGGCGCAGGCGGCCTCGAGTCGCGGCAGGCCGTAGCGCTTGGCCAGGCGCAAGATGCCGAGGCACGAGCGATAGCCCTGCTCGGGATGCGGCCGATCCGCGAGAATCGCCTGGACGAGCGCGGCGGTCTGCGGGCCGATCGTGCGCGCCCAGTCGATGAGGCGCGAGGGCGTCCACTCGAGGTGGCGCTGGTGGGCCTTCGGCATGTGGGCGGGGTCGGTGGTGTGCTGGCCGCGGACGACACTCCGCCGATGCGCGGCGACGCGCTGGCCGCGGTGGAAGACCTCGACGGTGGTCGCGGTCAGGCGGGCGTCGACGTGTTCGTGGATGAGCGCGTAGGGGACCGAGTAGTAGTGGCCGTGGAGCTCGATGTGATAGTCGATGCTGACGCGGGCGCTGACCTTCCAGTCGCTGTAGACGAAGGCCTCCGCGGGGAGCGGGCGCAGCGCGGGGTGATCCAGCCGCTCGAAGAGCTCGCGGCGGCTGGCGCGGTAGAGCCGCATCGGCCGCGCGTTGAGATCCGCGAGGAGTTCGGCGATCCGGGCATTGAGCGTCGCGAGCGAGAAGAAGGTCTCGTGGCGGAGGCGGGCCAGGATCCACCGCTCCGCGACCTGGACGGCGACTTCGATCTTCGCCTTCTCGAAAGCTGTTGACTACAGCCGGCGCCACTGATCCGCCGCTGATCAAGATCACGCACCCGTTTCATCCTCTCCGCGGCCAGGCGTTCCGGTTCGTCGTCGCCAAGCCGCTCTGGGGAGAGGATCGAATCACCTTCGAGCATCCCGCCGGCGGCCTCTGCTCGGTGCCTGCCAATTGGACGGATAGCGTGCCCGCCGATCCCTACGTCAGCGTCGGCGGCGGGCGGTCGCGCTTTCGGGTTGAGGATCTCGTGGCGCTCGTCGAGCTGGTGGCGACCCGTGCGGGACGATCGCGATGACTGGAGCCTTGCGGTGTCATTGAAATTTCGTCCTGTATGTCAGTCTTATTTCATCCAGTGCTCCGGGCAGTGGCACAGCGTCGTGCCGGCATCTCGCGTCATATTAGCTCGTGTTGTTGGAGACATACGGCAGAATTTTCTTGACGCGAATGGCGTGAATGGACGTAGTATGCATGACACAATGTCTCGGCGCCGCCCGCCCACCCCCGAGGATCCGAAGGTCGCCGCGCTCCGCACCGCCGGCGCCCTCCACCCACGCCCCGACGCGGTCCAGGACGAGGCCTTCGCGCGCGAGGAATTCTTCGATCGACGGGATCGCGTGCAGGTGAAGTACGAGATGCTCCGTCGGCATCAGGTCGAGGGACGGCCGGTGACCGAGGTGGCGACCAAGTTTGGGGTCAGCCGTCAGGCGTTCTATGCGGCCGAGACGGCCTTCACGGCCGGCGGGTTGCCCGGGCTGCTCCCCCGCCCGCGGGGACCGAAAGGCGCGCACAAGTGCACCGACGACATCCTGGCGTTCGTCGAGCAGCAGCGCGCCGAGGCGCCCTCCCGCTCGGCGGCGGCGATGGCGGACGCGGTGCGGGAGCGCTTCGGCGTCGCCGTCCATCCGCGCTCGCTGGCACGGGCGTTGGTGCGGCGAAAAAAAAACGGCGCCGCTCGGACGCCGCGGAGCCGTGAGTCCCGTGGGCGCTGAGCCCCAGGACGTCGTCGACCAGTACGAGGCCCTGCGCCGCGAGGCGCTCGAGGTCGCGCCGTTCGGGCCCCGCGGTCACGGGCTCGCGTTGCTGCTCGCGCGCGGCCTGCCGGCGTGGCTGACCGCGCTCACGGCCCTCGTGCCGCCGAGGCCGAGACGCCCGGTCGACGAGCCGCGGGCGGAGCGGGCGCCGCGACTGCTGCCCGCGGCTCGCGCGGAGCTCACCACGGTCTTGGCCGGCTTGGTCCTGGCGTGTGCCGAGCCCCCCGGGAGACAGTCATGATGGCGACCGCGAACAAGGTGACGTCCGACCATCTGCGCCGGCAAGCCTACCTCTACGTGCGGCAATCCTCGTTGCAGCAGGTCCACGATCACCGCGAGAGTACGGCGCGCCAGTATGATCTGAAGCGGCGGGCCCACGCGCTCGGCTGGCCGTCGGATCAGATCATCGTGATCGATGAGGACCTTGGGCTGTCGGGCGCCTCGTCGGTCGAGCGCAATGGCTTTCAGCGATTGGTCGCCGAGGTCGGCCTCGGCCGCGTGGGGCTCGTGATGGGGCTGGAGGTGTCCCGCCTGGCGCGCAATTCGACGGACTGGCACCGACTCCTGGAAATCTGTGCCCTCGCCGAGACGCTCATTCTCGATGAGGACGGCATCTATGATCCCAGTCACTTTAACGATCGCCTCCTCTTGGGCCTCAAGGGCACCATGAGTGAGGCCGAGCTGCATGTGCTGCGCGCCCGGCTGCTCGGGGGACAGCTCAACAAGGCCCGGCGGGGGGAGCTGTGGATGCGCCCGCCGATCGGCTTCGTGATCGACCGCACCGGACGGCTGTCGCTTGATCCCGATGCCCAGATCCAGGACACGGTCCGTTTGCTCTTCGAAACCTTTCGCCGAACGGGCTCGGCGCAGAAGGTCGTGCGCCACTTTGCCCAGGAAAAGATCCTCTGGCCGCGCCGGCTCTATACCGGGGGCCGCGCAGGCCAGATCGTGTTCGCCCCGCTGGCGCACAGTCGCGCCCTCGGGATGCTCCACAATCCGCGGTACGCCGGGGCCTTCGTGTACGGCCGCACGCGGCAGCGCAAAGTGATCATCGCGGGCCAGACGCGGAACCGGCGTCTGCCGCGCGCGGAGTGGAAGGTCTTTCTGCCCGATGCGCACCCGGGCTACCTCACGTGGGACGAGTACGAGGCGAATCAGGCGACGCTCCTCACCAACGCCGCCGGCTACGGTACCGATCGACGACGCAGTCCAGCGCGCGAAGGGGTCGCGCTTCTGCAAGGCCTGGTGATCTGCGGACGCTGCGGGCTCCGGATGACCGTGCGCTATTCCGTCCGGCGTGGCCACCCCACCCCCGACTACCTCTGCCAGCGTCGGGGGATCGAGACCGCCGAGGCGTCCTGTCAGATCATTCCCGGCTCGGGTCTCGACGAGGCGGTGAGTCGGGTCGTGCTCGAGGCCGTGACGCCGACGGCGCTCGAGGTGGCGTTGGAGGTCTTCGATGAACTCCGCCAGCGCAAGGCCGAGGTCGATCGCCTGCGCCGGGCGCAGGTCGAGCGCGCCCGCGAAGATGCCGAGCTCGCCCAGCGCCAGTTCATGCTCGTGCGGCCCGAGCATCGGCTGGTCGCCGATACGCTCGAACAGCAGTGGAATGAGAAGCTCGCCCGGCTCGCGGCACTTGAGGACGACTACACGCGCGGGACGACGACCGACGGGCCGGAGCTCAGTGACCATGACCGCGAGCGGATTCAGACCTTGGTCGCCGACCTCCCGCGGGTGTGGCACGATCCGCGGACACCGGCGCGCGAGCGCAAGCGCATGTTGCGGCTCTTGATCGAGGACGTCACGCTGCACCGCGACCGCACGATCCAGCTGCACATTCGCTGGAAAGGTGGGGCGACGACGTCCCTCGAATGCCCGATCCCACGGGGCGCGCCGGATCTCCGGCGGACGCCGGCGACCATCGTCGAGATGGTACGCGCCCTGGCCGTCGAGCAAACGGATAGACAGATCGCCGATACGCTGGATGCGCGATGGCTACGGACGGGGACGGGGCAGCGCTTCACTCGACTTCGGGTCCGACACGTCCGCACCGCCCACGGGATTCCGAGTCTGGCCGAGCATCTCCGCCGGGCCGGGTGGCTGACTGCCCCCGAGATCGCCGCCCAACTCGGCGTGCATCACACCACGGCCAAGCGCTTCGCGTGTGAAGGCGTGCTCCGTGCGCTCCGCGCCGACGACGGCGCCAGTATTCTCTTTGAGCCGCCCACGGGCCCGCTGCCCCACGCCCACCCGGGTAAGCGCTTCCGCGACCGCCGCCGCTATCCCCAGTGTGCATCGCACAAACGGAAGGAGCTGCAGTATGAAGCCTGACGCTTATCCCGTGGTTTCCCCGGTCGCGCGGGCAGGATGACGGTGCCGTAGTGTTTCGAGAATTCGAAGATATGTTCTGCACACCATATCGAGCAGTATGTGGCGGCCGTCCTTATGTTGCGGAGCGCGTGCAAGCGCGGCGTAGATAGATCGTCGGCCCGCTCGGCCGCCACATAACTTTCGCGCTGGTTACAGCGCCTTGAGGAAGGCCATGAGGCTTGGCTCTGTCCGCCAGCGCTTCACGGTGCCCTCGTCGGGCAGGTCGCACCGCGCCAGCGCCCTCGCTTTCATCTCGAGGTCGATCTCCGCGTAGATATGGGTGGTGTCCAGGGAGACATGCCCGAGCCAGCCCCGGATGGTATTGATGTCGACGCCGGCGCGCAGCAAATGAACGGCACAGGTATGGCGCAGCGTGTGAGGACTGACGCGCTTCGTGGTCAGCGACGGGATCGTCTGGCGTGCCTGGGCCACCGTGCGCCGCACCAGCTGATAGATTCCAAATCGGGTCAGTGGCTGGCCCCGGCGATTCAGGAACACCCTGGCCTGCGGTGGGCGGTCAAGCACCAGCCGTTTGAGGGCGTCGGCCGTGATGGGCCAGAGCGGACAGGAGCGGCTTTTGTTGCCTTTGCCGACCAAACGGACCGCCGGCGAGGTGCCGAGGGTCAGGTCGGCGACGGTGATGCGAGCCGCCTCGTCGACACGGGCGCCCGAGTTGTAGAGGAAGAGCAGGAGGGCATGATCGCGCGCCCCCTGTGCCGTGCGTCGATGGGGCGTTCTCAGGAGGGCATCGATCTCCGGCTTGTCGAGATAGGCCACGGCAGGCTTCGCGGCTTTCTTGAACGGGACGGCGCGGACCTCGGTACACCAGGCGAGGTGTTCCGGGCTGCGCATGCCGATAAACTTCGCGATGGAATGAATGGCGCCCAGGCGCTGATTGCGCGTCGCCTCTCGACACCCGCGATCGTGCTCCAGATGCACCAGGAACCGCCGAAGCAGCACGGGGGACAGATCGTCGATGGTCAAGCGATCGATCGGCGTCTTGGTCGCGGCGCGCAGGAAAGGCAGCAGCAGCGTGAGCGTGTCGCGGTAGCTGGCCTGGGTGTTGCGCGCCAAATTGCGCTCAGTGACGAGGTGTTCCAGGAGGAACCGCCGAATCCAGGGACCGATCAGCCGTCGGTCACTCATGGGAAGCCTCCGGCTGGGCGTACTGTTCGAAGCGCTGACTGGCTTCACGCAGGAGCTCGGGGGTCATGGTGAGGTACCGCTGCGTGGAGACGATGTCGACGTGCCCCAGATACGTCGCCAGGTGGGGCAGCAGGCGCTGCACGTCCGCCCCGGCCCGATACCAGGCGATGAGCCGGTGGACGGCCGCAGTATGCCGTAGGTCGTGCAGGCGCGGTTGATACCGGGCGCCCGCTTCGCGCCGGATCCCTGCGCGTCGGCGCACGCGCCTGAAGAGAAGATTCACGACGTCGTAGCACAGGGCCTGGCCCGTGCGTGTGGCGAAGAAGGCCGAGGCGTCCCCCGCTGGCAGGGGGAGTTGCTGGCGCCGGGTGACGTAGACGGCGAGCGCGTGGGTCAGTTGCGGCCCCGTGGGAACGAGACGGCTCTTGAAGAATTTGGCGGCGCGGATGGTCACGAGGTGCTGTCCCACGTCGACGTCGGGGAGTGTCAGCGAGAGTGCCTCCCCGATCCGCATCCCCGTGCCGTAGAGGAGGAGCAGGAGGGTCCGGAAGGTGAGCGCCTGTAACGGAGATCGCGGCCCCTGCAGCGTTTCCGTGGCCGCCAGCAGGCGGGTGAGATCTTCCGAGGAGTAGATGTACGGGGTCAGCGGTGGGGGCAATCGCGGCAGCGTCACCGGCACGGGGGAGGCGGTCGCGAAGCCTCGACTGAGCGCGAAGCGATAGAACCCGCGCAGGATGATCCACTTCTGCCGCCAGAAGGCCGTGACGGGCCCGGAGCCCGCGATGAACGCCCGGACCGCGTCGGGCGTCACGGCGGCGAGTTCGAGAGGACCCATCGTGCGTGAGAAGGTGCTGAGCAGCTCGGCCTCCGAGCGGAAGCGCATCCCCAGCGACCGCTTCAAGGCGACATAGGCGTCGATGCACTCGGCGAGGGTCATCGCAGGCCTCCCAGGTCAAAGGCCGCGACCTCGCGGAGATGAGGGAGGTCGATCTTGGCGTAGATGCGGGTGGCTGCCGTGCTGCGGTGTCCCAGATGATCGCCAATCTCCTTCAGGGAGAGGCCCGCGGTGACCAAACGCGCGGCGCAGGCGTGGCGCAACGCGTGCGGGCCCCGATGGATGGTCCGGGCGCCGACGGCGTTCAGGCGCGGGGCGACCACGCTGTAGAGCGTGGCGCGGGACAGCGGCCGAAACGGCGAGGTGAGCGTGAGAAAGATCTCGCGATGGGCCGAAGGTCGCCGAACAGTCTGGACATAACGCAGGATCGCGTTTCCGACCGACGGCAGGAGCGGATACACCTGGGGACCTCGGCGCTTGACCCGCGTGACGTGGAGTCGATCATGGTCCCAGTCGATGTCATCGAGGCGCAGGGCAACGACCTCGCTCGCGCGCAAGCCGTACAGAGCGAGGAGCATGAGGATGGCGCGATCCCGGACATCCCGTGGGCGGGTGGTGTCGGCGTCCGCGAGCAGCCGTTGCACAGCGACCCAGTCGGGGCCTGCCGGCAGCCCCTCCGCCCGGTAGACCCGCGGTCCCTGGATTGCCTCGGCGAGGTGCCGTCCGCACCAGCCTCGCGTCGCGCCATAGCGAAAAAATGCCCGTAGGGTCCTGGCCGCGTTTTGAATCGAGATCCGGCACCACCCGAGGCCGGCCCCGTGCGCGAGGTAGGCGTCAATGTCGGTCGCGCGCACCTCCGGCAATGGCCGCCCGAGGCGGCCATACCAGCGCAGGAACTGCGCGATGGCGCCGTCAGTGCGCCGGAGGGTCATCGGCGTAAAGCCCCGGTCGTTTCTGGCCCAGGTGTCGTAGTCCTCGAGTTGTGCGTTGAAGGGGATGGGGGTTTTCGGTTCACGAAGACACCCGAGAAATCGAAGCCATGGCCGGGCAATGTCGACGAACCGCCGCCGCCGCCAGCGACCCTCCGAGCTGCCGGCGGCGGCCCTCACCTGGTCAATCGTGACGCTCAGTGTGGAATACCCGCAGAGCCGGCGAGCCACCCAAACGAGGGTCCTCGCTTTGAGCAGCACCGTGGCGCGGGAATCACCCTGCTGCGCGCAGTAGGCGAGGTAGCGTGCCCGTTCGTCCAGGTACGGGGCATCGCGGTGGCGAGCGAGGGCAGACGGACGCGTGAACAGGTCTTCGAACATGGTCGGGCCTCCTTCGCTGATGACGTGGATGCCCGACCACGGGACGTGAATTACTTATGTGCGGTCAAGAGGACCAAGAAGAGGACTTTCCACGCGGTTACGCTAGCTCCGCAACATAAGGGCGGCCGCCACATACTCCAGGATATGTTGTGCAGAACATATCCTGGAGTTCGCTCGGCATTACGGAGCCGCCGTCGTGCCCGCTCGGAGTGGCCATCCACGGGACAAGGCGGTCGTCGAGGCCAACGTGCTCGTGGCCCAGCGGTGGATCCTGGCGGTGCTGCGCCACCGCCGCTTCTTCAGCCTCGCCGAGCTCAACGCCGCGATCCGGGAGCTCCTCGTTGCCCTCAACAGCCGGCCGTTGAAGAAGCTCGGCGTCTCCCGGCGGGCGCTCTTCGAGCAGCTCGATCGTCCCGCGCTGCGACCGCTGCCCGCGACCCGCTATGACGTCGCCGAATGGCGCGACGCCACCGTCAACATCGACTACCACGTCGTCGTCGAGCACCACTACTACTCCGTCCCCTATCAGCTGGTGCACCAGCGCGTCGAGGTCCGGCTGAGCGCCGCCACCGTCGAACTCTTCCTCAAGGGCCGGCGCGTCGCCTCGCATCGCCGCCGCGGGGGCCGCGGTCAGTACGCCACCGACCCCGCCCACATGCCCCACGCCCATCGCGCCCACGCCGAATGGACCCCGTCGCGCCTGATCGCCTGGGCCGAGACGACGGGCCCCGCGACGGCCCAACTCGTCGCCGCCATCCTCGCCACCAAACCCCACCCGGAACAGGGCTACCGCGCCTGCTTGGGGATCATGCGCCTC
>WNFB01002924.1_pt1 | contig 14998 bp, 15 predicted proteins | sample 5400501 | NCBI WGS metagenome assembly WNFB01 (sample SAMN13153341, study PRJNA577476) | soil metagenome | isolation source: 200 cm saprolite under Douglas fir tree site 2 hole 1 | place: USA:California | collected 2015-04-18
GCGACAGCCGGAAACCGATAATTCGTCGGTCTCCGGGTTCCTGCAGTCTTTGAAGACCGCCCTATCCCAGCCGCGTCAAAAAGATGACGACGCAAAACCCGCGCTTGCAGAGTTTCAGGCGATCCTCGCGTCACCCCCCGCCGCGCCGCCGCCTGTTTCTCGCGAAGAGTCGGAAACGCTGCTTCAGCAGTTCGTGCAATGGCAGCAAAAACCTCCGCAGCCCACCGCGCCCTGATCACGCAATCGGCTAGCCCGGTCGCGGAGAGGACGACGATGTCCGATGTCTATTGAAAGCTTGATGTTGCGGAGCGTGCGATGACCTTGCGTTGGATGACGGTTGTGTTCGGTGCTTTGCTCGCTGGCGCCGGGGGCGCCGCGGCTGGTGACAAGACCGACGTGGTGCGCGATCTTGCGGGCCGCGTCGGTCCGATCGTTGGTTCGGCGTTGGCCTGCCGGGACATCTCACGGCCCCGTATTCAGGTCATCGTCGATAAGTTCACCGCTGTGATCACGGAAGCCTCGTCCAGCGAGGCGGAGCGCTCCGACCTGACGCAGTTGCTCGATCGCAGTGTCGCGGATGGCCGCAGCGCCGTGACGTCGGGCCGGATTGATTGCAGGGTGGCGGACCGCCAACTTGGTGATCTCGAACGGTCGATCGCCGGGCCCGGACCAAGTTTGGCCGCCGCGATCGCGCCGTCTTTCGCCGCCGCCGCCGCCACAGCACCGACCGCACCGGTCGCCGCCGTCGCCGGCCCCCCGGTCCGCGGCGTGACCGATCGAGAAATCCGGTTCGGAATTGCGGGACCGTTTTCCGGCTCTTCAAAAGAGCTTGGGCGCCAGATGAAGCTCGGGATCGATGCTGCTTTCAACCAGGCCAACGACGCCGGCGGCGTGGAAGGCCGGATGCTCAAGCTGATCGCGGCGGACGACGGCTTTGAGCCGACCCGCACCGCCGAGGCCATGAAGCAGCTCTACGAGAAAGACCAGGTATTCGGTCTTATTGGGAATGTCGGAACGGCGACCGCGGCCGTTGCGGTGCCGTACGCGCTGGAGCGGCGGATGCTGTTCTTCGGCGGCTTCACGGGCGCGAATGTGATCCGCCATGATCCTCCCGATCGCTATGTATTCAACTATCGGGCAAGCTACGCGGAGGAAACCGACGCTGCGGTACGCTATTTTGTCAAAATGCGCCGGATCCCACCCCGGCAGATCGCCGTTTTCGCCCAGCATGATGCGGGCGGCGATGCGGGGTTCGCAGGTGTTGCAAAGTCGTTTCGTTCGCTCGGCTTCAGCGACAGCGGCATTCTGCGGCTCAACTACGAGCGAAACACCGTGGACGTCGAAGATGCTGTCAATCAGCTGAAGGCGCAGAAGGTGCCAATCAAGGCCGTGGTCATGATTTCAGCCTATCGGCCCGCCGCGAGGTTCATCGAGAAGACGCGCGACCTGTTTCCTGGAATGCTCTACAGCAACATATCGTTCGTCGGCGCCACCGTCCTTGCGGATGAATTGATGCTGTTGGGACCGCGCTATGCCGCCGGCGCAATCGTGACGCAGGTCGTGCCGTCGGTTTCCGGCTATTCGAGCATTGTTCTCGAATACAAGACTGCCATTGCCAAATATTTTCCCGGCGAGGCACCGGATTACGTGTCGCTCGAGGGCTATGTTTCGGCAAACATCCTGATCCAGGCACTCAAGGGTTGCGGACCGCAACTCGATACCGAGAAGCTCATCGACGTCCTGGAGAATACCCGGCAGCTCGATCTGGGTCTTGGAACCCAACTCGGTTTCGGCCGCGCTGAACACCAGGCTTCGCACAAGATCTGGGGAACGGCGCTCGATGAAAGCGGCAAGTACCAGGCCATCGAACTTGAATGATAGCACGGCCATCGCCCGGAACGGGCGATGGCCGTGCTGACGACGTGTTACAAATAAGTTTTGCAACAAGAAATGTCACAGGGGCTAATCGCCAGCAGCGCTTAAGCACCTTGGTTTTGGGAGCTTTGCGATGAGCCTTCGTTGGATGATGGTTGTATCCGGTGCCTTGCTTGCTGGTACCGGGAGCGTTTCGGCTGGCGACAAGACCTACATTGTGCGCGATCTTGCGGGCCGCGTCGGACCGATTATCGGTTCGGCGTTGGCCTGCCGGGACATCGCGCGGCCTCGTATCCAGGTCATCGTCGATAAGTTCACAGCCGTGATCACGGAAAACTCGTCCAACGAGGCTGAGCGTTCCGACCTTACGCTGTTGCTCGATCGCAATGTCGCGGACGGCCGCAGCGCCGTGACAACGGGAAGGATTGACTGCGTATCGGCAGACCGTCAGCTCGCCGATCTCGAGCGGTCGATCGTCCCCCGGTCGGCGGTACCCGCGCCATCCACATCCTCCATCATGGCGCCATCGTCGGCGGTCGCCGCCACCGCGCCGACCGCACCGGTGTCCGTTGCGCCCCCGGTCCGCGGCATAACCGATCGGGAAATCAAGTTCGGCATAGCGGCGGCCTTTACCGGCCCGACAAAAGAGCTTGGTCGCAATATGAAGCTCGGGATCGATACCGCATTCAACCGGACCAACGGGGCCGGCGGCGTCGAAGGCCGCATGCTCAAGCTAGTCTCCTCCGACGACGGCAATGATCCGGCGCGCACCCTCGATGCCATGAAGCAGCTCTACGACAAAGAACAGATCTTCGGCATCATCGGGAATACCGGTACGCCCACGGGGGCAATCGCGGTGCCGTACGCGCTGGAGCGGCGGATGCTGTTCTTCGGCGCCTTCACGGGCGCCAATGTCGTTCGGCATGATCCTCCCGATCGTTATGTGTTCAACTACCGTCCGAGCTATGCCGAGGAAACCGACGCCGCGGTGCGTTACCTGGTGAAATTGCGCCGGATACCGGTCAGGCAAATCGCCGTGTTCGCGCAGCAGGACGGGTTCGGCGATTCGGGGTTCGCGGGTGTCGCAAAAGCGTTTCGCGCGCTCGGCGTCGACGACAGCGGTATTCTGCGGCTCAACTATCAGCGCAACACCGTGGACGTCGACGATGCGATCAATCAATTGAAGGCGCAAAGAGTGCCCACCAAGGCGGTGGTCATGGTTGCAACCTATCGGGTTGCCGCCAAGTTCATCGAGAAGACGCACGACCTGTTTCCCGGAATGATCTACACCGACGTGTCGGCCGTCGGCGGCACCGCGCTCGCCGATGAATTGATGCTGTTGGGGCCGCGCTATGCTACCGGCGCGATCGTGACCCAAGTGGTGCCGGCGGTATCCGGTTATTCGAGCATCGTTCTCGAATACAAGACTGCTTTGGCCAAATATTTTCCCGGCGAGTCGCCCGACTACGTGTCGCTCGAAGGCTTCATTTCGGCCAATATCCTGATCCAGGCGCTCAAGCGTGCGGGACCGCAGCTCGATACCGAGAAGCTCATCGACGCGCTGGAGAACATGCGCAATATCGATCTGGGCCTCGGAGTCCCACTTAATTTTGGCCGCGCCGAACACCAGGCTTCGCACAAGATCTGGGGAACGGCGCTGGATGAAAGCGGCAAGTTTCAGGCCATCGAACTAGAATGATAGAACCATAGAACAATAGAATAATATTGGTGCAATCGCCTAGAAAGGGCCAACGCCGTGCAGATCATGCTCTCTCTTAGAAATCTTCGACTCCTTAAACTCACGGAATTATACGGTGAACCTTCGTTGGACGATCCTATTAGTTAGCGTCTTGCTCGCAGGCGCCGCGGAAGCAGCGCCGGGCGACAAGACCGATATTGTACGCGATCTTGCGGGCCGGGTGGGGCCGATGGTCGGTTCGGCGTTGGCCTGCCGGGACATTGCACGGCCCCGTATCCAGGTCATCGTCGACAAGTTCACGGCAGTCATCACCCAATTCTCCTCAAGCGAGGCCGAGCGCGCGGACCTGACGCAACTGCTCGATCGCAATATCACGGACGGCCGTACCGCCGTGACGTCGGGGCGGATAGATTGCAGACTGGCGGAACGCCAACTCGCTGACCTCGAGCAGTCGATCGCCCGGCCGCCTTTGCCGGCTGCCGCCCCACCACCGTCTGCCACCGTCGCACCGTCCTTCGCAGCCGCTGCCGCCACCGCGCCAACCGCACCGGTCGCCGCCGTCGCCGGCCCCCCGGTCCGCGGCATAACCGATCAGGAAATCCGGTTCGGCATATCGGCAGCCTTTACCGGCGCGGCCAAGGAGCTCGGGCGCCAGATGAAGCTCGGGATCGATACTGCTTTCAACCGGGTCAACGAGGCCGGCGGCGTGGAAGGCCGGATGCTCAAGCTGATCGCCGCCGACGACGGCAATGAGCCGAAGCGGACCGCCGAGACCATGAAGCAGCTCTACGAGAAAGACCAGGTCTTCGGCATCATCGGAAATGTCGGCACGCCCACCGCAGCCGTCGCGGTGCCGTACGCGCTGGAGCGGCGGATGCTGTTCTACGGCGCCTTCACGGGCGCCAATGTCGTGCGCCACGATCCTCCCGATCGCTACGTATTCAACTTCCGTCCGAGCTATGCCGAGGAAACCGACGCCGCGGTGCGCTATTTGGTGAAACTGCGCCGGATACCACCCAACCAGATCGCCGTTTTCGCCCAGCAGGACCCCTACGGCGATGCGGGATTTGCAGGTGTCGCAAAGGCGTTTCGCGCGCTCGGCGTCGACGACAGCGGTATTCTGCGGCTCAATTATCAGCGCAACACCGTCGATGTGGACGACGCGGTCAATCAGTTGAAACTGCAGAAGCCGCCAATCAAAGCGGTGGTCATGGCCGCAGTCTATCGGGCCGCGGCCAAGTTCATCGAGAAGACGCACGACTTCTCTCCTGGAATGATTTACACCAACGTGTCGGGCGTCGGCGGCACCGCGCTCGCCGATGAATTGATGCTGCTGGGACCGCGCTATGCTACCGGCGCAATCGTGACCCAAGTGGTGCCGGCGGTATCCGGTTATTCGAGTGTGGTTCTCGAATACAAAAATGCTTTAGCCAAATATTTTCCCGGCGAGGCGCCCGACTACGTGTCGCTTGAAGGTTTCGTTTCGGCCAATATCCTGATCCAGGCGCTCAAGCGTGCGGGGCCGCAGATCGATACCGAGAAACTCATCGACGTCCTGGAGAACATGCGCAATCTCGATCTGGGCCTTGGAGTCCCACTTAATTTTGGCCGCGCCGAACACCAAGCTTCGCACAAGATCTGGGGAACGGCGATTGATGAAAACGGAAAGTACCAAGCCATTGAACTTGAATAATATGAACTTGAATAATATCGGGGCCGTCGCCCAGAACGGGCGATCGCCATACCGACGACGGATACGTTTTGATTAGAAAGTCACAAGAACTGATCGACACAATGGCAATTTTGCACTTTGACCTCGCGGAGGTTTTGCGATGACCGCTCGTTTGACTATCTTTTTGTTTGGTACACTGCTCGCGGGCACCGCGGGCGCAGCTGCCGGTGACAAGACCGACGTTGTACGCGACCTTGCCGGTCGCGTCGGACCGATTGTCGGTTCGGCGTCGGCCTGCCGGGATATCGCGCGGCCCCGTGTTCAGCTCATTGCCGACAAGTTCGCCGGTGTGATCGCCGAAGCCTCGTCCAACGAGGCTGAGCGCTCCGACCTTACACACCTATTCGAGCGCAGTGTCGCTGACGGTCGTAACGCCGTGACGACGGGCAGGATCGATTGCAGGCTGGCGGACCGCCAGCTCGCTGATATCGAACGCTCGATCGCCGGGTCCGCCGCGCCAAACAGTTTGGCGGCTGTTATTGCACCGTCTTCCGCCGCCGCCGCTACTTCACCTACCACACCGGCCACACCGGTCGCCGGCGGGCCCCCGGTCCGCGGCGTAACCGATCAAGAAATCCGGTTCGGAATGGCGGCGCCGTTTTCCGGCGCGGCCAAGGAGCTCGGGCGCCAGATGAAGCTCGGCATCGATACTGCTTTCAACCGGATTAACGAGGCCGGCGGCGTCGAAGGCCGGATGCTCAAGCTGATCACGGCTGATGACGGTTATGAGCCGACGCGCACCGGCGATGCCATGAAGCAGCTCTACGAGAAAGACCAGGTGTTCGGTATCATCGGAAATGTCGGAACGCCCACCGCGGTGGTCGCCGTCCCCTATGCGCTGGAGCGACGGATGTTGTTCTTCGGCGCTTTCACGGGCGCCAATGTGCTCCGCCACGATCCTCCCGATCGCTATGTATTCAACTATCGTGCGAGCTACGCCGAGGAAACCGACGCCACCGTGCGCTATTTGGTGAAATTGCGCCGGATACCGATCAGGCAGATCGCCGTTTTCGCCCAGCAGGATACTTACGGCGATTCGGGCTTCGCCGGTGTCGCGAAGGCCGTACGCACGCTCGGCGTCAGTGACAGCACAATTGTGCGGCTCAACTACAAGCGAAACACAGTGGATGTGGACGACGCGGTCAATCAGTTGAAGCTGCAGAAGCCGCCCATCAAAGCGGTGGTCATGGTGGCCACCTATCGGGCCGCCGCCAAGTTCATCGAGAAGACGCACGACCTGTTTCCTGGGATGCTTTACACCAATGTGTCGTTCGTGGGCAGCACCGCGCTTGCCGATGAATTGATGCTGTTGGGACCGCGCTATGCTACCGGCGTCATCGTGACGCAAGTGGTGCCGGCGGTTTCCGGTTATTCGAGTGTGGTTCTCGAATACAAGAATGCCCTTGCCAAATACTTTGCCGGCGAGTCACCGGATTACGTGTCGCTTGAGGGCTACGTTGCGGCCAACGTTCTGATCAAGGGGCTGCAACGTGCCGGACCGCAACTCGATACCGAGAAGCTGATCGACGCCCTGGAGAACTCGCGCACTTTCGACCTGGGTCTTGGCGCCAATCTCGGTTTCGGCCGCGCCGAACACCAAGCTTCGCACAAGATCTGGGGAACGGCGATCGACGAAAACGGGAAGTACCAGGCCATCGAACTTGAATGATATCGCGCTCGGCGGCAGGGCCAGCCGTTCTCCTGATCCTGCCGCGATACCACGTCGGGCATCCCAGGAAGGGTTGTCTGTGGCGGGCATGAACCAGCATGCGAGACGCACGGGACGCCGGTCATCGGCTTATTCCTTGGGCTACAGCTTGGACTCGCCTCCATATTGAAGAACTTCGGCTCGCTCGATGGTGATGAGACCGCTCGACATCATGCCATCGAGTACGGGCAAGAAAGTGTCGATCTTTTCTTGCGAGTCGACGATCTCAACCACGACAGGAAGATCCTGCGAGAGGCGCAAGATCTTCGTTGTATGAATGCGGCTCGAATGGCCGAATCCGATATGGCCGCGCAGGACGGTTGCGCCACCGAGGTGCATCTCCCGCGCCTTCAGGACAATCGCCTCATGAAGAGGAAGGCGTTGGAACCTGTCGTTCTCTCCGAAAAAGATGCGGAGCAGGACGGCCTCCCGCGGAATTTGCATGATCCCTCCCCCATTTTTTTGAACTACAACTGGCCGGCTAACCTGATCCCGCTCCCGTCTGGAACATCCATGAACGCGCCATGCTATTTTACGACCAGAACCGGGCAGGAAGCCAACTGAATGACTCTGTCGGCGCGACTTCCGAGCATTCGCTCATACAGCGCCGAATGGCCGGTAGCCCCGATCACCAGGAGATCAGCACCGAGTTCACTGGCGAGATCGACGATGCTTCGCACGGGGTGACCGACAAGCACATGGGTCTCCAGCCTCACATCCTTTTCCGCGGCCATTGCCTTGGCGCGCTTCAGCACATTCCTGTAACGACGATCGGCCGCGTGCCGCTCGTTTTCGACCTCTCCGATCAATTCCGGAAACGACACCACCTCTTCGACCGACGCCATATGCAATTCGGAGTTGTTTTGCTTGGCCAGATCGAGCGCTAGCGCAAGCGCTTTGAAGGCAGGGCCGGAACCATCGTTCGCGCTTAGGATCCTTCTGAACATCGGCCACTCCCGGTGTTTTTCCTGATGTCCACAAAGGCGGACATTAAGGCAGGTTCCGCTTCGAGCTCTTTTGCATGCTGCTTTGGCAAGAGATGACGCGGCAGATAGAAGGCGTTGGCGATAACCGTCGGTACCACCGCGCTGGCAATCACGGCGGCGACCAGCGCCGAATATTGTCCCTGACTGATGATTCCATGCGAAAGGCCAAACAGAGCCGAAATAGTCCCGAAGGTGAGGCCGGTGGACATCAGCAGGGTCGTGTAGATGGCCTCCTGGTTGGGCGCCCCGAATAATTTGGTAACGGGATACACGCCGACGATCTTGGTTCCGACCTTCACCAGAAGAAAAAGAACGAAGGCGGCGGGCGCGGCGACGAGATCGGGTATGGAAACAAAGGAGCCCGCGCGAATAAAATAGAACGGCGTCAGCAGTCCGAATGTAAGCGTCCGCAGCCGTCTGATCAGCGCGTGGTTCTTGCCGACCGTGCCCGCAAGCACCATCCCGATCAGGTAGGCCGGAAGCACCGCCTCACTATCGGCCCAGGTCGCCAATGCGCCCATTCCCAGCAGGAACAGCAGCAGGAATTTTGCTTCCAGTTCAGAAGGGCGATTGCCGTAAAGCCGAAAAAACCGGGGCGTGACCCATGGAAGCACGACAAAGACCACAATCCCCGCGCTGAGGAAAACCAGTGTCTTCATCGTGAACGGAGCGAAGATCAAGCCGAGTGCGACGACCGTTCCGAGATCGGTGACGAAACAAGCCGCCAAAACGATCTTGCCATAGTCCGTGGTATTAAATCCGAACTCCAACATCACGGCATAGACGACCGCGACGGAAGTGGTGGACATCGCAACGCCGGCAAGCCAGCTCGGCATCAGCTCCCATCCGAGCAGATAGTAGGCAGCCGCCGTGCAGCCAAAAAACGGAAAGAAGAAGCTGGCAAGTCCGACCGATGCCGCCTCCTTCCATTTGAGCTTGAACACCTGCGGATCGAGTTCCGCACCCGCCAGAAACGTCAGTACGATCGCGCCAAGGCCGGATAAAAACTTGACCCAGGATTCGTCGGTGCCGAGTACGGCCGAGCCAATCGCGGCTCCGATGATCAACTGCGCAATCGTTCCAACGACGATTTCCGACAATGCCGTCGCGATGCGAAACCAGATCGAGAGCAGGCTGGCAACCAACGCGAGCCCGAGCCACAGTGCTGCCAATGCCCATACGCTTGTCATGGCGCATGATCCTGCCGCTCAAGGAGTGCCCCGATCAGACCGAACAGAAACCAAGGCAGAGGCCATGCGAACTCGTCGCGGCGCGGACCGGGCGAGCGACTGATGTGTCGCCCGGAAAAACAGGCGAGAACTCGAAAAAAAGCCGCTCGTTCAGGTAGGTTCAAGACACACTCCTGCTTGCGGTGGCGCAGCAGGAGTCATCAGCCTTTTCGGCGGTTTTGGGGGACCCCATCCCCGTTTTGGATATTTGGATCTTAGCCGAGAAATCGACCAAAACAAGGATCAACTGTTTCCAGGGCTCGACCCGCAATTAAATTGCATTCGCGCGTTTTGCGGAGCCTCGCGTTCGTCCCACGCATCAATCGTTTTTGTTCTTGCCGTATTGCAGCACCTGGACTTTCTCGAGCGTAACGAGCCCGCTGCCGATCATCTCTTCGAGCGCAGGCAGCAATTCCCGGATCTTTTCCTCGCCATCCACGATTTCAATGATCAAGGGCAAGTCCACCGAGAGGCGCAGGATCTTTGCGGTGTGCAACAGGCTCGACTGGCCGAAGCCCATCGGTCCACGCAACACCGTGGCGCCGGCCAGATGCATCTCGCGTGCCTTCAACACGATGGCTTCATGGAGCGGCCGATCGCCGAATTGATCGCTCTCGCCGATAAAAATTCGCAGCAACATTGCATCTTTTGGTATTTGCATTTTCAGGTCCCTCGCAAACGATTGAGACGCGTCGCAAGGGCGTGACCGATCCACACGGCCGTCAACCAGCCCACGACGGAGATGCCTATATTGAGCAATGCGGCGTGCAAATTGCCGGATTGCACAAGTCGCAACGTCTCGAGACTGAACGCGGAAAAAGTGGTGTAGCCCCCGCAAATTCCGACCATCACGAACTGCCTCTGCCGCGGGCTCGCGAGCAACCGGCCATCGGGGCCCGTCAATGCAGAATAAAATCCGATGATGAAGGAGCCCGTCACGTTGACGAACAATGTGCTCCAGGGAAAGCCGTCGCCGAGCTGGCTCGCGAACAGAACAGAAACCAGATAGCGCGCCACGCCGCCGACTACGCTGCCCAAGGCGACGGAAATATAAGAACCCGCGGTGTCCCAGATTGTTTGCCACCGGGTTGGACGGCGCGGATGAGAAAGCGGATGTTTCTTTGCCTGCTTGTCTGCCGTGGAGGTCGGTGGGGTGCTGTCTTGCATGGCAGAGCCGCCCTTCACACGAACACGTGGGAGCCGACCGCAAAGCCAGCGGCGACGGCAGCGAGACACAAAATCAGCGAAAGCAGCAAATTCCCGGATGCACGTGCCATTTCGCCGTCACGCGCCAGAGCCAGAGTCTGAAGGCTAAAGGAGGACACTGTCGTGTAGCATCCAAGGAAACCGGTCACGCCGAATTGCCAAGGTCTCACCGCGGCGAGAGCCCCATGGCCGGCCGCCGATGCGGCGAGAACGCCAATGACGAAGGCGCCGCTCACATTCACGACCATCGTTCCCCAAGGGAAAGTCTCGCCTATGCGCCGCGCAATGAAACCAGAGAGCCAGAATCTAGCGATGCCGCCGAACACGCTGCCAAGCGCAACCCAGACGACTCCATCAAGTGTATCCACCGCGCGCCTCGACTTCTCTTCGCTCTTCCAAGCGGCTCAGATCGAGCGCTGGTGAGCCAATCATCGTCTCCGCGCCCCGCCTCTCGCGGAATTGCTTCGCTCGTCGGTTGATCCCTTGAGCGATCGCCTTCAGCGTGACGAGGCGTATGATCTCATTGCCCCTTGCATTTTTCCCTGCCAACAAGCGTCCTTCGCAACAGCAACCATCCGTCGGCACACCATCTCTGGTTCGCAAACGACACAGCAACCTTACTTCGCGTTGAGACGGCCAAGGAGCCTGAGCGGGTGCATCGCCATGGCCTAACCCCCGCATTCTCGACACGGCAGGAGTCATCAGCCCTTATCAGGCGGATTTGGGGAACCCCTTCCCCTTGGATAAGAGAATATTAGACGATGTCAAACGACGGATCAATATCGACCGACAGCACCCGGCCCTTCTTGGCCGGCAGCACATCCATCAGGAAACGATCCGGTTCTCTTGTCCAACGAAGTCCGAATGAAGAAAAATACGCCAGTTATCGTCAGCGCCCCAATACGCAAGATCGCGTAGGCCGCATCGCCAAATTCCCCGCGTCACAGCGGCGGATCGACGGCTTCGTCGTATTCTTTTTTGAATCGCGCGATCAATTCGGCGGCGGGCAGGATTTTGCCGACGCTGCCGACGCCCTGGCCGCTGCCCCAGATTTCCTTCCAAGCTTTCGGTTTGGCGCGCTCGCCCGATGCGTCGGTGCCGAAGCTCATTTTCGACACGTCGGACTCCGGAAGGTTGTCGGGATCCATTCCGGCCGCGACGATCGACGGCTTCAGATAATTGCCGTGCACGCCGGTGAACAGGTTTGAATAGACGATGTCTTCCGCCGATGACGTGGTGATCATCTGCTTGTAGCCCTCTACCGCGTTGGCTTCGGCGGTGGCGATAAATGCCGAGCCGACATAAGCAAAGTCAGCGCCGAGTATCCGCGCTGCCCGGATGGCGCGGCCGTTGGCGATCGCGCCCGATAGCGCGATCGGCCCGTCGAACCATTGCCGGGTCTCCGCCACGAACGCCAACGGCGATATCTCGCCGGCATGGCCGCCCGCGCCGGCCGATACCAGGATCAGACCGTCCGCGCCCTTCTCGATCGCCTTGTGCGCGAATTTCTGATTGATCACATCGTGAAAAACGATGCCACCCCAGCGATGCGCGGCCTGATTGAGTTCTTCGCGCGCGCCGAGCGAGGTGATGACCATCGGCACCTTGTGCTTCTCGCAAAGCGCGAGATCCTGATCGAGCCGGTTGTTCGATCGGTGTACGATCTGGTTCACCGCGAACGGCGCCGACAGCCGGTCGGGATGCGCCTTGTCGTGCGCGGCAAGCTCTTCCTTGATCCGCACCAGCCACTCGTCGAGCAGCGCCGGGGGACGCGCGTTCAGCGCCGGAAACGATCCGACGACACCCGCCTTGCACTGAGCGATCACCAGATCGGGCACGGAAATAATGAACAGCGGCGCACCGATCACGGGTAAAGACAGACGGCCCTTGAACAAGCCAGGCATGGACATTCCGAAAAATCCTTTTGGTCATTCAGGGCAAGATTCGTGGCAAACGCGATGCGTCGATCTAAAGATGCCAGACATCATATCAACAAGGCAATCGTACCGAGGAGGCCGAGCCGGCCAACGGCCCGATCCCGGCGCTACTGGCAGAGCGCGCGGGTAACGTAATTTTCGGTCCGGCAGTCGCCCGGCCCGCGCTTGTAGCCCGGCAGGTACACCTTTGCCGAGCATTTCTCGGCCGCGTCGGTGTCGAGGCTCTTGCCCTCCTTGAAGCCCTTGGCCTGACAGAGCTTGTCGGCGCCGGCCTTGCAATTCGGCGCGCCATTGGCCGCCACGGGACATCCCATGCGCCCCGTCACCATCGATGATGGTTTGGCCAGACCAGTCAGGCCATCGCCCGCATCCTTGGCGCGCGAGTTCAAATCGTCGATGGTTTCCTGAGGGCTTTTCAGGGGTGGAAGGATCGACAGGGTTTTCTCGAACAATTTCCCCATTTCGTTGATCAGGCCGGGATTGTCTTCGCGCTCCGGCGGAGCGGATGACGGCGCAGGCTCGCCTTGCAGGGGCGCAGGCCGATCAGGCGCAGCTTGCGGGGCCGGCGTCTGGATGCCAAGCGAAGACGGCGGCGTTTGCGGCCACCCGACGCCCGCGGCGATCATCAACATCGACAACGCCACGCCCGCGGTCGCGACATGCGTCCTGGATAGCGTGATAAGGCTGACGGTTCGACCAAGCATGACGTTGAGCGTAACCTGAAGCAGCAAACCGGCAAAGCGCCTCACCAGGGATTGTCAGAGCATTCGAAATGCAACGATAAAACCCAGCACCAGCACACCTGCCGCCAGCGCGACCCAAAGCCCCAGATGTTTCTCGATCCTCACCCGGATCCATTCGCCGTAGCGGTTGAGAAGAATAGCGACCACGAAAAAGCGCCCGCCACGCGCGATTACTGACAATGCTACGAACAGCCAGATGTTGTAATTGGCAAAACCCGAGGTGATGGTGACGAGCTTGTAGGGGATCGGCGTCAAGCCCTTGAGCAGGATAATCCACGCACCGTATTCGGCATATCCGGCGCGGAAGGCCTCGACCTTGCCACCAAGACCGTAAAACTGGATCAGCCAATGTCCGATCGAATCATACAGCAGCGCGCCGATCGCATAGCCGAGAATGCCGCCCAGCACTGAGGCCGCCGTGCAGACCGAGGCATAGAGCCACGCCCGCTCCGGCCGCGCCAGCGACATCGGGATCAGCATCACATCCGGCGGCACCGGAAAGAACGAACTTTCCGCGAACGCCACCGCTCCCAAAATCCACAGCGCGTATGGCTTGTGCGCGGCGTCAATACACCAATCGTAAATCCGTCTCAGCATGGCGCGATGAACCACCATGGAGCGGATTTGTCCATGGCGGGAAATGCCGGTTGAAGGCGGTTTAGTGTCGCTTGCGCAGGCCGCGGCCTTCGAGCGCGACAATTCGTCGCCGGACGGCGGGGGCCGGGGCCGCTTTGGGCAGCTTGACCACGGATTTCGGCAACTTCTCGGCGATTCCGAGCAGATGTTCGCGCCGCTCCATTTCGCGCCACACGTCCTCGGGGCGGACGCCGGCCGACGCCCATAAAACGGTGAGATTGTAGAGCAGATCGGCACTCTCGCGGATGACCGCGGGGGTATTGCCATTGACGGCATCGATCACGACTTCGATGGCCTCTTCGGCCAGTTTCTTGGCCATCTTGGTCGGGCCACGCTGAAACAGCCGTGCGGTTCGCGACGTGGCCGGATCGAGATCCTTGGCCGCGATGACCGCCAGATAAAGCCGTTCGAGCGAATCACTCATCGCCCAAAACTAGTCCAAACCAATGTCCAGCGTGTTAACGGCTGGTTACCCGAGGCCGCAAACCGGAAAGAAAATCCGCCGGCTACCCAACTAGCCGGCGGATCTATCGGCTAGGAAAATGCAGGGTTACCAGCCGGCGTTGGGATAACCGGTGAAATACGGGTCGCGGTGATAACCATATCCACCATAATAGGGGTTACCACCATAATAGGGGCCCCCACCGTAATAGGCCGGGCCGCGATCGTAATAATAGTCGTCTCGGCGGTTCTGGGTCGCGGCGATCGCAAGACCGGTGCCGACAATCCCGGCAAAAGCGGCTGCCGCCGCGGCGCCACCGCCACCACGGTAATAGCGACGCCGGGCGCTGAAGTCAGTGGCGCCGCTGGTCGCTGCCGCGGCCGACACGCCCTTGCCGGCGGCCGCAGAGCCGGCGCGAGCCAGCGATGGCTCGACTGCGGTCAGCGCCACCGCGGCTACGGTCGCCATCACGGCGGCGCGGCCAAGGGACGAAAACAAAGCTTTTCGCGTGAACATCTCAAAATCCTCCATGGCGGCCTGGCCTCGCAGGCCTCCCCGGAGCCAACCACCGAGCCCAAATTAGGTTCCCCGATCCGGATGCGAGCGGCTAAATCGCGGTGGTCATCGACCGTTCAGATATCATCCGGCAGAATGCCTGCCCCCGGTGCCCCAGGCGCCATGAAACCGACATAGCCGGCGCAACTGCTGTCCGGTCGCGATGTAGTCTCAATGCGCGTAAATCAGACCAACGCAGCCCGCTGCTTTTTGGCTTCGCTGACAGGCCTACTGGTTCTAGCAATTTTCG
>WNFB01002928.1_pt1 | contig 14985 bp, 13 predicted proteins | sample 5400501 | NCBI WGS metagenome assembly WNFB01 (sample SAMN13153341, study PRJNA577476) | soil metagenome | isolation source: 200 cm saprolite under Douglas fir tree site 2 hole 1 | place: USA:California | collected 2015-04-18
CCAGAAATAGCGCTCGCCGCGTCTTCCTTGTGTACTGCTCAAAGCCGGTCATCATCGCTAGAGTCCTCTGTTTCATTTCTCAGACACTCTAACTTGACCGGTTGTGGAAAGGAGAGAGCTTAATCAGAGTCTCCTTAGCAGCCTTCCAACACCTGCATGAACTCATCCTGATCGAGGAGAAAGTTCTGAAGATACTTACGCATCATTGGTGGGCGGAGGTTGTCTCCGGGATGGGGCGCCTGGAGGCTGCTGAAAAACTCCGAAAAGCAGATTCCTCACCGGCTGAAGCCGATTCGGAATGACAAGAATAAAGGGCTTAATGGCACGACTGAAGTCGTGCCCTTCCCAAAATATGCAGTGACCGGAGTTTTTCAGCAGCCTGTTAGGCCCAAACAGCCTGGTGCACGAGTCCCGCTTCACTGCTCCGTTGAGTTTTCCCGGTTTCTTCGACAATCCTCTCGTCGTCATCCTTGTCGTTGCCAGCGGCGTATCTCTCGCACTCGGAGAGCACGTGGGCGGGCTGATCATCATTGCTATCGTGCTGCTCAGCGTGCTACTGAATTCGTTTGCACAGGGAAAGATATAATTCGTCTAAGACCCTGTGTCCTGGCGAAATCTGTGGAAGGCTTTCACCTATATGAAGAAGATACAGTGTCGTCGCCTCGTAATTGGTCCGTTGGCTTTCCTGTGCATAGTTTTTGTTGCCACACAGGAACCGTTGACACACGCCCGGCAGGACACCGTTGCCACGCAGGCTCCACTCACGTTGGGGCAGGTCGTTCGAAGTCTGGAGCAAAGGACCAAGGAGCGCACACAAGCGCTTCACCATTTCGAAGGTATGCGCGTCTACCGTCTACAGTATCGTGGTTTCCTCGGCGACCGCGATGCGGAGATGGTCGTTAAAATTACTTATCAGTGGCCCGCCACCAAAGACTTTACCGTGATTTCACAGAGCGGTTCCAAGTTTGTCATCGACCGCATTTTCAAGAAATTACAGGAAGGTGAGCGAGAGGCGCTTCGCCCGGAGAATCAGGAGCCCACCACTGTAAACACTGTGAATTACGCCTTCGCACTGGTTGGATATGAAGAGACCTCTGAGGGTGCGAGATACATACTCTCCGTTCTCCCTAGGTCCAAGAATAAGTTCCTATACCGAGGAAAAATCTGGGTAGATGCAAAGGAATTTGCCGTTGTTCGGATAGAGGCAGAGCCGGCCAAGAGCCCCTCCTTCTGGATCAAGAAGAGCGTAATCGAGCAGACCTACGCGAAGGTGAGCAATTTCTGGCTTCCCGCTTTCAGTCGCACGCAAACCGAGGTCCGACTCAGTGGACATGCGATTCTCTCTATCGAGTACAAAGACTATCAAATCCTAGAAGCAGACCCGCTTCCTGCGTTCGGACACACACAACCAGTAAATCATTAGGAGTGTCAAAATCAGGTGCTTCAAAACGAGCCGCTCACGCCGGCAGCTTCCTACCCAGCGCTCAGAAACTCCGTTCTGCTATGGATTTCCGATGGAAGTCTGCACGCAAGCGATCTTCATCGACGGGAATTATGTGAATAAGGCAAAAGGAAGGAAGACAGTTGGAAAGCTCCGGCCTCCAAGTGACCGCTACGGCGGTGAGACCAGCCCGGCTTAGCTCTTTACTTCTGTGCTCTTTACTTCCGTGCTCTCACTTTTGGCCTCTTCAGCAGAGTGGTCTCTCATGCTGTTTTTCAGCGCGCGAATACCTTCGCCCAGCCCCTTGCCGAGCTCAGGCAGCTTCTTCGGACCGAAGATGAGTAGAGCGATCAAAAAGATCACCAGCAGATGCATTGGCTGAAACAAACCTTCAAACATAGCAGCCTCCGGCGTGCCGCGACCGGCACACACGTAGCCCAAGTTACCGGAGCCAAGCACTCGCCGTCAACTTGCCTTTCCAACGTCCCAACGTGCTATGTCGCTGCTTTAGCCTTCTGCTTGAACACCTCGGGCGCGAGAGGTCGCGCGGCGAGAACGGCTGTTACCTTCGTGACCTTTCGGGCGTTACCACGCTCGTCTATGTTTTGGCGAGGAGCATTCGTCGGAGCTGCTGCGGAGGAAGTCCCTGGTGATGCGCAAGTGTTTGGCTTCGTTGTTCTTCTTGCTGATGATGGCCCCGGCTGCTTCCAGTGGACCGAGCCAGCCGCCAACAGTCGACAGCTCTCAGTTGATGGCCTGGCTGGCAGGTGGGGTATCGAGCAACCGCCTCAGCCGTTTGATCAAAGATCGCGGAATTAACTTCAAGCTTGATCGCGGTTACACGAAAGCTCTTCGCTCCGCTGGCGCCAACCCTGCAGTGATTGAAGTCTTGCGTGATTCAACTACAACGCTCGCTGCTGGAATGCAGGTCTCTTGTCCGCCGGTGCTGGCGAAAGCAGCAGAATTTGCTCATCAGAAACGCTACGAAGAATCCGAGCATCAGCTGCGGCAATTGCTGCGATCGGATTCCAAGAACGCGTCGTTGCACTTCGCCTTGGCGGACGTGCTTCGCCAGCAGGAGCAGTGGGATGAGGCCTTCGACGAGTTCACGGAATCAGCGCGACTGATGCCCGACTTTCCCGAAACGCATAGTCGCCTCGCGTATCTTTTTTATCGCTCCGAGGAGAGTGACAATGCGATTGCCGAGGCGCGCACTGCGCTGAGTATGGACCCGCGCAATGCTGAAGCATATCGGTATCTTGGATTAGGTTTGTTTGCCAATGGACTCTACGATGCAGCACTGCATGCCTTCGAGGAGTCGCTGGGGCAGGAGCCTGAGAATCCTGATACCTACTATGACATCGGAATCACACTTCGCGATAAGGGTGATCTGCACGCCGCCGCGGTTGCCTACCGCCACGCTCTCCGGCTGAATCCGCAATTCTGGGAGGCCCACAGCAATCTTGGGATCGTGCTACATGATCAGGGAAAACCCGAGGAAGCCATCGCGGAATACCGCGAAGCCAAGCGCCTTGCTCCGGACGAGGCCTCGATACGCAACAATCTGGGAAACACGTTTTGCGATACTGGCGCCTTCGACGACGCCATCGCGGAGTTTCGTGAACTCTATCGCATGAATCCCGGCTGGGAGAAAGGGCACGGCTGCATGGCCAAGGCTTTTATGGCCAAGCATGATTACCAATCTGCAATTGGGGAGTTGCGTCTCGCGATCGGCCTGAATCCTGCAGGATCGGTGGAGCACCGCGTTCTCGGGCAAGCCTTGCTGCTGGTAGGAAAAAATGAGGATGCCGCCAAGGAGTTACGAGTTGCCGTTTCGCTAAACCCGGACTCCGCCCTGGCGCACCACTATCTGGGAACTGCTCTCTTCGACCTGTACCAGTTCCAGTCGGCCGAAAAAGAATTTCGCGAAACACTGCGACTGGAGCCAACGGCGAATAATCATTACGACCTCGCCGCCTGTCTGGTGAGTTTGAACCGCTACGACGAAGCGCTCTCCGAGCTGGAAGTCGCCTCGCATCTGGATCCGGGGCAGAACCTGTATCGCGCGCGCAAGGATGAACTCATGAAGCTCATGAAGGCGAACTCGCGCTGACCAGATCGTCTCATCTCACTTTGATATTCCTTTTGGCCTGTGCATCACGCATATAGATGCAATCAAGGAGAACTCTTTATTTGAGCCTTCATTTGGACTCCGCGAGATTGGCCGTCTAGCTGCAATTGTTGCAGCACCGCTTTTCGGCGGACAACTGGACAACTGAGTGTGCGCGTGAGAACTCGAATTGCTCACTCGGGGGGGGCCCGTGGGACGACTGCACTAATGGACAATATTGAGACATGTACTGTCGTGTCTCCGCAGTCCGAGCAATCGTGTCTAGAATGAAACCAGATTCGCCCGTCCGTCAGGTAGCCCGGTTGTTAGAAACCCAGGAGCAACACATGGATTCCACTCCATCAACGCAGTTCGTGACTAGTCATAAAACGCCACACACTGTTCTTCAGCGGAGCAGCCACCTCCAGCATGCGGAGCCGACTTCGGGCAGCACCTTTGCCGAGAACTCCAAGCCGGTCGCGCGCCGTGCCGGTTATGGCTTGCCATGCGCCAAGTGCAGGACTTATTACTCCGCTGATTTGACCGCTTGTCCCTATTGCAAAAGTCCACAGCGGGTTTCGGCTCTGGCGACTCCATTACCCGTGGCCCAGGCGGCGGCCGAAGAAATGCCGGACGGAACCGCTTTAGAAGAAGAGCGGGAACACTTCCTGCGCGAGTTCAAGTCTCAACTCTACGCTGCTCATATGCAGATCAATGCCGCTGCCAGTTTTCGTTGCAGCCTGGAAGAAAACCACCAGGGAGCATACGAACCCGCTGCCGTTTGCAAGTGCTGCTATGATCGGCTTCAGGAGCGTTTGGACTTGGTGGAAGCCGCGCTGCACATGGAACTGAAAGAAGCCGCCCAGATCGTCTATGACGCCGTTTGGGCAGACTCGTCCGACCCCAGCAAAACCTACCAGCATGCGGCGCAGGCGCTGATCTCGGAGTTACGGAAGCGCGCAGGAATCACGCTGGCGTTGGGATCGCTACAGCCTTTAGCCCACTGAGCGCGGCACCACCGTTATTGTATTTTCAGGCTGACCCACTTCCTACCGGCATAGAGGCGGTATGCACCCTCGTCTTCCACAATTTTCAGCGGCACCGCGGGATGCAGCTTCCCATCAGTCTTCGCTGAAACGCTGAGAACATCGTTCGCACCCACATCCATGACAGTGAACTTGCCGTCCTTGGAGAATCCAAAGCCGTAGGCGCCCGGCGGCAGCGTTGAGCCCTCGATGTCAAGTTTGACCTCGGTGATGAAGAGCCCTTGATACTTTTCCTGTATGTCGGCTGAGTACCCTGAGGTATCCACCAGTCCGGCGAGTACCAGTTTGCCATCTTGCAGCCGGATACCCGCGGAATTGCGAAGCTGTACTGTAGCCGACAGGCCTCGGAAGAAATAGTCTTTGGGAACTACCTTCTTGAGATCATCGTCACTCAGCAGACCGGGCTTTGCCTGCTGCGCCAGAACCGTGCAGAACATGAGTGTCGTTAGGACTGCCAACACCGTGGACCGGCGGATTACGTTCATAGGAGTGTTCCCCCCATTTGTCGAATGAGATTTTGGCAGCCCCGAATCTACGCCCTCCTACCACGATTCCGCAAGAATAAGGGGAGCGTTGGCGGCGGAAGCTATGCGGATGGATGCAATGACGCCTCTCCACATGCTGACCTCCTAGGCCCCTTGCGGCTTACCCGGACCCGCGGGCTTCGGTGAGCTTTCCTCAACGATGCTGATGCACTCATCCAGGACTTCGATGGCAGCATCAGCTTCTTCTTTGCCGACGACAAGCGGCGGCGCGATGCGGATCGTGCTCGGCCCGCAACCCAGGAACAGAATCCCTCGTTCAAACGCGAGTTCGACGATACGGTCGCGTTCGGCGGCGGCGTGTTCTTTCGTCTGCTTGTCTTTGACGACCTCAACGCCGATCATCAGCCCGCGGCCGCGTACGTCGCCCACGAGCTTGTGCTTAACCGGCCAATCAGCCATGCGTTTCAGCATGTGATTGCCGACCTCGGTCGCGTTGCGCATCAGGCTTTCGTTCTCGATCACGTTTAGCGTGGCGAGCGCGGCCGCAATGCAAACCGGATTCCCACCAAACGTGGACGCATGGGAGCCAGGCACCCAGTCCATAATGTCGGCGCGGCTCATAGTGATTCCCAGCGGCATACCTGAGGCGATGCCTTTGGCCATGCAGACGATGTCAGGCTCCACGCTGGTGTGCTGGATGGCCCACCACTTGCCGGTGCGCCCCGCGCCACTCTGGACCTCATCCGCTACAAGCAGGATGCCGTGGCGGTCGCAAATGCGGCGTAGTTCCTGCATGAAGACGTTGGGCGCAATCACGTACCCCCCCTCGCCCTGAACCGGCTCAACGAAGATAGCCGCGACTTCCTCGGGAGGAAGCGTGGTCTTGAAAAGCTTATCTTCGATGAAGCGCGCGCAGCCGAGCGCGAAGGCTTCGGCATCCTGCGCACCACCTTCGCATCCGCGATACACATCGGGATAACGGACGTGTGTCACACCAGGCATAAGCGGCGCAAAACGGCGGCGTTGCTGCGGCTTGGAAGCGGTCAACGACAGTGCACCCATGGTTCGCCCATGGAACGCGCCGAAGAACGCGATGACGTTCTGCCGCTTGGTGTGATAGCGAGCCAGCTTCAGCGCCGCTTCGACTGCTTCGGCACCCGAGTTGCCGAAATAGATCTTGTGCGGGCCGGGCATGGGCGCGATCTTGGAGAGCCGCTCGGCCAACGTGATCATGCTCTCGTAGTAGAAGTCTGTGCCAGACATGTGGATCAGTTCGGCGGCCTGCCTCTGAATGGCAGCGACCACATCGGGATGGCAGTGGCCGGTGGAAGTCACGGCGATGCCGGCGGAAAAATCAAGAAACTCGTTGCCATCCACGTCCGTTATGATGATTCCGCGCCCTTGCTTCGCGACAAGCGGATACGAACGGGTATAGGACGGAGAAATGTATCTGGTGTCGCCCGCGAGCACGCGCTTGGCGATGGGGCCGGGCAGAGCGGTCTTAATCTTGGGACCGATGGTAATAGCCTTGGTCGACATGGGATCCTCCGGAAAGTCTGCAGTCTGTGGTCAGTTGCCAGTCATCAACTGCTGGCGCCATGCGTCTTGTGGGAAGCATGTTGAGAAGGGTTTTTGTGGAAGGGCACGGCTTTAGCCATGCCGATCAGCGCCCCTCAAGTCTAGGCTTTAGTCCCAGAGGGAAAACCCTTGAGTGGAGAACCGGAGAACTAGTCGCTTCCGAAGAGGCTGGGGCGGGCGTGCGAAGGCAGTATTGCCATGTAACGGCGCGGGCACACGATGAAGTGCAGCCAACACACGGGCAGATGCGAATTGGGCTTGTCGCCGCGCATTGTGATGTATGTACTTCGTCATTATAGCGCTGACGCAGGCGGGGCGTAACCCCCTGCCGGTCGTTGGCCTATAGTCACCCTGGTCAGATTTTCGGCCCCGGGCTTCGCGCCAGGGTTCAGGATTTTCAGCATCAGGATTTCGGCTTCGAATTTCAGGCCTTGCCGCACGGACTTCCCTGGAAAAAGCTCATTAACTCGAATCTATCCCTCCCACGACCAAGGACTAGCAACCAACGATCAACAACCTGCCCAGATTCACCGAATCGTCAGACGGGCACCCCTCGTCTGATATCTTTTAGCTTCCGACCATTTCTATGACAGATGCTCAGAGCCAGCACCGGTGGACGGTGATCCTTGCCTTCGGGCTGGTTTATCTGTTTTGGGGATCGACCTACCTCGGCATCCGCATCGCCGTAGAACACATCCCGCCAGCGCTGATGTGCGGCGCACGATTTTCGATCTCTGGATCGCTGATGCTGGTCTACTGCGCGATTACCGGCCGGAACATCCACTACAGTTCGCTGCAACTAGCGCAACTCGCGGCCATCGGGCTGCTGCTCCTTATGGGCGGCAATATGACGCTTTCCTATGCTGAACAGTACGTGCCATCCGGCCTGTCAGCTCTGATCGTGGCCGTAGTACCGTTGTGGTTTCTTGTGCTGGACACATTGCTGCTGGGCGAGCATCGCATCTCGCGTCGCGGGTTGGCCGGGCTGGGACTCGGGATCGCCGGCCTCGTGATCCTGCTGTGGCCTGAACTGACGAAGACTGGGACTTTAGGACGCGCGCAGTTCTGGGCTTCGCTGAGCCTTCTGCTCGCGTCTTTCAGTTGGGCGCTGGGATCTGTGCTCTCGAAACGCTGGCAGTCAGGCACCGATGCGCTCAGCGCCACCGGTTGGCAGATGACCTTTGCGGGTCTGGGAAACCTGCTGTTTGCGGCGTCTGCTGGAAATTTCTCTCGAGTGGTATGGACACCGCGCGGGATTTCGGCGGTGCTGTATCTGGTGGTCTGCGGATCCTGGATCGGTTACACCGCCTACATTTTCCTGTTACAACATGTGCCGACATCCAAGGTCTCAACCTACGCTTACGTCAATCCGGTGGTGGCCGTGTTCCTGGGATGGCTGGTAATGCATGAACGCGTCGACGCGTATATTCTAGTGGGCAGCGCGATTGTGATTGCGTCTGTAACGCTTGTCACGAGCGCGAAGGTAAAGACACGCGCGGTCACGGAGGAGTTGTCGGCAGTGGAGACGGTAGGAGATTAAGGAATTAGCCTGTGCGTTTTGAAAAACATTCCTGAACGAAATCTTCATGCTAATTGCGTAGGCTGCGGGTGGAAGTTGTGCGGCTTCGCATTTCAATGATTGACGTGATATCGCGCACCGGTAGCCTGTGAACATAAGTGGCGCGAAAGCACACTGTGTCGGTCGGCAGGGTTCGGAGGATGAGAATGAAGCGGCATATAGCAGTAGCCACCCTGACGCTGGGAATACTTGTCGTCCTCGACGCAAGCCAGCCCAAGTCAGACGCGAATTCTAGAATGCTCAAGCGAGCGTTCGGCAAAACAGGAGATGGCAAGCAAGTTGATTTATATGTCCTAACAAACAAGAACGGCGTTGAAGTGGACATCACCAATTTCGGTGCGGCTGTGGTGTCGTTAAAAGTGCCCGATCGGCACGGAAAGACGGATGATGTCGTCCTTGGATACGACGATCTTGATGGGTATCTGCATGACAAATCCTATTTCGGCGCCACGGTTGGCTGTTATGCCAATCGGATCGCACATGGCAAGTTCACGCTGAATGGAACCACCTACACGCTTGCGAAAAACGACGGAGAGAACCACCTGCACGGTGGCGTGCGGGGCTTTAACAAAGTGGTTTGGGAGGCGAAAGACGTTTCCACCGCCGGCGCTGCAGCGTTGCAGCTGAACTATCTGAGCAAGGACGGGGAGGAAGGCTATCCCGGGAATTTGTCGGTCCAGGTCACGTACACGCTGACGAATAACAATGAGCTGAAGATCGATTATTCGGCAACGACCGACAAAGATACCGTCCTCAATCTGACCCATCATTCTTATTTCAACCTGGCTGGGCAAGGTAAGGGCGACATTCTCCAGCATCAGCTTTTACTACATGCAAGCCTGTTCACCCCGGTCGATGCCACCCTGATCCCCACTGGAGAAATTCGCAGTGTGAAAGGCACGCCTCTGGACTTTGCCAGCGCGACGGCGATCGGCTCCCGCATTGGCCAGGATGACGAGCAACTAAAGCTGGGTCACGGATACGACCACAATTTCGTGTTGGACAGCGGAACGGGAGGCGCGCCGGTGCTGGCTGCCCAAGTCTACGAGCCGAGTTCGGGGCGGGTGATGGAAGTCTGGACAACCCAACCCGGGGTCCAGTTCTACAGCGGCAATTTTCTGGATGATACGATCCGAGGTAAATCCGGAAGCACGTACCGCCGGCGGGCAGCCTTCTGTCTGGAGACGCAACATTTCCCCGACTCACCGAACAAGCCGAACTTCCCTTCAACGATTCTGAAGCCTGGTAGCCAGTTCAAATCGAGCACGACTTATAAGTTCTCGTCCCGGTAGCGGAACAGCGGTGCTGCAAAACGATTCACAAAACCTTGGGGTAAACGTTTTCGCAGACGGGAGTACCACGCCGCGGGTAACACGGGCACTCTTCCAGGGCTTTGCTTCAGCACTCTCGTGACTGACCCTTTCATAGATGAGAGAGGCGCGTAGTTCTGGTCTGATTACACAAATCTACCGGGCCGGGTTATTCCGTTCCCTCCTCCTCTTCCGCATCGTTGACCACGTCCACCACGTGCCCACGTACCGCGAAGGTCAATCCTGGTACTTGTTCTGGCCGGAAAGTGACGCGTGTAGGCTGTCGCTGCCAGGCGGGCGCAGGACATCCAGAATCGGGCGTGCCATCAGCCGTCGCGTCTCCGACTGGTTTTTTCAGAACCGGTTTGCGCCGGCCGAGCTGGGCGACAATGGCATAGAGTTTCTTGCCATCGTCCGACAGTCCGCAATAGGCTATGTAATCCCGGTACCAACTCGCGGCCGAGTACAAGGGATCGAAATCGGGCAGGTTGATTGGTGAGACGCGGCCCGTAACGCGATCCATCAGCAGCCATCCGCCTCGCTGCCAGTACCAACGTGGGGTCGAGCCCGCCTCTTCCGGCAGATTGTCGTTAATTCGGAAGGCGCGACGCACCGCGAAGAGCCGATCGGTTATGTCGTGAGGCGAACCTATGGTGTACTCCTTAAGCCGACCGTCGATGTACAGTGGGCGCACTTTGAGATCGAAGGCGCTGCTTTCGTTCAGGCCAACATACCATTTGACCGAAACGGATTTGCCGAAGGTAGTCACGTGCGCTTTGGGTGCGGCATAAGCCGGGGCGGCATAAGCGGCGGCCAACAAGAAAAAGAGAGAAATGGAGGAGACAGGTTGCATGCAATCAGCTTAGGCACAAGCACGCATTCGCTGCAAGATCAGGCAACACAGCCGTCGTTTGGAGTTCTCAAACGGGAAAAACAAGCGGTTTTCGTTCCGCCGATGGTGGAGTTCACCAGGCCTGCGCACCAAGATCGGCCACTTACGTGCCATAGAATCTCGGCAAAAGAAAGGTTATGCTCAAAAAGGTGAGTCTCTTGCTAGGAACGAAAATCCATTACAATAACCGACTCAAAGTGAGTGTGAGCTAATGAATTCCACCTCGCATTCCCGGACAGCTTTTTCGTCGAAGCTCCACTCTTACAAGGGGATAGGCGAAGTCCTCGTCCACCGCCGCGTTCCCCGCATCCTAGTGGTGGACGACAATGCCGATGGCGCGGCACTAATGAGCGAACTGCTCTCCAGCCGCGGCTATGTTGCTGTAGCTGCGCAACATGCAGGCGATGCGGAAGCCGAAATTCGACGCGATCCTCCGGATTTGATCCTGCTGGATGTGGTAATGCCCGGGAAATCAGGCTACGAACTGTGTCGTGAGATTAAAGAGGATTCCGCCACACGATTGATTCCCGTCGTAATGATCACTGGTCTGAGTGATCGTCAGGACCGGCTGCGTGGCATAGAAGCCGGCGCTGATGATTTCCTTATCAAACCGATCTTTCCAGAAGAATTGTTTGCCCGTGTCAAGTCGCTGCTGAAATTAAAGGAATTCACAGATGAACTGGAGACGGCCGAATCCGTGCTATGCACTTTGGGCCTGAGCGTCGAGGCGCGTGATCCCTATACCGAAGGTCACTGCGAACGGCTCGCCAATCATGCGTCTGCTTTGGGACGATATATCGGCATGAATGACGAATCCATCGTGGCCTTGCGGCGCGGAGGATACCTGCATGACCTGGGCAAGATCGCGGTCCCTGATGAAATCTTGAAAAAAGGCAGCAATCTCACCCTGGAAGAATGGCAGGTGATGAAGAAGCATCCCGCGACCGGGGAGAACATCTGCAAACCATTGAAGTCGTTGCGCCTGGTGCTGCCGATTATTCGGCATCACCACGAGCATTCTGACGGCAGTGGCTATCCCGATGGCCTGCACAAGGAAGAAATCCCATTGCTGCCGCGAATTCTGCAGGTGGTTGATGTCTATGACGCCTTGCGGACCGCCCGTCCTTATAAACCCGCCCGGACCCACGACCAGTCAGCGGTCACCATGCGCGAAGAAGCCCGAGCCGGGCTCTGGGACGAAGAACTGGTACGTCAGTTTTTTTCCATGCTGAAGAAACATCGGCAAGTGGCTTAAATCAGTTCTCCGTTCGCAGGCCTCAGTTACCCTCCACGAGTGCACCGGCAAAATCGTCTGCCTGTTTTGACTTCCCGGGCTCTGGCATTGAAACTTACTGTTTGGCGGTTCCCGGGATTGAGAAGTGAAAACCGAGAACTGAGAATTGCTTGCCCTCACCCACCTACAGCATCGTCATCCCGGCTTACAACGAGAGTGCGCGTATTGGCGCCACTCTGGAGAAAGTTCTCGCGTACATCTCCCAGAGTGGATGGAATGCGGAAGTGATCGTAGTGAACGACGGATCGCGCGATAGCACGGTAGAAATCGTGCATCGCTGTGCTGAACGAGATCCGGCGCTACGTTTAATCGAAAATCCTGGAAACCGCGGTAAAGGCTATAGCGTGCGGAACGGAATGCTGAACGCGCATGGCGAGATGCTCCTCTTCAGCGACGCTGATTTGTCGTCACCCATCGAGGAAGCTTCCAAGCTCGTGAACGCCATCTCGGCAGGCGCAGATATCGCTATCGGCTCCCGCTGGTTGCGCCGCGAGTTGCAGACAGAGCGTCAGCCGTTATACCGGCAATTGTTTGGACGTGTTTTCAATCTGATGTTGAGGGTCACCCTGGGACTGAAGTACAGCGATACGCAGTGCGGATTCAAGGCATTTACCCGGCGAGCCGCACAAACCATCTTTCCCTTACAAAGGATTGAGCGCTGGGGGTTCGATCCTGAACTGTTATTCCTGGCCAACAAGTTTGGATTCAAGGTTGCCGAAGTGCCGGTGAAATGGGCCCACAGTGAGGGCACCCGCATCAGCCCGCTGCGGGACGGTATCCGGATGTTCGCTGAGATGTTGAGAATTCGCTGGTACGCGTTCAGTGGAAAGTACGTCGCGACGCCGCCAACACCAGCGACTACTTCATGATGCCGCACGGTGCACGCGGGACCGTCGCCTTGCCTTCACCGCGCCATTTTCGAATGTCAGGGTCATCAATTCCGAACACTCGTCACACAGCCAGAAAAACTCGACGTGTCTCGGGCCCTTTTTGGCTGTCAGTCTTTCCTCAAGTTCAGAACCGTTAGAAGTTCTCCCTTCCAACGGTCTCTCGATGCGAAAAAGCTGGCCCGTGTGTAAGTAGCGAAATCGTGCCGAGCACGACGGGTTGGCGCACTTGGAAAGCATAGAGGCGTTTCCGTGCCGCGGAGAGGGAGTTTTGTGGGTAACAAGATTCTAATGGAAAAGTTTGACTGTGGAAGCTGTGAAAAACTCGTACTTAAGTGCCGGGTGTTACCCGCGGAACTATTGCTTATGCAACTCCTTCTCCGGCCGTCTCGTTGTGGCTGCGCCTTTGAGATATTTCGGTGACAGACGCCGCTACTTTTTGACCCATTTCAGACGTCCCAATAGCCACCTGGCCTACCTTGGCGAGGTCGCGGGTGCGGTTCCCCTGGGCGACGACAGCTGAGACAGCCGACTCGATGCAAGCGGCTTCAGATTCCAGACGGAACGAGTACCGCAAGAGCATGGCAGCCGAAAGAATTGCACCCAGCGGGTTGGCAACACTCTGCCCGGCAATGTCGGGAGCGGAACCGTGTACCGGCTCGTACAATGCCACCGGGCCCCCGACGCTGGCCGATGCCAGCAGTCCAAGCGAGCCCACAATGCCGCCCGCCTGGTCGGACAAAATGTCGCCAAACATGTTTTCCGTGAGGACCACGTCGAAATCTCGAGGCCGCATCACCAGCGACATGGCGGCCGAGTCGACGTACATGTGCGCGAGCTTCACGTCAGGATAGTCGTTCCCGACCTGGGTAACCACTTCGCGCCACAGGCGGGAACACTCCAGCACATTCGCCTTGTCGACAGAGACTACACTGCGAAGGCGCGACCGGGCCAGCTCGAAGGCAATTCGCGCGATGCGCTCGACCTCCGACTCGCGATACCGCATGGTGTTGGTAGCGGCGCGATCACCCGCAGGTCCATGGATAAGTCGGGGTTCCCCGAAGTAGAGTCCACCAAGCAATTCGCGCACGATGAGGACATCGGTCCCTCTGACAATCTCCGAGCGTAGTGGTGAACAGTCCTCGAGGGCTGCGTAACAAACCGCCGGACGCAGGTTGGCGAAGGCTCCCAATTTGCGTCGGAGTTTCAACAACCCGCTCTCCGGACGAAGATAGCTGGGGAAATCGTCGAAAGACGGGCCACCAACGGCCCCGAGCAGGACGGCGGATGAAGATATGCAGGCTTGTAACGTGTCGGGCGGAAGCGGATCTTTGCTCGCCAGCAGAGCCGCACCGCCAATATTTTTCCGGGTCAGCGTGAGTTCGTGGCCAAAAGCAGGGGCGACCACGTCCAGAACGCGAATCGCCTCTTCGATGACCTCTGGTCCAATCCCATCACCGGGGAGGATGGTGAGCTTGAGCAGCACGATGTGGTCACTTTGGGGCGTGGCACCGATACCGCTAGGCTCCGATCACACTCCCCACAGGTAGTCTTCCTGTTCACAGTGGTGATCTGGCTTCGAATTCAGCGGCAGGTCACGTAATTTGGAATCGACAGGTAAAGGTAAGGCAGATGGTTTTGAGAAGTATGCAGCCGAACTAACGGCGTGTCCAGAGCTGGCGGATGCGGCGAACACCATTGGGATCTCCCCAACGTGAGCGGGGGGGGTTCGCTGCATCTGTTCGGAGGTTTTGCGGATCAACTCCAACAGATGATGATCCTGAATGGTCTTAATCTTGTCGGCGAGGGTCACGAAACGGCGGTAAATTTCATCCAGTTCCCGCCGCTCAAATTGAAAACCGAGCTGTTCGCAGCGCAGCCCCAGCGCGTGTCGACCAGAGTGTTTGCCCAACACTAGCGTCGAATCAGGCACGCCCACCGATTGCGGTGTCATGATCTCGTAAGTCAGCGGGTTCTTGAGCACCCCATCCTGATGAATGCCTGCCTCATGAGCAAAGGCATTGCGTCCGATGATAGCTTTGTTCGGCTGCACCGCCACGCCGGTGATTTCGCTTAAGAGTTGACTGGTGGGATAGAGCCGATCGCTGACCACACCCGTGTCATATGGATAGAGATCAGGACGAACTCGCATTGCCATAACGATTTCTTCTAACGAGGCGTTCCCAGCGCGCTCGCCGATGCCACCGACAGTACACTCAACCTGGCGCGCGCCCGCAGCGATGGCGGCCAGCGAGTTGGCCACGGCGAATCCGAGGTCATCATGGCAGTGGGCTGAGATAGTGAGTTTTTCAATCCCGCGGACACGACGGCGGATGGTCTGGATAAGTTCGGTGAATTCGGCG
>WNFB01002929.1_pt1 | contig 14981 bp, 15 predicted proteins | sample 5400501 | NCBI WGS metagenome assembly WNFB01 (sample SAMN13153341, study PRJNA577476) | soil metagenome | isolation source: 200 cm saprolite under Douglas fir tree site 2 hole 1 | place: USA:California | collected 2015-04-18
CCACCGCGGTGGGAGAGGGACAGACCTGCTCCCGATTTACCAGGGGCTGCGGATTCGACTGCAGCTCCTGCCACAGCAGCAGCAGCTCCTTGAACGCCCGGACGATCACGTGGAGCTTGGCGCCCGAAGGGGAGCCCTTGGTCCGCGGCAGATGGCTTACACCCACCTCGCGGAACACGAAGCCGGCGCGCCGCGCCCGGACCAGCAGCTCGGCGCTGAACGTCGCCCCCCGGGACTGGACGGGCAGCGATTCAATGACTTCGCCGCGCATCAGCTTGAACGCGCAGTCGATGTCACGCGCGGCGTAGCCGAACAGCAGGTTCACCAGCCAGGTCCAGCCCCAGCCATTCAGCTTGCGCATCAAGGGGTCCTGGCGCACCGTGCGGTAGCCGGCCACGAAATCGGCCGGCGGCATCTCGGCCAACAGCAGCCGCAGCTCGTCGAGCTTGAACTGGCCGTCCGAATCGGTGAAGAAGCGCCTCTCCCCCGTTGACGACGTAAGGCCGGTCCACACCGCGGCGCCGTAGCCCTGGTTCACCGGGTGGCGCACCAGACGGACGCGCTCATGGGTCTCGGCGAACTGGTGCACCAGGTTGGCGGTCTCGTCCCGGCTGCCGTCGTCGACGACCACAATCTCGTAGTCCGGCTCGATGGCTTCGAGCACAGCCACGGCATCGGTCAGCACGCCAACGATGTTCTCGGCTTCGTTATGCGCCGGCATGGCGACAGACAGGACAGGCATGTGCGTGCATTGGACATTAACACGAGACCGGGCAAGCGGCAGACGCTTTTGTCATTCCGAGCTATGCGAGGAATCCGCCTGCCCTTGTGACGGATGCCTCACTGCGTTCGGCATGACAAAGGGAGGCTTAACCGTGGGGTCGAATATGCTTTCGGCATATGAAACAACACGCATTTCGACCGCGCTTGGGCCTCCTGATCGGGCTCGCCGCCATCGTGCTGGGCGCCTGCGGGGGCGGAGCGGCGCCAGCGCCAGCCAGCTCGGCGGCCCCGGCAGCTGCCAGCGCCCCGCAGCCGGCTGCCAGCGCCTCCGCTAAGCCGGCAACCAGCGGCGCCGCCGCCTCCAGCGCAGCGGCCAAGCCGGCCGCCGGCGGCCAGTCCCCCAAGCTGACGGTGTCCTACAGCGCCATCATCGGCACCGTTGTCCCGTTGTGGCTGGCCGACTCGGCCGGGATCTTCAAGAAGAACGGCCTGGACGTGGAGCTGACGTTCATTGAAAGCTCCAAAGGCATCCCGGCGCTGGTGAGCGGGCAGACGCAGTTCGCTGACGTAGGCGGCTCGGAAACGTTGAGCGCGGCCGCCGGCGGAGCTGACCTGGTGACCCTCATGATCAACTCGCCGGTCGAGCCCTTCATCCTTCAGGTACCAGCCAGCATCAAGACCCCGCAAGACCTTAAAGGCAAGAAGCTGGGCGTGAGCAACTTCGGCTCGGCCTCGGACATCGCGCTGCGCGAGGCGCTGGTCAAGGTCGGGCTCGATGCCGACAAGGACGTGAGCATCCTGGCCGTGGGCTCGTCCGCCACGCGCATCGCGGCCATGGAGAGCGGCGCCATTCAGGGCGGCATGTCGTTCCCGCCCGAGAGCCTCCGGCTGGAAGCGCAAGGTTTCCACACGCTGATGGACCTGGCCTCGCTCAAAGTGCCGTCGGTCGTGTCGAGCGACAGCGTCAGCCGGTCTTACCTGCAAAGCAACCGGCCCACAGTGCAGAAGTTCGTGGATTCCATGGTCGAGGCCAGCGCCCGCGCCCGCAAGGACAAGCCGCTGGTTATCGACATCCTCAAGAAGCAGTTCAAGTCGGACGACACGCGCGCCATGGACGTCACTTATGACTTCTTCGTGAACAGCGTCATCCCGCCGCTGCCCTATCCGAAAGCGGAGCTGTACGACAGCGCCAAGCAAATCCTGGGCGCCAAGAACGAGCAGGTCAAGAACTTCAACGTTGCCAAGATGATTGACGACTCGTTCGTGAAGAGCGCAGCCGACCGAGGTCTGGACAAGGGCTAAGCACAGGGTGGAGCTCGGCCAGATCGGTGAGTTCGGTGCGATCGGCCTGTTTCAGGAGCTCATAGCCGCCCACGGGAAGCAGGCTGCACTGCAGCCCGAGATCGGCATTGGCGACGACGCCGCCGTGTGGCGACCCACCACTGGCCGCGCGGCTATCGAGACCACGGACCTGCTCATCGAGGAGGTCCACTTCTCACTCCGGCACATGTCCTGGTACGACGTGGGCTGGAAATCCATGGCTGTGAACGTCAGCGACGTCGCCGCCATGGGCGGCCAGCCGGGCGCTGCCTTCGTCTCGGCGGGCTTGTCACCCCAGATGCCGCTGGAGGACGCGCGCGAGCTCTTCCGCGGCGTGGCCGAGTGCGCGGCCGAATATGGCGTGGCCATCCTTGGCGGCGACACTGTGGCCGCGCCGCAAGCCGCCGTGATCAACGTCGCGCTGTATGGCGAAACCCTGGACGAGAGCGGCGCCGTGCTCCGCCGCGACGCGGCCCGGCCCGGCGACGCCGTTGGCGTGAGCGGCCCGCTCGGCGAGTCAGCAGCGTACCTTCGCTTGCAGGATGACGCCTTCCGCGCGGCGCACGTCCACCCTCTGCCGCGTGTCGAGCTCGGCCAGCAGCTGCTGCGCGCGGGCATCCGCTGCGGAATGGACGTCAGCGACGGCCTCCTGGCCGATCTGGCCAAGCTCTGCTCCGCCAGTGGCGCAGCCGCGCAGGTCCAAGCCGTCCAGGTCCCGCAAGCGCCGGCCCTGGCGCGCCTGCTGCCTCACGATGCCCTGGAGCTGGCCCTCACCGGCGGTGAGGACTACCAATTGCTGGCTTGCGGCCCAGAGGACATGCTCAGGCAGGCGGGCCTCGCCGTGGTCGGCAGCATCACCGAAGGCAGCGGCGTGACCGTGCTGGACGCGAATGGCCAGGAGCTGAGCTTTAAAACGCCTGGCTATGACGCCTTCAGCGGCGGCCCATGAGGCCCTCACCCCCATGTCATCTTGAGGGCATCCGAAGGAGCTTCCGCCGCGCCGGCAAACGAGAAGGTCCTTCGCTGCGCTCAGGATGACATCGAAAAGCCAGCTTTGTCACACCGACAGCCCCGAGCAGACGCGGGCCATTGCGCGCCGCATAGGCCAGGCTGCGGAGCCGGGCGACGTCATCCTGCTGGTGGGTGAGCTCGGCGCCGGAAAGACCGTCTTCGCCCAGGGGCTGGCCGAAGGCTTGGGCGCGCAGGAGACCGTGAACAGCCCCACCTTTGTGCTGCTGCACGAGTATCACGGGCGGCTGACGCTGTACCACTACGACCTGTACCGGCTGGCCAACATCGAGCAGACAGTCAGCCGCGAATGGCAGGAGTTCCTGTACGGCGACGGCGTCTCCGTTGTCGAGTGGGCCAACCGAGCGAGCGACCTCCTACCAAGGGAGCACCTGTTGCTAGAATTCACCATCGAATCCGAGACCAGGCGGATCCTGAAGCTGACAGGAGTCGGACAGCGCCACCTCGAGCTTCTGAGCGCCGTCCAATGCTCCTAGCAATCGATACCTCCACTCACTACGCCAGCGTCGCCCTGCACGACGGCGCCCGGCTGCTGTCCGAGCACACCTGGCTCGCCAATCAAGATCACACCCGCACCCTGCTGCCGAACATCCAGCGCCTGCTGGCCGATTGCCGCGCCAACTTGGACGGGCTCACGGTCGTAGCCGTAGCCCTGGGGCCCGGATCGTTCAACGGCCTGCGCGTGGGGCTGAGCACGGCTAAGGGCCTGGCGTTGGCCCGCAACTTGCCGCTCGTGGGCGTGCCCACTCTGGAGCTGCTAGCCGCCGAGTATGGCCTCGACGAGGTGACCATGAATGCCGGCCGCGGCCGAATCTACCGCTGGACCGCCGCAGCTCCCAGCGACCTGATCACCCTGGCGGAGGGCTCGGCCCCGGATCGCCTACGGCATGCGGGAGTCCTGGCCCAGCTCGGATGGGAGCGTCTCCGGGCTGGTCAGACGCTAGACTCGGCCAAGGTGCAGCCCCTCTATGTGCAGCCACCACACGTCACTGAAAGCCGCAAGAAATCGCACATGCAGGCTGCTTGATGGCCACCACTGCCTCGACCTTTTACGTCGATCGCATGACGGTTGCGGACATCTCCGAGGTCGTCGAGATCGAGCGCCAGAGCTTCAGTCTGCCGTGGCCGTCCAACGCCTACAAGCGCGAGCTGCAGGACAACCGCACGGCCCACTACATCGTCGTCCGCCGGCAGGAGCCTGGTAAGCCGCCCGCGCCTCCGCCGTCGCGCCAGGACGAGCCCCGCGGGCTGCTCGGCTTCCTTCGCTCACTGGGCTCACAGCCTGCTCCAGCGCCGCGCCAGGGGCCACCCAGCATCTACGCCTACGCGGGCCTATGGCTGATGGTCGACGAGGCGCACATCACCACCATTGCCGCCCGGCCGGAGTTCCGCGGTAAAGGCTTGGGCGAGCTGGCGCTGTGCGGCCTGGTCGACACCGCTCTGGAGGTCGGCGCGCGCATCATGACCCTGGAAGTGCGCGTCTCCAACACGGTGGCCCAGAACCTGTACCTGAAGTACGGCTTCAAACAGTCCGGCCTGCGCCGCCGCTACTACAGCGACAACAACGAAGACGCGCTGATCATGACCGCCGAGAACATCGGCGCGCCCGTGTTCCTGAACAACTACAAGCTGCTCAAGAACAGCCTGCTGCGCAAGCTGGAGTAGCCGCCCGCCGTTTTGTCATGCCGAGCGCCAGCGAGGCATCCGTCTAGGCGCGGATTCCTCGTTCCACTCGGAATGACAAACGCGCTCAGCATGACAAACTTGAACCGTGGCCAACATCTTGGCCGTCGAGACGTCGTGCGACGAGACTTCCGCGGCGGTCGTGCGCGATGGCCGTTACGTCGTGAGCAACGTCACCTCCACACAGGAGGCGATTCACCGCCGCTATGGCGGCATCGTGCCCGAGGTGGCTTCGCGCGAGCACTTGCTGACGATCGTGCCAGTGGTCGAGGAGGCGGTGGAGCAGGCCGGCGGCTGGCCGGCGATCGACGCCATCGCGACGGTGTACGGCCCTGGCCTGGCGGGGTCGCTGCTGGTCGGCGTCAACGTCTGCAAAGGGGTGGCCCTCGCGCGCGACCTGCCGCTGCTCGGCATCAATCACCTGGAAGGCCACGTCTACGCCAACTGGATCTACGACGAGGCCAGTTCCGGCGAGCCGCCCGAGTTTCCCGTCCTGGCGCTCATTGTGTCCGGCGGCCATTCGGAGCTGGTGCTGATGCGCGACCACGGCAACTACCAGCTAATCGGACAGACTCGCGACGACGCGGCCGGCGAAGCCTTTGACAAGACCGCCAGGCTGTTGGGGTTGGGCTATCCCGGTGGACCGGCCATTCAAGAGGCGGCGGAGGGATACCCTCACCCTAGCCCTCTCCCAGCGGGAGAGGGAACTGTCCGTCTGCCTCGCGCCTGGCTGCCAGGGACTCACGACTTCAGCTTCAGCGGTCTCAAGACGGCCGTGCTCCGTCTGGTGAACTCCGAGCATCCGCGAGACGACGGCTGGACGGCTGGAGTGGCCGCTGAGTTTCAGCGCGCCGTCGTTGAGGTGCTGGTGGGCAAGACGGCAGGCGCCGCGGAAGAGCTCGGCGTACGTTCGGTGGCGCTGGCCGGCGGTGTCGCGGCCAACAAGCTGCTGCGCGAGGAGCTGGAGCGGGCGCTTCAGCTGCCCTTCCATTGCCCCCGCCTGTGGCTGTGCACCGACAACGCCGCCATGTCCGCCGCGGCTGGCTATTTCCACCTGCTGCGCGGCGACATTTCCGGCCTCGATCTGGACGTCATTCCCGGGCTCAAGCTGGCGGCCTAAAATGGCCCGCGACTTGCTATGGGCCGGGCATGGCAGCGTATACCTCTCATCCCCCGTATGCGTGGGCTGTGCGCCGCAGTCCGGGCACCGTCTACGCAATCGTGTTTTTTATCTGCATGGCTATCATCATCATCGCTTTCACCTACTTCCTCAGGCACGGGTATTTCCTCGTGCACGTCCCGCAGATCAACCTCAAGCTGCCTGACCTGCACCTGATGCCTGGCACCTGAGCCTCAGCGGCAGCCGTTTTCTGGGACAATCGTGCCCCATGGAACGCCTGCCTATTCGCACACGCCTGGCCCGGGTCGAGCACGACCGCATCCTGATCCGTGGGCACGACCTGTGCCAGGACCTGCTGGGCAGCATCAGCTTCGCCGATATGACAGGGCTGATGCTCATCGGCCGGCTGCCCGCCGCCAATGAGCGGCGGATGCTGGATGCGCTGCTGATCGTGCTGGTGGAGCACGGCATCGTGTCCAGCGTGATCAACGCCCGCCTGACCTATCACACCGCGCCCGAGTCCATCCAGGCCGCTGTGGCCGCCTCGCTGCTGGGCGCCGGCAGCGTTCACCTGGGCTCGTCCGACATCTGCGCCCGGATGCTCCAGGAAGGTTTGGCCGCGCAGCCTGAGCTCGAAGCCGCGGCCGAGGGCATCGCCGCCCGCTTCGCCGCGGCGCGGCAGCGCATACCAGGCATCGGCCACCGCACGCACCCAGGCGGCGATCCGCGGGCCGAGCGGCTGTTTGCCATTGCGCGCGAGACTGACGTGTATGCCCGGCACTGCCAGCTGCTGGAGCTGGTGGTCGACGCGGCCGAGCAGCACGTGGGCCGCCGCCTGCCGGTCAACGTCACCGGCGCCATCGCCGCCATCTCGCTCGACCTGGGGCTGCCCTGGCAAATCTCGAAGGCGTTCGCCCTCATCGGCCGCACGTTGGGCACCATGGCCCACATTCGGGAGGAGATCGAGGACCCCGCCGCGCCGGCCATCGACGCCGCTATCAAGGGCGCACTGCAGGTCGAACCCTCACCCTAGCCCTCTCCCCGAGGGAGAGGGAATTACTAGGCGCTTTGACACTGAGCGCTTGTTTCGCCAGAATCCGCGCGTATGGCTCGGACCTGGCCCCTCGCTGCTGTTTGCGCGCTCAGTCTGCTGCTGCCCGCCGGCGGCTTGAAGGCGGCTCAACCGGATGGTCAGCAGCTGTGGGGCTTCAACGGTCGAGGAGATACGGCCGGCTTCCACTCGAGCCCGGCAAATGGCGCTAGTAACCAGCTGTCCTGGACCGACAACCCGAGCTTCGAGGGCGGAGGCGCGCTGCGCATCGATTACACCGGCTCGCGCGGCTTCAACACCGCGGTCAGCACTTCCGCGCTTCCGCCACTGCCGGGCAACACAGCCACTATCAGCGCGCAGATCTTCGTGCCTGCGCAGGTTGCGGTCACCAAGCTGGACATCGGGCTGCAAGTCGACGGCGGGCCGTCCAATAAGGACGACGTCATCTTCCATGCGCTGGACACGCGCGGCGGCTGGAACCTGGTGTCCTGGTCGGTCCACCCGGGTCAGCTGTCCGGCCAGCACACGCTGAGCTTCGCCCTCTTCACCGACGACCCCCTCCCGGCGCCGCTGTACGTCGACGACGTCCGCGCCGTGCAGCCGCACATCGCGATCAACGCCAGCCAGGTAGTCGCGACGTTCGATCCTGTGGCCCTGTGGGGCAGCAACGTAGCCTACTACTACCCGCCCTCTTTCTTCCAGGACCCCAGCGTCATCCGGCTGGCGCAGGACGCCGGCTACTACTCCTTCCGCATCCCAGGCGGGCTCAACTCGGACGTCTACCACTGGAACAGCAATGGGCTGCGCAAGCCCGACGGCAGCATCAACCCCGCGGCGCGCCGTCCGGACGGGACCTGGGCCATCGACTACTCCGGCTACGCGCCCGGCTTTGAGGCCAAGGGCGAAGCCTCCACGGGCGACCCGCTGTTCACCTCACAGCCCGACTTCGCCACGGTGAACACCTACGACCACACGCCGCCCGTCGATGCCAATGCCCTGGCTCACTGGATCCTTGGGCTCGGGCCGCAGGCGCAGATTGTGGTCGATGTGAACGTCGGCACCGCCAGCGCCCTGGTGGCGACCGGTCCCAACAACGCCCTCCAGGAATCCGACGTGGCCACCGGCGCCGAGGAGGCCGCCGAGTGGGTCAGGCACTACAACCAGAAAAACGGCTTCCACGTCAGGTATTGGGAAGTCGGCAACGAGCTCAATCCCTACGGCGCGGAGATCGGCGTCCACGTCCGCGACAAGAGCCCCCAGGGCTGGCACTGGATCACGGCGGCGGACTACGCCACCATCTTCCGGGCCTACGCCAAGGCCATGAAAGCCGTCGATCCCGGCATCAAGATCGCCGGGCCGGTGGGCTACCTCAGCGCCTTCGGCGACGCCAGCGGCACCACCAGCTGGATCCAGACGTTTCTCCAGCAGGCGGGCGACGTGGTGGACGTGATCGACATCCACTTCTACAACCACGGCGAGAGTGAGGCGCAGACGCTGGCCAAGCCGGCCGAGCTCCAGCCCGAGATCGACAAGATGCGCGGCTGGCTGCGTCAAAGCTTCCCCCAGCGCGCCGACCAGGTGGGCATTGGCGTCTCGGAGTGGGGCGATTATGACAACAAGTACGCCATCGGCGACGGGTTGTACGCCGCCGACCTGATGGGCCAGATGGCGCAGAGCCAGATCGCCTTCGGCAACGCCTGGGACATCGGCAACGTCATCCCGGACAACGGGCAGCCGCTGCCCGCCTTCGGCTTCGATTCCGTCAACCGCCAGGCGCCAGGCTGGACCACCCAGCCGGCCAACGGCGCCAGCAATGGCCTGAGCTGGACGAACGACCCCCACTTTGCGCGCCCGGGCCATTGGTCGCTGGTGGTCGACTACCGCGGATCGAAGGGGCCGAACGCCAGCCTGGGGCATTCGCTGGCCGGCATCGCCGTGCATCCCGCCGTCAACGCGCTGGGGCTGGACGTGTTCATTCCCAATGAGCCGGGCAACAACACCGTCACCTTCTGGCTGCGCATCGAGCGCACCGACGGCAGCTTCGACGACAGCGGCCGGGATCAGCCTCAGCAGCCCATTTGGGGCGAATGGAACCACCTCCTGCTGCCGCTCGATCCGGCCAGGTTGGCCACCGCCAAGCGCGTGGACGTGGTGGTCGACTCCAACCTGCCAATGGTGACGCCACTGTACGTCGGCGGATTGGAGACCCAGCAGAGCCTGCACCAGCCGAACGGCCGCTACTGGGCGGCGTACATGTACCACCATTACTTCGCCAATGCGCTGCTGGCGCTTGATATGGGCGCCACCAGCCGCGATCGCCTGGCGGCCTACGCCAGCCGGGCAGCCGACGGCAGCCTCTATCTGATGGTCGTCAACAAGGACCCGCTGAGCGACGTCGGCATGCCGATCAGCATCGCTGGCTATCGCCCCGCCGCCTCGGCCACCGCCTTCACCTGGAGCGGCGACAACTACGCCATCGATCCGGGGACGGGCAGAGCCGCCAGGGACGCGCCACCCAGCAGCAAGATCATCCCCGCCGGCGCCGACTTCAGCTACGTGTTCCCGAAGTACTCCATCACCGCCATCAAGCTGACGCCAGGCTAGCCAGGCTTGTCAGGAATCAGAGGCCGAGCAGCTTCTTAGCGTTGTCCAGCATGATCTTCTGCCGGACCTCCGGGGTGAACGGCAGATCGGCAAACTCACGCAGGTAGCGATCGACGTCAATCATCGGCCAGTCAGTGCCGAACAGCACGCGATCCTGAAGCAGCGTGCTCGCGTAATGGACCAGCTGCGGCGGGAAGTATTGCGGCGCCCAGCCGGACAGGTCGATGTAGTAGTTGGTCTTGTGGCGGCACACGGCTAGGGCCTCATCCTGCCACGGCCAGGAAGGATGGGCGCCGATGATAGTCAGCTCCGGGAAATCGGCGGCCACGTCGTCCAGGTCGGGGATCGGCCGGGTGTACTGGAGCTTGTAGCCCATGCCCCCGCGGGTGCCGGCGCCCGCGCCCATCATGCCGGTATGGAACAGCACGATGAGCTTGCGCTTGGCGCATTCCTCCCAGACGGGGTAGAAGCGCTTGTCGTTGGCGTGGAACAGCTGGCGCCCCGGATTGATCTCGCCGATGCCCTTCATACCCAGCTCCTCGTGGCAGCGCTTCACCTCATCCACGGCGCGCTGCCCAAACCACGGCTCGACCACGCCGAAGGCGATGAACACGTCCGGGAACCGCTTCTGGGCCTCGGCCAGATGGTCGTTGGGCGCGCCGGGGTTACCGCTGGACCACTCGTCGGTTGAGTTCATCAGCACGGCCATCATCTGCCGCTCGCGGTACATGTCGGCCATGGCCTCCCAGGGCACGATCTTGCGCTCGCGGCCGAAGTAGCGGGCCATTTGCTCGGCGCGCGCCCCCTGCGCCGCTACAGCCACTTCCGTTTGGGGATGGACGTGGATGTCGATGGCCTTCAGGTCCATGCCGGCTCTCCTAGGGCGCGACTTCGACGAAATCGAAGTGGAACTCGCCCGCCTGCCGGCAGTTGCTGTAGGTGACGTGGTTCACGTACGACGACAGCTTCATGCCGCCGTCCACCAGGTAGACGTCGAGGGTAATTGGGCCGGCGGGGCAGGTCGTCGCGATCAGGATGTTGAAGAGGCCATCGTCACCTGTCGTGCTGAACGTCGGGTCAGCGTTCCCAACGCGCGCCTGCACGATCATCCCCGAAGCCAATGTGCCATCGCGTTTGATGACGTGCCCGCCGACATACTGCGTACCTTCATTCGGCGCGCTGTCGAGGCAGGGCACTCCTTTGTCGGGGCCGCATAGCACGAACGGCGGATCGTTGACCTTCTTGTAGTACCACGAGTAGATGGGCTTGGGCGTGGGCGTAGGTGGAGGCGGCGGTCCCGGCGCGACCACGGGCGCCGGCGCCGCCGCTTCCCAGGGGAAGCGGTCTGTGTTGAGCCGGCTGACCAGGCCGTTGGGGCCGTTGATCCAGGTCATGTAGCCGTTAGTGAAGGCGGTCCAGTTGTCCGCCTTGCGCCACACCATGAGCCCCTTGGTGGTGTGCTGCACAGCATCCCCGCTTGGTGTGAAGGACTGATTTTCCAGGCACTCCCCGCTCTCATTCGGGACAAGGTCGTGCAGCGTCTTGAAACCGAGGATGAACTGGCAGGCGGCCGTCTGTTGAGCGGCCACCTGGCTGGCCGGCGCCAACAACACTGCCGCGAGGCCGGCCAACGGCAGGATGCGGCCCAGGAAGCGAAGATGATTCACGGCTTTCACAGTGCCAGCTAGCTTACACCAGGCCGGGTTACGCTCCCTATACTGTCCCTAATGAGTTCCCCCCAGGCCGGTGTGGCCGAGGGTCTCCCAGCCGACCTGCAGCCCATAGCCGAGACGCGCGCCGAATTGCTGCGCGAGGAAATGAGCGTGCCCTCGGGTCGCGTGGTCATCACCGGCCTCGGCACGGTAAGCCCGCTCGGTTTGGACGTCGCCAGCACCTGGGCCGCTGCCGTCTCGGGCAAGTCCGGCGCCGGCCCGATCACGCTGTTCGATGCCTCGGCTTACGACACGCGCATCGCCTGCGAGGTCAAGGACTGGGATCCCACGCTCTACCTGGACCGCAAAGAGGTCCGCCATACCGATCGGGTGGTGCAGTTCGCCATCGGCGCCGCGGTGCAGGCCCTCAAGGACGCTTGCCTGGAGATTACGCCCGACAACGCCCAGGATATCGGCGTGATTATCGCCACCGGAGTTGGCGGGATCGGCACGTTGAGCGATCAGTTCAAGGTACTGATGGAGCGCGGCCCCGATCGCGTCAGTCCGTTCCTGATCCCGATGTTCATCAGCAACATGACCGCCGGACAGGTGTCCATCGTGACCGGCGCGCGCGGGCCCAACTTCACCATCACCAGCGCCTGCGCCAGCAGCGGCCATTCGATCGGTGAGGCGGCCGAAATCATTCGCCGTGGGGACGCCCTGCTCATGCTGGCCGGCGGCGCCGAGGCGGCCATCGTACCCATCGGCGTCAGCGGCTTCTGCGCAGAGAAGGCGATGTCCACGCGCAACCACGATCCCGAGCACGCCTGCCGGCCCTTCGACGCCGGACGCGACGGCTTCGTGATGGGCGAAGGCGGCACCGTACTGGTGCTCGAGGACCTGGACCATGCCGCGGCCCGCGGCGCGCGCATCTACGCCGAGGTCGCGGGCTACGCCGCCAATGCCGACGCCTACCATTTCACCGCCCCGCTGACCGATGGCGCCGTGCAAGCCATGCGCCGAGCCCTGCGCAAGGCCCGCCTCACGCCGGAGGCCGTGGATTACGTAAACGCTCACGGCACCTCCACCGACGTCGGCGACAAGAGCGAGACGGCGGCCCTTCACCAGGTCTTCTGCGAGCACGCCAACCGGGTGGGGGTGAGCTCCACCAAATCCATGCACGGCCACCTGCTGGGCGGCGCGGGCGCGCTGGAGACGCTGATGTGCGTGATGGCTATCCAGGACCAGGTCATGCCACCGACCATCAATTACCAAGACCCGGACCCCGAGTGCGACCTCGATTACGTGCCCAACGTCGCCCGCTCGGCCAAGATCGACGTGGCGCTCAACAACACCTTCGGGTTCGGCGGCCATAATGCCTCGCTCATCATCAAGCGCTACGACTCAGGCAGCTGAGGCCAGCGCGGGCCGGCTGGAGGCCCTGCAAGCCGCGATCGGCATTTCCTTCCGGCAGCCCGCGCTCCTCCGTCAGGCGCTGTCCCATCGCTCATACATGTACGAGCACCCCGACGAGGGGCTCGACTCCAACGAGCGGCTGGAATACCTCGGCGACGCGGTGCTGACCTACGTCAGCAGCCTCTACCTGTACCGCCGCTTCCCGCAGCTGCAGGAGGGCCAGCTCACCTCGCTGCGGGCTGCCGCGGTGCGGGCCGAGACGCTGGCGAAGTTCGCTGGTCAGATCGATCTCGGCCGCTACCTGCTGCTGGGCCGCGGCGAAGCCAAAAGCGGCGGGCGCGCCCGGCCCCTGCTCCTATCCAGCGCCTTCGAGGCCCTGACCGGCGCCATCCTGCTGGATCGGGGCCTGGACCCAGTGACGGAGTTCCTGGAGCGCTTCCTCGCCCCCGAGTTCGACGACATCCTGGCCGAGCGCCGCCAGGAGAACTTCAAATCGCGACTGCAGGAGCTGACCCAGGGCACCGTTCAGGCCACGCCCGTGTATCGCACGGTCCGCGCCTCCGGTCCCAGCCACGCCCGCACCTTCGAAGTGGAGGTGCTGGTCAAGGACGAAGTGGCCGGCCACGGCTCCGGCCACAGCAAACGCGAAGCCGAACAAGCCGCCGCGGAGGGCGCGCTGGAGCGACTAGAGGAGGGCTAGCGCAGGAAGTCTGAGGCGCAGAAGCGGCGCAAGTCTCCAATCGCCGCGACCTCGATGTCCGGGTCGGGCTTCAGGTCCGCGTCGGCATGGGCGTAGTGGCCCTGCATGACGTGGACGGTGGTGAAGCGGTCGGGATAGGCCGACTTCAGTGAGGCCAGGATGCGCCGCTTATCGTCAACCATCACGTAGCGGTCGCCGGGGACGCGCTCCAGCACTTCGGCGATGCTTTTCTCCTTGTGGGTGTAGACGAACACCTGCCCGCCCACGGCTTCGGTGATACCGGCCTCGGCGATCTTGCGCGGCTGAAAGACGGCGTCGCCATCCGAGACCACGACCGTGGTGCCGAGCGTGCGCAGATGGGCGATGGTCTCGATGGCGTGCGGGTAGAGGTGTTTGTCGAAGCGGTAGTCGTTGAGCAGCTGGCTCAGCCGGTTGTAGGCGGGCTCATCCTTGAAGCTTTCGTGCAAGCGCTCCAGGGTGAAGGGGAAATCGACGACGTCGCGCTCGTGGCGGACGGCCTCGTACAGCTCCCAAAAGCGCTCCTCGTCCCGCGGCTCCAGAAACCCGCGCATGCGCCGGTCGAGGTCTTCCTTGACGAAGTCGTTGTCCAGCAGCGTGTTGTCAACGTCCAGCAGGAAAACGAGCTCAGCCACCCGCCGGCGCCTGCTGAGCGGGTGGCGGAGTAATGGTCACGGGCCGGTTGATATTCGTCAGGTCCACCTTGGTCACAATGGTCGATACCTCCGCTCCGGCGCCAACGCGCATGCTGAACGCGGCCTTGACGATTGCGCCGCTCGCGGCGTCCAACCACACGTCACCGGTCGTCGGATCATACGTGGTCGAGGAAATCGCGCCGAAAGCCACCGGGCGGCCAGCTTTCCAGGTCAGCACGAAATGGTTCGCGGGCACACCGTTGGCGTTCTCGAGGCCCTTGAACTGCGCCGCATCCGGGTGATCGAACCAGCCGCGGGCGAACTCTTCCGCCGCCTCCAGCACAGCAGCTTGCGGCGGCGGCGCCGAGCCGCTGTCAACGAAGGGTCCGCCAGCAAGGCTGGAGACGTAGCGCCCAGTCACGAAAAACAGCTCCATCGCAGGAGTGAGCGGTGTGGCCGCGACCTTGACGTGGTAATTGGGCGTGGCTTCGTCCCCGGCCAGGCTGTACTCGTAGGCGTCGGTCTTAACGCTGAACTGCAGATGATACGAGCGCAGCGAGGACAGCCGCTCGTAGGGATTGGGCGGATAGGCTACTAGCGGTGGCTTGGTCGGGCTCGGAGGCAGCGGCGTGGGGGTAGGCGGCGGCGGAGTCGCGGTGGGCACTTCCGTATTGGTCGGCACCGGCGTGGCGGTCGGCTGAGGCGTCTGCGTAGGCAGGTCGGTCGGTGCCGGCGGGGGACCGCCCTCTTCCACGGTGGCGCTGGGTGCGGGCAACGCCGCCCGGCCACAGCCGGCAAGAGCGATCAACGCTGCGAGGCTCAGCAGACGGATTCCTCGCTGTGCTCGGAATGACAAAGCCGGCAGTCCATGTCAAGTGTAGGACTGGCTGGCCGGCGAATTGCGAAGCTGGCGGCCATGAACCCCCACGACGAGATCCCTGAGCAGGTGGTTGGCTGGCCGCCCCTGCACGATGGCCACAACGAGCCCGGCCCGACCGATCAAGCCGGCGAGTACCGGGCCGGCCAAGCA
>WNFB01002932.1_pt1 | contig 14971 bp, 15 predicted proteins | sample 5400501 | NCBI WGS metagenome assembly WNFB01 (sample SAMN13153341, study PRJNA577476) | soil metagenome | isolation source: 200 cm saprolite under Douglas fir tree site 2 hole 1 | place: USA:California | collected 2015-04-18
ATTTATGAGCGAGAGCGCACCATCCACGCAGTGCCGGAAAACCCTGTGTGAGCGGCGCATGGATATTGGCTGTATCACCCTAATTAATCCTCCTAAAAACTGTGCCTTCCGGCGTCTATATCGTGAAACTAACCTATGAGACTAGTACAGCGAAGCTGAAATAGTTCTGTGGTATACTGGAGCCTTACACCGAAATGAAAAAGGAGAGAACGGATGCGAGGCCCGAAACCAGAACCACTGAGCTTGAGCGAAGCCGAGAGTAAAGCATTAGAGATGTTCGTACGCCGACACAGCACCCCCCAACAACTGGCGATGCGAGGACGCATGATCCTGCTGGCAAAGGAGGGGAAGAATAATGGCCAGATTGCCCGAGAACTGGGAGTGAGTGTGGATACGGTGCGCACCTGGCGCATGCGGTGGATCGGCTTGCAAGCCGCTTCGTTAGAAGAGTTGCCGATCAAGGATCGGTTGGCTGATGTCCCGCGCCCTGGACGACCGTCCCAAATCACGGCAGAGCAAACATGCCAGATGATCGCGATGGCCTGTGAGCAACCCAAAGAGCGCCCAATCAGCCACTGGACAGGACGCGAGATTGCCGACGAAGTGATGCGACGGGGCATCATTGAGCAGATTTCGCCGCGACATGCGGCGCGTCTGCTAAAAAGGGGGACCTCAAGCCGCATCTCATCCGCTATTGGCTCACTCCACCAGTCGATGAGCACCGCGACGACACGGTGAAAGCGCTCTGTAGCTTGTATCAGCAGGCACCACATCTGGCCGAGCAAGGAGAGCAGACCGTGAGTACCGACGAACTGACTGGGGTGCAAGCTCTGGAACGCAAGCACCCGGGATTACCGCTCGCACCGGGCAAAGTCGAGCGGCGCGAATTCGAGTACGTGCGCCATGGCACACGCTCGTTCATTCTGAGCCGCCATGTGGTCACGGGAAAGCTGCTGGCTCCCGTGTGTGGACCCACGCGCACCGAGGCTGATTTCCTGGCCCATCTGCAAGGCGTCGTCGCGACCGATCAGGAGGCCACGCGCTGGCATATTGTCTGTGATCAGTTGAACACCCATCAATCCGAATCCTTGGTGCGCTGGGTGGCGCAGGTCTCTGGGATCAAGGAGGATTTGGGGATCAAAGGCGAAAGCGGCATCCTGGCTTCGATGGCGAGCCGGGCGGCGTTCCTGAGCGATCCGAGCCACTACGTGGTGTTCCATTACACTCCAAAGCACAGCTCATGGATGAATCAGATTGAGATTTGGCTTTCGATCCTGGTGCGCAAACTGCTCAAACGTGGCTCATTCACGTCGCTTCAGGAGTTGGAGGCCAAAGTCCTGGCCTTCATTGACTATTACAATCGCACGATGGCCAAGCCTTTCAAGTGGACCTACGAGGGCAAAGCCTTGACTATCTAAACCACAGAAGGTTTTACGCCTCCTTGTACTAGTATGTGAAAAAAGCGAGGGCATCTGATGATTCACAAAACCTTCATAGAAACGGAGAGTGGTCCGATCGCCAGGGTAACGTTTAGCCTCCCCAACGGCACCTGGGCCGATACCATCTACCTGGTAGGTGATTTCAACGCTTGGAACCACTCATCGCATCCCTTCCAGCACGGTCGTGAGGAGGAGTGGACGTTGACGGTTGATCTGGAAGTGGGCCGATGTTACCAGTTTCGCTATCGGCGCGATGGAGAGTGGATCAATGACGGTCAAGCCGATGGGTACGTGCATAATCGCTACGGCAGTGATAACTTCCTGGTGGTGACAGATCCGAAATTCAAGCACTATTCTGACGGCTAGCAGAACCCTGACCCCTTCTTCCAGTTCCGAAAGAACTGAAGCAATTCCTGCTTCGTCCCGGGAAAGGCTGGCTCCTGCGCTAACTGGTGCAACATGTCAATTGTGAGACGTACCTGTCGAACATAGTTTGTGCAGCCAGGACAATCTGCGATATGCTGCTCAAACCGCTCATGCATCTCTGAGATGAGGGTATTCTCCAGGTACTCGGTGACCAGTTCCACCACCTCTTGACAGCTCAAGCTATCTGCGCTTGCCATGTTCACCCTACGCTTTCTCAAAGTATTTCTCAAGTGCCCCCCGCACCTTCGACCGCGCCCGGTGGAGCAGCACCCGCTGATTCACCGCGGAGATGCCCAGGAGGCTACACGTTTCATCAGCCGTCCATCCTTCGATGTCGCGCAAGATAATGACCTCACGCTGACCGGGCAGTAGTGCTTCGATGGCTCGATCAATGCAGGCACGTGTTTCCTGTGAAAGTAGACGTTCTTCGGGCATTTCACGCCAATCCAATGGGAACGAGATCCAGTGACCCGACCATTGGTGATCCGCCGGCAAGAAGCGATCAGGATCGACAGCAGGTTCATTAATATCAGTATCAACATTGGGCAGCGAGGAGAAAGGAATACTGCGGCCTTCGCGCTGGGCTCGCGTTTTGGCGTGGTTGGTGAGAATACGAAATATCCAGGTCTTCAAGGAGGACCGTCCTTCGAAGCGGGAGAGCCCCACCAGGACGGCCATCCACGTCTCCTGGACCACCTCCTCGGCCAGGGCTTGCGTTGTGACAAAGACCTTTGCCAGACGCAACAGAGCAACAGAATGGCAGTCAACGAGCGACTCAAAAGCAGCTTCATTCCCAGTACGTAGCAGTTCGATCAGGTGGACATCCTCAGCAGATATCCCAGGCCCAGCCAGGTTGGTCAGGGCAGTGCGTTGGCCTGTAGTCACGCCAAAAGGGTTTTCCGGCTGGTCCGTTCTTTCACTCATCGCGCCTCCCATCTCGAGCAATGCTCTCTGGTTTCGCGTTGCAGTAAAGGTGTGTTGTTGAACGTCTTGCAACGGGAGTAAGTATACTTGATCCTTATTGCAAAATCAAGCGAATTTGGTTACCTGCCAGTGCGAGAGGTCAGGGTCAAAGATCAACTGTAACGAATCAGTGTTCCACAAGACCATATCACTGAGGTACGCAAACATGGCGAAGGAGGGGAGTCGAAGGTATATGTCGAAGTAGTGCAGGACATGTAGGGCGACCCTCGCGTTGTCCTGATAAGGAAGGAAGGCAAGCAATGGTCAGCAGTGCAATACGTCATCACTTCCCAGCCCTGGAATCTGGTGCAGAACGCTTGAGACTGGCTGAGGCGCACGAGCACATGAAGCCCTGGTATCGCTGGGGGCCGTATCTCTCCGAGCGTCAATGGGGCACGGTCCGCGAGGACTACTCCCCCTATGGTAGCGCGTGGGACTCCTTTTCACACGATCATGCCCGCTCCCGTACCTACCGCTGGGGCGAAGATGGTCTGCTGGGCATCAGTGACGAGGACGGCCTGCTCTGCTTCGCGCTCAGCCTGTGGAATGGAGTAGACCCGATTCTCAAGGAGCGACTCTTCGGCCTGACCGGCTCAGAAGGCAATCATGGCGAGGACGTGAAGGAGCACTATTACTTTCTCGACAATACGCCGACCCATTCCTACATGAAGGCCCTCTACAAGTATCCGCAACGGGCTTTTCCCTACGCTGACCTGGTGACAGAGAATCGCCGTCGCGGGCGAGGCGAGCCAGAATATGAGCTGATTGACACGGGTGCCTTTGCCGAAGACCGCTACTTCGACGTCACGATCGGGTGGGCACCTGGAGCAGTCTGACGAGACGGCCTGGATGGGGATGTACTGCTTGAATATGATGATGATCGCCCTGGAGTTAGCCCGCGAGAATCGGGTGGATGAGGATGTCGCAACCAAGTTTTTCGAGCACTTCCTCTACATTGCCGAGGCGCTCAACAATATGGCAGGTGAAGGTATCTCGCTGTGGGACGAAGAGGACCAGTTCTTCTACGACGTCCTGCATATGCCCGATGAGTCGCATGTACCGCTCAAAGTGCGTTCCCTGGTCGGGTTTATCCCCCTCTTAGCGGTGGAGACGATTGAGCCAGATCTGCTGGATGCCCTACCCGAGTTCAAAGCGTGTTTGGAATGGTTCCTCGAACACAAACCACACCTGGCGAGCCTGGTGTCACAGAGAACGGGCAAGGAAGCCCCCTTTGTCTATGACCCTCGTGTCATGGCCTTTAAGGGCATTGACACCGTGTCCCTCTTGACCCTCTCTGGCCGCGTGCTGGTTCCGTTTCGTTTTGGTGCCTATCAGCAGTCCCGTATGGATACTATCAAGGGACAAGCTGACTTGCTCTATCGCAACGGTACGTTCTACCTGGCTGTGACGTTGGAGATGCCGGAGCCAACGCCTGATACTCCAGACTCGACGCTTGGAGTTGACCTCGGGATAATCAACCTGGCAACCGATAGCGAAGGTGAGTCCTTCAGTGGCGAGGCTGTCGAGAAGAACCGCAAGCGGCATCATGCCCTGCGCCAACGCTTGCAGAAACGCGGCACCAGGAACGCCAAACGCCATCTCAAGAAACTCTCTGGCAAGGAAGCCAGGTTTAAGCGTAACACCAATCATGTCATCTCCAAACGGATTGTGAGCAAGGCCAAAGCCAATGGACAAGGAATAGCGATTGAAGAGTTAAGGCACATCCGCAAACGCACGGATCGCACGGTTAGACACTCTCAGCGTTCGCGCCATTCCTCTTGGTCATTCGGGCAACTCCGTTCATTCCTATCCTACAAGGCTGCTCTTGCCGGTGTCCCATTGCACTTGGTGGACCCACGTAACACGTCTAGGATGTGCCATGTGTGCGGACACTGTGCAAAAGAGAACCGCAAGAGTCAAGCTTCCTTTGTCTGTCAAGCCTGCGGCTATACCGATAACGCTGATCGGAATGCCGCCATCAATATCTCTGTGGCCGATGTCATGCGGCCAATTGCGGCAGGACGCGCCTAGCTGCAAGCCCCCGTCATGTATGCGGGGGTTCATGACATCCTCATCGGTCACACACGCTTATATCTGGAACCGGATACTTGATCAACAAACTTTTACCGAAGGAGTATCGCATGGCATCCGAAGCAAGTACCACAACCCCTTCCAGTTCAGGCAGCACGGCCGCTGCCGTCATCGCGCGCCAGGATCGCATTCCGATCTGGGCGCTTTCGTACCTCTTCATCGGCATCATCGGCATAGGTTTCTTATTCACCTTCTTCGACATCTTTGACATCACCGTATCGTTCATCCAGACCTGTACTCAGATTGTCCCTGGCTGCATTCCCCCGACAGCAGCGACCTACCTTGGCCTTCCTGTCGAACTGAACCTGGCCGGCTATGTCGTCGGTGCGCTGGTCCTGGCTCCCCTGGCAGACAGGTATGGCAGAAGGGAAATATTGCTGTTTACCTTGCTCCTGACGGGCATCGGCTCGCTGTACAATGCCTTTGTTGGTGACTACACCAACTTCGTCATTGCTCGTATCATCACCGGCATCGGCATCGGCGCTGACCTGGCACTCGTCAATGCCTATATTAACGAAGTAGCCCCAAGTGCGGGCCGCGCCAGGTACACCTCACTGATCTTCATCATGTCCTCGCTGGGTGCCTTCTTAGGTATCTGGTTGGGACTCATCCTGACCACGCCACCAGAGCCTTTCCCATTTGGCTTGTCCTTTGCCCTTGCCCCAGGGTTTCAAGGAAGCGGCTGGCGGTTCATGTATGGTATTGGTGCTCTGCTAGCCCTGATCGGAGTCCTGCTGCGCTTCCAGTTGCCAGAGTCGCCGCGTTGGCTCATCTCGCGTGGGCGGGTCGACGAAGCAGACAAAGTAGTAACAGATATGGAAGAGCGAGCACGTAAGAGTATGCCTGACCTACCTGCTCCTATTGAGATTCCTGTTCAGGCGGGTGCTACTAGAATTCCATATACCGAAATCTTTAGCAACCCTCTCTACCGGCAACGCACTATCCTCCTGGTCATCGTCTGGTTTCTTGGCTATGTCACGATCTATGCTATTGCCCAGGGGCTGACAGTCATCCTGGCAGGAATTCTGCCCCTGCCGCCAATTCAGCCGAAAGCAGCAGCAGAAGGAGCATTAGCAGGAGAAGCAGGGCTGATCGCAGCGTTTGGAACCCTGGGCTTCATCTTGTCCGCCGTGTTCGCCTACATCTATGGTGAGCGGCTGGAGCGCAAGCTGTGGCTGCCTATCGCAGCCGCGCTCACACTGATTGGCGGTATCCTGATCGCTCTGAGCGCGTCGAGCAACTTTACCCTTGCAGCCATTGGGGCGATGATCACCTTCTTTGGCTTCAACCTGTGGGTGCCCATGACCTACACCTGGTCGACCGAGAACTATCCTACACGAGCGCGGGCAACCGGCTTTGCGCTGGTAGATGGTGTTGGCCATCTTGGCGGCGGTGTTGGCATCCTTGTCATCGCTCCGCTTATCCCTGGGCTGATCGCTTCCCTGGGTCCTACCACGGGAGCAGTGGTGATCTTTGTGATTATTGCCGCCTTCCTGATAGTTGCTGCCATCATCGCGCAGTTTGGTACTGCGACCAGGAATAAGCGCCTGGACGAAGTCTCACCGTGACTCCACCGTGACCCTCCCTGGTGCCCCTTGCGGGTACCAGGGGTATTCCAGTATGCTACAATGGTCATCGAAAACATTTGCACCGATGATCTTGTACTTTGCTAGAAAAGGAATTCTCATGGCCGATTCAGGGCTGGAAAATCCAAATGCACCTGTCTCCGCACCAGAACCGGCGCAGGTTGAACCCCTTGCCGAGGGTGTGTATGCACTTATCACAGGTGGAGACCCCAACACCGGCTTCATTGTAGGGGAACGTGGCGTCGTCGTCGTTGATGCTCGCGCTACCCCCGCCCTGGCACAGGAAACACTCACTGCCATCCGTAGCGTCACCGATAAGCCGGTGCGTTTCCTGGTGCTGACACATTACCATGCCGTGCGTGTACTTGGAGCTTCGGGACTGGGTGCCGAGCATATCGTGGCCCATCGTGGCACACGTTACCTCATCAACGAACGTGGCCAGCAAGACTTCGAGTCGGAAGCGCGCCGCTTTCCGCGCCTCTTCCTGGACATCAAATCTATTCCTGGCCTCACACATCCCGATATCTGCTACGACGGCATGATGATCCTCGATATAGGGAACCGCGAAGTGCAATTGCAGTGGCTGGGACGTGCGCATACCGAAGGCGATACGGCAGTGTGGTTGCCCGCCGATCGCGTTCTGTTTGCCGGTGATCTGGTTGAGGCGAGTGCCGCGCCATACTGCGGTGATGCCTACATTCAGGATTGGATTGGCACGCTGAAAGCTGTGCAAGCGTTGGGCGCACAAACAGTAGTGCCAGGCCGGGGAGCAGTCGTACGAGGAGAAGCAGTAAACCAGGCCATCGATGAGACACAGGCGTACTTGACGATCTTACGCAATACCGTGCGTGGCGCAGTCCTGCGCGAGGCCAGTATTGCAGAAGCATATCACGATGCCGAAGCCGCGCTTACACCGCGTTTTGGCAATTGGGCTATCTTCAAACACTGCCTCCCTTTCAACGTCCAGCGTATGTATGATGAATTGAGTGGAACGCGTCCGCGCATCTGGACCGAAAGTCGTGATGCCGCGTTGTGGAAAGAGTTGGTATCGGTGACGTAGGTGCGCGATTATAGGTTTTAACGGATTGATGCGGCTATACGGTGGATTTCGCGGGGGCCGATAAATCGGCGGTGGGCACGATAAATCGGCCCCTACACACACCGCGCAAACTTGGATAAGGTATGTCTGAGCAAGACCTGGCAAACTTAAAAGCTCGCCCAGGCTGGCAGGATCCCGTCGTAATCGTCGGCGCCGGCCCGGTTGGTATGAGTGCCGCGTTAGGGCTGGCATACTACGGTGTACCGTGCGTTATGTTTGATGACGGTGAAGGCCCGGCAATCGAAGGTTCACGTGCAATTTTCATGGAGCGGCACGTGCTGGAAATCCTGGGTGCGTGGAGCCCCGTCGGTCGACAGATGGCCGAAAAAGGTATGACCCTTACCGGAGGACGTGTCTTCTTCCGCAAAACCGAACTCTACAAAACGCTAACTGCCCCGCCCGAGCCAGACGCTCGCTACCCGCGCTTTGTGAACGTACCCCAAAACGTATTGGAACACTGGCAATACGAAGCATTGAAAGCTATGGAGTGCGGCGAAGTGCGCTGGCAGCACAAAGTAACGGGTATCGTGCAGAAGGATGATGGAGTCTGTCTTGAGTATGCAACCCCCAATGGTCCTGGCTCCATCCATGCTCCTTATGTGCTGGCAGCCGACGGCCCCCGCAGTACGCTACGTCACCTGCTGAAACTCGACTTCCCTGGCGAATCGCGTGACCATCACTTCCTTATCCTGGACGTGCGCATGCAACTGGAGACCCCGCGTGAGCGGTGGTTCTGGTTCGATCCTCCCTTTAACCCTGGTCGCACGGCGTTGCTACATCCGCAACCCGATGGCATCTACCGCCTTGATTACCAGCTTCCCCCAGACGAGGACCTGGTTGCGGCCAGGGAGCCTGAGTCGATCCACCGGCGCGTTATTGCTACCGTCGGCGAGCGTCCATACGAAGTCGTCTGGAAAAGCATCTACACCTATCAGCAGCGGGCGCTGGAACGCTTCAAACACGGCCGGGTACTGTTCCTGGGCGATGCTGCCCATCTCATGTCGCCTTTTGGTGGTCGGGGCCTCAATAGTGGCGTTCAGGATGCCTGGAACGTGGTATGGAAGCTGGTACTGGTACGAGCAGGCCTCGCGCCCGAAACTCTGTTGGACAGCTACCATGACGAACGCCATGCCGCTGCTCTCGAAAACCTGCGACTCACAGACGATACTATGCGTTTCCTGGTGCCATCGCCGGGCTTCGCACGTTGGAGGCGCGATACTATTTTGCGCTTGAGCCTGCCTTTCAAATTCATGCGCCGGTACGTCAACGCTGGCCACATGTCTAACCCCTTTACCTATCGCGATTCGCCCATCATCTCAGAAGATAAGCAATCGGTACTAGCAAGGGATGTTCCCAAAGAGCGGCGAGCGGTGTTGCAGCGCTTTCAGCAAGGTCCTGTAGCGGGTGCGCTAGCTCCGGTGATCATACTGACCGATGCCAGCAACAATCAGCTTGTCTCCTTACTTGATCGCTTCGGTCATGGCTTTGTGGTGCTCTACTTCTGCTCCGATGCTGACGCGGGCCTGTCTGCTCTGTGCAAGACATGTGCTGACCTGCCGGATGTTCCAGTTGCGCTGTACCTGGTTGTGCCCAAACCACCAACGATACGGACAACTGATAGCGTTTGTGTATTGCTCGATGGAGAAGGCAAGGGTGCGAGTGCATACAATGCTGGCTCACGGATGCTTTACCTGGTTCGTCCTGATCGCCACATCGCCGCACGCCGCTTCGAGTGCGATTTGAGTGAGTTGTCCGTGTTGTTGCGTCGTGCGATAGGAGAAGATTGACTAGTAATCCTTACAGCTTATTCGGAAACCAGGTGACGCAATTTTTTGAACGGCTATCTCAGGTACCAGTACAGCCCCTCAAACATGTTGCAGGGCACAAGGAAAGGGAAGGAGTCTCTCTCATGAAATTGTATGGAGAACGTTTGGTGCTCACGAGTGCCACCATCGAGGACGCGCCTGTTTTGTTGCCAGCCTTTAACGGAGACGAGCAGTTTAACCAATGGAGTGGACACGCTTCTGATCTGACACTCGCCCAGGTGCATGCCGATATGCTTGAAACGCTCAAGCAGCCCGGTGGAGTTGTTTGGCGTCTTGTTGACCGGACAGAGGCACTCGTCGGCGTCGCCAAAACGGCCCTTCTCCCCTCACCAGATACCGCCTGGATTGATCTACTAATCATTCGACGTGCATTTCAAGGGTGCGGTTATGGTTCGGAGGCAGCTACCTTGCTGGAAACCCATCTGTTCTCCTCTGCTGAGATAAGGCAGATTGGGCTCGCCGTCTTGATCCAGAATACCCCAGCCATGGCTTTCTGGGAGAAGCGTGGCTATGTGCGTGGAATACGCTATCTGGACAACGAAGGTGATGATGTCTACGCGTATCTTCTTCCCCGTCCTACGCCCACTGCATGAAACCGCACTTCGTCAGGGCGCTTCCTCTTCGGGGCGCAGTTGCCGGTTCTCATCGTAGTGAGAGAGGGGAGGATAGGGAATAGGTGCGGTTGCCTCCAGCGTCAGCAAGCGCTGTTCATAGGCCTGGAGATACTACGGAAAAGTTATCGAGGCTAGACGATGTTCAAACAACCCTGGTTCATCGCACTTTTGGTTGCTATCATACTCGCTATTGCCCTCTTAGTGCTTGAAGTCATCGCGCACATGCCCACACCGGCGGCAATATCTCACGTCGCTTGCAATGCAACGCAAGCTAACCCGTGCCAGGGCAAGATACTCGTCTTCTCCAAGACGGGTGCGTTCCGCCATCAATCGATCCCTGCCGCAAAAGCGGCCCTGCGCAAGCTGGCGATTGAACACAACGTTGCTGCCGATTTCACGGAGGATGCAGCAGCTTTTACCGACGCGAACCTGGCACAATACGACGCCGTCGTCTTCTTGCTGACTACCGGTGAGATACTCGATGGCAGCCAGCAGGCAGCGTTTGAACGCTATATTCGGGCTGGCGGCGGGTACGTTGGCATTCACTCCGCCAGCGACACCGAATACGGCTGGCCGTGGTACGGCAGACTCGTGGGTGCCTACTTCGACCGCATCCACGGGCATTCAGGCATCGTGCAGGCGACCATTCACGTCACCGATCACACCCATCCTTCGACCGTCATGTTGTCGGCACTGTGGGTGCGTACCGATGAGTGGTACAACTTTGCCACCAACCCGCGTGGCAGCGTGCATGTGCTGATGACCGTGGACGAGAAAACCTACAAGGGTGGTGTAATGGGTGCTGACCACCCGATTGCCTGGTACCACGATTACGATGGCGGACGAGCGTGGTATACTGCTCTGGGCCATACGTCAGAAAGCTACAGTGAGCCTTTATTCCTGGCCCATGTATGGGGCGGTATTACCTATGCAATGGGACCGCGACCGAGATCGACAGCAAAGGCTCTATCAACGTAGTCTAGTTTGTTAGTACCCCTACACTAGCTTGGTAAAGAGCAGGAGGCTAGATGATGAAACCTCGCAAAATAATGCCCCACTCTGGATTTTTGTCCCGCTTTCCTCAATTATTTTTCGCTTCGGACGCGATAAATCTGGTCCCTACATATCATCATTTAGTAGGTATGGCTCTGATCCTGCTCATGCTCAGTATGGTGCATGAGCAATCGGCAGCCTGGACCAGGGCAGAGGCAAGCTCACACCCTTACTGGGAGATATCTAAGACTGGGGCGGAGGCAAGCTCACACCCCTACCGCGACTTCTCTCCTTCGACATTCTTCTCGCCCTTGTCCAGGGAGCTAATGCCAATTGGTAAAGGCATCTCCACGACGCAGGTGACCAGTGGGGTGATATTGTCGACCAAAGTGATCCATACGGCGGCTGGCCGGGATCTAGTCTACATACTTAACGTTGATCTTACCAACCCGAACATCCGCCTGGGCGTCGTCCAGGCTTACAATCGGCTGATCAGTCCCGATTCTACGTTGACCTCGATGGCAAATAGCACTGGAGCCGTGGCTGGTATCAACGGGGACTACTTCGAGATTCATGGCTCAGGCGTTCCTATTGGAGAGGAAGTCATCAATGGGCACCTGCTGCATAGCCCGAATCCGCACTACCTGGCGGTGTTGGGTGTGACCTCTGCTGGACGGCTTACCATCGGACCCGAGGTCTTTACTGGCAGCGTTGTTGATGGCAAGGCCAGCCACACACTCTTTTCGCTCAATCACTACAGTGAGTGGTACAACGGACGCCTGTTGTTGTTTAACTCCGGTCTGGGGGAACCAGTCTACGTAGGGGGAGATCCCGTTGCCATGATCCAACCAGTTGCAGATTCACCAGGTAGCTACATTGTCAGGTCGGTAACATCTAGCGTTACACGACTGCCTACTTTATCGAAGCGGGACGCCCTGCTGGGAGCCGGAGAAGCGGGTTCGTGGCTTGTTCGCACGCTCCATGTTGGTGACCATATCAGGATCACGACGAGTATCTCACCTGATCCCCACCTGTACCAGGCCATTGGAGGTGGTCCGGTGGTGGTCAAGAATGGCGCTATCTTCTACGACCCTCATCCACCTGCTCCAGGTGAAGTTTACCAGCATCAGGCACTCACGGCTGTCGGGGTGTCCAGGGATGGAACTCACGCCTTCCTTATTGTTTTTGATGGAAGTCCATCGGATCCAGTCGGAAGTAGAGGATTGACCTATTTCGAGGCTGCTCATTTTATGCTTGCGTTTGGTTGCTACAACGCGATGTTGCTTGATAGTGGGAGATCATCTGAAATGGTGGCTCGCCTTCATGGTCATCACAGGGTGTCGATTATCAACCGGCCATCGGGTGGCAGTCAAAGCCCGCTTGCCAATGGCTTCTTCATCTATAGCAATGGGTGAGCAGACTTCATAGAACGATCGAGGGGGTGCTCAGATAATCATCGGGTCCCTACGTCGGCTGATGATGGGAAATACCTCTACATTGTACAACGCTGAGAAGTGAGGCAACAATGGACATGAACAAACGGCATCCTTCTTGAGGTTTTCTTGAATTTTCTCTGGTAGACTGTTAATAGCACCCCTCGGGAGCGACTCTTGCGGTCTTGCAGTCGCCCCAGGGGTGCGCAGATAATGCGACCATACTGATGTGGCAATTCTTCCAGGCGCGTCCTCTGCCCCGCGAGTGATATCATACTATATATTGTAGGCAGGCAATAGAAGCCCATTCGTAAGGGGCCCGATTATGCATATTGACAAAAGAAGGGGATACCTTCGTCGGGCGTGATTCATCACGCCCCCGCTATAGCATCGAGAGTGGCCCCACAGGGCGTGATTCATCACGCCCGTACGAAGCGCAGAAACGCGTATCAGATGCACACTGAGGAGCGATTATCCTATGCCAACACCAACGAGTCAGCAAATCACCGTCGAATTCAATGTTCCGGCCACCATGAGAGATAGGGCCATTCTGTATGCCAATGTCTATCGGCCGGCAGGTGAAGGCCGGTGGCCGGTCCTGCTCACACGTCTCCCCTATGGCAAAGACCTTCCCTCCGGAACCTCTGTCCTGGACCCGCCTCAAGTGGCGCGACGCGGTTATGTCGTCATTGTGCAGGATACACGTGGACGCTTCACCTCTGAAGGTGAGTGGGACCCATATCGCTATGAGTCGTTGGATGGCGTCGATACTATTGCGTGGGCAGCGCAGCTACCCTACAGCAATGGCAAGATTGGTATGTATGGGGCATCCTATTATGGTTACACACAGTGGTTGGCAGCTATCCACCAGCCACGGGCTCTCAAGGCGATGGTGCCCTATATCACGTTCAATGATCAACTGAATGGGGGTAGGTTTCGTGGAGGGGCGTTTGAATTGGGCAAGACGGCGAGCTGGAATTTAATGATGGGTATGGATGTGCTGATGCGCCGGCATGGCAGTGATAGGCAGGCTTTGGGTAGTGCAATTGCTTCTCTGGCAAGAGAGACGGATGCTCTGGGTACAGATGGCTATTGGTCACTACCTTTGAAAGATTTTGCACCGCTCAAACGAGATGATATAGCTCCTACCTTCTTCGGAGACGTGGAGAGGCCGATGGACCGCGATTATTTTGCAGACATTACCGTACTTGGCAAACATGAGCGTGTCACCGTTCCTTCCTTCAATATTGGTGGCTGGTACGATATCTTCCTGCAGGATACGCTTAGTAACTTCACGGCTATGCGCCGGCAGGGAAGCACGACAGAGGCCCGGCAGAGCAAGTTGCTGATTGGACCGTGGATACATGGTAGGGGTATAAATCCGATTGGCGAGTTCAACTTTGGGTTTGGTGCGTCAACAGCCTTCATCGATCTGCAGATCGATTTCATGAGCTTGCAGCTACGCTGGTTTGATCATTGGCTCAAAGACATTGATACTGGTATGTTACGTGAGGCGCCAATCAAACTGTTCGTCATGGGAGCCAATGCCTGGCGTGATGAGCATGAGTGGCCACTGGCGCGTGCTGTGGAGGCACGTTATTACCTGCACAGCAATGGACGAGCCAACACATTGAACGGCGACGGCTCTCTAAGCACCGACCGTCCCTCCGTCGAACCCGTCGACCGCTATGCTTATGATCCTGCCAATCCGGTCATCACACGTGGCGGCGCGCTACTCATGACGCCGGAGTATCCTGCCGGTCCTTTCGATCAGCGTCCAACCGAGGTCCGTGAGGATGTGCTGGTGTATACGACTCCGCCATTAGAGCGCGATGTTGAAGTGACCGGTCCCATCATAGTTCATTTGTGGGCAGCGTCAAGTGCGCCGGATACCGATTTTATGGCACGCCTGGTCGATGTCCATCCCAATGGTTGTGCCCAGAATCTGACCGATGGCATCATTCGCGCTCGCTATCGCAATTTCGTGCGGGATGAAGCCCCTACTCTCATAGAGCCGGGAAAGGCCTATGAGTACGAGATTGACCTCTGGGCGACCAGCAATCTCTTCAAAGCGGGGCACCGTATCCGCCTGGATGTAACAAGCAGCAACTTCCCGCGCTGGGACCGCAACCCCAATACGGGTCACGATTTTGGCGTTGATGCTGAACTGGCGGTGGCGCATCAGACGATCCTTCACGACTACGAGCATCCATCGTATGTTGTGTTGCCGATTGTGCCTGCGGCACGCTAGATCGGATTCCAGGTGGCAGGGTCTGCCACTACTTGCTGTTCAGAAGCCATATCCTTTGGTAGCGTTTGAACGGGAAGACGAGGTTATGGAAATGGTCTGCGACGTAGCGCGCGAGGGACATGTCAATCGGCTCAAATTGATCAAACGGATGGGCTATGGGCGGGCAGACCTCCCTCTCCTGCGCCAGCGCGTCCTCCACGCGTTGTAAGTGACACAGAGAGAAACCACCTCACATCAGAGTTCCATCATG
>WNFB01002934.1_pt1 | contig 14967 bp, 18 predicted proteins | sample 5400501 | NCBI WGS metagenome assembly WNFB01 (sample SAMN13153341, study PRJNA577476) | soil metagenome | isolation source: 200 cm saprolite under Douglas fir tree site 2 hole 1 | place: USA:California | collected 2015-04-18
CCACCCACCACTGGTCCCGCGAGCGGACCCATGCCCACCTCGTCGACGCCCGCCACCACCTGGTAGCCCATGGCGCTGGCCATGCGTTCGTAGCGCCAGAGCATCGGCCTGCTCAAACTGGGGTCGAGGTTACCGGGGTAGGCACAGAACCGCCAGGTGCTTAACAGGTTTCCGCCTCGGTGTCCTCCTGCTCTTCCGTCTCTTCTGTGACCGTCTCGCCGGCGAGGCGCCTGCGCTCGCGGATGCGGGCTTGCTTGCCCACCTTGCCGCGCAGGTAGTAGAGGCGGCCCTGCCGAACGTCGCCGTGGCGAAGAACATCGATGCGATCGATGCGTGGGGAGTGGATCAGAAAGGTGCGCTCGACGCCGACCCCATGAGTTACGCGCCGCACTGTGAAGTTCTGGCGCAGACCGCCACCGGTGACCCGGATCACCGTGCCTTCGAACACCTGTATTCGTTCCCGGGTGCCTTCCACGACCTTAGCGTGCACCTTGACGGTGTCACCCGCCCTGAGCGCCGGGACCTTCTGCTTCTGCTGTTCTTTTTCGAGCTGCTGGATCACATTCATGTCTTCTTCAACTCCTTTCTTGGGCGCGTTCGGTCGGGGTGCCGATTGCCCTCCCCCGCCGGCGCAGGAGGGTGCGCCGGGAGCTGGCTTCGCCAGGCCTGGCGCTCTGAGGGGGGACGTCCCCCCTCAGAGGGAGGGGCAGGGGTGGGGGTTTCAGTGTGTTCGGCACTCCGGCTGGAAGCCTGGCGGCGGCGCCATTCGCGAATGCGCGCATGGTCACCGGACAGCAGCACTTCGGGGACAGCCATACCTCGGTACTCGGCGGGACGCGTGAACTGAGGACACCCGGCCAGCTCGCCCGTGAAGCTGTCCTGGGCAAGCGATTCGGGGTCGCCGACAACGCCTGGAACGAGCCGAGCGACGGCGTCGATCAGCATCATGGCGGGGATCTCGCCGCCGCTCACGACAAAGTCGCCGATCGAGACCTCGCGTGCCTGCAGGCCGGAACGCACCCGGTCGTCGATGCCTTCGTAGCGGCCGCACACGATGATGAGGCCTGGCTCGGACGCCAGTTCAGCGGCCAGCCGCTGGTCAAGGCGCCGGCCCCAGGGCTCCATCAACACGACTGGGCCACGGTTGTGCGGGCGGATGGTTTCGACAGCCTCGAAAACAGGCTCGGGCTTCAGCACCATCCCCGGGCCGCCACCAAACGGGACGTCGTCCACCTGGTGGTGACGGTCGTGCGTGTGTGCGCGCAGGTCACGAGCGTGAAGCTCGATCAACCCGCCCTCGATGGCACGCCCGATAACACCGTGCTGAAACACGGCTTCGAACATGCCGGGGAAGATGGTGACGACGTCAAATCGCATTTTTCTAGCCGTCGGTGACCTCGATCAGCCAATCGGCCACCACCACCCGTCCAGCGCCCAGATCGACCTCCACCACCGCGTCGCGGGTGGCTGGGATGAGGTGCTCGACCACGCCTTCCCGGCTGACCCACACATCGTTCGCCGGCCGCTCCAGTACCTCAGCGATGCGGCCGAGCTGCTGACCTGAAGCCGTCTGGACTGTGAGCCCCACCACCTGGTGGTGATAGAAGCGGCCGTCCTCCAGCGTGCGCACCGAGTCGTCGGGCACCTCCAGGTAGCGGCCTCGGTGAAGCTCCGCCATCGTCCGGTTGTCGATGCCTCGCAGCTTCAAGACCAAGCCCGGCTGGCCAGCCCGGCTCCACTCCACCTCGCGCTGGGCCCCGTCGAGGACGACGGCGGCTCCAGCGCTGAAACGGTCGCCAAAGTCTGTCAAGGGAATAACCTTGACAGCTCCTTCGACCCCATACGGCCCTGCGACCCGCCCGATTCTGATCATGCGGATGGACCGCCGCCGGAGTCGCTCTGGGGGGGGACGTCCCCCCTTAGGGCACCGGGCCTGGCGGAGCGCCCGGAGTCACCCCCCTCTCGCGCCCGCGGTGCGCCGGAGGCTGGTGCATTCGCCAAATCCACAAACACACGCTTGCGGTCGCGAAGCGAGGCCACACGCAGGAGGGTGCGAATGGCTTCGATATTGCGGCCCGCCTTGCCGATGAAACGACCCACGTCCGCATCGGCCAGCTTCACCTTGATGGCGACCGTTCCGCCACCACGCTCAAAGGCCTGCACCTCGACTTCGTCAGGCTTCTCGGCCAGCGCTCGCGCAACGTATTCGACCAGCGCCCTGTAGTCCACGCCAGGACCGGCGGGGCCAAAGTGGCCTTCGCGCCGGAATCCGCGGTTGTAGCCACCCCGACCACCCTCACGCCGGGGCGGTCGACTTCCTTGTCTGTGCAAGTCGCTCAAGAATCCCCTCCCGCTTCAACAGGCTGCGCGCTGCCTCGCTGGGCTGCGCGCCCTGCTGGAGCCAGCGCACGACTTTGTCAACGTCGATCTTCACCTGCACCGGATCTGTCATCGGGTCGTAGTACCCGAGGTGCTCGATGAAACGGCCGTCGCGCGGCGAGCGCGCGTCCGCCACCACGAGGCGGTAGAAGGGATGCTTCTTCGCCCCCATCCGCCTCAGCCTGATCTTTACCAACCTCTACCTCCTTGTGCAAACGGCCGGGGGTTGCGGGGATACCGCTGCGCCCTGGTCAGACTCCCGAACCGCTTGCAGTCCACCACTAGCCCTCCATCCTGGCCAGCCTGCGCTTCACCCCGGTGAGCTCTTTGGCCAACGCCTCCAGCGCACGCCGCCGGCGCGCCGACTCCGCCAGCAGGCCCAGCCGGCGCTCGTAGCCCTCCAACGCGTGACCAGAACGGCGAACGATGTCATGGACCGCCGCGCGCGAGGTGCCCTCATGCTGCGCGATCTCGGCCAGCGACCAGTCATGGCGTAGGTAGAGGTCGACGACCTCGCGCTGATGCTCGGTCAGCAGGGCTCCGTAGCGTTCAAAGAGAGCCAGCGAGCGGTCACGAGCTCGAAGGGTGTCAAGTCCCATGCCTTGACAGGTTAGCAGGAAGTAGAATCGACCGATGGGGCCTTTATGGCTGGAGGCGTTCCGTTACCACCGGTGGGCCAACCTGCACCTGCTGGGAGTCTGCGCCAAGCTGACTGACGAGCAGCTGCAGCTGACGGCTCCGGGGACGTACGGCACGATCGCCGCGACGTTCCTGCATCTGCTCGGGGCAGAACAAAGGTACCTCCGGAGGATGGGTGGCGACGAAGCACAGATCAGCGAGCGCAGTGAGTTCCCCGGCATTGCCATCCTCGCAGAGCAGGCTGCTCGCAGCGGGGACCAGCTGATCGAAGCCGCGGGGCGGATCAAGCCGGACGAGGCCATCGAGGCGAAGTTCCAGGAGGAAAGGGTCAAGCTGCACCTCGGGGTGGTGCTCATTCAGGCGCTCCACCACGGCAACGACCATCGCACACACATCTGCACGATCCTCGGCCACCACGGGATGCAGTACGGCGACATGGACGTGTGGGCGTACGGAGACGCGATCGGCGCGATCGTCCCGATCCCAGCCAGCCACTAGACTCGGACTGTGCTCACGGCGGTCATCCTGGTCAAGTCGACCCGCGAGGCGCTGATCAACCTCGGGCCGAAGCTCGCGGACGTGGACGGAATCGCAGAGGTCTACACGGTCACGGGCGAGTGGGACTTCGTCGCCATCGCGCGTGTGCGCGAGCACGATGAGCTGGCGCAGGTCGTCACCCAGCGGCTGACTCGACTGATCGGCATCGAGCGGACCCAGACCATGGTCGCCTTCCAGCAGTTCTCGGCACACGACCTTGAGGCGATGTTCGGCCTGGGCCTGGAGGACAAGAAGCCGGCCTCCCCTTAGCGGACATCTAAAGGCGGCCGTGCAGCCGCCTGACGGGAAGGTCGACCAGTGCGCGCCACTGCTGGCGGATCGCCAGGCCAGCTGGTATGCGTTCCCACCGGCCTCGCTGCGGCCTGGTGGCGCGCTGCACGACCGCCATGCGGAAGTCGCCGTCGAATTGGGTCACCACTCGTCCCATATCGTGACTCCCAAAGTGGCAGTCGCTGCTTCCGATCGCAGCGCCCAACCGCTCGCGGTTGGCGGCATAAAACCCGTCCAGCATCTGTCGCCGCCGCGCGCCGATGAGAATCTTGGCCATCGTCTCGATGCCATCCACAGGCTGGCGTTCGATCAATCTGCGGAGCACGCCTGGCTGGATCGAACCGAAGTAGACCGGCATGAAGGGATGCGGGATGATCGCCAGCCCACCCTGGTCGTGGATGGCAGCGACCGTGTCGTCGAGCGACATCCCACTTCTGACCGGCGTCTCTAGGAACCAACCGAGGATGTGGGTCAGCGCGGGCCACTTCGTCGTGATCTCCTGCCCGCTGACGACCGCCAGCCCTGCCGCCTGCCCGATCCCCTTTACCTCAGGCACTGAGGCCATCGTGTCGTGATCGGTGACTGCGATCAGGTCCAGGCCGGCCTTGACGGCGGCGTCGACGAGCTCAGCCGGGCTGACCATGCCGTCGGAGGCGGTGGTGTGACAGTGCGGATCCGCGAGCGCCAACGTCAGGTCTCGAAAAGCGAGCGCACGGAGGCAGCAGGAGCGAACGGCTCCAAGTCTTCGATCCCCTCCCCCACTCCGGCCAGCTTCACGGGCACATCCAGCTCTGATTCGATAGCCACGACGCTGGTCAGCCCGCCTGAGCGGTGGTGGCGCTCCTGGTGGCGGGCTTGCGGATGTCCTCCAGGCGCACGGACACCAGGTGCGAGGAGCCGCTCTCGTCGAGGTGAATGCCGTACAGCGTCGAGGCGTGGGCCATGGTCACGTGGTTGTGCGTGATGACCAGGAACTGCCGTTGGGTGCCGAGGCGCGCCACCATCTCGCCAAAACGGCCGACGTTGGCGTCGTCGAGCGCCGCGTCGACCTCGTCGAGGACTGTGAATGGGCTCGGGTTGACCTCATCGAGAGCCAGCACGAGCGCCAGAGCAGCCATCGAGCGCTCCCCGGACGACAGCAGGGTGACGTTCTGCAGGCGCTTACGCGGCGGCTGCACCAGGATCTCCACCCCAGAGCGGGGACCTTCATCCCCGTCGGCGTGCCTCAGCGTGGCCCGGCCGCCCGGCGCCAGCTGTGCGAAGTACTCGTGGAAGTTGGCCGCGACGGCTCCGAACACGGCCTCGTAGCGCGACTCCTCCTCCTCGCGCAGCTTGGTGATGAGCTGCTCGAGGTCGGAGCGGGCGGCGGCGATGTCGGCGAGCTGCGCGCGCAGGGTCTCGAAGCGTGCCTCGAGCTCGCGGCACTCGGCCTCCGCCAGGGCGTTGGTGGGCCCGATCTCGTCCAGGCGCCGTTCAAGAGTCCGGATCTCGCGCTCGCGAGCCTTGCCGCCAGGCACGTCTTCAGGTGCCATCCCGTCAGGCATTCGCGAGCGGATCTCCTCCATGCGCGCCTGCAACAGCTCGGATTCGCGCCCGACCATCTCGAGGTTCCCATCGAGGGTCCCAACCTTCAGCCGGGCGTCGACGCGGGTCTCCTCGAGCGCGACCAGGTGGCGCGAACCTTCGGCCATCTCGGCCTCCTCCGCGGGAGACTCGCCCTCAGCCTCCGCGAGGCGGGCGCTCGCACCCTCCGCCGCACTTTGGAGCGCCGGCAGAGCTGCCCGCGCCGCCGCTGCTGCATCACCGGCACCTGACACTCGCGCGGCCAGCGCGGCGGCGGCGTGGCGCAGGTTCGCGAGGTCGTCCTCAACCACGCTCAGCTGCCTTATCAGATCGTCTATGCGGTCACGCCAACGCACCCGATCGTTCTCTTGCTGACGCGCAGCCGTTCGGTACTCGCTGACTGCAGCCAGGTGACGGTCCAGCTCGCTCGCCGCCTCAGCAGCGTGCTCATCGGCGCCGGCCGCCCGCCGTTCCAGGTCCCGCAGCCGGTCCTGCTCCTTGCCCTCTTCGATGCGAGCCTCCTCCCGCAGCCGGTGCGTCTCCTCCAGCCCGGATGCGCCGGCTGCAATCAAGCGCAGCTCGGCCAGCTTCGCGGCCGCGCGCGCCACTGCCTCCCGGCCATCGCCGTCCCCGATGCTGGACTCGAGCGCCGCGATGCGCTCGGTAAGGCGCTGCCGCCGCGCGTCGATATGCAGCCTCGGGTCGAACCCTGCGCGCACGAGCCCGGGCTCGCGGTACACACCCTGCATGGTCACGTCTTCGCCGAGCACCAGGTGACCCAGCAGGCGTCCCGCCACCAGCTCATATCCTGGGCGGCACTTGACATGCTCCAGCAGCGATCCAGGTTTGATCTCCGGTCGAGACGCCGGGTAGAGCACGGTGCGCTGCGGCTGCTGGGGGGCGACCGCGCTGAGTGCCTGCCTCTCGTCGCGCGCGACCAGGGCGTCCGCCATGGATCCCAGAGCGGCCGCCAGCGCAGCCTCATAGCCCGGCTCGGGGGTCAGCACGTCTCGCAGTCGAAGGAGACCCGGGCCGGGACTCGGGCGGAGCGCGTCCAGCCCCTCCAGCTCCGAGCGCAGCTTCCCGGCCTCGGCTGCAGCTCCGGCCGAGGCGTCAGCGATCGCTTGTTCATACGCGAGGGCCGCTTCGGCGGCAGGTAACTTGTCCGCGGCAGCGGCGACCGCCTTGAGGCGAAAGGCTTGCTCGTCGAGGAACTCACGGCGCGTCCGCAGGGCGGCGACCGAAGACGCCGCGACCGCCGCGGCACGCCGAGACCGCTCGGCGGCACGGCGGGCTTCCTGTACGAGGGCGGCATCGACAACGGCCGGCGGGGATGGGAGCGCGGGCACCGTCTCGAAAGACCGTCGCGCCTTGTCGAGGTCCCCGACCAGCTGGTCTCGGAGGGCCTCGGCGGCAGACGTGCGAGTGCTGTGATCTCCTTCCTCGCGCAGCGCGGCCTCAGCCAAAGCACCCTGGTTGGCAGCGCGCTCGTTGGCGAGCTGGACCGCGTGCTCGGCCGCCGAAACCTCCAGGCGCAGCTCACCCAGCCTGCGCTGCCGAGCGAGCCGGCCCTCCTGCGCCGCTTCCATCTCTGCCCTTGCGCCCGCGAACTCAGCCTCCGCCGACTGGGCGTGCTCGCGCGCTTCTACAAGCCGCCGTTCGAGCGTCTGCACCTGCGAGGTCGCGCGCCGGTGCGCGTCCCTCGCCTCGCGCCACTCCTCCCATACGATGCTGCCTTTCAACAGCTCGAGTCGCGCGGACGCCTCCGCGGCCTCACGCGCGGCGGCGGCCTGCGCACGAACGGTCTCCAGCCTGGGCTCGATCTCGGACGCGATGTCCTCCAGGCGGAGCAAGTTGTTGGCGAGCTCCGTCAGGCGCTGGCCGGCTTCCTGGCGGCGCGCCTTGACCCCGCGCATCTGCGCCGCCTCTTCAAGCAGCGCGCGGCGGTCCGAAGGCGAGCACACGACTATCGATTCGATGTCGTGCTGGTCGATGATCGCGTATGAGTCGACGGTGAGGCCAGTCGAGGCGAGCAGATGGATCAAGTCGCGCCGCCGCACCCGGGCACCGTTCAGGAAGTAGTCGCTCTCACCGTCGCGTTCCACACGCCGCTTGATGGCGACCTCGTGATAATCGACTGGGAACCGCCCGCTCGTGTTGTCGAACAGGAGCGTCACCTCCGCGAAGGAAGCGCGTGGGCGGCGCTCGCCTCCTGCGTAGATGACCTCCTCCATCTTGCGGCCGCGAAGGTCGCGGGCTTGGCTCGAGCCAAGTACCCACCTGAGGGCATCGACGATGTTGGTCTTGCCAGAGCCGTTCGGCCCCACTATGGCGGTGACGCCACCTTCGAATCGGATCTCGGTCGGGCGGGCGAACGTCTTGAACCCGACCAGGTTCAACGAGCGCAGCAGCAACTTCGCCGCCACCGTAGCAGATATGGGGGTCATTCGAGCCCTGGGCACCACATGTGGAAGCCTACTCGAGCGGCTCTCCGAACTGCCGGCTGGGCGGAGGCTCTGGCGGCCGCGGCTCAGACGGCCATGGCTCCGTCTGCGTTGCCGAAGCCGAAGCCGGCTCCGGTTCCGGCACTACGCTGATGGCAGGCAGCGCAGCAAGCCCAGCAGCCGATCCGTCAGGAGCCTTGTGGCTCGCCGGTCGGCGGGCGCGGGGCCGCGCCGCCTTGACCGCCTTCCCTGCAGTCGCCTTCAACGGTCCGAGCAGCTTCTCGAGGGCCGCGCGTGCCGCCTCCTGCTCAGCCTCCTGCTTGGTAGCACCATGCCCCGTGCCGAGCGGTTCGGAACCCGCGAACACCACCGACGTGTACTCGCGGTGACTGCCAACGCGGGCTCCCTCGCTGTCGTAGATGGGCGTATGCCCGAACCGCTCTTGAGCGACCTGCTGCAAGCGACCCTTGAAGTTCTCGTCCTGCACCGGTTCGGGCAGCGAACGGTATCGATCCAGGTAGTAGTGATAGGCCGCGTCGTAGCCGGCGTCGAGGAACACGGCGCCGAGAACAGCCTCGAACGCGTTGGCGAGCAGCGACCTGAGGTTGCGTCCACCACCTTTGGCTATACCCTTGCCCAGGTACAGATAGCCGCCCATGTCCAGCTGCTCCGCAAGCTGGGCCAGAGTGTTGGTGTTGACCATCGCCGACCGGGTCTGTGTCAGCTCGCCTTCCGTCGCGCCGGGGTGATGCTTGTACAGGTACTCAGCCGTGATGAGCTGGAGCACCGCATCGCCCAGATATTCCAGGCGCTCGTTGTCGCGCGGCGACACGCTGGGGTTCTCGTTCGCGAAGGAACTATGCGTGACGGCCTCCAGAAGAAGACTCGGGTCGCGGAAGTAAATTCCAATCTTCTGCTGAAGTTGCTGCAGGGATTGGGCCGGAGGCCTATGGGCGGCAGAAACTGCTATGAGCCGGCCTTCTCCTGGATGTACTCCCAGGCCTGCCCAACTGTCGTGATCTTCTCCGCGTCCTCGTCGGGGATTTCAAGGCCTGTGTTCTCTTCGAACGCGTAGATCAGCTCCACCAGGTCGAGGGAATCCGCGTTCAGGTCCTCCTGGAACGAGGCATCCATGGTCACCTGCTCGGGCTCGCAGCCCAACCTTTCGACGACGATGTTCTTGAAGTCCTCGAAGCTGAGTTTCTGAGTTTCCAATCTAGCCTCCGTGCGACAGCGGGGGGTTCGAGGGACTACTCTAGCAGCCCACGACCGAGGACCCCCATCCCTGCCCCTCCCCAACCGGGGGCAGGGTAATTTGCAACTCTGGATCGACTCAGGCGGGGATCGCGAGCTCCTGGCAGGCCGCCGGGGTGCCGACCGCGATGGCTGTCGAGCCAGGCACGAGCTCGCGCATCATGCCAGTCAGCGCACGCTTCGGTCCCACCTCGATGAACGTGTCGCAGCCCTCCTCCGCAAGCGCGCGCACGCAAGCCGCCCAACGCACCGGTGAGCGCAGCTGCATCTCCATCACATGAGGGATGCGATCGCCGTCCTGGTGAGGGCGTCCAGTCAGGTTGGCCATCACCGTCGAGCGCGGAGAGCGCCATTCGATGCGGTCGAGCGCGGCGCGCAGGCGGGCCGCCGCCGGCGCCATCAAAGGCGTGTGGAAGGCCGCGCTCACGTTGAGCGGAAGCACACGCTTGGCGCCGGCCTCCTGTAGGCGCCGGCTCGCGGCCTCGAGCCCAGCCGTCGTGCCGGCGATCACGGTCTGAGAGGGGGTGTTGTAGTTGGCGGGCCAGACGTCGTTCATCCCTGCCAGGGCGGCCTCCACCGCCTGCGCGTCGATACCGAGCACCGCCGCCATCGAGCCGGTTCCGGCGGGCGCTGCATCGGCCATGGCCCGACCGCGCTCCACCACCGCCTTGATCACCTCGGCAGGCCCGACCGCGCCGGCAGCGGCCAGCGCGGCGTACTCACCCACCGAATGCCCAGCCGCGGCCGCCGGTTCGACCCCACGCCGCCTGAGGAGCAGGGTCAGACCGAGACCGACGAAGCAAAGTGCCGGCTGCGCGTTCTGCGTGAGCCGGAGCTCCTCGTCGCCGGCGACGACCAGCAGGCGCCTGAGGTCGATGCCACCGGCCGAGGCGCAGCGGTCGCACATTTTGGCCACCTCCGGGTCGGCGAGAAGCTCGGCACCCATGCCCGCATGCTGCGAGCCCTGGCCTGGGAACAAGAATGCGATTCTGCGCATCGTGACAAGGCTAACTTGTAGCTCCGGGATGAAAACCGAGCTGCTGTCGCCACAGGGATTACTCGGTCTTGATCACCTCACGCCCAGCGTAGTGACCGCAGTTCGGGCACACGGAGTGAGGGCGCTTCGGCTTCTTGCAGTTCGGGCACGGTTGGATCTGGACCAATGCCAGCGCGAGGTGTGAGCGCCGTCGGCCCTTTTTGGACTTCGACAGCTTGACCTTTGGGAGTGCCACGGCTGGCGAAGTTTACCAGCCGGCAAGGGGGGTGCGGGCCGCACGGTGCCCACCACGCGCTCAGCGCGGGTTGGGCGTCGCCGCCTGGTCGTCGGTCTCTTCGACCGCGGGCGTGCTTGACTGGAGCGCCTCCACCCCACGGCGAACAGTCGCGAGCGTACGGCCCAGGTGAGCCTCCAGCTGCTTCAGCTGCTCCATGGCATAGCCTTCGGCCTCGCGAATGATCTGGTCCGACTTCGCCTGCGCATCTTTGACTATCTGGGACGAATGTCGCTCGGCTCGTCGCAGGATCTCGTGCTCGGAGACCGTCTCCTCGGCGCGCTCGTTGGCGCGCGACATGATGCGGGCGGCCTCGGCATGGGCTTCGGTGATGATCCGCTGCTGCTCAGACACCGTCCAGTTGGCCTGCTTGATCTCATCCGGGAGGTTGAAACGAATCTGGTCGATGAGCTCCATCAACTCGTCCTCGTTGACCATGACCTGTGTCGACAGTGGAACGTGGCGCGCGTTCTGAATCAGATACTCGAAGCGGTCAAGCAGCTCGTCGACCTTTATCTGTACTTCTCCTTCAACGCCTTGGCGACCACGGGGGGCACCAGGTCCGTGATGTCCCCTCCATAGCTGGCGATGTCCTTCAAGATACTTGACGACACGAAGATGTGGGCGAAGCTCGACATCAGGAAGACGGTGTGGATGTCGGGCGCGAGCTTGCGGTTCATGAGCGCCTGCTGCAGCTCCGCGTCGAAGTCGGAATAGGCGCGCAGGCCCTTCACCAGAGTGGTGGCGCCGCGCGAGCGGGCGAACTGCACGGTCAGGCCGGTGAAGCTCGCGACCTCCACACGCTCGTGACCTTTCAGCGTCGCCCTGATGAGCTGCATGCGCTCGTCCACGCCGAAGAGTGGCTGGCGCTTGTCGGGGTTGGCGGCCACGGCGACGATCAGCTGGTCGAAGATGCTCAGCGCTCGGTCGACGACGTCGAGGTGGCCGTTGGTGAACGGGTCGAAGCTGCCGGGGTAGACCGCGGTCTTGTCGCTCATACGCGCAGTATCGTGATCATCGTGTCGCCGTAGCGGCGCTGGCGGTCGATGCGAAGGCGAGCCAGTGGCGGCATCACCTGCCGGCGCGAGTGCTCGGCGACGACGGTTGCGCCATCGACGTCGCGGTCGAGAACTTTGAGCGCACGGTCGATGACGTCATCGTCGTAAGGCGGATCAAGGAACACCAAACCAGCGCGCCGCACTTCGTCAAGTGAGCCCTCGAGCCAGCGAACCACGTCACTCCGAACGACGCGCGCTCGAGATTTGAGTTCGAAGGCGACCAAGTTCTGGCGCAGGATAGCAAGACCACGCGGCTCGCGGTCCACAAAAGTCGCGGTTGCGGCTCCCCTCGACAGCGCCTCGATCCCAAGAGCACCCGAGCCGGCGAAGAGATCGAGAACGTAGGCCTCCGCGATCTGCGAGGCCACCAGGTTGAAGATCGCCTGCTTGACCAGGCCGGCAGTGGGTCGGATCCCTTTCGGCATCTTCAGCGGGCGGCCGCGCGCCTCTCCCCCCGCTACTCGCAGTCTCGACATCAAGTCTGGTCACGCGCGGACGCGAATGGATCCATGGCCGTTAATGGTGCCGATTCTGGCCGCTGGATAGGGCGCGGAATCGAACGCGGCCTCGAACCGGCTCGCGTGTTGCGGCGGTATGGCGGCCAGGAGACCACCGCTGGTCTGAGCGTCGCAGAGCATGAGCTGGTCGAGCTCAGCGATTCCGCCCCAATCAACCTCATCGCGAAATGCCTCGTGGTTGCGCCGGCTGCCGCCAGGGAAGAGGTCCTTCTCCGCGAGCTCCCGTACCCCGGCCATGAAGGGAATGGAGCGCAGGTCGATGTCGGCGCCGCCTTCGATATTGCTCAGGTGGCCGATCAGACCGTAGCCGGTGACATCGGTGGCCGCGACCGCGCCCGCGGCCAGCATCGCCTCCGAAGCGTGACGGTTGAGGTGCGTCATCACTGCGATCGCCTTGTGCTCCAGGTCAGGAGGACATAGACCTCGCTTGATGGCCGTGGCGACAAGCCCCGTACCGAGTGGCTTGGTCAGGTACAGGACGTCGCCGGGGCGGGCACCACGATGGGTGACGATTCGCTCGGGATGTACTTCGCCGATGACGGCGTAGCCGAACTTTGGCTCGGGGTCGTCGACAGAATGGCCGCCGACAACCGCGACTCCCACCTCCGCCAGCTTGGCGGCACCCCCCGCGACGATCTTCTCGACCAACCCGGCGCTCAGCTTCTCTCGCGGGAACGCCGTGATGCCTAGGGCGAAGAGGGGTCGGGCGCCGACGGCATAGATGTCGCTGACCGCGTTCGCAGCCACGATGGCCCCGAACTCGACAGGGTCGTCAACGATGGGCGTGAAGAAATCCACCGTGGCCACGAGGGCGCGGTCAGGCGCGATGAGATAGACCGCCGCGTCATCGCGCGCGGCCGCACCGACGATCACGTTGGGGTCGACTATCGGGGGCAGCGCCCCCAGCACATGCCCTAGCTCCACCGGGCTGAGCTTGCAGGCTCAACCGGCCCCGTGGCTGTACTCCGTCAACCGCAGCGGCGAGAGGTCCATCACATAATTCTGGCGTGGGGTTGGTTTTCGGTGCCATCGCTCCGCACGGCAGCCTCGCCATCGCCAAAGCGTGCCCACCTGGAGAGAGGAGCTTGGCCCTGAAGACCCAGGCCGCGATGGAAGAGCTCGGGCGGTTGTTCGCCGCCGCCCGTCCCGAGGCCGTGGTGATAGCGACGCCACACAACGTCCACATCGCGGGGGCGGTGGGCGTCATCGTGGCGGGGCGCCTGGCCGGCAGGCTCCCAGGCGCGCCGGCGTCGGTCGCCCTGGACATGCCGGTGGACGCCGACCTCGCGTGGCGGCTCCTCGCCGCGCTGGGCGCCGCTCGCGTTCCCTCGGTGGGCGTGAGCTTCGGCTCCAATGATCCTGCCACGGCGGTGGCGCCGATGGACTGGGGCGTCTTGATCCCGCTGTGGTTCATGGGGGGCCGCCAGAAGCCGCCGTTGCCGGTCGTCGTGGTCACGCCTGCGCGCGATATCCCGGTCGACGCACACGTCCGCGCCGGCGGCGCCATCGCGCGCGCGGCGTCCACCTCAGGACGGCGGGTGGCGTTCATCGCCAGCGCCGACCACGGCCATGCGCATCGCGCCGATGGACCTTACGGCTATCACCCCGACGCCACGCGATACGACAGGCTGGTCTGCAAGCTGGTGCGCGCTAACCACCTGGAGGTCCTGTGCGACATCCCGCCCGACCTGGTCGAGCGGGCCAAGGCCGACAGCTGGTGGCAGCTGCTGATTCTCCACGGCGCCACCGGCGCTGGCTGGCGCGGCCGTCTCCTCAGCTACGAAGTGCCTACCTATTTCGGAATGCTGACCGCAGCGTACACGCTTGAACCACCTCCCCACCCCGGCCGCGTGCCGCGACCGGACCTCCCCGCGGGGCGGGGAGGCCAGGCTAGCCGCGGTACCCCACCACCGCCTCGTACACGCACTCGGCGCCGAACTCGAGCGGGCTGATCGTGGACTCTAGCTGATCGAGGTTTGGTCAAGCCGGCGCGCGACTGCCGCCTTCAGGGCCGGGTGTCGCTCCAGACTGGGATCGGAGTCGACAACGCGCTCGGCCTCGTGCCGAACTTCGCTCAGCAGCTCCGGCTGCTGGAGAGCCCGCATCGCCGCGTCCGTCATACCGTGCTGACGTGGGCCCATCAGCTCCCCAATCCCCCGCATCCGCATGTCCTCTTCGGCGAGCTTGAAGCCGTCTGTTGTGCGGGCCACCAGGTTCAACCGGTCGATGATGCCCGCAGAAGGGTCGTCCGCCAGCAGCAGGCAATAGCTCCGTTCAGCCGCACGGCCGACGCGACCGCGAAACTGATGCAGCTGCGCGAGCCCGAACCGATCAGCGCCCTCGATGATCATGACCGTCGCATTCGGAATGTCGACCCCGACCTCGACCACGGCGGTGGCAACCAGCACCTGCGTGGTCCCCGCAACGAAGCGGTTCATCAACTCTTCCTTGTCTTTCATGCGTCCGTGGACCAATCCCAGCTGCAGGTCCGGAAACACATCCGTGCGCAAGCGCTCAAACTCGGCCGTCGCCGAACGCGCAGCCAAGATCTCGGACTCCTCGATCAGGGGATAGATCACAAAGGCCTGGCGACCCAACCTCACCTGCTCGCGAACGAGGTCGTAAGCGCCCTGACGATCCTCGGGCGAGACGACCCGCGTCTCGACGGGCGTACGCCCAGGAGGCAGCTCGTCGATTACGGAAACCGCCATCTCACCGTAGAGCGCGAGGGCGAGCGTACGTGGTATCGGGGTCGCGGTCATGGCCAGGAAATGCGGCCGCCCGCGACTCTTGCCGCGAAGCAGCTCGCGCTGGCGCGTGCCGAATCGGTGCTGCTCGTCGACCACCGCCAGGCCGAGGTCGGCCAACTCCACGTCTTCTTCGATCAGCGCATGGGTGCCGACCACCAACGCGCAGTGCCCCGACGCGGCAGCGGCCCGGACACGGCGCCGCTCGGGTGCGCTCTGACTGCTCACGAGCAGCTCGACCGTCAGCCCCGAAAAACTTTCCTCGA
>WNFB01007421.1_pt1 | contig 14958 bp, 14 predicted proteins | sample 5400501 | NCBI WGS metagenome assembly WNFB01 (sample SAMN13153341, study PRJNA577476) | soil metagenome | isolation source: 200 cm saprolite under Douglas fir tree site 2 hole 1 | place: USA:California | collected 2015-04-18
GCCATCTGTCCGAAGTTCTAACTCCAGCTTCATCACCTCCAACGGGCAAATCCTGCACCCATTCAACACCTGTTGTGCGGAAAGAGAGTTGGACAGCAGCCCATTGTTCTGGCGAGTGAGCATCTCATCGCATCCCTGCTGGGCTGAGGAAGAGAGAAACACACGCATCCGATCCTTTGGGACAGCTTGAAATGTTTTCAGATAGCCAAACAGTGCATCTAACGATGTGAGTACCGTTGATTTCCACTTCCAGGTGGGGGTTTCATCTATCTTCAATGCAACACGGTAAAAGATCATAGTTTATTTACCCCTCAACGTTCATTTATAATTTTTATATGCTTCTCATCCCTGAGAAATTCATAGAGATGTTCTTCATGGTAGACGAGCAATGTGGTAATTTTTTTGGCACTACTTGGAAGGTTTGGTAACTCTTCAGGAATACCCACCCAATCGAAGATGCGAAGGGAAAAAGGGGGAGTTCAGGCGAAAGACTGCGTCTTTCGCCTGAACTCCCCCTTTTTCCCTTCGCATCTTCGATTGGTGCTATTCTAATAACTCTGCAATCAAATCCAAAAGCTTGTTTAGAGGCACTGGCTTGCTCACACCAACAATGGGGCGATTTCCAAAATCATGTTCGAGTACACCCGCGGTCATCATAATAGTTGGAGTATGTTTTAATTCTTTGGTAGCATGAAGGTGATCGTACACTTCAATGCCGTTCATATTGGGCAAGTGATAATCCAGGATAAAAAGGTCAGGGGTAATCTCAGTAACTACCTTTAACGCCTCCACACTGTCCGAAACACGTACCGCCTGGTGAGGGGTCTCCTGCGCTATAGCCTGACACATAAACTCCCCGAAGGCAGCATCATCCTCTACCAGAATGCGGCAAGAGGGCCCTTGGCTTCCAGCCATGGGGGTGAATTGCCGCCTGCCCGCAGGCAGAGTCTCCTCTTGCATCTTTTCTCCTGTTCTGTTATCATACAGATGTTCTTCTGTACATTTGACAATCGAAGAGTGTTTCGCTGGGTTCCAGGGTAAACCGTTCCCCTGGGTAAAAGCACGAGCGTAAAAATGTTCCGTGTACCAATCGCTGATACAGGTCAGGCGAAACAAAGCCGCCTGTGAGATTGCAATGAACACAGGCCGGGAGTTGTCACTATCAGAATAGTTTTCATCAGTACGTGTTTCCCCTCGGTTTCAATTGAGGTTTGTTCCTCGTAGTCAGGCATAACTCGGCTCCCACTCATCCATTTGGTACGTATCAGATAAAGTTAGCTTGTTGCTTCTGTCACGCGGTAGGGCAAAATTAGTTTCAAGAAATACAGGTATTTACCCTGTTTAGCAGCAGTGCATTCTCTATACTCATCCTTCGATGATGCCACCCAACCCTATGCTAAATCCACGCTTCTCATAAAAACTTGCATGTTCTGGCAGAAAATCAACGTGAATGATGCTGATAGCTTGTGCTTGTATATGTTCTATCGCCGTTGCCACCAACTTTCTTCCAACACCTTGCCTCTGGTATGCTGGATGAACAATTACATCGAGCAGCACCGCGTGTCGGACGCCGTCACTAAGCACCGCGCACCATGCCACAAGCGTACCCTTACTGTCGAAGCCGCCCACCGTTGCCCAGTAACCCCGCAGTGCCGCCGGGAAATCCTCATCCTGACGATCCCAACCGACCGCTTCCCGTAAATCAGCGATAGCCCGTGCTTCTACTGGAGGATTGAGCTTAAAAGTAATATCTTGCATGATCTATCTTCTCCTATCGGCCCGCAAACGAGTTATTCTTATTCTACATGAGTCATCCCCAATTTTTAAGAGAGGAAGGCTTCAATTTGGAATTTCGACACACAAGCGCAACCATGCGGTATTTGACTCTGTCAAATACCGCATGGTTGCGCTTGTGTGTCGAAATTCCAAATTAACTATTACCCATTTAGCATATCATTTGTAGGAAGTGAGAAGGCAGGCCCTCCGATTATGCTATAATTTGCTCATGTTGAACCTTGATTTTGTGCGTCAACATCCCGAAGCCGTGCGTGAGGGATTACATCGGCGTTGTGATACGCAAAGCATCGATGAACTATTACACCTGGCCGAGCAGCGGCGTGGCCTCGTCACGCGCTGTGATGGGCTTTATAATGCCTTGAAACCTCTCAAGGAAACGGTACGCACGATGCCTCTTCAACAGCGTTCAGCACTCAACCAGCAAATCAAGGCCATTACACAGGATATTCGCCAGTTAGAAATGCAGATCGTCGATATTGATACCCACCTGCAACCTTTATTGCTCAGCCTCCCAAATATCCCACATGAGAGTGTTCAAGATGGCGGTGCCGATCTCGAGTTGCGGCGTTGGAGTGAGCCAATACCGCTACATTTTGAGCCGCAAGCCCATTGGGACCTGGGCGAACGCCTGGGCATTATTGACTTTGAAGGTGGAGCAAAGATCTCAGGTAGCCGCTTTGTCACCTTGAAAGGTGCCGGTGCGCGATTGGAACGCGCCCTGATTTCGTTCATGCTCGATCTTCACACACAGGAACATGGCTATATTGAGCTTATGCTTCCCTATCTTGTCAGGCGTTCAATGATGGTTGGAGCTGGCCAATTGCCAAAATTTGAGGAGCAGGTGTATGCCTGTACCGAGGATGAGTTATATCTTAATCCTACCGGTGAAGTTCCACTGGTCGGCGTACATAGCGACTCAATTCTGCCGCCAAAGTCACTTCCCATTCGCTATGTTGCCTGGACGACGGCCTTTCGGCGCGAAGCCGGCTCAGCTTCGCGCCAGACACGCGGCCTGCTGCGCCTGCACCAATTCAACAAGGTTGAACTTTTCCAACTGGTCGAACCGCAGGACTCCTATGTTGTACTGGATCAAATGCTGGCACACGCGGAAGCTGTCTTACGACGTTTAGAATTGCCTTACCGCGTGGTGGCACTCTGTGCGGCCAACCTGCCCTTCGCAGCCGCCAAAACATTTGATCTAGAGGTCTGGATGCCAGGGCAGGGACGTTATGTAGAGATATCCTCGATAAGTAACTGTGAGGCGTTTCAGGCCAGGCGTGCCAATATCAAATATCGCCCAACAGGCGGTGGACGCGCAGAGTACGTACATACCCTCAATGCCTCGGGATTAGCCGTTGGCCGCACTATGGCCGCCATTCTGGAAACCTATCAACAGGCCGATGGCACAGTGGTTATCCCAAAAGTCCTACGCCCATTTATGGGAGCCTCGTTGATATCATCCTAGCAGCGCAAACTCAAGGGCTATCATTCAGGTGTCAAGCTCTGCCCTATCTGCCAGGGGAAGGTACCAGCCGGTTACTCGATTGATGTGACACTCCGCTGGGTCTAAAGACCCGCAGCTTCTGACACTCCTACGTAGTCGGTTCCCTGAGTCGGCGTAGCGTGGCTACAACTCAAATGGGACTCGTAGTTGGTAAGGAATATCTGAGAGGTGCTCATCCATCCTGAGCGACCCATCTTGAGCGGTGCCATGCTCGTTGCAACCTGCATGCCTTGCTTGAGGAAGAGATGGTCCCTCTTCGCTTTTGGCATCCTGGCAGGCTTCACCACCTGGAGATTTCTCTCCCCTCTCTCCAAGTAGAGGAGCTTGAGGCTTTCCCTGTGACGATTTCTGATAGCGCATGATGAGACGTTGACCAATAACTAGACTGGCGTTTCTATCGGCATTTCCCCGCATCCCACACTGAGAGCAAAGCACCAGCGGCGCGCCAAGGGTATATCCTTCTGCCGACATGCCTTGCGCATATCGAGCCACCAGACTATGGCAACGAGCGCATTCTCTACTCGTATTGCGTGGATTGACTCGGCTCGTGAGAATGCCTTCGTGATACGCTTTGTATTTGGCGTACTTGAAGATACGTCCTTTCATCCAGAAGGCTCGTTTGCTATTGCCTCGGTGACTATACTTCCCTCTGGACGGTTTGAGATTGCCCAGGTGCTCAAACACCAGGATGCTCGCCTCGTGCTCTCTGGCAAACTGGACAATACGAGCACTCACTCGATGCGCGATCTGCTCATCGACATGGTTGATCTTCCCCCAGAGGTGAACGTTGTCCTGTTCGCCTTCCACTATGATGCCTGTCTTGCGTCGGTTGCGCGCAATCCGCCCTAACTGTTTCTTCCTAAAGCCGGATATCTCTCTCCCACCCCCGATAAAGGTGGTGGCCAGGATCGTACCTTCAACAGTTTGAACGGTGCATACTGCTACCTGTTCGTTCAGATTCAAATCGACTGCGCACATCTTTGTTTGTGCGCATGTTTTCACTTGTTTCTCGATTTTGCTCGGGCTAGCAAACTGCTTTTCAACAGGAGAATGCAACCACCACTGCTTCCCATGCCGAATAAGTGAGGGACTTCCTATCTCTGTATCGGCAGGCAGTTCCCGTCCAGTGATACGAACTTTGACCCAACTCCAGCAAGCCCCCGTCCAGACTTTGAGCACAATGGACGATCCTGTACGCTGCTTCCACTGACCTGCATAGAGGGTCGCTGACTTCTTCCATGAACGTGGAGGAACTGGAGGGCGCTCGGTAAATTTCTTCCCACGGGCCTGTGCCTTTTCTTTTCGCTTGTGCCACTTGGCTCGGTGGGAGGAGAAGGAACGAGCAGACCCAAGGGCGGCATGAATGGCTGCCCGCCGAAACATCGCGGGAATATCCTTCCCGATATCGGAGAGGGGCATAGCTGGTGTGGGGTTCTTTTTCGTGGTGTGGGTGAGTTGTTCAAGGGCTGTGAGCGCATCTTGATTGGAGAGATCGAGTACGTTCTCATGTGCCTGGATGACCTCAAAATAGAAGGCAGCAATCTGATTGAAGAGAACTTGATTGGCAGCAAACCACGCGGCGTGATGGTCCTGGTAGTTCAAGACCTGCTTGATGGTCGTGGTTACTTTTGCCATGGTAGCTCCCCTTCTGAGCGTCGATCTAGTGATGATAGACCATGAGATGGACTCTGTGCTCATCTCGCTCGTACTCAAGTTTCCCCTCTTTTGTCGTTTCCATAGGAGCAGGTATACAGCAAATTCAACAGACTGTCAACAACCAGGGCAAGGGCTAAAGCCTGCCAGAAACCCGTCTATCCGCCTGGGTTAAAACCACAGCGGCTTGCGGCTCAAAGCTGTCTGGCGTGGACATCAAGAATATTCAAAAGGTCTTTCGTAGCCCCGAAAGTATCGTAAATACCGAGACGCTAGATAAGCTAGCTAAGGCGTTGGGTGTGGATGTGAGAGAGCTACTAGAGAGCGTGCCAGATGACACACAGGGAAATTAGGCAAGGTGGAACGAGGATAGTTTAAGCCAGCAGCCAATCACAGAGAACACACTATTTAAGTGTGACAACCTGGATAGCTGTTCGGTTGCCTTCTCGCCCGCTACTTCCTCTAATTTGATAGGTTTTGGTTCGCGGCCTTGTGCGCGAAGGTTTTGTATCAATGCCACTTTATCAGAATTTTTAGTATCTCTCAGATGTTCAGCCCGTCGCCGTTCTAAATTATCGGTCTGGCCTACATACACTTCCTGGGGAAACTCGTTCACAAACGCATAGATGAAGACACGTACTTTGTATGGAAAAGGCGGTAAAGGTGGTTTCCATTCAACAGGTACATCCCATTCCCGCCACACGTAAGCATAACGAAGGGTAACCTCGCATCCTACTCCTCGACAAAAATTGAACTGGTCAGGCCAAAGCCCAGTTTCATAGCTGTCTGGTTCAACTTGATATAGCCGAAACCTGCTCGACACCAGAGGGTGTACTTGAGGTATAATACAAACAGCAAACCAGTTCGCAAAGCCGTCTAATTCATTTAGTTCAGGTCTGTAGCGGTGTATTGGCCTATCATAGGGAAGCCGCACCCTCATTCTAGGTATGGTGACGCCACCTTTACCGCATTTATATGATTTGAAGTCGGCAAGTTCATCAGGCGTCAGCTCGGTAAATATCCATCCTTGCCCTTCTCGGTAGACCCATCCTCTCGTACTGTACTTCTGTAGCGAATTAAGATATGCTACGTTTTTTTACTGTACTATAGTTTACAACAGTATCATGCGCATCTATCCTCTCGCAACCAGAATAATGAGCAGCACGACCGTCGCCACATTGAGCAGCACAGCCAGGACGTATAAAACCGCTCCTGCTGTCCCCAAAAGGAGAGCGAATATGAGGAAGATGCTCGCTATAATCATCAGGATGAGAGACGCCACTGCCAGCCCCCTGCCCCGCTTCTTCGCGGGAGGAGCCTGCTGTGACGGATATTGCGCCCAGGACTGCTGCTGCTGATGCCGTGGCGGCTGATCGTGCCACTGTGGGTTCTGCGGGTAGGGCACTGGTTGCTGATAGAGAGGTGGCGGCTGTACCTGCTGTTGATACGGCTGCTGCTGTTGGTACGAAGTGTTTGGTTGAGGCGGGGGTGGCGGCGCGAATTGCGGCTGGTCGTTGCCGTCTGGCGGGTGTTCCATGTCTAAAGCCCTCTACTCAGTTATTACATTACTATGTTTCCTCTCGGTAGGGTATTTTAGTATAGTATACGATAGTATCTTATCACACGCATGTGAACACGGGTATTGTGGGTTTGACACCAACCAGACAATAATGTACAATATAACTAGAAATGCGTCTTGTTTCGTGTTCATTGCGTTTGTTCTGGTGCATTTTTATCAAACGGGAGGAGCTACGCCGAGAGAGATTGAGCGGCAATTTTAGGGAGAAAGCTCTGCCATTGTCCCAAAAGTCCCACCCTCATAAAGTCTCATGAGAAGTGGCTATAGCCATAAATGAACGGTACTTCAAAGCAATTTTCGCGGGAGTCTTCCATTTTGGCTATATCATATGGTAAACTAATGCACGGAGGGATGGCAGAGTGGTCTATTGCGGCTGTCTTGAAAACAGCTGGGTTAACAGCCCCAGGGGTTCGAATCCCTTTCCCTCCGCTGAGAAGGCAATGGAGCCTGACAATTTGAGTCGGCGTATATTTGTAGTGCAACATTTCGTAGTGGACTCTTATGCTGGTATGCACTCCGTAGGGGTGGGGACGGACTGTACCGTTGCAATAAGAGCCGTTTTTGGACGGGCGGTGAATTATAGTGTTACTCATAGGTAAGCTTGAACAACTCAACCTGGCATTAGTCTTACAGGGGATTGAGAACCATGCGAAGACCGGGTTGCTAGTAATTAAACAAGAGGTACAGTGGGTAGAACTTTATTTTAGAGATGGTCGTTTAATGTGTATCGGGCCCGTCCAGGCCAATGCACCTCTGGGAGATCGGCTGTTACAAGCTGGAGTTATTTCTCCATCAGCATTGCAGGATACCCTCTTCGCCATTGGCGCAACTCAACCAGGTGAGACGCGCATAGCACTGACACTCATGGACCTGGGACATGTGAGTCACGAGGGCCTGCGAGCCTGGGCAGCCAAAGAAGCCCGCGCAGTCATATCGGTAATCCTCACCTGGCAAAGCGGCGAACTCTACTTTGAGGATGGGCTGCAACCGCCAGCCGATCGCCTGCTGGTCGCTCTTTCTCCCGCGTCCTTACTGCCTCCTACTCCGCCAGTGGCAGCGGTGTCGCAACCACCACAACATGCATTAATTGAAGCCAGACCTCCCGTTGTCCAGGAACAGCGAAGACCAATAGGCCCATCCGATCCTGCTCCTCAAGCCTTACTGAGCGTGTCACAACTGATTGCTGAGACCCCGCCTGCCGTTGCATCTGCATCATCCCAGCCCCTTGTGAACATGTTTAGTAACTCAGATGCAAACGTTTTGTCCACGCTCTCCTCACCACAGCGGGTGACTGTGCCGCTCCCACCAATACATGTCGAGAGTGCCTTTTTCTATTCCTTGAGACCGGATATGGTGATAATACCCGTGGATGTCTCATCTCTGCGCCAGCAGAACCCACAAGTACAACTGACACCTGAGCAATGGCGAGTGCTTACACGCGCTGACGGGCGCACAACGTTGCAGTCAGCATGCCAGGAATTAGGCATGTCATCCGATTTTATTTCCCAGGTAGTTGGTGAACTGGTAACGCTCGGTTTGGTACATGTATCTCTGTCGATACAATCGCCCGTTAAGGAATTATCACCCGTCTCGCGGGAACTGATCATGGCCGGGCTGGCGAATGGCTATATTACCCCAGGCTATGCTGCCAGCACAGCGCAGCCATGGATGGTTGGTTCTCCAACTACAGACGCCCTACCCCCGTCTTTCGGCTCCTCTATGCCATTTGAGACAAAATCACAGTGGGGCAATGGTGGAAATGGAGCGACCTTTGTGCCTGGGCGAGGCTGGGTTGCCAACCCTCAGCCCATGCAGCCATTACAACCAAGCGGCCCTCTCTATTCAGCAAAGGATGTCTACGCCCAGGTAGCACGAAGCATGTAGGGGTCCGATTGATCGCGCCCTATGGATGGGGTCGCTGGGGCGAATGCGCATGCTCAATTCAATTAGCGCGGAGGTGTGTGTGAAGGGACGTGGTCTATCATCTGGACGTGAGCTAGCGAAATACCGAATCCAGGAAGACGCTCTTCTCCCTATGGGCATGGTCATTGGGCGCAGTGACGCCATGCGTAACATCGCTACCATGGTGCGACAGGTAGCCACCTTTCCCACGACTACCATACTGTTGCAGGGCGAAAGCGGTACCGGCAAAGATGTCATAGCCAAAGCCATTCATGTACTCAGCCCTCGTTCCGCATATACATTTGTTGATATCAATTGCGCTGCCATTCCCGACACCCTGTTAGAGACAGAACTCTTTGGCGTTGAAGCAGGAGCGTTCACCGACGCCAGAGTCTTGCGCGAGGGGCATCTCCTGCGTGCTGATGGTGGCACTCTCTTCCTCGATGAAATCGGCTCTATGCCACTTGTCTTACAGGCCAAATTACTCCGCTTCCTGGAAACACGCAGCTTCCGGCGTGTCGGAGGCACCAAAGAACTTCATGTTGATCTGCGTGTCATCTCTGCCACCAACGTTGATCTCAAAACCGCCGTCCGTCACAAAGCCTTTCGCGAGGATCTCTTCTACCGGCTCGAAGTCATCACCCTTTTCCTGCCGCCCCTGCGAGAGAGGCCGGAAGATATTGAACCACTTGCCGCGTTCTTTTTGCAATCGCATCATATCGAGGGTATGGAGCCGCTACATATCCATCCGCAAGCAATGGAACTGCTGTTGCGCTATTCCTGGCCGGGCAATGTGCGCCAATTGCGCAGCGTGATTCAGCGGGGATACATTTTGTGTGATGATCGTGAGATTTGCCTGAAAGACCTGCCGGAGGAGATTCGAAACGCGGGAAGTAGTGCCAGCCAACGACTTCAAGAGGTGCGACAGCAACTCAGTTTACCTCCCGAAGGTATGGACCTTCGTGCTTTTTTAGGCAGCATCGAGTGCAAATTTGTGCAAGAAGCCCTTGACCGTTGTAACGGAAACCAGGTGCAGGCAGCCGCCTTACTCCATATCTCGCGAGACCAGTTGCGCTATCGTCTTTCACATTAAACAGTTTTCAAACTGATCTGCAAAAGGCGTTGGCACACGAAGTGCGCCAACGCCTTTTGCAGATCAGTTTGAAAACTCTACTTCTGGCCAATCGAGCATCATCGCTTTTGCCGTATCCCCAGGCCGTACCTCTACTCCGCCTTCAGGCACAATCACCAGAGCATTGGCGTTCAGCAGAGAAGTCATGATATGCGAGCCTTGATTGCCGGTCGTGTGGGCCACAAAGTGCCCATCGCGCCATTCCACGCGCGCGCGCACATAATGGCGGCGCATCGCGCGATCACTCACGCCATCTTCCACGATTACATCGACCTGCGGCCGCACCAGGCGTGTATGTCCCAACATTTTGCGTATCACCGGACGCCCAAATAGCTCGAATGTCACCGCGGCGGAAACAGGATTGCCCGGTAGCCCCAGTAGTGGTACGCCGCCAATATGTCCGAACGCAACCGGCTTGCCAGGGCGCATGTTAATACGCCAGAAGTTAACCTTCCCCTGTTCATGCATAATATTCTTCACCAGGTCAAAGTCACCGACTGAGACACCACCAGAGGTGATCGTCAGATCGTCCTGTACCGCCTCGCAGAACTTCTCACGCAGGCTCTCCACCGTATCGAGAGCTACCCCTAAGCGGTGGGGTACCGCACCCGCTCGCTGCACCGCCGCCTCAAGCAGATAACTGTTGCTGTTGCGAATCTTCCCCGGCCTTAGAGCCTCATGCACGTCAATCACTTCGTCACCTGTACCGAGTAAAGCCACATGAGGGCGGCGTATCACCGGTACTATTGCCCAGCCCAGCGTTGCCAGTATACCAATCTCCCACGGCCCAATCTCAGTACCCCTCAGCAAAACGGTCTGCCCGCGCTGCATATCTTCTCCTGCCGGTCGAATATTATTGCCAGGGGGAACTGCCTCCAATATTTCCACCCACTCACTGTTTGTCCCTTCTGAGCGCGTCAGCTCTACCTGTATGACCGTATCAGCCCCAGGCGGGACAGGTGCCCCTGTCATGATGCGCATAGCCGTCCCCTCTTCAACCGCGTGATCGGCCACATAGCCTGCCGCAACTCCGCCGCTAATCCGTAAACGCGCAGGCTGTCCATTGCGCGGCTGACTATCCCGGCTGAGCAGTGCAAAACCATCCATCGCGGAATTGGCGAAAGGTGGTATATCTTCCTGTGCCACAATATCCTGAGCCAGCACCAATCCAAAAGTTTCGGACAGCGGTACCTGCGTGGCCGGGAGCGGCTCGATCTCAGCGAGTATCCGCGCCAGAGCCTCTTCTACACTAATCATGGATGTCTCCTCCCAAATGATAGGGGTCTGTGTCCCCATCCTTATGAATGGCCATCGCGTTTCACCTACAAATAATACATGCAGAAAAGCCTGGCAAACCAAAATAAGCAGGTATGCCAGGCTTTCCTACAAAATAAGTACCTCGTACGGGAGTCGAACCCGTGGTCTCCGCCTTGAAAGGGCGGCGTCCTTGGCCACTAGACGAACGAGGCATACAGATCACAGGTGGATTGTACTTCATTGCTGGTGCCTTGTCAAGAAAAAAATGAAACTGGTTCAGCCAGCAATGGGGAACTGGTGCGAGGCCTCGCACCAGTTCCCCATTGCTGGCTGAACCAGTTTAAATAATCTTGCTTTTCGGCCCTGGCCGGTTGGTGGTACAATAATGCCAACAGTTTTCGATATGAGGAAGGTAGAGGCATCATGGCAAAAGCAAAACAACGATCATCCTCATCCTCATCTTCAGCATCGGCCTCTCGCCGGCGAGAAGAGGTGAGAAAGCAACGACAGCAACAGCAGACTCCCCAGTCTCCAGGCAACCAGAATAAGAGGTATAGAAAAAGCAGCTCCAATCGGAATACGCAGATCATGGTAGGGGTAGTACTGTTGGCGGTAGCAGTTGCCATCGGTATTTTTGTTTACCTGTCACGACAATCGGCAAGCACTGGATCGGTAGCAACACCGGTTACTCCATCTGTCTTCAATGCTGTCACCAATGTTAGTCCCTCAATATTGGCCTCGGTTGGCACCGGAGGGCAGCAAAAGGTGTTGACGCCGGTAAAAGGCGCTCCCCCTCTGAAAGGGCCGAGCGGCAAACCAGAATTTTTCTATGCTGGCGGAGAGTTTTGCCCCTTTTGCGCAGCGGAGCGTTGGGCAATGGTAGTGGCTCTCAGCAGATTTGGGACATTGAGCCATCTTGGGCAGATACAATCCTCAGAGAGTAACATCTCAACCTTTACATTCTATCAGAGTACCTACACCAGCCAGTATATTGATTTTGTACCTGTAGAAACGGCAGGAATGGATCAAACACAGACTCTCCAGGCCCTGACGGCCGACCAGCAAAAACTCTTCGATACATACGATGCTCCGCCCTATCTCTCCAGCGCGAGCAGCATTCCCTTTATCGACATTGCCAATCAACAGGTGATGCAGGGTGCAAACTACTCTCCGCAAGACCTCGTGGATTCCAGTGGAGCAAGCCTTTCCTGGACAGATATTGCTGGTAAATTATCAGATCCAAACTCGACAATTGCTAAGGACATTCTTGGTTCGGCCAATTATCTGACCGCAGCCATCTGTAATGCAACTAACCAGCAGCCATCATCCGTCTGCTCTGCTGCTCCCATACCACAAATAGCTCAATCCCTCGGAGCGACCGCGTACCACATCAATAGCGTCCAGCCAGGCTTCTTTACCGATGCAGTACTGCGTAAACCAGAGTAGAGATCCTTCGTTGCACTCAGGATGACAATGAGGGCAGCACTGCAAGTGCTGCCCTCATTGTCATCCTGAGTGCAACGAAGGATCTCTACTCCTCATCCTCATCTCCAGGTTGCTGCAATGGTTTCATTGCTTGAGGTGTGGTACCTTGCTGGGGATGAATCCAGGCTTTTATCCTCAGGTACAGAGCCATCAAGCCGCCAAACCATAAACCACCATAGAGATAGCCCGCCATCACATCACTGGGCCAGTGAGCACCAAGGTAGACACGCGAAGGGCCAATACACACGATCAGAGCCGTACAGATGGCAATCAGTGTATTTCTCAGCCTGCCAGAGTGCCAGTTTGTTGCCAGGAGATAAGTCAGCAGGCCAAAAAGATTGGTATAATGCATGACGTGCCCACTGGGGAAACTTGGCTCGTTGATGACTCGCACCACTGTCACCAGCTCATTGGTCGGTCGCGGGCGTTTGATAAGCCGCTTGACCAGGAAGTTGAGCAAATTTGAAGAACTGGTCAGTAGAATAAAAATGGCCTCGAGCCGGAAGCGCAATGCCCAGAATATGCTGGCAAAACCAAAGGTGAGCGGCACAGCCAGTTTGGGGAAGCCTATCTCTGAGATGGCAAGCATCAAGCTGCGCATCCACGGATTTTTCCGCTTTTGCAGCATCTTAGTGATGGTCATATCGCCAGGGAAAAATTGTGTGCGTTGTGCGATCCACGAAAGCATAACCGCCCCCGACAACAGCCAGAGGTAGAAGGCCAGAAACATTGTTCCACGCGAGACAGCTTTACGCCCCGAAAAGGAGGTTTGTGCTGCAAAGCGCTGTGCCTCTATCACCACTGGTCTAACATTTTGCTCAACCGTGGTGGAGAACTGTGGCAGCACTGGATTTGCCGCTGCTTGTGCACCGGTACTACTATCTTGAGCTGATGGAGGTGTTTTACCTGGCATAGCTTCTACCTTTCTTGTAGTATTTATTGGCCTCGTTTACTTGTTTGCAGGCTGGGACCATACTCGGCGAGAGGCTCGTCCCGAAGACCAGAAGCGTTGGCCGTAGGGGTACGAACACGTAACGCCCCTGGCGTAATCGTTACAGTTGCGGGTGTATGCCCATGAGGAAGTCCATCGGCTTGAATCTCCACAGGATACTCCGCACTTATGCGCAATGACTTCACGCGGCGGCGCATAATCTTTGGCTGAAATACGCGTCGCCCCTGGCTGATGGAGATGGCATGTTGAATATACTCCCGCTTGCTAAAGTTTTTGTAAATGACCACATCCAACTCCCCATCATCCATGAGAATATTGGGGGCAACCTGAAAATGTGCGCCGTAATATGGTGCATTGCAAATTGTCACCTGGATCGCTTCATACGAACGACGTTTGGTATTATCGAATGAAATCTTGAGCTTTGTTGTTTGGAAGGTGAACAGTGTAAACAAACCGCCGATAACTCCACGTAATGTTGAAAGTATGCTGGACTGCTTAATCTCTTCAGCAGCAGGAAAGAGAGCGGCCTCCAACCCTATTCCAGCCACCTCTATAAAAGTCTGTCCATTAATCTTCCCAACATCTATGGTGCGTGTCTCTCCTTTAGCGATAATGGCACAGGCTGCCTCAATAGGCAAGGGAATACCGAGGCTATGAGCAAGATTGTTCATAGTGCCCAGGGGAATAATGCCCAGAGTACTTTCCCGTTCGATTAATCCACTCGCGACCGCGTGAATAGTACCGTCGCCACCAGCGGCAATCACTACATCCGTATGTTCATTCGCCGCTTTCTTTGCCAGCCCCTCACCTGTGTCCTCAGGCGTCGTATACCAGACCTCTGCTTCAATGCCGTATGTGCGCAATGCCGCGAGAATCATCTCCTCGTTCGTCTCCGATGTACTATGTGTTTCCGCCATCATTGACGATCCAGAGGTCGGGTTGATTATCAGTACTGTCCGCATGTTTGTGATATCCTTTGATATAGAGAAAATGGTATAGAGAAAAAATTTGAGAGTGTTGCTCAATTAAAACACGGAAACCATGACAGGAAGGGATACACTCTTTACCTGACAGCGATAGGCTTCCAGTCAACCAGTGCATCGAAATGATTCAGTACCGTGGGATCATTATCCGCCGCCCACCCATCAGGATGCACAAGCACATGGCGATGCAGATACAACAGGGCAATCAACCATTTACGTTTGCCCGTGCCTTCAGCATCACGCAACAATTCGTCTTCGGCCTGTTCCAGCAGTAACGCCACAATTGTTAGTTGGGCCATCCGCTCAACCAGGCCTCGTAGAGGCAACTGGGCACTCTCCATATCCAAAGAAGATAGCGAATGCAAGCGTTCGGAAAGTTGACGAGCTAGAGCTTGCACCTCCTGCGCAACTGGAGTGATGATTGAGTGCTGAAGAGATTGTAGCCGTTGATGTAGCATCCTAAAAAAGGCTGAGTCAACACCGTCTCTGGCAATCGCACGCGCTACATCTAGCACTATAACGTTGCTGGAACCTTCCCACACCACATTCACGATAGCATCACGCAGCAAACGCGGATTCACCCAATCTTCGACGTAGCCATTGCCACCGCGCATCTCCAACGCCTCTAACGTCACGTATTCACCGCGCTTGGGGATGTAGTATTTGCAGAGCGGCGTCAGCATACGCAGCAAGCGGCGATCCTCCTCAACACCG
>WNFB01009412.1_pt1 | contig 14958 bp, 13 predicted proteins | sample 5400501 | NCBI WGS metagenome assembly WNFB01 (sample SAMN13153341, study PRJNA577476) | soil metagenome | isolation source: 200 cm saprolite under Douglas fir tree site 2 hole 1 | place: USA:California | collected 2015-04-18
CCAGGAGCTGGATCCTTATTGTGGCCGGCGGGATCGCATTCGGCATCGCATTCAAATTTCTGATGAAGGCGATCGTGATGCCGCTTCTTGGCGCGCCTGAGATCAACCGCGCGTACCATTTTTTGGCAGCGAACTCGGGTCCAGCTTCCGAAGCTGTTCGCGAGCAACGCTGCCGGTCAGCGGCAGGAAATGCGCATCCCGCTGGACCAGGTCTTGACCTTCGCGGCTCAAGACGTACCGCAAGAACTCCCTCACCTTGGGATCAATCGGTTTCCCCGGTTCGCGCCGGATGTACCAGTATTCTTCGCCATGCAATGGATACGACCGGTTCCGCACGGTCTCGATCGTGAGCTCGACGTAGGGTCCGCCCTCCTTTTCCGCGAGCGCGAGGATCTTCGTCTGCGGCGTTTGGTTCTGGATTCCGCTGTACGCGATGCCGTAGGGATCATTGCTGAGATCTTTCATCAGCTCACCTGCCGCGGTCGCGAGCGAGCCATCAGCTCTCTTGTAATTCGAGTATTCGTGAAGGTTCTCGTTCCACTTGTCGCCGCCGTGAAAGATCAGCCGCTCGAGGTGGAGCTGCTGGTGATATTTTAGGTTTAGGCCATAAACGTGGATTGGTTTGTTGCCCCACTCACCCGTGAAACCGAGTTGACCCCAAGTCCGGATGTTTTCCTCCGGACCCCTGCGCCGCTCCGGAATCCAAGTCAGCCCTTCGTAACCGCCGTCGCGCTGAGCGCCGAAGATACCGTCGAGCTGCTTGAACGATATCTTGGTCAGCGGATTGTCTTTATGAACGAAAATCCCTAGCGCATTCGCCCAACCGGGTACGTCATAGGAGCCAGTGACCATGACGAGCTCGACCGGTTGATCGTCGAAATATCGCTGAAAATTGAGGAGCTCGTCGAAGGTAATGTGACGGCTCGCCCCGATGTCAGCGACACCGGTGACGAGCGCAGGGACCGCGGCCAGCGCGCTTTTGAGATGGTATTCAATCTTGACGCGAGGGTGATACTTGCGAAAGCCGTCCTCCCAATACTTGCCGAGGTTGCAGTCCGCGAGGTAGTTGAGGCCCCAAATCCGGATCGTACCCGAGACGCGCTGCTGAAGCTTGTACTCGGGAATGTCACCGCTGGGCATAGCGTGGCTTGCTTCCCCGCTCTTGAACCATCCGATTGCGGGCCCGCTGTACCTCGATGTCCTTGCGACTCTCTTCGCCCTGCGCGAGCGCGGAGTAGGGGGCTAAACCGAGCGCGAGGGTGAAGCTCGCGATACGAAACATGCGTTGAAGAGCGGCGCAGACAAGGTCGGCTGCAATCTTCATGCTCTGTTCCCGAACGAATATTCCGGTTGACCGTTGGCACAGTATCGACCGCACCTGAAGCGAATCTGAATCAAAGCTGAATGATTTATCTATGTCGCACGAGGCGCTTCGGTCGGCTTAAGCCCCAACAGCGCGCCGAGCGCGCACAGGCCCGAGATCGCGCCGGATACGCCGAGTGTCAACGCGGGCGAGAAGCGCAGCAGCGATGCACCCGCCCCCGCGCCAGCGAACATCATCACAATCGTAAAGACGCGCCTCAGCCATCCTGAATTCGTGCCCCCAGCTAGGGACGAATCCGCCGCCAGCCCGGTGATCGTCATCGTCAGCACCGTGGTAGTGAGGTCGCGCACCGCGAGTTTTCGCACGAACGAGTTTCGCAGGCCCATCGCAACTCCGGTCAGGCCAATTACCGCATACAAGCAGGCCGCGTCCTTAGAAAGGTCGCCCGGAATTGCACTGACGGCGGTCGCGGCGAACAACAGTCCTGCCTCAATCGCAAACGCAACGCTGATCCAGAAGCGCCTGCGCCCAGCACTCAGTCGCGCCGTCATCTGGCCTCCGATCATCGCTCCGATCAGAAACGCCCCGAGTGCCGCTCCGGATCGTCCGATCGAGAGCCCGGGCGTTCCTGCCACGGCGAATCCGAGAAACACGACATTGCCGGTCATGTTCGCGGTGAAGACGTGTCCAAGGGCAAGGTAGCTCGCGGCGTCGACAAACCCCGTGACGATGGTGAGGGCAAGAAGCAGGACCACCAGCGTGCGCTCTTCTGGAGGAGAGGTTGCGGTCATGCTCCCTCCAATACGCCGTCCATGCCGGCGGGTCTTCAAATAGCGCGCGAGCGCCCCCGAGGTTTGTTACGGATCTTGTGGCAGGCCCGGCAGGCCACCAATTCCGTAACAAACCTCTGCACAACAGACGACTGCTTGAAGCCAGGCCGCCACGCCAATGCCGATCGTACCGTGAACTCCGGGAGACCGGCTTTGGCGCAGCGAATTAACTAGCTACCGGAGCATGTCTTCTGTTCGGCCTCCCAGATGAATCTCTGAGATCTACTCTGCCTCTTCGAACTTGTCCTGGTCCGCGCCTTGGTGCGTGAGCACGTCGCTGTCCCGAGCCGTTTGGACGAAGATCTCTGCGTCCTCCTGGAGCAGCATGCCGTCGTGCACCAGCTCGCGAGTGGCCTGCCGCACGGCTCGGACGAACCCGCGGTGCGTCCGGTATCGCTCCTCGAGCGACAGGCGCGGGTCACCGTGCGCCTCTCGCTCGGCCTGAGTCTCGTAGAACGGAACGTATTGCCCGCTCAGTCCGCACAGGTTCGGCGATCGGAAACCGGGCGCGCGCAGAGCCCAACCGGTGTTGGTTCCGAGGGGCGCTCGGATATCGACGGTTCGGATGCCAGCGATGTCCAATCCATCTTGATCCGGTTTGGGAACGAACATCAGGTAGCTCGCCCCGATCAACGGCGGCAATGTTGTCAGCCGCCCGCCCACCGAGCTGAATTCCGGTCCATAGTCGAGCACCTCGGCCCGGTTCACGACGGTCGGGAACTCGACGTCCGGAACGGGCGGAAATGCGCCGCGCGCCTGATCCAGAGTGACCAGTGTGCCGTCTTCGAGCCGAGGATAATTGCTCGGCGGCGGCTCGATCCCCTGATCCGCCCAAGCATCAAGGGCCATCAACAACGCTCGGAAAGTCGGATTGGTGCCTCCCGAATTGGTGGCCTTGCGGCACAGTCCAGTCAAGCCCGGCGGGCTGAACAGTCCCACGCCGCCGCCATGCGCGAAGCTGCTATGGAAGTAGAGGCGGACATTTTCCGGAGGCGTCACCGGGTTGCCCATGCCGTCCGCTACCTCGAGCGATCCCTTCATATTCCAGAACTCGTTCGCGCTGATCGTTTGAAAGACGAGAGGGTCAGTCGCCGGGCGCTTCAAGATACCGTCGCGGATTCCGGTAATCGGGTCGGTCGTGATTCCGAACGTGAGCGGAGCGACGCTGGTAGAAAGAAAGTCGTGGCGGTCGTCCTGCCGCGAGTAGGTGTTCGGGTCCGCAAACTCGACGTTGGCAAAGAGGCGATGGGTGCCGGGAATGGTGATGTGAACGGCATCGAAGACTTTCTGGCGGCCTTCATCCTCGTTGAAGCCCAGGTATAGAAACTCGCGCAGGTACATGCCGGTCGACGAGGCGCCGAATCCGTAGGAACGAAGGATGCCGACGAAGTTGGGCCTCAGAGCCAGCGGATTGGAGTTGCCTACATCGTCATGGGTCTGGTTCCGCAAGAAAGAGCCGATGTCGCGGGTGACGGCATAGGCCAACCCCATCACCATCGGGTTTTTGGCCGGGTAGATCAGCTCATAGAGTTTGTCGGCTTGAAAGCGGTCGAAGAGGCAGATGTCGGTGGTGGTTGGTTGGAGGGTGTCGGGGCCGCCGGGGCAGGTGCCGAATGCCCAGCGCGAAGAAGCAATCGGTATCTTGACGCCGTCGACTGTGTCCCGGACGGTTAACGTGGAGTGGGAGGTGTCCGAATCCGACGTCTCATAAGAGACGAACGCGGGATTGCCCTCTAAGGTAAGAGTGAAAGTCCCGGCTTGGGGAATCGTGCGGTCGGTGTACTCGATCCGGACGTTCGCGACGATCGGACTTCCATCCGGCTGAGTGGCAACCGGGAATCTGGGGAAAAGCCGATCATTGCCCTCCGCGACGTCGCCCTGCCAGCCGGCATCGACGATCGTGTAACCGAGGCGGAGTTGAAGCCCATCGCCGTCGTAAAACAGGGGATTGTTGGTACTCGGGAGCAGAGCAGCGGGCGGATGGCTGAGCAGCCCCGACTTGTTCCCGCGGTTGTTGATTGCGTAATAGATCTTGTGGTTCGAGCGCAGCATGTCGACCGGTTTGAGGATGAAGAATGGAGCGCTGAACTCCACTAGCCCTCGCTCGTTGGTCGGCGCCCTGTCGAGGTTGACGATCACCGTGTTGAGCGGATCTCGCGGGTTCACTTCCATGTACGCGGTGCCGTCCAATCGCTCGTAAGGACCCGACAAGCCCCACGAGCTCCCATTGTTGAAGAGCCGACGCTGCTCGACCACAAACCGAACCACTCGCGCCTCGGTCGCGGAAGGCAGCGCGGTAGCCAAGAAGAAGCCGATCATCAGGAAGACAGAACTCCGACTGACGTGAGCTGGCGTCACGTCTCTCTTTGCGGCTTGCATGATGTTCCCCCGTTTCTGTGCGAACCCCAGTCGATCAAGGCGAACCGTCGCGTTGTTTCGTCGGTCGCCTCAACTCCGCCAGTACGCTCCGGGTGGTCGGCTGTCAACGAAGGAATGTGCCGACTGAGGTCCATCCAAAATTTGCGCTGGTGATACCGCCCGCCCATCGATTGCGTTTCTCCAAGTAACAGGGCGTTGAAAGCCCAATTCTAAGAAGGAGTGACCCTATGTTGAGAAGCACAAGAATGAACAAGACATCCATCCACGTAAGTGCCGTTGTCTTTGCACTCAGTGCGACCATGGCAAGTTCCACATTTGGTCAGGAGCCAGACCCGACCGATGCGGCCAGCGTCGCGCTGATCGAAACTGTGGCGAATTCGTTGGGAGTCCTGGTTGATACGTTCGGGTGTAACACCCAGGCTTTAATCAATTACAACGGGTCGGATAACGCCAGGGGAAGGATGGACGGTGCAGCTCCAGGGGCTGTGGGGAGATACAATACTGGGGCTGAATTACTTCTCGAGATCCGCTGACGGCTTCTACTATGACATCGGGGGCGGCGGGTTTTTCGGCAGCTTGCCTTGGCTGGTCGATTCGGCTCAGGCCAACTTTTCTGACTCTCCACCGTTCGTACGCCAGATTGGGCTTGGGGACGCGCGAGTTCTATTCGCCGGCAACAATCCGGATTGGCACTGGTGGAAGAGATTTGCGCGATTGCCCGACGGAAGAGTGATTGACTGGGGCGCTTTTGTGATCACGAGAGATGGAAGACCCCGAATGACCTACGTGCAGAGGTCGTATGCGGTGCCCCGCGTTCCCGGTCAGCCGAGTCCGCATGCCATCTACGCGACCGGCGACTCCCAGACAACCTGCGGGTTCCTTGTGCAGGGGACCACCACGGAAGATCCTTCTGGTTCTGATATTTCCGGCGCGGTGACCTTGGGCGTTCAGGGGCGCCAATCACCCTGCCCTGGTGGGGTTTATTCGCGAATCGTGGGGACGACCACCGAGTGTCCCAACCATCGGCTCATTTGGGTCAATACCCACGAGTGGTATTGCCCTCCTGACTACCATACCGAAACGTCAGTGGAGAGAGTCGCAACCGATACCCCGTGCTGAACCCTGTTGTCTCGAGGAAGGACAGCTGAAGCCCCGGAGTTGCTGGCGAGAGCCACAGCCCCGGGGCCTTCGCGTTTCCACGGGTCTCGTCTCGAACCGGCGCAGAATCCTATACCGCCTGCACTACTCCATGATCATCGCAGTGATTGCTATGCGAATGGTGTAGATGGCCGCCGACGAGATAATCGGTGTGATCGCCGTGCGGAACTGCCTCATGTCCGCAGCTCGAGCTGTGGGTGTGGCCTTGTTTGTGTTCGCCACAGCTGTGCGCCGGTGTGCACTGCGCCGGATGGGTCGCATCGACACTGATGCTGCACTCGTCGACGTGATCACCGTGAACGTGATGCAGGTGGCCGTCGTGCAGATAGTCGCTGTGGTCTCCGTGCTGAATGCTCTTATGTCCGCAACCGGACTGATGAACATGCTTGTGTGAAGCGTGGGTTTTATGGTCCGCCATGAGTCTCTCCTTCCCAAATTCAATTTAGTCGGCCTTCTCCCTAAACGCACACTTAGTTCAATCCGCATGCTCCGTTGCTCGCCCTGCGTCGCGCGCGGCAGCACAATCCGCAAGATCTGCGCTCGCGTCGCTGCAGAGGGCGCAGAATGCGCGCGAACTCGAACGGATCGGATTTGGTATGCGGGATTGTCACGCTTGCTGCAGTTCGCCCGAAAAGCTGGTCGCCAAACACGGTGGACGCGTTGGCCTGAGCGAACCGTGGGCGAATTTCGTTCGCGGCGGACGCGGCGGTACGAAAATTACCACAGTTCGGCGAAGACTCGGTCGCGCGGTGCTGGAGAGCGCGACGGGTCGGCAAGGTGTCCGCCGAAAAGTGTCCTCGGTCCACGTCCAGCGATGCTAGGGTGCTTCGGGGTCTTTCGACCGATGAGAACATTTCGCTGGTTCGTATTCGCGTCGCTGCTCACGGGCACTGCGTTTGGCCAGCCGCCGCGGTCAATCGCTGGGCAACTCGCCGAGATACCAAGCGGCAATCTGCGCCTCAAAGCGTTCCTCTGGAAGCCCACCGGCAAGGGTCCATTCGCTGCGGTTCTGTTCAACCACGGATCTGGCGGCCCGGATGCCGCGCACACAGCCGGAATGCCGATTACCGAGGCAGCCGAGAGGCTCGCTCCGCTCTTTGTCAACCACGGGTACGCTTTTCTCTATCTTTTTCGCCGCGGTCACGGTCCTTCAGCGGGCCAGGGACCCTTCATCCAAGATGTTTTGCAGCGCGAAGAGGCTGCGAGGGGCAAAGAAGCGCGCCAACACCTGCAATTCGATTTGGTGACCACCGATCACCTCCAAGATGTGCTCGCGGCGCTGTCGTTTTTGAAAGCTGTGCCCGGAATTGATTCTCACCGGATCGCTGTCGCGGGACATTCGTTTGGCGGCCAACTCACGCTCCTCGCCGCCGAACGGGATAGGACAGTTCGCGCTGCGGTTGCCTTCGGTGCTGCCGCCGCTTCGTGGAATCGTTCGACCGAACTGCGCGAGCGACTGCTGACTGCCGTCCGAAAGGCAACGGCTCCGATTATGTTGGTCCAGGCCGAGAACGATTACAGCACAGCTCCAAGCCGCGCTCTGGGCGAGGAGCTCAAGCGGCTCAATAAGCCGCATCTCGTGAAGATCTACCCGCCCGTGGGCCAAAGCTTGGACGATGGCCACAACCTCTTGTACAAGGCCATCCCGCAATGGGAAGACGACGTCTTCAAATTCCTCAATCAACACGTCACGCGTTGAGCGGCAGCTCGACCGAGCGCTGGCCATTTCGCTGCCCATTTGCCCCACTGTGTGAAGCAGCAGAACAAACGGCAGAACAATTTTCTGTTAGCAGAAGATTGTTCTGCTGATCGTTCTGCTATTTGTTCTGCTGATGCCCGGCCGAGACGCCTTGCGGCACACTCCATGCATTTCGGATCAAACAGTTGCCAGCGTAAAGACCGCTTTTTGAATAAGTTGGTGCGACCGAGCGTCCAGCCAGATCGCGGATGCGGACGCTCGACCGGGCTCGTACCTCCTTGACGTGGCAGCCGCGAGGCCGGAATCACCCGGCCCTTTCACGGAGGTACTACGATGGAGCAAGTAGCCGTTATCCCATTGACGCAGCAGGAGGCTGATCCCAAACCGTCGTTCACACTGGAGCAGGCACGAGAACAGATTCGCTCTCTAATGCGTGAGGCAGAATCGAACGCATGGGAGATAGGTGACCTGCTCAACAGAATTGAGAAAAGCGGGATTGCGCGAAGCAAAGGGTACGGGAAGACCAGAAGCTGGCTAGAGACCGAGGTCCCGGAGGTGCAGGGCAAGACGACCACGCTCTATCGCTACGCCAACGTGGCAAGTCATTACACAAAGGAGCAGGTTCAATTGTGGGGAATCGCCAGGCTCGAATACCTCATGGTCCACGATCAAGAAACCGCCCGGCACCCGGTTCCCGGAAACCCTGCGCAACGAGAGGTTGAGCTCGTTCAAGAGGATGGCTCGAAGGTGGTGAAGAAGTTTTGCGATTGCACCTCGAACGAGTTGCGCTCCTCGAATCAACGTCGGAAGAAGACAAAGGGCGAGCCGAGCGCGGCTGCTGTTACGGACGCCCCTGATGCCTCGAATCCGGAGACTTACTCGCCTTGGCAGGCGTTGGCGATGCTTGGACTGGGAATCGTCATTACTCCGCTCGCCGAGCTCTTGCCCTCGCCAGTCAGCTTGTGGATCGCCCTCGTCGGATTCTGCCTCTTCTTCGCGGGCCTTGGCATGTTGATCCATCATTGGCGTGCGATTTGGAAACGCTTCCTCTCTGCCGTGAAGGAAGGAAGAGGGATCCCGTTCTTAAGAGAGACACTGGCAAACGTTCGCCAAGGCGCTCAGAAGCTCGCGGCAGCGATTCACTCCGGCGTCAAGACCAATCCGCCGACCCACTCCGAAAAATCGCCGCCTCCCACCGAGAAGAAGGCAGCATAGGAGCGACACAATCGTTGCAGCTCAGCGCCCGGTCAAATTTTGGCCGGGCGCTTTTTTTGGCGTCTTTCCGCTCGTCCGCGGTGCAGAGTTGGAATCAAATCCTGATTCCCCGCATCTAGGTACGCCGTATGGCCGCAATTCGAATTGAGGACCGGATGCTTGCGCAGCGCCCCGCCTTGGGTGTCGCCGCGGCGCTCCTCTACATCTTCCTTTGGGCTTCGGTTGGGCTTCGGCGTTTGTCCCAAGCCGCGTTCTCGCTCGCGGAGCGCCCCCGATCTCCATCCTTTCCCTGCGATTCTTGGTCGCCGGAGGGCTCCTGCTCGTCGGGGCGAAGCTCGCGCGGCTGACGATCCCCCGGGATGCAAAGACCTGGCTGTGGGTTTTGGCGGTCGGGATCGGCGGTAACGCCCTTTACCTTGGGCTGACCTATGTCGCGCTGAGGCACATGTCCGCGGGAATGGGCTCGATTATCGCTAGCACCAACCCTCTGATTATGGCGCTGGTTGCGCCCTTCCTTCTGCGCGAACCGCTCACGGGGCGAAAGCTGATTGGCCTCCTTCTAGGATTTGGTGGCGTCGTATTGACGATGCACGCTCGAGCTGGCTCTGGAGCTGCGCGGCTGCAGGACGTGCTGCTTGCGCTCACCGGCGTGGTTTCATTCGTCGCCTCGAACATCCTGTTCAAGCGCATGCGCGAGCGACCACACCCAGTGGTCCTGAACGGTGCGCAGCTCACTGGTGCAGGCCTTGCAATGATTCCCGCCGCATTGCTGCTCGAGGGTGTGCCTCACATCGATTGGACAGGTCCGCTGATCGCCAGCCTGGGGTACTTGGTGTTGATCCTCAGCGTCGGCGCTTCGATGCTCTGGTTCTGGATCCTCCAGCATGGCGAGGCAAGTAGAGTGAGCGCCTATTTCTTCCTCACGCCCGTGGTTGGGCTCCTTTCGGGCGCGCTCCTTCTCAATGAGCCACTGCGAGGCTTGGACGGCGTAGGCCTCGGCGTCATTGCGCTGGGGCTATGGCTCGTGAGTCGATCCTGAGCGTCGGATCATTCCTTGTCTCCGGTATGCAAACACGAAATCTCTGATGGCACCGTTCGAGCCACTCACCGGCCTCAGGCGCGCGAAATTGGAAAATCTCTCAGAAGGAGCGCCTCTGAGGTAGCGTGAGGGCCTATGAAGCTCACGCCCGACCTCGCCTCGCGCCGTACCGCTTTTCGCCGAGCTCGGGGTTCGCCTTCACTCGCGGCTTGCCTGATGCCGATTGGGCAGTGCCGCGCGATTTGGCGCTCGCCCACATTGCCGAAATAGTCGCCGCGACCGAGCTGCCGGTGAACGCAGACTTCGAGTCGGGCTACGCGCACGAGCCACGCGCGGTCGGCGAAAACGTCCGGCTTTGCGTCGAGACCGGAGTCGCTGGGCTTTCCATCGAAGATGCGACCGGCGATCGCGCTCGACCACTCTATGATCTGTCGCTCGCGGTGGAGCGCATCCAGGCGGCTCGTTCCGCGATTGAAGCTTCGGGCAGCGGCGTTCTACTCACCGCTCGTTCCGAGTGCTATCTGGTGGGCCATCCCGATCCGCTTGCCGAAGCCACTCGCCGCCTGCAGGCCTTCGCCGCCGCCGGCGCCGACGTACTCTATGCGCCAGGCCCGCACACTCGGGAGGAGATCGCTACCTTGATCGCCGCGGTGGCGCCACGACCGCTCAATGTGCTGATCAGCGCAGACTACGGCTTCACCGTCGCGGATCTCGCGGCGCTCGGCGTGCGCCGGATCAGCGTCGGGTCGGCTCTCGCGCGCGCCGCCTGGGCCGGCTTCATCCGCGCCGCCCGCGCCCTCGCCGGCGAGGGCAGCTTCTCCGGCTTCAGCGGCTCAGTGACCTTCAACGAGCTCAACGCCTTCTTTCGCCAGGACCTCCCGCGTCGGACACATTCTGAAGCCGGCAGTTGACGGAATCAGTTCTTAGGGCCTCTTATGCGCGGAATTTCTGATGACCAGTATTCCCGCCATTCGCGTCCGACAATTTGGGGTCAACTTTTACGAAGCCTCGCTCACCGCGGATGTGATCGACCGGTTAGTAAGCTTCGAAATTTTGAGCTACTCAAACGGCGCGCCCCTGACCAAAGTTGCTGGCCGTCGCTCCTCGCCCAAGGTGAATTGGGAGCTACTCGAATCCAGAATTCGGGCGAGCGCTGAGGCCTATCAAAGGCCGATCATCAGCAAGAAGATCGAGGGGCTGATCGAGTACTATCAACTGTGCTCGGAGCTCAACACCCTTCCTGCGATACCCGGGCCGGTGTTGCTGGTGTCTGATCGTCGCCTGGAGTTCAAACCGAGTCGTCCGAATGCGACGGTCGGCAGTCTGGAGATCCAGGAGGCCGACGGAACTCTGCATGTCCTGGATGGACAACACCGGCTGCTCGCCCTTCATCAGGCCAAGCTTGAACGGCCGCTCTTGGACTTCGATGTCCCGGCCGCGCTCTTTGATCCGCTGCCGGGGGATCACACCGTCGAGCTCTTCGTCACGATCAACGCGAAACATACGCGATTGAACCCTTCGCACCTGGTGAGCCTGGCGGGGAGGCGTCTCTATCGCGACGAGATGCTCGCCACGGCTCACGATGTGATCCGAGCACTCAACGAGTCGTCGGAGTCTCCGCTGCTCGGTCAAATCAAAATCATGGGAATCGGGCCAGGCAAGGTATCGCAGGCGGCGCTGGCGGATGAAATCAAGAACATCTTTGTCGCGATGGCGGTCGGAGGCTCGCGTTTTCAGCAGGATGCCAAGCGCTTTTTCGTCGTCTACTTCAAACAGATCGCCAGGGTCTTTGAAACCGCCTGGAATGGACGCAAATACAGCATCAAGAGCAGCATCGCTCTGCGTGCCTTCATTCGCGTGATTCCGGACGTGTTTCAAAGGCTGAAGGAGAAGAGAGAGGATCCGCTCAGTGCCCGCGCGATTTACGCCGCGATCTCACCCTGGGGGACGACCGTCGGTGACGCGAGATTTGAAACCGAGGGAGCCTGGAAGCAAAAGCTCCTCGGTGGCGCGCAGGCGACCGTGGACTTATTGGCTCGCGAGCTACGCGCTGGCCTAGAACAAGCCTAGCTTTCGCTCAGCGCTAGAACACGTAACGGACAAACAGAAAGCCGTCGAACAACGCCTCAACATAGTTGCCAACCCAAATTCCTGGAGCGAGCTCCAACCCGAAGTCTACCGGCGCCTTACGCAGCCGAGCATCGACTCCAAAGGGGACTCTCACGCCCGCGAAGAATCGATCTTGGCAAAACCTGCCTCCGTAATAGCCGCAGAATCCCGATGCAAAGGCGACCGCTCCTCCCACCCCAAGATACAGATCCAGGGTAAGGTCCGACTTGTCCTTCAAGACCTGGGCGAGGCCCCACTCGTAATCCCCGTGCAGCCGAAATCCGGGTCCGCCACCCACGGCGAGATCGAAGGCATTGGCGCCTCCCAACCAGTACTTGGCGTTCAGTCCAAGCGGGTAGCCCAGCATCAGCCCAAGGCCCCATCCCGGATGTTGATTTACCGGCTCCGAGTTTGCCGATGGCGCACCCAAGAGAAACACTGCCAAGCACCCAAGCGACGCAATTCGCGCGTTTGACTTCCGAATCGTCATAGGAAAGCAAAGGCTAGGTTTGCCCCTGCAGGGTCGTCAATCGGTAAATGTAGGCGGCGATCACGTCTCTACCTCGTCTTAAGAGGAGTCACAGCGGTAAAGGCGCACGGGCGCCCACCCCGCGACGATCATCCCGAGCTTGCGCGCCGCCGCCTGTGACACGTCCAGGATCCGATTCGCGGCATACGGACCTCGATCGTTGATCCGCACCTGGACGCGAGCTCCGTTGCGCAGATTCTGGACCACCAGGCAGGTGCCAAAACGAAGCGTCCGATGAGCCGCCGTGAATTCTTCCGGATTGAAGCGTTCACCGTTTGCCGTTCGGCGGCCCCGAAACTCGGTTCCGTAGTAAGAGGCCGTTCCCTCCTCAATATAGCTTCCCCGTGCAGTGGGCTCGCCTCGCACGGCTCGGTGACAACCCATCGACGGCGCGGTGATTGCTACCATCAGCAGCAGTTGCGACTTGAGGCGCATTGTCTTTGATCGGGCAAAGCATGGACTGTATGTCGGTTGTCAAGGATGTCGTGTTTCCCGCTCTGTTTCCGATCTCCTGGGTAGAGGCGGGCAACGCCGCCCCTCATCGAAAGGAACGGACCATGACCTATCTCAAACTGATCTCGACGTTCGCTGGCTTGACGTCTTTACTCTCGCTTGGCAGCCGTGAAGCCCCTCCCCGAAACTCGCGAGCAAACGCAGGGCGATCGCGAACCGCACCGCAGTCGCGCGAACGCGGCGATAGCCCGACGTGGCCGCCTCCCGATGGGGTGTACTGGGGAATGTAGAGGTGCTGGGCAGCTGAATCCTGGGGTGGTAGCCTCCGCGCCAATTTTTGGTGGCGGGGACCCCAGCCGGTTTTGGCCGCGGGTTCCTTCGGGGAGGGTAATGCATGCCCGCACTGGAGCCAGGCCAGTGGCAAGCGCTGAGCCCCTACTTAGACGAGGCGCTCGAGTTGTCACCCGAGCGCCTCGCGGCTTGGCTCGAATCAATTCGTGAGCAGAATCCGTCGCTCGCTTCGGATTTGCACACGCTGCTCAAAGAACACGAGGCACTGGGTAACGAGGGCTTCCTCCAGGCTAGCGCCGCAGTTTCCTGTGGCGCACCCGTAAGTGGTCAGAGCGTAGGTGCCTACGCGCTCGAGTCCGTCATTGGCCAGGGAGGAATGGGGACGGTTTGGCTGGCGCGGCGCACCGACGGCCGATTCGAGGGACGAGCGGCAGTTAAGTTCTTGAAGGTCGCGCTCGTAGGAGGCGCCGGCGAGGAGCGCTTCAAACGGGAAGGCAGCATCCTCGCGCGGCTTGCGCATCCCAACATCGCTCATCTGATTGACGCGGGTTTGTCTGCCTCGGGTCAGCCGTACCTGATTCTCGAATACGTCGAAGGCCAGCAGATTGACAGATACTGTGAACAAAACGCGATAGGCCTGGAGGCGCGAATCCGCCTTTTTCTCGACGTACTCGCAGCCGTTGCGCACGCGCACGCCAACTTGATTGTCCACCGAGACATCAAGCCTTCGAACGTGCTCGTCACCCGAGAGGGCCAGGTCAAGCTGCTCGATTTCGGGATCGCCAAACTGCTCGAGGAAGAAACCGGGGTGACGGTTCTCACCCGCGAGGGCGAACGAGCGCTCACCCCCGCCTACGCCGCGCCAGAGCAAGTGATCGGAAGAGCAGTCACCACCGCGACCGACGTTTATGCTTTGGGCATCCTTCTTTACCTTTTACTCACCGGGAAGCACCCGGCCGAGTCTGCGCTTCAGTCTCCGGCGGACCTGATCAAAGCGATCGTCGACACGGAACCGCCGCGGGCATCGGATCTCGTCGCTCCCACAGACAAGCAGAGATCGGCGCTCCGAGGAGACCTCGACACTATCGTCGCCAAGGCACTGAAGAAAAATCCGGCCGAACGCTATGCCTCGGTGATCACGTTTGCCGAGGATCTTCGCCGCTACCTTCGTCACGAGACCATCAGCGCGAGGCCGGATTCGCTTGCCTACCGCGCCAAAAAGTTCGTGCGCCGGAATCAGGCTGCGGTCGCGCTGGCCACGGCAGCCTTCGTCACAACGGTCGCCGGCGCGGTGTCCACGGTAATCCAGGCGCGCACGGCGCGGATTGAGCGCGACTTCGCTCTGCGACAGTTGTCGCGCGCCGAAGCGATCAATGAGCTCAACTCATTCGTCCTCTCCGACGCGGCGCCATCGGGCAAGCCCTTTACCGTCAACCATCTGCTTGCTCGGGCGGAACAGCTCGTGCGAAAGGGAGCGAGCGATCTGAATCGGGTGGAGCTGCTCCTGTCGATCGGTAGGCAATACACCGTTCAGGATGAATACGCCAAAGCTCGCGAATTGTTGACGCAAGCTTACGCGCTCGCTCGCGCGCTGCCAGATCGATCCACCGCTGCGCGTACTTCCTGCGCACTGGCCCAGGCGCTCGCGCACGGGACGGACCTGGAGGCAGCAGAGAGGCTCATCCAGGAAGGCCTCGGCGAGCTTCCCAACGATGCACGTTTCGCCCTCGATCGCGTTTTTTGCCTGCATCGTGGCAGTGAGGTCGCGATCCAGCGTGGCCAGTCACTGGATGCGGTCGTACGTGCCGAGGCCGCGCACCGTGCATTAAGCAAGGCGCTCTTTCACTCCGAGGTAGTTGAATCAGACAACTTAATTACTCTTGCCGGCGCCTATCGGAACGCTGGACGAGTCCGGGAGGCGAACGCTGCGTT
>WNFB01002939.1_pt1 | contig 14957 bp, 11 predicted proteins | sample 5400501 | NCBI WGS metagenome assembly WNFB01 (sample SAMN13153341, study PRJNA577476) | soil metagenome | isolation source: 200 cm saprolite under Douglas fir tree site 2 hole 1 | place: USA:California | collected 2015-04-18
CCCCGCCCCTACGCGACTGGCGATGACCATCCAATAAACATACCTGTTCAAGGAGAGAGAGCCGCCCCCACGCGGCGGGTTGATCAATTATCCTTAGTCCCCGATTTTTGTTGGAACGTTCAATGCAAATGAGCTTGCCTCGTCTCTTATAGTAGACTATAATGGCTCTATTCCGTCATATTGATTCATTTGTGTAGGGAGTCACCAGAGAAACTCATGCAGATTAGCGAACCAGCCGAATATGCTATCCTGGGGTTGCTTGAAAACCAACCTATGCATGGCTATGAGATGTTTCAGCAGTTTCAGAACGGTACGTTGGGCCAGATTGTACACCTGGAGATGAGCCAGATGTATGCGTTCCTTAAAAAACTGGAAAGCCTTGGGTATATCGAGGCGGAATTGGAGCCCCAGGGGGCACGCCCACCGCGCAAAATCTTTCACCTCACGGATTTGGGACGCAAAAAGTTTTTTGAGTGGCTCACTACGCCTGTTGAACGTCCACGAGAGATTCGTCTACAGTTTCTTATAAAGCTCTACTTTGTGCAGCGCATTATTCCAGAGCAGACGGCAAACCTGATTGACCAGGAAGTTATCGCGTGCAGTAAATTCCTTGACCACTTGGAGTCGCAACGTCTCCCCGATGCAAAGACGAGCGATTCAGCTTTTTTCGATCAAGTGGTATTGCGCAGTCGTATTCACCAGACACGTGCATTGATCGATTTGCTGCATATGCTGCAAGAGGAGTTTGCGGGAGCCTACTGATATTGATTGTCCCCCAAGCGCTGTATTTCTATTCATGTTTAGAAGTGTAGAGGTGGCTGAGGTGGCGCCGCCACCTCAGCCACCTCTACACTTCTAAAAGGTTGCGACCCTTGGGTCGCCAGTCTTCATTGACGCTCTTCCATAGCTATGCTACTATCTAAGCGTGGACTATTGTTTGTCGCAAGCATGAAATAGCCTTTATTTGTCCATAAGCACCTATCATTTGTCATAATAAAATGAGGTTCATTATGCAACTCTTATCTTCTGTAACAGCGTCCCCTGGACTCGCGGGTCTGGCCGTCATGTCCAAATATTTTTTTACAGCATCGCTGGGTATGCTGATCGTTATGACCCTGGCATATCTCTGGTACACTGTTGGCTCTGCTCGCCTGGCGAAACAACTGGCTGTAGAGCGCGCGCGAAGTCAGAGTCGCAGCAAAACCAGTAAGAATAAAGCCGTCGGCGAAGGTGGCGGCGTAACAACACTGGTACGCAGTGATGTTGTGCTGCATGAGCAGCCGGATGGCGAGAAACCTATAGCGCTCAATCGAAATCTGATCACTATTGGGCGCATTGGCACGACGTTGGGCTGGTTCGCAGTCTTTATGCTATTCATGTCGCAAGTGTTCCGCGCCATCGTGGAACAGCATGCCCCGTGGAGCAACCTGTACGAGTTCAGTCTGAGCTTCACCACCGCGCTGCTGCTGTGCTACCTTATTTTTGAGGCACGCTTTCATGAGCGTGTGCGGGCATGGGGGTTGTATGTGTGCCTGCTGGCGGTCGTTACCATCGGTATAGCCATTTTCCTCGGTATTACTTATGATCTGATCAATGGATCGGCGCAGCTTATTCCTGCCTTGCAGGATAAACCAATCCTGACAATTCATGTCTCGATGGCGATCTTTGCCTACGCACTGTTTAGCATCTCCTTCGGTGCAGCTTTGATTGTGCTGGCGCAGGGTGGCGAAGGCCAGCGCTTCACGTGGCTCCCCTCTGCAGAGGCTGCAGATGAGCTGGGTTATAAAGCCGTGATTGTTGGTTTCCCGCTACTCGCCCTGACGCTGATCCTTGGCGCCTACTGGGCAAATTATGCGTGGGGTCATTACTGGAGCTGGGATCCGAAAGAAACGTCTGCACTGGTCACGTGGTTGATTTACGCTATCTACCTGCATGCACGCGGTATTCGTGGATGGCATGGCAAACGCGCTGCATGGTTATTAACGCTGGGTTTTGCTGCGACGTTGTTCACTTATTATGGCGTGAGCTTCTTTGTGCCTAGCCTGCATAGCTATGCGATACCCCAATAGCTGTTTATTGGCTGCGTAGCAATAGGCGGTATTTTGGGTTGTAGCTTTTATCGCAACTGCTGCATGAGACGGATTGGGAGTAACGGCGGGCACGGGGATACTGTTTGCCGCAATGGGGGCATTCGTAGAGGTAGCGAATGGGATGTCGTTCACGGCGCAGGCTTTCACGGCGAGCGCTCTCCTCGTGAAGCAGGCGGCGCAGCTCGTCCAGCGGATAGCCGGTCACAGCAGCTTCGTCGGCGGCGATAGAATCGTAGCCGTGATGGCGATGGCGTCGCGGCGTTCCATGCACACGATCTGCAAGGTGGATTAGTTCGTGTGCCACCGTGACCTCGATCGATTTTGGCTGCATATCTGGCTCTATAAAGATCAGATGGCGATGGCTGGATGTATGCAGTTGTGGTGGGGTATCGCCGCTAAGGTCCTGGTATACCTGAGATGGTACAGGTGCATGCTTACGAGAACGCGTTCGGGGTGCTGGAGGCGCGGGCAGGTAGCAGTAGCAGCCCAATACCATGATGTTGAGTCGCTTCCCCGTCCAACGCATGTATTCCTGACGATCCTGAGTGATTGCCAGCCGGTTCAATTCCTGGGCTGGGAGCTGTAATTTTTGCCAGTAGTGTGTTAGCCAGTGTTGAATAAGTGAACTGCCATAGATAATTGGGCCTGCTTGCCTGGGCGGCGGAGCAGGCATAGACGGTCTTCGTGCGGCAACCATAACCGCTTCATTACTCCTTACTTCCATATGTATTGTGGTGAGGGTCTATCCCAACCACGAGTCGCATTGCAAGTATATCAGGCATAAATCGCGGATGCAAGACGACAGATGAGCAACCCTTCCCCACTCGTGGGACGAGAAAAGAAAAGTCGCTTGACACCCCTTCCTTAGGCAGCGTAAGATGGAGGCACATAGAACGAGAGGGGTTCAAGAAACTTCGCACCTCCAACCAAAAGGAGTCCTGTATGTCGTTTCAAATTTGCATTAAGACAGACAAATCTCTGCAACAGCTCGCGACTGATATACGCAACCTCTTCTCACTGCCTCCTTTTCGGCAAAACACTTTTTCGGGTGATGAATACTGCCAATTTGAGATGCTGGGGATGCTCATCCTCATCCATAGGACTGATGAGGAAGACCGCGACCCGGAGGTGATGGACTACCCTTACAGCTTTGACCTCCAGATGTCCTTTGCCGACCATGAGCTAGATACAGATAGCATGGAGTATAACCTGCAGCCGTATTACGCGCAATTACTCAGTTTTCGGCTCGGTGTGGATATTGCATATCATGAGAAGCAGAGAGATGGCCAGGCCTGGAAGATACGATATCAGTACTGCCGCAAGAATCCCAAGTGGAATGGATCTATTTTATACGGTGAGCCAGGATGGGAACCTGCTGTTATCAAGAAATCGCCAGGCCCCTGGCGTTCAATGCATCCTGTTTTCTGAGGAAGGAGGCTATTTATGAGCATTTTGGGCATAACCGTTGGTCAAGAACTCTCCCCATTGGTCAAACCATCAATCACACAGGAACAACTGCGCCGGTATGCAGATGCTTCCGGCGACCACAATCCTATTCACCTCGATGAGCAGGCCGCGCATAGGGTTGGGCTTGATAGCGTGATCGCTCATGGTATGCTCAGTATGGCTTTCCTTGGACAATTCGTCAACCAGCAGATAGCAGATATTCCGGGCGCGCGAATTGCGGAACTCAGGGTGCGCTTTATAAATATGGTTCGTTTGGGTGATACTCTCACTTGTCTTGGCGTGGTCAAATCCCAGGCGATCAATGATGATCTGAGTCAATCTATAACGATTGGTTGCTGGGCTCAGAATCAGAAAGGAGACAAAGTGACTACTGGTGAAGCTGTCGTAATTGTTCCCCTTGCATCAAGAAAAGAGACGAGCGTATGACAGGTAAAACGCGAAAGATGGACATTGAAGACCTGCGTTTTCTATACGACCTTTCCATCTACAATTGCCTGCAGTTCGGCCCATTTAAGGCACTGATCTATGAAGATCAAGAAAATGTGCGCGAATATACCAATGTGGAGATTGCTAGGGAAGCGACCCAACTGGCGGCGGGGCTCAAGGCGTTGGGTATAGAGAAAGGCGACCGTGTCATCGTAATGATGCTTAACAGCCCCGAAGTGGTTATCTCCTACCAGGCCATTGCGCGCGCGGGCGCCATTATCATTCCTGTTCTGCCTTTGCTTAAGGGGCCGGAGGTACGTTTCATCGCTGAAAACTCAGCAGCCAAAGCTGTGCTTACCGACGCTATCCTTTTGCCGGTATTGCGCAGCTCGCTGGCCGATGTTCCTACTATGCAGTATATTATTTCTACAAGCATAGAGACAGGTGAGGGCAGCGATTCAATAGGTTCGTACACAGTTCATGCTTACAAAGATGTTGTGGCAAAAGGGACGGCATATGCTTATCGTTACCTGGAAGACCTGGAGGGTGTAGAGCTTTCGCCGGATGATGCCGCTGTCATCATCTACACTTCCGGTACCACCGGGAATCCGAAAGGCGTAGTTCTGACACATCGCAATGTCGTCTCCAACGCAGTCGGTGCCCGGGGAGGTGGTTCAGCCGGTGAGATGCGGGAACGGGTTGGTGAGGTGCAACTGGCGATACTGCCGCTGGCGCATGCCTATGGGGTGTTGGTTTCGAATGTTGCCTACCTGAATGGTGTCGTAGCTGTTTTGCACCCGCGTTTTGACACCACGGCTGTACTGGCTGCGATTGAGCGTTACCGTATCAATGCGTTCGCGGGCGTGCCAGCCATGTTCGTGGTGTTGCTGTATACGCCTGATGCAGACAAATATGATACGAGCAGCTTACGCTATTGCGTGAGCGGATCGGCTCCGTTGCCGGTTGCCATCCTGGAGGGCTTCGAGCGGAAATTTGGCTGCAAGATACTCGAGGGATATGGCCTTTCGGAGGCAAGTGCGGCTCTCACGGGTCATGGCCTGGATATGCCACGCAAACCTGGATCGGTTGGCATGCCTCTGGCTGGTGTTGAGGTGCTTGTTGTGGATGAAAACGATCAGACCGTACCGGTGGGTGAAGTGGGAGAGATTATTGCGCGTGGCCCAAATATCATGAGGGGCTATTACAACATGCCGGAGGAGACCGAGGCGGCACTGCGCAATGGTTGGCTGCATACTGGCGATATGGGACGCTTTGATGAGGATGGCTATCTTTATATTGTTGAACGGAAGAAGGATTTGATCATTCGCGGTGGATTTAACATCTACCCGCGAGACATTGAAGAGGTGCTCAACAGGCATCCGGCGGTGATCGAGTCGGCGGTAGTTGGTATACCTTCGGAGCGTATGGGCGAGGAGGTCAAAGCCTTCGTCGTGACTCGTACCGATGTGGACGCAGAAACACTGAAAGCTTACTGTCGAGATGCGCTGGCGAATTATAAAACGCCCAGCGAGATTGAGTTTGTGAATACATTGCCACGTAATGCCGTGGGGAAGATCGATAAGAAAGAGCTGAGGAGGCTACATGTCCATTGATACGCCGCTTGAAAACGCTACGCTGACGCAGTTGCAGCAGACGCCTATCGATAATGTTTTGCATACCATCGACGAGGGATTGGTACACCTGCCTAGCTACCGTGAACTCTATTATCGATGGGAGCGCCAGCAGTGGCGTGTGCAAGAGATCGATTTCAGTAGTGATCAAGCGCAATGGGAGGGGATGTCGCAGGACGAGCGCAATATGCGTTTGTATGGTCTGTCGGCTTTCTTCCAGGGCGAAGCATGTGTCACGGATACGCTGGCTCCCTATGTAATGGCTATGCCTGATGAAGAGATGCGCATTTTCATCACCACGCAACTTGTCGACGAGGCACGGCACACAGTTTTCTTCGCCCGCTTCTTCAAAGAGGTGCTCGGCGTAGACACACAGAAATTGGAAGATGCCTTGACAGTTGCTCGTGGGTATATGAACGCGCAACTGAAATATATCCTGATCGATTCGCTTTCGGAGGTAGCCGAGCGCATTCGACTGGAGCCGGGGAACCTGGCGCACTTAGTCGAGGGGATCACGCTCTACCATGTGATAGTCGAGGGAACGATGGCGCTTGCGGGTCAACGCGGTATCCTGGAAGTTTACCGTATGAACGGGCTGTTCCCTGCTTTTCGCGGCGGCTTCACCGCCGTGGCACGAGACGAATCGCGGCACGTCGTCTTTGGTGTGAAATTCTTGCGCGAGATGATTCAGCGAGATACAAACTATGCCAGGGTCATACATGACACCATTGAGAAATATGCGCAAACTGCATTGGATGCTATAGCTCCCGCGCCTGAGCAGGTTCAAAGGATCCTGGCGACAGGGGATGATCCCTGGGTAACACCGCGCTATGCGCAGGAATCATTGATCAAAAAACTGAAGGTGATCGGCCTGAGTATGAGGTTGCCAACAGTACCTCTCCCCCCTGTGCTAGGATTATAGATAGAAGGAGTTGTGTATGATATCCGCCATAGTCCTGATCAATGTACAGCGCGGACAGGTGAACGAGACGGCAGAGAGCCTTTTGGAGATCGAAGGTGTGGCGGAGGTGTATTCTGTCACGGGTGAGTACGATCTTGTGGCGCTCTTGCGCCTCCCGCAATACGAGGACCTGGCCGAGGTCGTGACCACGCATATGATGAAGCTGGCCGCGATTATCAAGACGAATACGCTGATGGCTTTCCAGGTTTATTCGCGTGCGGATTTGCAGCAGGCGTGGGATATTGGAGTGGAGTGAATGTATCCTGGCCTCGTTGATATAATTCTGCCACCAAGCGGGGGTCGTAGGGACAGGGGTGGTGCGGTGTGAGGGCGGGGCCCCTTGTGGGTGTCCGTAGGAGCCCATCCCCAATTGTTGGCAGAACCGATTAGTATGGAAGTAGAACGGAGCCTTTCATGGGCATGATTCACGGCGGCTGGCTAGTCGCCAAAATCCTGAAGAGAGAAGGAGTCGAGGTCGTTTTTACCCTTAGTGGTGGGCATATTGCTGCCATCTATGATGGTTGCGTGCGTGAAGGTATTCGAGTCGTAGACACTCGACACGAACAGGCGGCAGTGCATGCCGCCGAGGGCTGGGCAAAATGTACGCGCACTCCGGGTGTTGCGCTTTTAACGGCGGGCCCTGGTGTCACCGATGGTGTGACTGGCGTAACAAATGCCTATCTCGCGGGTAGCCCCATTCTTGTCATTGGCGGTGCTGCTCCCCTCAGTCTCTGGGATCGCGGCGCACTGCAGGAGATGAACCAGATTGAACTACTGCGTCCAATCACTAAGTGGGCACGCACTGTACATGAGACGTCGCGCCTGGGCGAGTACACCGCTTCGGCCTTTCGCCAGATGTTGAACGGCAAACCTGGGCCCACCTTCTTGGAGATGCCCATGGACGTCCTGAACAATCTGGCCGATACGGATACACTCTTCGATCCCGGCGAACCTGCATACTACCGCTACACGGGTCGTATCGCGCCCGATCCTGATTTCGTGGTGAAGGCGGCGGCGCTTTTGGAAAAGGCGCAGCGCCCGGTTATCATGGCAGGTACCGCCGTGTGGTGGTGTGATGCTGCCGAGCAACTGCGCCAGCTTGCAGAGCGGATTAATGCACCTGTCTTTCTCAATGGTGCCGGGCGTGGTTGCCTGCCACCCACACACCCCTTATTCTTCACGGCATCACGTCGCAAAGCCCTGGAAAGGGCCGATACCATCCTGGCAATCGGCACTCGCATGGATTTCCGGCTCAATCATGGCCAGCCGCCGCTGATTCCCAGGGAAGCGAATCTGATCTGGTTCGACCTGGCAGGCGAGGATGTGGGTGTAAACCGGGGGGCGGCGGCCGGGCTGGTGGGAGATGTCGGGATAAGTATGCAGCAACTGACTGAGGCAACCAGGCAACTTGATGAGGGCGATTGGCTTACCTATATACGTAGAGAGGAACGGAATGCGCTGGGGCGTGATGGAGCGCTGATGAGTTCCGATGATGTGCCTATTCATCCCATGCGTTTTTGCCGTGAGATACGCGACTTTATCGACGAAGATACGACGGTGGTGGGGGATGGCGGCGATATCGTGAGCTATGCGGCAAGAGTGATTAATGTTTATAAGCCTGGCTACTGGCTCGATGCAGGCCCGATGGGCACCCTGGGGGCAGGAACAGGCTTCGCGATGGCGGCACAGATTGCGCGACCGGGTAAGAAGGTGTTAATCGTGCATGGCGATGGCGCTTTTGGGCTCAACGGTATGGAGTTCGAGAGTATGGTGCGGCAGAAGTTGCCCGTCGTGTCTATTATTGGGAATGATGGAGCCTGGGGGCAAATCAAGCATCCACAAAAGGCGATTATTGGCCATGCGACGGCTGCGGAGCTCACACCGGGGATTCGCTACGACAAGATGGTCGAGGCGCTTGGAGGATATGGTGAGTTGGTAGAAAGGCCAGACGATATTCGTCCCGCACTTGAAAGAGCCTTTGCATCCGGTTTGCCCGCGTGTGTGAATGTGTTGATTGACCCGGAGAAGCCGTATAGCAGGTCTACGAATGTAGCGGTGTGAGTCGCAGCCCCCTATAAACCAGGCACCTAAGATACCTTGTTTAACTCAGCATAAATAAAACTTCTCGAGTTTGTCAAATAGTAGAAAATGAGTTGGGAACGTAACTACTCAGGTGCACGATTCCTTGCCGCCTGCGGCGGCTGCTCATTCATTTGCAGCGGACTTTGCAGCCTGCGGCTGCAAAGTCCGCTGCAAAAAACCTACTGCGAACCGCCGCAGGCGGTGAGGAGTCCTGAATAATTACTTGGGAACAAGGAACATTGACAAACGCCTTATCTTTCGCGTACACTTTGTCTGGGGGAAAAGGAACTGTTATTCAGTTAAGAGATAGAGCCGTGAAAGTATTACGTTGCCCAAGCTGTAAAGAAACGCTTCCCAAAGCTGCAAAGTATTGCGCTAAGTGCGGAGAGAACCTATCTACCCCTAAACAAAACCTTAACAATAACTACGAAAATCAGGCAAGCCCTACCATTCAATTAGTTCGCCGCTCGACTGCTCTCACAGTGGCTCGTTCTCATGACATTAACACTGATCCGAACATGATTGCACAACACATAGGGCCGCCCATAACTCCAAACTCAGCCAAAGCCGGGCAGAACGGCCTGATTTTAGATGATGATTTTATCTCGATGCAAGAACAAATCGATGACCAACAGGAAGATAGTGACGATTATGAAATGCAACAACGTGCTACCTGGAACAAAATCGTCACCTATAAGACTCCTCGTATACCCTCCGCGTCAGTAGCGCCTCCTGGGCAAGTAGCTCACATTCCTCCCGTGCTGGTAGCTCCCAGGACTTCAAAGCGCTTAACTCTTCCTGCCCTGATTCGAAAGAAGCCGAAGTCGCCGAAGGGACCGCGGCGCATATCAACTAAGCTGTTCTCCTGGATAAGTATATTAGCATTAGTGGTCCTGTCATTGGGAGGAATTTTTGGGCTTTCGGTCACTTTCAGACGTATGATTCTGTCTCAACGCTCACCTCTCTCGTTGCAGGTCACTCCATCCACGGTTGCACTTGGAGGCTATATTACGCTGCGTGGCTCTAGTTTTCGCCCGTCAGTGCAAGTTGGACTGACTCGTGATACAAATATTGAAGTTTTTGATACAGGTGGCAAACATATCATACATGCTGATAATGAAGGCTCCTTTAGCGATACAGTTTTGGTTGATCAAACATGGGGACCAGGTCCGCATACCATTTACGCGGAAGATGCAATTTCGCATAAATCCGCCAGTTTCACGGTAATAGTTACCGGACAGAGTTCGTCGCTACGTCCTGCGCACATGCTGTTTAAACCGGATATAATCGATCTCGGTTCAGGGGACCTGGCGATTAATAGTACGCAGATGATCACACTTTCGAATGCTGGCGTTGGCCAAATTAGCTGGCAAGCCACGGCGACAAAACCATGGCTATTAGTCAGTCCTAAAAGCGGCACCTTTTCAAATGGGCAGAACATACAGGTAGCAATTGCAGGTGATCGCTCGAACCTTAAGGTGGGAAATTATACTGCCAGCGTAGTCTTCACATCAAATATTGGGCCGACCTCTCCTCTAGCGGTGAAAATGGCTGTTACGCCACTTCAACCTGGACATGAAGCTATACTTCAACTGACGCCAGCCGCGCTTTCCTTCACTGCAACTGATGGAAGTACAAGTCCCCCTGCTCAGTCAGTGACCGTCAGTAATCCAGGTTTGCTCCCCTTGGATTGGGCGGCTTCGAGTTCTACGAACGATGGATCTAATTGGCTTTCAGTTAATCCGCGGTTCGGCATAGTTACTAAAGGTAGTAGTCAAGCAGTGACTATCGGCGTAGACACCAGCGCTTTGCTGCCTGGAACGTATACTGGTTTTGTGACGTTCGCCGGCCAGGGATCTTTTGCGACCAATGACAGTCCGCAGACGATATACGTTAGCGTGAATATTCTGCCGCAATGCGGGGTCCAGGTTTCACCTGGTGGGCTAACCTTCGCTGGCACCTATTTACAGTCGTCACCTGCGCCAAAAACCATTAGTGTGGGAGTTAGCCAGGGATGTTCAAGCGCCTTACGTTGGAGCACAACAGTCACAACGAGTAGTGGTAGCGACTGGCTGAAGATGGGTACAACAAGTGGTGTAACGCCTTCCTCTCCATCGGTAAGCGTCAAGGCTGCGGGTTTAACGCCTGGAACATATACGGGTTCAATACTCTTCAGTTGGTCAGGCGGAACGCAGACCATACCAGTCACGTTCATCATGGGACAGCCTACAACACCAGCAGGGCCAGCTCCACCTGTAGAGGTAACTACACCTGCAACACTGCTTTTTAATGGTGCTGCTGGCCAACCCGGCCCGGTTTCCCAGACGGTCACTATTACTAATACAGGCGGTGGTACTCTTACCTGGCACGCTGCCTCCGTAACGACTGTGGGAGGCGCGTGGCTAGCGATTACTCCAGCGAAAGGCACTCTTGCATCGCGGCAATCAGCGACAATTACTGTTACAGTGACACCCCTCGGGACAGATACCGCTGGTACCTATACTGGTGCGATAACCATTACTGGAACAGATAGGGCTGGCCATCCTGCTGAAGGAAGTCCACAATCAATTCCTGTAACATATGCTGCACAAGCACTCTGCGCGATCGCGGCTACTCCTCCTGCGCTCAGCTTCCAGAGGGGTGTTGGACAGTCGGCTCCTGCGGCGCAGGCGGTGACCATCAGTCCAAGCGGGGCGTGTGCTAATGCATTAAACTGGACTGCGACTACTGCCACTACGCCTGCCGGAGGGACATGGCTGAGTGCGACACCGGCAAGCGGCTCTGCAGGTCTGAAAACTCCTTCGAGCACGAGTATAGGCGTGGCACTGACAGGATTGGCCCCTGGAACATATACGGGTACGGTAACCATCTCTGCGATTGATAGCCTGACTAACAAGGTAGTTGGTACGCAGCATATCTCGGTTACACTAACCGTACAGCTACAGTCAGCATGTACTCTGCAGGGTCCCTCGGTTGCAGGAGAGACTTTCTCTACTGAGGGAGGTACAAATCCTGCTACGCAGACTTTTGATGTTGGCGTCAGCGGTACCTGCGCAGGTAATGTCACTATCACTCCAACCGTTACCGAGTCATCAGGGACGGGCTGGCTGGCAGTGACACCTGCTTCGGCGACAGTGGTTGGTGGTGGCAGTGCAACCTTCACGGTCACAGTGACATCGGCAGCGCTCGCTGCTGGAAAATATCGAGGTTCGATATCGTTGGCTGCGGTAAATGGCGGTACTACGATCACTGGTAGTCCACAAACGGTCGGGGTGACGTTAAAGGTTGGATCTCCGCCTGGACTTACGGCAGGTCCTGACCTCTCCTTCACTACCACTGCAGCAGGATCCCAGCAGATTAGCATCAATAACACTGGTGGGGGACCGTTAAACTGGACTGCTGCACTGGCCAAACACGCTCCAAGCTTTGTCTCGCTCTCGCAAAGTGCGGGTACGAACCTGGCGGCAGGCACAAGCACTAGTATACTTGTGAATGTCGATGCGACAGGAGTACCTGCTGGCTCGTCATTCACGACGAGTGTGATTGTCAGCGCCATTGATCCCGCTACCGGCCTAACCGTACCAGGAAGTCCGGCAAGGGTATCGCTAACTATCAATATCCCGACACCGAGTCCGACGCCCAACCCGACATCGATTCCGCCCCCCAGCCCAACGGTATCGATTACTAACAAAGATCCGACGCCGAGCCCAACGGTACCGATTATTATCAATGATCCGACGCCGAGCCCGACATCGAGCCCAACAGTACCGATTATTATCAATGATCCGACGCCCAGTCCGATAGCCAAGCCAACACCGAGTCCGACAGCTAACCCAACGCCCAGTCCGACCCCAAGTCCGACAGCTAACCCCACATCGAGCCCAACGGTACCGATTATTATCAATGATCCGACGCCCAGTCCGATAGCCAAGCCGACGCCCAGTCCGACAGCTAACCCCACATCGAGTCCGACAGCTAACCCAACGCCCAGTCCGACGCCCAAGCCGACATCGAGTCCGCCCCCCAGCCCAACGGTATCGATTACTAACAAAGATCCGTCACCGAGTCCGACAGCAAACCCAACGTCGAGTCCGATGCCCAAGCCGACGCCGAGCCCGACAGCAAACCCGACCCCAAGTCCGACGCCCAACCCGTCGCCTAGTCCAACATCTACCCCATTGGCATTATTGCTCGAGGTTTTGTGGCTAATGATTTAATGTTACTTGTCAACCATGTTTCTTATTGTTATTTAGGGACAGTGAATGTTTGAAATGATGGGTTGGCGTTGATGCCGGCTTCCTTACGCAAAGCCAAACGCTGAGCAATAGTGCCTATTATGTAGCCTGCTGTCGTTACCGCTAATCCAGCTAAAATAGCTCCAGCTCGTGCAAGCCCAGTTTGATCATGATGAATTAGAGTATCAGTCAAGCCTCGCAGAATTCCATATGGCAATGTTCGGAGAGTATAGGCGCGTTCGGATGCCAGGCTATCTCTTACACCTACGTATCGGGATATGATGGCCTTCGATAGTCCTTCAGAATAGCAGCGGGAGCAGAAGTAGCGCCAACACGTGCGATTAGCTGGTACGCGATGGAGCACACTGGCCTGTGGCTGGTAGAGAAAAACATAGTGAGGCCACCGTTGCCGTGCCCGAATGCACAATTCCGTTTCTTCGCAACCAAGGGGCCGCGTGCCCACACGCCCGATTCCACTGCGGAAGCCGCCCACCGTGTTGAAAACCTCACGTCTGAAAGACATATTGGCACCTATTGGATTGCGTATTATTTTGATGGTTTGAGGTAAGCCCAGGTAAGTGCAACCAACGACCCAGTGAAATTCTTCTGGTAACCAGCTGGGCTCGTTATCTAACCAGAGTGGTATAACCGGACCACCGGCACCTAACACCTTTGAATCGGAAAAGGCTTCGTTAAGCATCATCAACCAATCCGGTGATGCCAAAGCATCGTCATCAAGGAAAGTAACTATCTGGCCTTTGGCTACCGCAATGCCACTGTTCCGTGCGCCTGATAGTCCGTGGGCCTCTATATTTCCCACCACGACCACACCTGGTACGTTTTCCTGCACCCGTTTCAGTAAATCCTGGTTGTGGTCGACGACGACGATGATCTCGCCAGGAGGGAGAGTCTGCTGTTGCACTGATCTCACAGCTGCAATGAACTCATTCCACCGGTTCTCGGTATATGTGCATATAATCACGGAAATATCGTGGGCCAACTGTGTCATTTTGCGCTCTTTTCTCTAGGATATGTACATGCCCTTTGACGAAATAATCCGACCATCTGTAGAGGCCGATTATGCCCTTTGACAAAACAATCCGGCCATCCGTAGGGCCCGATTTATCGCGGCCAGCGCCGATGTATCGGCCTCGCTGGCTTTTCTGCTAGCCGGAGTATTGTGTTAATCTGCATTATCGGCCATGGGTGGATGTTCCAAATCCCGATTATTTTGATAAATTCAATTTACTCGCATAGGATTGAGCTGCCGGTTGATGATTCCAAAACAATTTCCTCAGTTATAGCTGGCTGATTGGTTATATCGAGCGAAGCCGTAAGGCGAGGCTGCTCTGATGGAGGTGAAGATTTATTCCTGCGCTCTTTAACAATCGTCTTCAACACACGCCAACCGTCTCTGAATGTGTGCAACTTGCTCGTACCAAAAATGCGTCGATGCTCGAAGCTGGGAACTTCGACGATTTTGAGGCCTGCTTTGTGCATACGCAGATTGATCAGCGTCTCAATCTCGAAGCCATCACTGTCAATTTCCACGTCGTCAAGGCAGTACTTCCAGAAAGCGTTGTATCCATAGCACAAATCGCTGAAATGCGTGCTGAAAAGTACGTTCGTCAACGTACTCAATAGGTGGTTGCCCAGGCGGCGCAAGAGGGTGATATCATAGCTGCGACCGCCTTTAATAAAGCGCGAGCCTTTAGCAAAATCATTCCCTGCCAGGAGTGCCTCGACAAAATGTGGTATCTCGCCTGGATTAGCTGATCCGTCAGCATCTAGCATTACGATGATGTCGCCTGTGCAAGCAGCAAAACCATCTCTCAGGGCGTTTCCTTTACCTTTGCCCGTCTGCCTGACGATGCGAATGGTTGGCAGCAGCCGCAGTGCAACTTCGACTGTTTCATCGGTTGAATGCCCATCGACCAGAATAACTTCACTGATGATAGCCGGAATATATGGCAACACGTATTGAAGGTTTTTTGCTTCATTGAGTGCTGGAATGATGACGCTGATTAAAGGATATTGCTGATGTTCATACGTAAATTTGTTCATT
>WNFB01007732.1_pt1 | contig 14956 bp, 13 predicted proteins | sample 5400501 | NCBI WGS metagenome assembly WNFB01 (sample SAMN13153341, study PRJNA577476) | soil metagenome | isolation source: 200 cm saprolite under Douglas fir tree site 2 hole 1 | place: USA:California | collected 2015-04-18
CTTCGGCTCGGTCGACCAGGATGCCGAACTCGGCGAACACGGCCGGGAACACCTTCAGGATCTGCTCGGTCAGCATGACCTTCCCGAAAGGCGACAGCGGCACGGGCTCGTGGAAGGAATCCCTCGTCCAATCACCAGGTGGAACCTCGATCGGGACTGGTATGAGCTCAGGTCCACCGCCAGGCGAGGTCGTGATCGGGCGGGCCTGGAGGAGCCAGAGCGAGCCGCCGGCGATCGCCCACTCGATGTCCTGAGGGTGCGAGAGATGCTCCTCGACCCTTCGGGCGAGATGGCCGATCGCGCGGGCCTTTTCGGCGTCCAGGGCCACCGCCAGCGATGGAGCCTCCACCGAGCCGTCCTCTTCGACGGTCCACCGCTCTGGTGTGGTCGCCCCGGAGACGAGGCGCTCGCCAAGCCCTTCCACTGCCTCGATCACGATGCGAGGGTGTCCGCTGACCGGATCGGCGGTGAAGGCCACCCCGGCCGCATCGGCGGCGATCATCGGCTGGATGAGAACCGCCATCGAGCCGGCCCCTCGATGGCCGCCGTAGGCACTGACCCGATCTGTGAGCCGCGACCGCCAGCAGTGGAGCACCGCGCCCGCGAGCCCGCTCGAGCCGACGTTGAGGACCGTCTCGAACTGGCCGGCGAAGGATGCCTGAGCGCTGTCCTCGGCGGTGTTCGAGGATCGGACCGCCCATGGTCCTGGCCCCAGCAGGTCGGGCACTTCCGACAAGGCCGCTCGGACTCCTGCGGGCAGCTCGTCGCCGCCGCCGCTGAGGAGGTCGGTGGTCACGACGACACCCGGCGGCACCTCGAATCCCGCTCGGCGCAGCACGGCCAGGGTGGCCGCTTTGTTCCCGGCCAACGCCGGAGCCTGACAGGCGGGATCGTCCAGGCTGACCAGGCCGGCGGCAGACGGCCGGATGGTCGGATTGTTGGTCTTCATCTCCTCCTCTCCTGGGCTGCTGCCCGATCCCTGCGGGCGGCCTCTGCCACGATCTGCGCCGCACCGCTGCGGATCGCCTCGGTGGCGTCAGCCGGTGACAGGCCGAAGCGCAGCCGGTGGAAGACGTATGAGGTCGACGACATGAGGTGACGGAGCGTGGCGAAGGTTCGGCGGGCGTCGTCTTCCGGGAGCCGGGGGAACTGGCGTCGGAAGACCTCCCAACGGTGGGTGTCCCGATCGTGAATGCCCTGACCGAACAGCCACAGCTCGTCAGAGGCGAGCACAGCCGCGATGACACTGCGGACGACGTCGAAGTTGGCCTCCGTGCGGGCGAGGTGGGCCCCGACGGCTTCGATCCATTCCTCCACCGTCGACACTTCGATGAAGGTCTCGTCCGCGAGACCGGGTGCGAGGTGCTGGGCAGTGGCGGCCATCAGCTCCTGGCGGGCCGGGAAGTAGCGGTAGACGGTGCGATGGGTCAGGCCGGCTCGGTCGGCCACCTCTTGAACCGAGAAGCCTGGACTTCGCCTTTCCAGGAAGAGGTCGATGGCGGCCTCGAGGATTGCCTTTCGGGTGGCTTCGGCGTGGCGGGTGCTGACTGGGGCGCTCATGTCATATCTATGTCACGAATGTCACGACTATGACACCCAGCGGGCTGGACGTCAAGGCTCTCGCTGTGGATCGTGAAACGACCGACCGCGCTTGGGCTCGGTTTGACAGCCAGGCGGCCGCAGGCTACGGTCCCCGCCGGGTGAGCTGGCGCTGGGGCAAGTAGAGCAGTCTCCGGCCGGGTCGGATCCTCCCTCAGAGCCGCCGACGTTGCCTGCGACCGAGCTCCCCGCGAAGCCCGCCGAGGACCCCAGACCCGCACGGTCGCGAGACCGGTTCCGCACCCGGGTGGCGATGTTGATAGCCGGGGTCTCGATCCTCGGCGCCCTGGCCGCCCTGCACGCCTCCATCGTCGCCAACCAGGCGACCACGCTCGACCAGGACGAGCTTCAGCAGCTCGCGCAGGCCGAACAGACCAGAGGGACCTACGAGTCCAGGATCGACGAAGACCTGCGGCTGCTCGTCCCCTATCGAGAGCACGTCCGCTCCGCTGAGCTGCTTACCGCCGACGCGACCAGCGTCCGACCCTCCGATCCGGCGCTGGCCGATGCCCTTCTCCAGCAGGCGCAGGCTCAACGGGCGCTGGCCGACAACCTGCGCGGGTTCTTCATGGCCGCCCCGTCGCGAGGCCCCAGCGACCAGATCCAATACGACCGCGATTACGTCCTCAACATCCTGCTCGAACGGGACCGCGAGTATCAGCTGCTGCGGCCGGACGCGACTCACGACCAGGCAGAGGCGGCGCACAGCATGGCGCTGCACCTGGTCACTCTCGTCACCATTTTCGCCCTCGCCCTTTTCTTCCTGACCCTGGCCTCTGTCGTCCGGCGGCAGCCAGGCCTCTTCGCCAGGATGGGCGCAACCGTCTCGATCCTGGCGATTGCGTTCTGGATCACGATCGAAGTCTTCGAAGCATGACCCGCCGAGAGCCCCCGGAGCGGATCGAAATCCCCGAAGGCCAGATCCGCGACCGGTTCACCCAGGGCATCGCGATCGTGATGGCGCTGACCACCATGGCGGCCGCCATCGTGGAGGTCTTCCACGAAAGGGACAGCGAGCACACCAACCATGCGGCCCTGGCCGCACAGCGAATCGCCATCAAGGCAGGTCTGGGCTCGCAGCAGACCGCCGGCTCGGCGCAGGTCGCCATCGAGAACTTCACGGTGGAAGAAACGGAGCTGGCGGCGGCGGCGGAAGCCTATCAGGGTCTGCTGGTGCCGCCGGTTCACACTGGCCCTCAGACGTCGGCGGACCAGAAGAGTCTCCAGCTCGAGCAGGCCCGCTGGAAGGCCCTGGCGCAGATGACCGACAAGGACAACGAGATCAAGTCCGGAGGGAAGTACGCACCCGAGAACGATCCCTTCTTTCCTTCCCTGTTCCTGAGCGGCAAGTTCCTTGACGAGGATCGCTCGCTCGCGCTTCAGGATGGCGCCAACGATGAGCGGACCGCCTGGAGCTCACGGGTCACCGACGACATTGCGGTGCTGACCCTGCTGGCGGTCGCCCTCTACCTCCTCGGCCTCTCGCTGACGATCGAACTGCGCGTCCGAAGCCTGCTCGCGGGAGTCGGCATCGTCATGGTCGTCGCCGGCTCGGGCTGGGCGGCCGCGATCCAGCTGCGCGCCATACCTCAGCAGCCGCGCTCCGCCGCGGACGAGTTCGCCCAGGCGCGAGAGTCACTGCGGACGGCTTACTTGCGGCCCGACAACTCCGGTTATGTCGAAGCGCGCGATCACCTCACCAGGTCGATCAATCTCCACCCGACCGCGCGCGTGTATCTCGAGCGCTCCTATGCCGACCTTCTCATCGGAACGCCCCAGCATGCCTCCTACATCACCATCACCACGCGCGAGTCCCTGGTGGCCGCGGTCGCCGACCTCGAGCAGGCACGCAGCCGCGGCCTGGCCAGGGACAAGCGGGTCCTCAACAACCTGGGCGCAACCTATTTCCTGCTGGGGCTGCACGACCACCGGCGCGACTACAACGTGCGGGCGCTCGACGCCATCAACCAGGCCGTCCAGGTCGATCGCACGGATGCGCTTCTCTTCTTCAACCGTGGGCTCATCGAACTCGTCGGCGGCAACTTTCAGGCGGCCGTTCGCGACTACCAGCAGGCCATCGACCTCACCATCTACGAGCCGCCGCCGGCCAAGGCCGGAACGCTACGCGCCGACAGCTGGGCCATAGAACAGCTGGTCGCGGGAGCGCTGACACCGCTGGAGCTGGTGGCGCAGAGCCGCCCGGACCTCGCCGCGAAGGTGGCTGAGATCAAGGAGCTCATCGCCGGGCGCGCGCAGATGAAGGACCTGCCGCCCGGCACCGCCAAGAAGGCGGCCTCGGTTAGAGTCGACGTCTTCCCCTCCACCCTGCAGTGGGTGGCAGACCTGCCAGGCTATGACCCGACCGCGGACGTTCTCTCCGCGCAGTGGTACCACCTGGATCCCCAGCGCCGTGGGTGGTACGTCCTGCCGGACGTCTCGGGCGGACTGTTTAAGTGCCAGGGCTCCGCGCGGTCGGGGTGCGTGAACCGGAACGCGTCGGGACAGTGGTTTGTGACCAACCAGTTCCTCCAGGCCACCGCTCGCTGCGTGGAAGGTGGCGACTACCGGGTCGAGCTGTACATGAACGGGCAGCTGGCCGGCAGCGGCCAGTCGACCGCGCCAGCCGAGGGTTTCGACTCACTGAAGGCGGGCTACTTCCGCGATCTGGGAATCGCCCTCTGCCACCCGACCGACTGGAAGCCGGCCCCCAGGAGCGTGCTGGGCTACCTGGAAGGGTCGGCCAGCCCGGACGGTTCCCGGGCTCTGTACCTGTTTCGCTACCGCCATCCCGGCCAGACGGCCGGCCAGGAGCGGGCGGTGGCCGACGACCTGGTTCGTTCTGTCGAGCGGTCGGCCGACCTCTACCCGGGCGTCCCGAGCTTCGCCAGAAACGAGAAGGTGGCTTACTTCATGGGCCTGGCGGCCATCAGACAGAGCATCTACGGGTATCCAGGCGGTTCCATCGTCGCCATCGGCGGGTACGCCGCCGACGGCTCAGTGCTCGTGGCCGCGGTCTATGGACCGACTCAGTACCTGCTGAGCGCTGAGCCGTTCCGGATCCTGGATTCGCTCATCCAGAAGGGCTAGAGGAAGTAGGAGATTCTCGTGTCAGGAGGTGCCTGGCTACCGATGTACCTCGAGCCTGCGGACCTGGCGCACGTCGTCGAGCATCTGGATGAGGACCCCGAAATCGGATGGATCGTCCACGACGGCGGGCGGTGGGTCGCCAGGCAACACCTGGATCGCCAACCGCCCCCGCGAATCTGCCTCTGGCACATCCCGAGTGGACCGCTTCCCCTGCTTGTGCCCATTCCCTCCACCCAGAGGCCCGGCGGGTTCGGTGCGGTCGAAGACAGGGGGTTGATCAAGGACCCCTTGGCAGGTTGGGACGACCCCTTTCGTGGCGAGCTGGAGGAGCCGCGGTTTGGAAGTCCACCCGGCATCATCTGGTTCAACCTGCGAGTCCGAGGCGGCCCCAGCGACCGCCCTGACCAAGCCCGGATCCGGATTTCGTCCTTCGAATGGATCGGTCGGCACCATGCAGTCCTGGGCAGTGCGCCGACGCCATCCACGACCAGCTGGTGGCGAGCGCTGCGCAGATGGGTCGCCAGGTACGCGGTCCGGGTGACTTACGCGGGACCATTGGGCGGTCCCAGACCGCAGGTTTTCGCTTTTCCGGGCGCGCTGGAGGCGATCAAGGCTGGCACCCCGCGCGCGGCTTCCCCGCTCTAGCGCGAACGGATAGCCCACCGCGCCCCCGACTGTCCGCCGGCGGGAGCCCAGATGATCCAATCGGGGCGCCTCTCCGTAGCTTGAGTGTCGGCCTGAGTGTTCGAGGTGCGCCGGCGTTGGACGCACGGCCGTCCGCGCTCAGGATGCCGGAACTCGGGCAGGCCAGCAGTTGGCCTGCGCGGAGGGGAGGTGACCAGGACCGTGCTGATCCTGGACGTCAATCCGCTGGCCCCTACCCACGCGGACGAGTTCCGGCACGACGCCCTCTACGAGACCCTGGTGGACGCCGATGGTGACGCCCGGCCGGACATCTCGTTCCGCTACCGGTTCACCCGCAAGGAAGAGGGCCGTCAGTTCGCCCGGGTGACGCGCGCCGTCGTGGCCGAGACCGAGCTCGAAGAGGGCCATGTCCACGAGGAGCTCGAAACAGAGGTGCTCGTCGAGGATGCACCTGTCTCCTTCGGAGCTGAAGCTCGCATCACCGATGGAGAGGACGGAGTTCGCTTCTTCGCCGGGTTTCGGAGCGACCCCTTCTTCTTCGACCTGCTGGGTTTCTTGAACGGCCTCAAGTTCACCGGGTTGGACTTCTTTGCCGACAAGAATGTGTTTGGGATTGCGCTCGAGGTGCCGAACCGCCTGCTCGGCACCGACCCGAAGATCGGTGTCTGGACGAGAACGCTGGTACCCATGACCCTCCAGCCCGACCATCTCGCCCAGGTGGATCAGATGGGTCGACCTGCCATCAACACAGTGTTCAACCACGGAGGCGACAAGAACACCTTCAACGTCACCCAGCCAGCCGATCAGCGCGCAACCAGGACTGCCTCCGGGCAGACGTTTCTGGAGGTCTTCACAGCCGAGCTGGAGGCGTTGGGCGGCTACCCGATGGCACAGGCGGAAGCGATCGCGAAGATCCTGCTGCCCGACGTGTTGACGTTCGACTACTCGAGCTCCGCCGGCTTTCTGAATGGCCGCCGACTACAGGACGACGTGATCGACATCGCCCTGAACCTGGTGACCAACGGCGAGGTCGCCGGCGATGGCGTTGGACCCCACGTGGACTACCTGTCCGTGTTCCCTTATCTCGGCAGCCCACATGTCTAGGCAGGAGGCTCGACGCATGAAGAGGCTGGACAGGAGGAGCTTTCTCAGATTGGCCGGAACCGGTTCCGTGGCGGCGGCTGCCACGGCTGCGATTCCGCTCGCGTGGTCGTCCACGAAGCAGGTGACGGGTGTGCTCAGATTCAGCGCCAGCTTGGGGCTGCCCGAACGGCCCCTCCCAAGCTATGCGACTCAGATCGTCGAAGGCACCGTCGACCTGGCCCGAGGAACCGGCCTGGTCACCAGCCGAGTGCTGGCCGGCCATCCGGAGGCAGTCAGCGACATCGGCCTGCCTGGCCTGGGGCGCGTGTTTCGCGTTATGGATGCCACCCAGGAAGGTGGCCGCGTGCACTTGCGCGGACTGATCCAGGATCGCTCGCAGCTCCGGCCGGGCGAAAGTCCGCGCGTCGAGATCATCGTCGACCGGGCACGCGGCCTGGTTCAGGCGCCCTTCCTGGGTCGGGCGGTCGTGCTGAGGCTTGCCTGAGAGAAGAGGCTAGGGTCGGCGGCGCGTTTGCGCCGCCGGCCCGCGTACAGCGTGGCCGTGCCCGAGACCAGGTGCCGACCGACAATGTCCGCCGACGACATGGCGACCCCGAGCGACCGCGACCTGGCCGGTGAGCTGGCCGCCGGCAAGCCCGAGGCGCTGGCCGAGCTCTTCGATCGCTATGGCCAGATCGCCTACTCGCTCGCGGTCCGCATCCTCCGTGACCCGGCGCGCGCCGAGGACGTCGTCCAGGAAGTGTTCCTCAAGATCTGGCAGCGGGCGGCGGCCTTCGACCCCGGCCGGGGATCGCTGCGGACCTGGATGCTGGCGGCGGTCCGGAACCGCTGCATCGACAATCTTCGGGGCGCGCCCGGGCGCGACCGACTCGTCTCCCCGATGGTGGATGACCTGCCGGCGACCGGGCCGGGGTCGAATCCCTGGCAGGAGGTGGCGCGGTCGTTGGAGCAGAAATCGGTTCGCGAGGCGCTGGCCAGCCTGCCGGCCGAGCAGCGTCGCGCCCTCGAGCTCGCCTATTACGGCGGCTACAGCCAACGCGAGATCGGGGAGCTGGAGGGCCTTCCCCTCAGCACCGTGAAGGGGCGGACCAGGCTCGCCCTGGAGAAGCTCCACTCGTACCTGAAGAGCCGCGGGACGATCGACGATGACTGAGCACGAAGAACTGGCAGACGCGGTCGCGGCGTACGTGCTGGGTAGCAGCGAGCCGGACGAGATGGAGGCTGTGCGCAGCCACCTCGCCGGCTGCGCCAGCTGCACCGAGCTCGCCCGCCGCCTCTCGGCCGCCGCCGGCGTGCTTCCCCTCGCCCTCGACCAGGTTGCCCCGCCACCGGGCTTGAGGAGCCGAATCCTGGACAGCGCCAGGGCCTCGGCCCCGAGCTTGCCTGGCACCGTGGTCAGGCTGCCAGCGCGGCCTCGAAGGTCACTCCAGCAGCGGCTTCTCCCGGTGGCCGCCGCCGCCCTGGTCGCCTTCGCGCTCGGCGCCGGACTGGGGCTCGGCCTGGGCCGCAGTCTGGGGCCGGGACCGGCGCCCACCGCCGTCGGCCGTTACACGATGAGCGGCACCGGAACCCTTGCCGGCGGCCGGGCCGACGTCTTCGACGTGCGGGGAGCGGGGTACACGATCCTGGACTTCCACGGGATGCCCACACTCGAGCGGGGCCGGGTCTACGAGCTGTGGCTGATCAAGGGCGGGGCGGCGCCCCAGCCGGGCCTGGTGTTCGTTCCCGACCCCGACGGCTCCAAGGTCGTGGTCCTGGGTCGCAACCTGTCCGGCCTGGCCCAGCTGGCCGTGACGGTCGAGCAGGGACCTGATGGCACCAGGTCTCCCACGCAGCCACCCGAGATGAGCGCGGCTCTGACCTGATCCGAAGGCGGTCGGCCACCGTAGCTCTGACATGAGCTTCAGCATCGAGCGGTACAAGGAAGAGTCCAGGAAGCTGGACGTGACCGGGGTGCGCTGGGAGGCGGTTCCTGATCACCCGCTCTCCAAAGGCGACCTCTTCTGCCTCCACTACATGATGGACATCGAGAACCACGTCCCTCTCTACCTGTCTCACCTGCTGGTGACCAGAGCCTGCATGGACCCGGTGCTGACCGCCTTCCTGGCTTGCTGGAACTACGAGGAGCTCTGGCACGGGGAGAATCTGGGCAGGCTCCTGAACCTCTACGGGATCGAGTTCGACACCCAGGACCGGATCGCGCAGATCCGCGCCAACCTCGGCCTTCAGAACAGCCTCAGCCTCTTCAGCACCATGGCCGGCTCCTGGCTGCTGAAGGACTTCGCCGCGGTTTACCTGACGATCGGAGCCATCAACGAGCTCTTGACGGCGACCGCCTACGGCGCCCTGGCCCGCAAGAGCGGTCACCCTGTCCTCCAGGACCTGCTGGCGCGGATCACCAAGGACGAGCGCCGTCACTTTGCCTTCTACTACAACTCCGCCAAGGAGTGGCTGGCCGGCAACCGGGCCGCCCAGAGAATCGACCGTTTTCTGCTCGATCGCGTCTGGGTGCCGGTCGGCCAGGGTGTCAAGACCCAGGAAGAGGTCGACGCCCTTGCGCTCTATCTGTTCGATGACGAACAGGGCGAAGAGGACCTGCTCCGCATCGACGAGAAGATCTCCAAGCTGCCGGGCCTGGAGGGCATCGAGCTGATGTCGAAGGCGCTCCGGGCCGCGCGTGAGCGCACCCGTCGGCGCCCGGGCTGGGGCTGGCGCCAGATCGAGGGCGAGGCGTGGGCGGTCACGGCGACCCCTCCGCTGGCCCAGCTCGCCGGCCGGGCAGGCTGACCGCTAACAGCACTGCCCTTCAGGGCGGATTTGTGTTGACCTAGGAGGCGTGCGGATCGTCTCCCTCCTGCCCAGCGCGACCGAAGCCCTTTTCGCCCTGGGCCTGGGAGACCGGCTGGTGGCCGTCACGCATGAGTGCGACTTTCCGCCAGAGGCCTCGTCACTGCCGGTGGTGACCCGCCCGACCCTCTCGCTGCGGGATCAGGACAGCCTGGAAATCGAGGAGGCCGTCGCGCTGGCAGCCCGGGAAGGCCGGTCGCTCTACGAGGTCGACACCGACGCCATCCGCGCGCTGGAGCCGGACCTGGTCGTGGCCCAGGACGTCTGCCGAGTGTGCGCGGTACCTGCCAGCCAGGTCACCGGCGAGCTGGGCCGCATCCCGGTCCTCCGGCAGCATCCCCACTCGTTGGAGGAGGTCCTCGCCGACCTGGTGCAGCTGGCGTCCGCCTGCGGGCAGGACCCGGGGCCGTACATGGCTTCGCTGCGAGCGCGGATCGACGCTGCCGCCCGGAAGGCGCATGTCCTGGGCAGGGTCCGCGGGGTCTTCCTCGAGTGGCTGGACCCGCCCTATCCGGCCGGCCACTGGACCCCCGACCTGCTGGACCTGGCCGGGATCGACGATCCGCTGGCGCGGCCGGGGCTCCCGTCGGCAGCACATACCTGGGCGGACGTCGCCGGGGCGAAGCCCGAGCTCCTGGTGATCGCTCCCTGCGGTTTCGACCGGGCGCGCGCCCAGGTGGAGGCGGCCAGGACCCGGCACCGGATCGCGACGGTGGGTGCGTCCCGGGTGGTCGTGCTAGACGGTTCCGCCTACTTCAACCGGCCCGGGCCCCGGCTGGTCGACTCCCTGGAGCTCCTGGTTGCCCGACGCGAATCTCTGCGGGTTGGCTGACTGCTTATTTGGTAGCCGTCGCCGGGGTCGGCGCCGGCGGCGCAGAGTTGAACCCGGCCTCGTAGCTGCAGACGTTGGTCATGGCCAGGATTGCGAGCAGCAGGACCCACCGTCTCATGCCTGAGGTCAACGGACGACTCCGGGCTTTCCGGCGAGCGCGGTCTGAGGGACGCGTAGTGTGCACTGAATTTCGTGCAACTCCCTCCGCTCCGCACCGCGGGCTTCCTGATCCGGACGGTCGCCTACCTGGTCGACGCTTTCCTGCTCGGCCTGGTGGGCGGCGCCTTCCCCTTCCTGGTGATCAGCTCCAACCAGTCCAGCCAGGGCAGGGCGGCCGGAAGCGGAGCCGGGGCCGTCCTCCTCTCCCTGGTCTACTTCGTGCTGCTCTGGTCGCACCTCGGCGGCGGGCGCACGCTGGGGATGCGCCTCTTCGGCCTCAAGGTCGTCGGCGGCGACGGCCGCCCGATCGGCGTGCTGGCCGCGATCGGGCGCTGGATCGGCCTCTGGCTGTCCTTCGTGGTCTGCTTCCTGGGCGTCATCTGGGTCGCGTTCGATTCTCTGCACCAGGGCTGGCACGACAAGCTGTCCGGAACCTACGTGGTCCACGTCTGAGGTGCGGAGGCGGCGCGAGCTGGTCCCGGTTCTGGCCCTGGCCGCGGTGGCCGCCCTGCTGCCGCTGGCCGCCGGCGCGCATGACGAGCGGCCGGCCCACTTCCCGCCCGGGACCGGGCACGTACCTGAGTACCGAGCCGGCGGCCCCACCACCCTCACGGTCTGCGGCGAGGACCGGGCCGATTTCGCGACCCGGGTCGCGTCCTTCCCGGACGCGCTGAAGAGGCGCAATCAGGCGCTCTTCGAGGAGTGCCAGGGCGGCGGCTACCGGGAGCTGCAGAAGGCCGTGGAGGCGGTGCGCCAGCCGGGAGTCAGGATCCTGGTCCTGCCCGGCGTGTATCGGGAGCCGTCAAGCCTGGCGCCGCCCTCCGCCGAGTGCGCCAGCCTGAAAGCGCCGCGGTCGCGCTACGGCTACCAGATCCTCACCTACGAGCAGCAGCGCCGGTGCCCCCACCTGCAGAACCTGGTCGGGATCTTCGGGGTCAACGGCCTCCAGGTCGAGGGCACCGGGGCCAGGCCGACCGACGTCGTCTTCGATGGGGACTTCCGGAAGCTGAACGTCATCCGCGCCGACCGTTCGGACGGCGCCTACTTCCGCAACCTGACGGTTCAGAAGGCCACCTTCAACGCGCTCTACGTCATGGAGACCGACGGCTTCGTCATCGACCAGGTCCTGGGCCGCTGGGACGAGGAATACGGCTTCCTGACCTTTGCCTCCGACCATGGCCTCTACACGGACTGCGAGGCCTACGGCAACGGCGACTCCGGCCTCTATCCGGGTGGCACCTCCGACATCAACGGGAAGCGCGGCGACAGCGTCACCCGGTACGCGATCGAGATCCGGCGCTGTCACAGCCACCACAACCTGCTCGGCTACTCGGGGACCGGCGGCGACTCAGTCTGGCTGCACGACAGCGAGCTCGACGCCAACTCGGCCGGTGCCTCCATGGACAGTGCCTTTCCAAACCACCCCGGCCTGCCCCAGAACCACGCTCTCTTCGAGGACAACCGGATCCACGGCAACAACCAGGACTACTTCCGCTTCGTCCGGGACGGCACCTGCGCGAAGCCGTACCGGCTGCGCGGCGTGGAGGAGGGCGTGGTCTGCCCGGCGGTCGGCGTGCCGGTGGGCACCGGCGTCATCCTGGCGGGTGGGAACTACGACCTCTTCCGGCGCAACCAGGTCTGGGACAACCGCCGCTACGGCTTCCTGCAGCTCTGGGTGCCCGGATTCGTCCGCAACGACCTGGGGCTGGCGGCGCAGTTCGAGACCTCCCATCACAACCGGTATCTGTCCAACCGGCTCGGGGCCGCGCCCGACGGCAGCCGGCAGCCGAATGGAGTGGACTTCTGGTGGGACGGGCAGGGCCGGGGCAACTGCTGGCAGGGCGGCGCCAGCTCCGACCCGCTCCGGCTGCCGGGCTGCTCGGAGCCGGGTCCAGCCCGCCTGGTGGCGCCGCCGGCCACGGTGGTGGACGGGCTCATCTGCACCAGCTACAGCCGCGCCGACGCCTACATCCCGGCCTTCTGTGCCTGGTACCAGACGCCGCCCGAGCCCGGCGCGCCCCAGCTCGACCCCGGCACCAGCGGCTTCCTGCTGGCCGGGCTGCAGGCGCTGGTCCTGGTCCCGCTGGCGCTGGTGTGGTGGCGCCGGCGGCCGGATCTGCGCGCCGGGCCGGCCGGCGCGGCGGGTCCGCTGGTCGTGCTGGTCGCGGCCGCGGGGCCGGGCGGGCCCGCCCTGGCCGCCCTCGGGTTGGTTCTGCTCGGCGCCTGGTGGCTGGAGCTGGGCTATGGGCTGCTGGGGAGCGGGCGCCGAGGGCTGGCCTGGGCCACCCTGGTGCTCGGCGCCCTGGCCGTGCTGGAGGCGGCCGACCTGGCCTTCGACCTGCCTCTGCTGCCGCTGGGGCCGGCCTGGCCGAGGGCCATCCTCACATTCCTCTGGGTTCCCTGGGCCGCCCTGGCGCTGGTGCGGCGACAGCGCCGAATCCTGGAGCCGGTGGAAAAGACCCTGGCCCGCATCTAGCAGGGTGCTGAGAAAGGGGCATCGGATGATCTGGCGCTCCTGGTGCGTCGAGGGGCCCGTCAGCGGGTGGCGGGCTAGGAGCGCATCTGTGAGATGCGTAACGACGGCCGCCGGGGCCCGCTGGCAGCCATCTCGGCGCACCAGGACGCCAGAGGGCCGATGCCGCCTCTAGGCGGGGAACCCCCTTTCTCAGCGGCCTGCCGGGTCACTTCAGGTACCAGCGACGGGCCCTGGCCGCCTGCTCGTAGCGCCGGCGCGCCTCCCGCACCGCCGGCGTCCCGGAAATCTCTGCCACCGGCACGTCCCACCAGCTCTCGTAGGTGGGGACGGACTCATAGCGGTCGGTCTTGACCTCGATCACGACCGTGCGCTCCACCGTCCGGGCCGCGATCAGCGCATCCCGGAGCCCGTCGACGCTCTCAGCCCGGATCACGTGAGCACCCAGGCCGGCGGCAGCCGCGGCGAGGTCGACCGGGAGCGGCTCCCCACCGGTCTGCGAGTCGTCGGGCAGGCTCCCGCCGGTCCGCCTCAGATAGCGGGTCCCGAAGCCCGCGGTGCCCAGCGAGCGGGAGAGCGCGCCGATCGAGGCGAAGCCCTGGTTGTCGACCAGCACCACCGTCAGCTTCAGATCCTCCTGCAGGGAGGTGACGATCTCCTGGGCCAGCATCAGGAAGGAGCCGTCGCCGACCAGCACGAAGACCTCGCGGCTGGGGTCGGCCAGCTTCACACCCAGGCCGCCGGCGATCTCGTACCCCATCGTGGAGTAGCCGTACTCGACGTGGTAGCCCCGGGGGTCGCGGGTCCGCCAGAGCTTGTGCAGGTCGCCCGGCAGCGAGCCGGCGGCGCAGACCACCACGTCGCGCGGACCCGCCAGCTCGTTGACCGCCCCCAGCACCTCGCTCTGCGCGGGCAGAGGACGGTGGCCGAGGCGGCAGAGACGGGTGACCTCTTGCTGCCACTCTTCGCGCAGGCGCCCTGCCCGCTCGCGATACTCGGGCGCCACGGCCCAGCCTTCAAGCCGGCGATCCAGCTCGGCCAGGGTCGCCCGAGCGTCGCCGGTCAGGGCCAGCCCCGACAGCTTGGCGGCGTCGAACCCGGCCACGTTCAGGTTGATGAAGCGCACGCCCTCCGCCTGGAAGGCGGTCCTGGAGGCGGTCACAAAGTCGCTCCAGCGGGTACCGACGCCGAGCACCAGGTCGGCCTCCGCCGCCAGGCGGTTCGCGGCCAGGCCTCCGCTGGCCCCGACCGCGCCCAGATTGAGCGGGTGGTCCCAGGGCAGCGAACCCTTCCCAGCCTGGGTCTCGGCGACCGGGATTCCGGTGCGGGTGACGAGGACGTCGAGCGCCTGGCCGGCCTCGGAGTAGAGCACGCCGCCCCCGGCGATCAGCAGCGGGCGCCGGGCGGAGCGGATCAGCGCGCCGGCCCGGTCCAGCGCGGCGGCGTCCGGCAGGGGCCGGCCCACGTGCCAGGCGCGCGACTCCAGAAACTCCACGGGGTAGTCGTAGGCCTCCACCTGCACGTCCTCCGGCAGCGCCAGGGTCACGGCGCCGGTCTCCGCCTGGCTGGTCAGGACCCGCATCGCCGCCAGGGCCGCGGGGACGAGCTGCTCCGGCCGGCTGATGCGGTCCCAGTAGCGGGAGACGGGCTGGAACGCGTCGTTGACCGACGACTCGCCGCGCCAGGGCGTCTCCAGCTGCTGAAGCACCGGGTCCGGGCGCCGGGAGGCGAAGACGTCCCCGGGCAGGAGCAGCACTGGCAGCCGGTTGACGGTCGCCAGGGCAGCGGCGGTGACCATGTTGGTGGCGCCCGGGCCGACCGAGCTGGTGCAGGCGAAGGTGGCCAGCCGGCCGCGCATCCGGGCGAAGCCGCAGGCGGTGTGCACCATGGCCTGCTCGTTGCGCGCCAGGTAGTAGGTGAGCAGGTCGGGCCTCTCGTGGAGCGCCTGGCCGACCCCCGCCACGTTGCCGTGGCCGAAGATCCCGAAGCAGCCGGCGAAGAAGGGCTGCTCGACGCCGTCGCGCTCGACGTGCTGGGCGGCCAGGAACCGGACCAGCGCCTGCGCCATCGTGAGCCGTTCGGTCCTGGCGCGGCCGCCGCTCACCAGCGGGTGACCACGACCTTCTTGCGCGTGTAGAACTCGATGCCGTCGGTGCCGTGCACGTGGAGGTCGCCGTAGAAGGAGCCCTTCCAGCCGGAGAAGGGGAAGA
>WNFB01008395.1_pt1 | contig 14952 bp, 13 predicted proteins | sample 5400501 | NCBI WGS metagenome assembly WNFB01 (sample SAMN13153341, study PRJNA577476) | soil metagenome | isolation source: 200 cm saprolite under Douglas fir tree site 2 hole 1 | place: USA:California | collected 2015-04-18
CTGCAGCCACTAGCCTCCCTATCGGAGCGAATTTGTTATCGAAAGGAGATCCCAGCCGTCATCCTTTTCCCAAATACTCGGCAGATACCAGACCTGCTGGAGTTTGCGCCAGTAGCGAGCGCGGGTTGCTGGTCGTCTGCGGTGGGGCCTAACTCCTCCGTTGAAACGGCAAATTCGAGTGGAAGGTCTTGTGGGAGACGGTGCCCGTAACCGTATTTCCACTGGATCTGCGTGACCGCACAGTTCCAATACGCTCTGGCTACTTTCTCTTCCGAGACGCGCTTCTCAGCCGGCCAGGAGCTGGATTCATCAATAAATTCCCGGGGCAGAGCGGTGCGCAACCGGAACTTCGGCTGGAAGGATGCATAAGCTAAAAGCCCAGCCGCAATTATAAGAATCGTCGCTTTGTCATATTTCCGATTGACCAGCATCTCGGCTCTCTTGCTAAGCCTCGCATTGACAAAACTCTTTGTGGCATTGGCAGCGTTCCATCACGGTCTCGTGACTCAAGCCACAGGTCAAACGCATTCAGCTAGTGCGGTACGAGCGTTTTCAGAAAGCGCGGCACGCTATGGGCCACCGCTCGTCGCCATTGCTGCGGTGCCCTTAAATTCTTCCCCTGTCCTTTCCAGCAGAATGCTCACCTTGCCGCTGTGCAGTACCCTCCATTCAGGATCGTGTTGGAGCGCATAAGTGAGAGGTTCGTCGCGGGGAAACAGCACGTAGCGGATTTTGTACTTGTCCAGAATAGACTGAGGCTCCTTCACTGCCAGCAGGTCGAGATAGTCTTGCAACACACCCGCGTATTCGAAAATGTCCACCCGGCTATCCACAAACATCTTCAGCCTGTTGTCGTTCCAACCCAAGTAGCCACCCCAGAGATAGAAGTTCAGCATCGGACCTGCTGGGGGATGAGCTCTCAAGACAGGGAGGATTTCAGCGGGATATTCCTGGGCCACAGAATCCTGCAACTCCGCCGTAGTAGGCCAATAGTGGACCATAGCAGCAATCATCAGGAGCACTACTGCAGTGTTCATCAGAGGCGTATCCCTTTCCCGGCGGTACGGCGGGAAGAAATCCAGAATCTTGGCAATGATCGGAGCCACTATGATGGCAAGCAAAAACAGAAACCGCATGTAAGTGAGGCCACTGTACAGTGTAAAGAGCAGCAAAAGCAGTTCAGTTAGACTCCAAGGAAAACTGCGTACTAATGCACTGAGAAGCAAAACGACCAGGAGACCTAGCACCAGCTTGCCTCGCAGGTTATGGAAATCCACCGATACCCATTCGGCTACGTGCGCAATATTGAGCTTCTGCCGAAAAGCAAGATCGAATGGGTATAGGACCAAGCGAGACCCGAAGGGATTTACGAACAATGCGGACGCACTCATCAACCACGCAACCACAAGCTTGCGCAACTGTGATGGAGTCCAAGGGGTGGCTTCCACACGCCCCCATCTTCCCTTTACGAGGCCTGCCGCTGCGATGATCAAAAAGATAATCATTCCCAAAAGCCAGGATCCGTGAGTGTTTGCCCAGAGGCAAAACAGCGGCGGAATAAGCCACAGCGGGGCACGTCCCTTGCTGCAGAAGCGCTGCAAAATGATCAGGAGGACGATCAGATAAACATAGCCGAACAAAATCGTACGCGGCCCGAAAGAAACCGTAGCCAGAAAAGTGGAGAAGCAACAAGCCGCCACTGAAGCCTTGAAGTTACCGCTCGTCTTGTAACAGAGGTAAAGCAGGCCCAGAAATATCAGACAGATAAGCACGATCGACAGCGACTTTACCCCAGCCAGCCCACCCGCCCGCCATGCCAGATAGTAGGGAACCTCGGCTAACCATTCATGATTGATCCAGGAATGGCCAGCGACTGTGAAAGAGTACATGTCATAACGCGGAAGTTGGTGATGTTGCAGGAGGTATTCCGCATTTCGCAGGTGCCACCAGATGTCGGGGTCGCCCATACCCCGGCGCGTCATGATGAACTGGAGTGCAACCACCAGCATTGTCAAGACAACCGGAAAAGGGAACGCAATAAGAAGCCAACGGCGAAGTTCAGTCAAACCGCGTACCGGCTGTCGTTTCTCTGACGGTTCGGTGAACAGGCGCTCTGACGCTCTTCCCGTATCTACTCCGTCGGTGAAATCAGTCTCTGAACCCTCGAGTTGGCCTGTGAATCGCATTAGTCACCGAGACTGGCTCAGTGGTGCAATTGTGCTGCCAATGAGGAATGCTGTTTGGTATCAATGAGCCGCGGAGAAATCTTGGACCTTTTCCGTTGAGAAGCGCCTTTCGGACAAGATCCACTCATCTCGGAGGGTGCATATGGCTGATTTAGGCAAGGAGTTTGTGGAACTTGACAGAACCTTGCACGCGCATGTTGAGTCAGGTAACACCTTTGCAGCGCGCGACTGTCAACGATTGATACCATTCACCCGGGTTGTTTACATCGATGGGTTTCGCCACTCTGCGGGGTGCCAGTCGGCACGGACTGCCCGGGGGAGGATTGTGACGGCAGGGTTCCGCGACCAGTGTAGGGGTTTTGCACTTTCCCCCGCTATCAATGCGAAGGCTTGTTGATCATAAAGGAGATCCGCCTTAGCTTGTTTGGCCCGCTGTTTGCACGGTGTATTGTGCTCGGTGCGATTTCTACTAATTACGCCTTCCCCTTAATTGGGCCTAACCTTATCACTGGTAGCCCTGCTCGTCGACCCGTTGCCTTGTGTTTGCCCCGCGGCAGGGGACTAGCAAAGTAGGGGGAGGTAATCCGCTGTTAAGCTCAGACCATCATGAGAAGCACATACTGCTCGTCGATCCCGACGAAACGTTCGGCCAGGTTCTGCAGGACGTTTTGGGGCCCGGTTATGCGCTCCGACGTGTCTCGACCGTAGAGGCGGGAATCAGCCGGCTCGACGCCAAAGAGCTAGATGTCATTCTGCTGAATTTCGACCTAAAGAATGACAGCTCCACTGCTCAAGACTCTCGTGTGTTGCTAAGGGCAGCGTCTGAACGACCAGCGGCTCCGCCGGTGATTGCCTACGGCTGGGACACAGCTCGGCAAACAGCCATGGAATCCTTTCAGGAAGGCGCTGTTGACTTCCTGGAGCAGCCGCTCGATATCCAGGCATTGAGGTTCGCTTTGGACGGAGCGTATCGCCGCGCGACTCTGGCGCGAGACCTCGCCACCGCTCAGACGTTTCTGTGCTCCGCGCACGTTGAAGGACTGCTTGGAAACAGTGAGGCGATGGAGCAGGTCAACGCAGTGATTCGCAAGGTTGCCGTTTTTTCCACTTCAGTGCTCATCACCGGTGAGAGCGGCACCGGGAAAGGGGTTGTCGCACAAGCCATCCATTGCCTGAGCCAAAAAGCTAAAAAACCATTCGTTGCATTCTCGGCCTGTGCGTTCCCTGAGTCGTTAATCGAAGATGAGCTTTTTGGTCATGAGAAAGGCGCATTCACCGGTGCTTCACAGAGTCGCCGGGGACGCTTCGAAGAGGCCCATGGCGGCACGATTTTTCTCGATGAGATTGGCGATCTGGCGCTGCCGTTGCAGGCCAAACTTCTGCGGGTCTTACAGGAGCGCACCATCGAGCGCCTGGGCTCGAATGCTCCCCACCCCATCGATGTCCGCGTAATATGTGCGACCAGCCGAAACCTGGAACGGATGGTGCAGGAAGGCGCCTTCCGGGAGGACTTATATTTCCGGATTTCGGTAGTCAAGATCCAGATGCCCTCGCTAAGAGAGAGAACAGAAGACATTCCGCTGATGGCGGAATACTTTCTGCAAATGTTCGCCAAAGCTCACAAGAAGCGTGCACGAGGCCTTACTCCCGGATTTCTGAGCGCACTGGCGAGGCACAAATGGCCGGGCAATGTTCGCGAGTTGCAGAACGTAATAGAGCGCAGCCTGGTTCTGGCAAACGGCAACGACCATCTCGGCGTACGAGACCTACCCAGTGAGCTGCAAGGATTGACGATCTCCGATGACTTGCCCAGCGGCTCGTTCCATGAAGCTGTCCAGAGCTTCAAGCGGGAACTGGTACGCTCGGCCCTGCGCATGCATTCGGGCAACAAAGTGAAAGCCGCCCGGGAATTGGGCATCAGCCGGTGTTACCTGCATCGTCTGCTAAATCAGTTCAAGATCACGGATGAGGGATCAGCAGAATACTACGAGAACGCATTGGAGCGGGAGAGTACAGGAGCGCACCTCGGAGCCGAGGAGTTGGCGCTTGGTTCCCCGGTGGTGTGAGGTGGTTGCTATGCGAGTTCACCGATCTGCGCTGGCACGGGGTCGTTCGGGACAGAGCCTGTTGGAAACCGCTCTGGTTATGCCGCTCATGTTGCTGATTGTTTTGAATGTCGTGAACTTAGGCTACTTCTTCGTAGTAGCAGTAAATTTGGCAGCGGCGCCGCGCAGCGGAGTGCAGTATTCAATTCTAGGATTCGCCACGCCGGGGTCGCTATCGCTTCCTGCGTCCGGTCCCCCCTCGACCAATTCGACCGTGAGTTATTTGAGTTACCAGGACCTGACCGGAGCGATCAATGCTCCTACCACCGCATCTCTTCAGGTTTGCTCTCAGGTGCTTGGACTGAATGGCGCCGGGGCGAACTTAAAGACGCTCTGCGTGACCTGTTCAGGTTCCACATGCGGGAATTCCAACATTGGAAGCCCGGTTCCCGCTGCCGATCCAGAAGCGCCTGGGTTTGTCTTGAACCGGGTGGATGTCGACTATACGTTCAGTCCTCTGATCCCTGGAACCCCCTTTGGTCTGGCATTGCTGCCGATTTCGACCTGCTCGGCCGGCGGGGGCAATGTGACATGCACATTCCATCGGCAGGTTTCTATGCGGGTGATGGAATGAGGAGACATGAGCCGCACAATGGCAAAACGGAAGAATGTGCGTACTGAACGGGGCCAGGCGATGGTCGAGTTTGCTTTGACCATTGTGTTTGTGATGCTCCTCATAGTCGGAGCTCTCGAGCTCATCGTTTTTATTTATACCTACAGCGTGCTGGCAGATTCGGCCAAGGAGGGTATGCGTTACGCCATTGTGCATGGTTCGAAAAATGGCTTGCCTAGCGGGCCGACGTGTCCGTGCGTGGCGATTGACGGGCCTCCGGCGCCGTCGGGGGTGACCCCAGGCTATGGCAGCGGCTACGGGGTGGTGAGGACCTTCGCCCGGTACTCGTTACACGACACTTCGACGATGACGGTAAGTGTGACTTATCCGGATGCCGTGAATACGGCCCCGAACCGGATTCGCGTCGTGGTCAGCTACGTCTATCGGCCTTTTTTTGGTTTGGGCTGGCCGACAATGACGGTGCACGCGGCGTCCGAGGGACGCATTGCGTTCTAAGGTAATTGTTGAGGGGACAAACAATATGAAACCCGCGTACTTGAGAACGAGTCCAGGGCGCAGAGCGCGCCGTGAAAGTGGCCAGACCATGACCGTAGTCCTGCTGGCCCTCGGCTTGTGCCTGCTGGGTGCGGTAGGGCTCTCGGTGGACGTTTCCAATTGGTGGTTTCATCGGCAGATTGCGCAGGGCGCGGCCGACGCGGCTTGCACCGCCGGAGTCATGGACATGCTGGTCAACGCCCAAGGCGGTTCCGTAGGTGGCTTGCCCGTCGGTTCGCCGCCGGCGTCGTTCTGGTGTTCCGCAGCCCCAGGCGCCGCACCCTGCCGGTACGCCTCCTTGAATGGCTATAACGGGACGGGGCGCTTAACCGGCCTGCCTTCCAATGACGTGCGGGTCAGTTTTCCGGGCTCAGTCCCGGGAGTACGTTCCTGCGCCAGTTCGCCCCCTCCATGCTTCCCCGGCGCCAATTCCTTCATCCAGGTCGATGTACTTGACCGTGTCCAAACCACTTTCACGGGCCTGCTCAGCGGTTCGCGCACCAGGGACGTGGCGGGCAGCGCCGTGTGTGGCGTGTTGCAGGACACGGCCCCTGTTCCCATCATCGTGATGAATCCTACGTGTCCCCATGCCTTTCAACAAAGCGGAAGCACAGTCGTCAAGATTGTGGGCGGCCCGACGAGAAGTGTACAAGTGAATTCCAACAACAGCAGCTGTGCGGCGGCGACCACTAACGCCGCAGGCGGGTGCAGTTCAAGTGGGCCCACCATCGATCTGAGCAAGGGCGGGCCGGGCTTCAACGGCAGTGCCTTTGGTTTAGCTGGGCAGCCCACCGCTCCACCACCGGGGTTCATCGGCTCCTCCTGGGGTCCTGCTTCGTCCATCAGTGACCCGTTTGCTCAGGTCGCAGCTCCTACCCTCCCAGCCGCCTTAGGCTTTTCGACTCCAATTCCTTACAAAGACCCGGTCACTAATGCGGCGCAATATCACGGATGTCCAGACCACTCCGGCTGTAGGGAATATCATCCCGGCCAGTATCTCGCCCCCATCGTAGTACAAGGCGAAACGGCAATTTTTGTGCCCGGCGTCTATTACATAAAAGGGACACACAATGACAACAGCGGGTCCCCCGGATCGGGATGCGTGCCGTCTCCCACTGGTCAAAGCCGGTATGGTCTTGACGTGGATAGCAACGGAGTAGTTCGCCTGGCTGACCCGGTTAAGGTTCCTGGAGATGGAAGCAAAGGGGTGATGTTCTACTTATCCGGAACTGGAGCGGGGAACTACGGGTCGGTCTTTTTCGGCTCCAACGCAGGCAAGTCGGGAGGACGAACCGTGGATGCTTTCACCACGGCCAATGCAACCTGCCCCGGCGGCAGTGCACCGCCGCCTCAGCTGAACCTGCCGAGCACGGTAAATGGAAATGTGCTTCTAGGTCAGTGCACTAACAAGGGCACATACATCGGCACCGGGTCAACCGACACCGCGGGCACCATCCGCGGCCTGGTGTTTTTTCAGGATCGTGCGAATGGTGACGCGAAAGGACAAGCGAGCATGCAGGGTGGTGGTGGCCTGGTCGTCTCGGGAAATATGTACTTCCACCATTGCAACGCGAGCGGTACGGGCACCAACTGCTTAGCACCTCCTGCCGGGTACAAGGCCTTCTTCCAGCTCCAAGGCAACCCCGGAGGGCAGGCCTATGTTCTGGGCAACATTACCAGCGACGAACTGGTTCTCGGCGGTGGCGGAAACATCTCGATGGCGCTGAATCCCAATGCCATCTACAACATTCTGAAGGCTTCGCTTTTACAGTGAGCGACTTGTTCCAAATCGAAATGCGTACCAGCGAAAATGGACGATGTAGTGTCTTTCGGCTCCAGATGCTGTGCCATAGGCCAGGGTACTGATTGATGTCCATCCTCTCGCCGGAAGTGATCGAATCGGTGGTTACCCCGGGCAAGCGGCCAACCTCCGCATCGTTCCGGCTGACCTTCCCTGAGGTAAGTCCCGGTTATCGGCCGGGCTGGACTTTTGCGTACTCGGTCATCGCTCATGAAATTGCGATTTTCAGTCTGCTCTTTTTGTCCGTCACTTATGGGCGCATAGTCCCGTCCCGCCCCGCCGCGCTAACCCAGATTATTAATCTCCGTGATCCAAACCAAGTGGTTTACCTTCCGGTGCTCGGAGGGGGCAATGAAGGGAACGGCCGTCCGGGCGGAGGAGCCGGCGCTCCCCGGGAAGGGTCGTCGCCAGCGCCGGCGCGCAGCAGCAAGGGCTTCAGTTACCCCGGGCTGCAGCCCATTCTTTCCAATCCGCCAAACCCCATCAACCCCCTTCAGACTCTCCTCCAGCCCGGGTTGAAGAATCCACCTATTTTGCAACAGTTCGTGGCCCTGCCGAATATTGTCCACATGGCAAATGCTGGGCCTGTCCCGCTCGACGTGAGGGCGAACAAACCGACCCTCCCGCCCATACCTACGGAGCCGATCGAGCCACCGAAGCTGAAGTTGTCGACCAGGCTTGATGTGATGCCAAGCCATGTGGAGCTGCCCACTTTCCATCCCGCACCGACAAAGCCGATCGAGCCGCCGAAGCTGGCCTTGCCGGCCATTGCTCCTGAGGTGGCTCCGCCATTGGTAGTACGCGAATCTCCGCAGCGCGTCGCCAAGAACATTGAGAAGCCGATCCCGCCTCCCCGAATGGAACAGATTTCACCTGTGCCGACCCGCGGAACCGATCTGCAAACTCTGGTGGCGCTGAGTCCTATGCCCGCACTGCCCGGAAAGGCGCAGACGGTCCCCTCGGCCGAGACACGCGGACGTTTTGCTGTCTCTCCCGAAGCCACTATCACCGCTTCCCAAGCAAGGCCCGGCTCGAAACTTGACAGCCTCTCTTCCGCAGCCGTCGGGATCGGCAGTCAAACCCGAGTTGCAGCTGGGAACGCGGCCTCCGAAAGCGTGGCCGGAGTGGGCGACGGCAGCGGCAGCTTAGCTGGTGGAACCGGAGAAGTGGGCGCCGACACTGGAAATGGGAAGGACTTGGCCAACGGTGGCAGCGGTACGGATGCAGGCCGTGGCTCGGCAGTGGGAGCGGGAGTGGGAGCAGGGTTAGGGCACAATTCCGGCAGTGGCGCGGGCGCGGGCGCTGGCCACGGAGGAGGCGCGTTTCCTGGGATCACGATTCAGGGAGGCAGTTTGGGGTCTGGCGCTACCGGGAAATCGGCGGGTGGAGCTATACTGGCTCCGCAGACCTCTTACCGTATGACCATTCTCTCGACTGCGAGCAGTGGCGGCGGGCTGGCCGACTTTGGCATTTTCTCCAATGAGAAAGTCTATACCGTCTACATCGACATGAGACAGACTGCGGAAGACCGGTCCCCGTCATGGACTCTGCAATATGCACCGCTGCGCGAAGCGACCGAGAACGGTGCGGACCGGGGCTCAAGCGAAAACCCGGGACTGCTGGTGTCGCCTTTCGCGGTCACCAAAGAGATGCCGCGGCTGCCGGTTGAGCTAATTCACAAATATTTGCGCAGGCTGATCGTGGTTTACGCGATCATCAACACGGAGGGGAAGCTGGAACGGATGTCGGTGAAGCAGAGCCCGGATGCTCGATTAAGTGAACCCCTGCTTGAGGCCTTGAGTAAGTGGGTGTTCCAGCCGGCTCAACTCGATGGCCAGCCTGTGGCCACGAAAGTCCTGCTAGGCATCCCGTTGGCATTGTCCGAGTAGCTCCCGTAGGGCAGTCTAGCCGTATCTGCGATCGAAATTGAACTTCGCGCAGGTGACGCGGGCATCCCATTCATCGCCTGTTCCATACTTTTTGTGTGTTGACACGAAGCTTTGTGCAAAGCAGACTCTTTGTACTCGCGGCCGAACCCTAGCGGTGAATCTAGGGGTGGGTTCGGCTGGGTTGTTTCGAGTAGCGGTAACCCGGTAGATCAGCGCGCCTTGTTGTTTGCCGAGCAGAGACAACCAGCTAAAACATCCGGTCCGTTCCGATCCTTGGGTGTCAGCACAGCTTGCGTGCGGGGATGAACGCGTGAAAGTGCTACATTCCAAAATCACATTCGTTGTGCTGCAAGTTCTAGATCTTCTGACTACGCTAGCGGCGTTTCACATCGGGGCGTACGAGGTCAATCCGCTCGTTGCGAGCCTGGCTATGCTTTTCGGGCCGGTGGGCGGCCTCGTGTGCAGCAAGGCAATTGCCTCCCTCATCGTGATACGGGTGCGGAGGCTCGTGTGGGTTGCGAATGTATTTTATGGCGGCGTGATCTGCTGGAACGTGATTGTTGTTGTCGCTCTTTTGGTGCGTCGGCACTAGAACAAGTCGTGCGAGCGGCGAACTCTGGATCGAGGCACGTCGCCGCGAACTGCTCCCCGTGCCCTACGTCCAAATCGTCTTTACTCTGCCGCCACAGCTGGCTCCGCTGGCCCTGCAGAACAAAAAAGTGATCTATGGTTTGCTACTTCGCGTCAGTGCAGAAACGCTTCTCGAAGTCGCTCGTAACCCCAGACATCTCGGGGCTGAGATCGGCTTCTTCAGCGTGCTTCACACTTGGAACCAAAAGCTCCAGCTTCATCCTCATGTCCACTGCGTTGTCCCCGCCGGCGGACTTTCGCTCGATCACACCCGCTGGATTCGATCCCGTCCTCGATTCTTTCTCCCGATCGCGGTGCTCCGGCGCGTGTTTCGCGGTAAGTTCGTCGCGGCTCTTAAGTCTGCGTTCGAACATGACCAGCTTCATTTTTCTGGTAATCTGGCGCTGCTCGCTCAACCCAAGATCTTCGCATCTTGGCTCCGGCCTCTATTTCGCAAGGATTGGGTCGTCTATTCCAAACCACCTTTCGGCGGTCCTGAGTACGTGCTGCAGTACCTCGGCCGCTACACCCATCGCGTGGCCATCTCCAACCATCGACTGGTCTCGTTGGCCGATGGCCAAGTCACCTTTCGTTGGCGGGACTCTGCTCACAACAATGAGCAGAAGCTGATGACCTTATCGATCGATGAGTTCCTGCGCCGCTTCCTGCTGCATCTGCTCCCTAAGTGCTTCGTCCGCATTCGCCACTTTGGCTTCCTCGCCAACCGACGGCGCTCGATTCTACTGCCACTTTGCTTCACAGCACTCAGTTCGGTACCGTCACAAACTGAACCAGAAGTATCCGCCGATCATCCTTCTATCTCGGTCACGCTTGCCACATGACGTTGCTGTTCACAATCCGACAACTTTGCGTGCCTCGCCGCGCTACGCCGCCTTGCGCCTTCGCCCCAACTCCATCACAGCTTTACTTGAGTCGATATCCTCAAAACAACAGTCCTGCCACTCTTGAGCCTTGCACAACTCGCGACTCGCTCCTCCCTCGCCGCATTCAATTTCCATAGACCCGCGTCCGCCGCAACCGCGAGCGGCTTCCTTCTGACGGCTTAATCGAACGCGCGCGCCAACCTCTGCCTTCATCCGACTTGTCGAATGCGCGCGTCCGATTAAGCACTTACGTGATCCAGGCACAATCGCCAATTAGAAAGTCGTATCACACGTCCGGTTTACCGGAAGAGGGCAGAAAAACTGCAGAGAAGCACGACGGCGACGAACTTACTTTGAGCTGGTGAACAAGACGACATCGCTCTGGTTCGAACCCCGGGCCATTACGATCAACTTCCCGTCGGGGGAGTAATGACAGTCCCAAATTACCCCGGATGTGAAGTGGGTTAGCTGCTTCTGCAGACCGCCGGCAAGGACTGGGATTGACCACAGATTGGGAGTGCCGGTGCGGATGTCCGTGATAGCCACGGAGCGGTTGTCGGGCATCCAGCACGCCCCTCCGCTCGGAGCGTCGTTCTGGGCGAATGTGGGCGGAATGGTCAGTTCGGATTCGACCGAACCTGTGTCCGCGGAGACAATCATCGCACCGACGGTTCCGTCTTTGCGCGGGGTGGCAAAGGCGAAATGATGGCCATCGAGAGATACAAGCGGCGCGCTGAGCGCAATTCGGTCCGAAAGGCGAACCGAGGCTCCACCAGAGATCGGCATTTTGAAAATGTAGGATGAGCCACCGGCCTTTTGTCCCCAATAGAACACCCAATCGCCAGTCCCTCTGCACTGGGCGATGAGCTCAGCCGGGCCATTCGTCAGCCTTGTCGAAGCTCCACCCTGCAAATCGAGTTCCCACAGATGGCTGGCGCCGTCGAAATTACTGTCGTATACGACGCTGTGGCCATTGTCGCAGACGGTGGGAGCCCGATGAAAGCGGTTGTCGAAGGTAAGTTGTCGGATGTTTCCGCCATCGGCGTCCACCATGAAAACGTCCCAGTTCGCAGAGGGGTTTCCGGTATAAACGATTCTGTTGTCGGTCGTGAAGGTCAGGCCACCCATGCCTTCGAGTCTTCCAAAAGTAATCTGCTTGACGGTATCCGGTGCATTGGAGGCTGCCACCCACAGATTGCTCGCAATGTTAGTCTGCACCGAAGCGATCGTGCGTCCATCGCCGGAGATCGCAACGGACGAGTACTCGCTCAAATCGTTCGAGACGCGTCGGACAGCGCCACCGGGGTAAGAGACGACCCAGACCTGCTCGTGCGCAGCAGTCCTGTCCTGAGCCGCAATCAAAACCCCACTTCCATCGGGCAGCCAAGTAAAGTCCGAGGCACCACGCCAGCGTCTGCCGGGCATAGGCCTCTCGGTACCTGCGGCGATATCAATTTCGATTAAGCCATCTAACATTCCGCTCTGATTTTTCTCGCTGGCTAGAGCGTTGATGCGTTGCCCGTCCGGCGACCAATGGACAACTCGATAGTTGCCATACATTACCGAAGCCTTGCGTGTAGCCACCTTTCGCGCTCCGGTGCCGTCCGCATTAGCGATCATCAGGTGACCCTCGCTCGCAGGAGCGTCAAATGTGGCGTACGCAATCCGGTTCCCATCGGGCGAAAAAGAGACACCAGTATCCGCCACGTCGAGAAGGCGGCGCGGAGTGCCGCCGAGAACCGGAACCTGGTACACCTTGCCGTTCCCACCCTCCACGGGAACCATCGTGTAATCCAGAAAGTTCCCGTCGGGAGTAAAAGCAACGTCGGCGATAAAGGCGCCTCCCGCAGGCAGAATCTGCACGGCGCTCGCGATGGCTATTACCCGGACCCAAAGGCTGAACTGCCCGTGCCGTTTCAAAACATAGGCGAGGTAATGAGCGTCCGGCGAGATGCGCGCGAGAATGACATCGCCGGTTGAGGTCAGGCTGGAGATTGCTGGATTCTGGAAAGCGGTTGCTGCTAAGCCAGAATGGAAAAATCCCTTACGATAGAGCAGGCCACCAACCGTGAGCGCGAGCAGCAACAAAATCCCCCCAGCAACGGCCAACTTCCGCAGCGTGAAGGGTCCCGCCGCGACGGCCCGGATAGCGCGGCCCGCTTCGCCGGACGGGGCCGCAACACCGGCCGTTGCATCCGATGTCAAGGTGGCAACAGGCCTGGAGTTGGAGTCACGCTTGAGTCGCTCGAGGTCAGCGCGCATCTCCGCCGCGGTCTGGCATCTCAGCTTCGGATCTTTTTCCAGAGCCTTGTTGATTAGATCTTCCAGCTTCGGAGGCAAGTCCGGATTGAGCCGCACGGGCGGCACTGGTGCTCGATTTAGAATGCCGTCGAAGATCTGGCCCGAAGTGTTGCCACGAAAGGGCAACGTTCCGGTCGCCATCTCGTACAACACCACCCCGAAAGAGAACAGATCCGTCCGCGCATCGAGTTCCTTGCCTCGCACCTGTTCGGGAGACATATAGGCTACCGTGCCCAGTGCGGTGCCAGGACTGGTCAGATGCTGATCGTCTATAGTCGCTGTTTGTTCTGCTGCGATTTTGGTCGAAGAACTGGCCACCAGATTGATCCTCGCCAATCCGAAGTCGAGAATCTTGGCATGGCCGCGCTTAGTGACGAAGATATTGGCAGGCTTGATGTCGCGATGCACAATGCCCTGGAGGTGCGCGGCATCTAGCGCGTCGGCTATCTCAACCGCCAGCGGGAGCAGCGTCTCGGTTTCCAGCGGTGTCCCGGCGATACGGTGCTTCAGTGTCACCCCATCGAGGAACTCCATGACGATGAAGCTGTGATTGCCATGCTTCCCGATCTCATGAATGGTGCAGATGTTGGGATGGTTCAGTGCAGAGGCCGCGCGACCTTCCCGGCGAAACCGTTCCAACGCTTGTCGGTTTTGTGAGACCTCGTCCGGCAGGAATTTGAGGGCCACGAAACGACCGAGTTCTGTATCCTCGGCCTTATAAACCACACCCATACCACCGCCCCCGAGCTTTTCGACGATGCGGTAGTGCGAGATGGTTTGGCCGACCATGAGGCCGCCCCTAACGCTGCCATGTTAGGAGTGCGCAGCGGCATAAGTCAACGGATCGAGACGAGAGAATGGGCGTCGCTCAAATGGTATACATCACGCCGATCGCATATATATGGCAACACGGGATTTCAGCTTTCATCGATGCCCAGCGGGTGCGAAGATTGTGGATGAATAGTCGTCAAACCTTACCTTACAAGATTTGGGAAGAGTTGCCCGTGATCCAGGCACAATCCCGTGAAGCACTAATCGGTTGTGAAGGAGTCACTTCGACGGTTAGCTGACTACCCGGGCAAGTGATAGCTGTGACCTACCTTCGCGGTGGTAGGGAAGGTTCTCTGCGTGGTGCTAACCCTCACGCGTGAGTTCAAACACCGTAATCTCCGGCCTTGCGCCTAAGCGTATGGGGAAGCCGATGGTGCCGATCCCGCGGTTGACGTAGATTTGGCTGCCGGTTTTTTCGTACCAGCCGTAATATCGGAAAGAATTTTTGTTTTTCTACACCTCAAGAATCCAACAATTGGGTTGACATTCACGGCAGATTCCTCCCACTACATTGGTGCAGCTGGAAGAAATTTTCAATTTCGACCTGCATTTCCCTCAGCTCCTCACAGCCATCCACAACCTGACGCGCCGTAGGATGGCCTTTGCCGCTAGGAGCCTCCTTAGGCGGAGGCACCAGAGGCGTTTGAAATGAGGGGAGAGTTTCCTTGAGCTTGGTTTTGAACTTTTCACCGATCGGATTTGATGACTTCGAGATCAAGGTTGGACAGTTGCCATACGGCGGCGATGGTGAGGAAGTTCTAAAGCAACTTCGGGAAGAGCACAATGCTACTCACGTCTTCCGCCGCGAAGGCAAGGACAGCATTCTGGTGGTCCCATTAGCTCCCGAGGCATCCCTCCTCGGGGAACCCAAGGCAGTTCGGCTAAAGGAAAACCTCGGATTGGCGGCAGCGCTAGTGCGGAACGCCCTGCTCACGTATCTCGCTGGAATGGGGCGAACGGTGTTGAGCTACGATCCACTGAAGTTCATTGCTCGACGCGACCTCCTTCGCGTGAACGCTCCGCACGGGATCGCGCCTCCCGACTGGCTCGCGGTTCGACTTCTATACGAAGTAGCGGTCCGTCCGATTTATTTTTTCAAGCAGGAACCGTTCGTTGCTGCTGTTTTGGACGTGCGCACAACCCGGCTCATTGAACGGTCAGCCTGGGAACTGATGCAGGACGGCTTTTCCCCCGAAGGATTTTACGTAGGCAGGCGT
>WNFB01002942.1_pt1 | contig 14949 bp, 13 predicted proteins | sample 5400501 | NCBI WGS metagenome assembly WNFB01 (sample SAMN13153341, study PRJNA577476) | soil metagenome | isolation source: 200 cm saprolite under Douglas fir tree site 2 hole 1 | place: USA:California | collected 2015-04-18
GACGATCTCTTCTGGCCAGTTCGACCTGTATCAGCTCGGCGTATCCCCACGCAAGCAGCTCGAGCTGCTGCCAGGCGGCGGCGTTGTGAACGACCATCCGCAGCAGATCACGCGCCTCCTCCAACCGGTTCCACTGGTACCACACCTGCGCCAGAGCAATCTCAAAATATCCTTTCAGCAGGGCGAATCCCTTCATTTGCTCGATCAGGTTGAGGGCCGCCTGGCCCTCCTCATAGGCCAGACGCAGTTGTCCGGACCTCACCGCCGCCAGCGCGAGCCATTGCCTGACCTTGATGTTCGCATAGCGGCTTGCCGACCGGCTCACCCGCTCTTTGACCTCCAGCAGCCGTGGCAAAAGTTGCGCGCCCTCGCGTCGGACCGTATAGTGGATGGTGAAGCTGCCCCCGAGCGGGACCGTCTGCCAGATCGCCTCCTCGTCTTGGTCCAGCGCCTCCTCTATCACCTCTTGCATGCGACTCAACCGCTCAAAATCCCCGCTTGCTGTCGCTTCGATCACGGCCATAAACCTGCGGAGCAAGCGCAGACGCCGCTGGAGCAGGGCATGTTCAGCGGCTTGGGCCCCCCGATCGACGTCGCCTGCATCTGCGCCTGTGGCTGAGATCTGGGAGTTGGTTTCGTCCGTCTGAGCCTGCAAGGCGGCTTCTACCCGCGCCATGAGCTGCCGCGCCTCCTGGTAAAACCAGGAGCGCTGCTCTCGGGTCGTTTGCACGACCGTGTTGAGCAGGAAGAGCGCCGTGGTGAACAGCAGGCGCGCATGTTCGCCCGCCAGAACCTCGGGCAGCGCCAGCACCCAGCGCGTTATCGTTGCCGCCTCTCCACGCAGCCAGAACTGCTCGACCGTTTGCTCCATCAGCCGCGCCGCCGTGGAGTAGTCAGCGGCTTCCAGGGCATGAGTAATGGCCTCGGCCCACTCTCCTTGTGCCTCATAAAAGCTGGCGGCCCGGCGGTGCAAGACTGGCACTATCTCTGGGTGGGTGGTGTGCAGAGTCGAGAGCAGGGCTTCGCGAAAGAGATCATGTAGCCGATAGCTGCGCCGCTCCTCGTCCAGGGACACCAGGAAGAGGTTCGCTCGCTCCAGCCATTCCAGCATCTGCTGGCTGACCCGTCTTTCCGGCTCGGCGGTCACCGCCTGGCACACGGAGGCGTCCAGGCGCGAGAGAATAGCGGTGTGGAGTAAAAAGTCGCGCACGCTGGTGGGCAGGCGCGCCAGGATCTCCTCCTGCACGTAGTCCAGCAGATAGCGCTGGCTGCCGGTAAACGCCTGGAAGAACGCCGCGCGATCCTCGCGCCTCTGCATGGTGAGGGCCGCTAGGTGCAATCCTGCGATCCAGCCCTCCGTCCGGCTCAGAAGCCTCTGCACCTCCGCTTCCGAGAGCGGAGGGGAGAGCATCTGGCCCAGAAACTGGCTCGCCTCGACCTCTCGGAAGCGCAGATCGGCCGCGCGGACCTCGGTCAGCTGTCCGCGCACCCGCCACCGCGCCAGGGGCAGGTCCGGGTCCACCCGGCTGGAGAGGATCAGATGCACCTTCGCGGGCAGATGCTCCAGGAAGAAGCTCATGCCCTGGTGAATGGCTGGATCTTCGATCACCTGATAATCATCCACAATGAGGACGATGGGGGCGGGATGCACCTCGCGGCTTTCCAGCTCATGGAGCAACGCCGTGAGGATGGTGGAAGGCGAAGGTGGCTGGGGCGACTCGAGCAGCGCCACCGCTGTTTCCCCAAAGCTCGGTGCATACCCCCCACAGCAGCGCAGAGCCGCTATCAACCCTACCCAGAAGCGGGTCGGGCTCGTGTCTAGCTCCTCCAGCGAGAGCCAGGCGATCTGCGCCTGGTGCCGGCTCGCCCAGGCCGAGAGCAGCGTGGTTTTGCCAAAGCCTGCCGGAGCGCAGAGCAGCGTCAGCGGGGTGGAAAGCGCCCTATCGAGGGCCGAGAGCAAGCGCTCGCGCTCCACCAGTACGTTTGGCAAGCGCGGCGGAGCGAGCCTGCCGGAGAGCAACAGCATCCCCTGGTCGAGTACCTGCGCGGGCTGCTGCTCGGGCAAGAGCGTCCTGGCTGTCTCCTCCAAATGAGCCAGCGAGAGGTTCTCCATCCGTCCGAGATAGCGCTTGCGGGTGCGGCCCTGGCTGGTATGGTAGGCATACCAATACGCTCCCCCGCGTGGCCTCCCCTCCAGATAGACATTGAGAGAGCCGCCTTTGCCGTGGAAGGCAAAGGCGGAGGCCTCGCCTAGCCAGGCCAGCCACGCGGCTTCGTCTGTTGGTTGAAACCGCTGCTGGAGCTGGCCCTGCGTGTACAGCTCATAGAGGCTCTGCCCCCTGGACCAGATGAGTGCGTGAAGAGGTGCTCTGGACATCGGGCCTTTCCTGTGTCTGCATTGTTCCCAACTGCCCCTCAATTCCTCCCAACACTAAGGACAGGGTTTCAGGCCCCTCCTGTTTTACTGATGTAAACTGGGACGATGAATGCCTTCTCTGTGCTCCCAGGAACATAGTTAGTCTCGTTCTTGATCTGCAACAGTGGAAATGGCCTGAAACCCTGAAAGAGCCCTCGTGCGCGACAGCCATACGCTCTGTGAGCCTGCAAGAGTGGACGCTGATTCGCCTTCCCAGCTTGTCGGAGAACGCTTGTCGGAGAATAGTACTTCTCGGCCAAGTTCCTCCTCCTTCCACGCTTACCTTCGTTTCTCAAAGCAGACAAAAGGGGAAAGTTAGCACGAGATTCTTGTCGGAGAATCGTTTACGTCCAAAGTTGGGAGAAGATGCATGCACGCCAGAAGCGACGATCCCCAAGCATTACAGGAGTTTGCAGCGTCATTAGGGGCTCGTGATCCCAAGACCGTCGCGACCTACCTTACCACGGTACGTGATTTTGTGGCATGGCTGACTCTCCAACCAGGAGGAACGCCGTTTCATCTCGGCCTTGTGACAGTGACAGCAGTGCGTGGGTACATGGATTTTCTGACCACCACAAACCGCGCACCACGCACCCGGAGCAAGGCCCTCTCAGCATTGCGCCGCTTTTGCCAGTGGGCGGTGGATGAAGGCCATCTTCGTCGCAACCCAGCTCGTGCGATGGAACGTCCTACCGTGGTGGCCGTCGCTCCCAAGGAACTCTCAGACAAGCAGCGCTTTGTCCTCAAAACGATGGTGGAGCAGCATGCTACGCCCCGTTTCGCCGCCATCTTTGCCCTGGGCTACTGGGCGGGACTGCGCATCAGTGAGATCGCTGCTTTGCGTCTAGATCGGTGTACCATCAATCAACGGGTCGGCAGTATTACCCTGGTGGATGCCAAAGGCGGCAAGACCCGCACCCTCGATCTGCACAATATGGCCCGGCGAGCCCTCTTTGACAGGGTGTCAGGCATTGAGCCGGTGCTGCTGATGTAGAATGGGACGAGCCATCTCCTGTACCTGGAGCTGAAGGAGACGACCATCGGGCAAATGGAGTTGCTTCTCGTTGACATGTTGGCACAGCAGCGAAAGATCGCGGTTGTATTGTCGGTCGTTAAACGGACGTAGTTGCACAGAGACCACGTGCCGATGAGAGGTAACAATTCCGGAGAGTTGGAAGAAAGGGGCTAAGCGTGCCCAAGTCGCATGAGCGTAAGAAGCCGGAAAACACTGATCACGCGTCCACATAGCGAGATTGGCCAGGGCGAGTTTGCAGATTGTCATAATCTGGTCCTTTCGGTTATCCAGCTCGTACATCGTCCGCTCCTGCGCGGCCAGATCCTCCAGAGTCCGTAAAAGGTTCTCTTGTTCTCGACAGTAGCGTTCCCATTTGGCAAATTCTTTGTTACTGGTCTCCAACACGCCGGAGACGTGCTGCCACAACGCTTGCATCTCACGCTCCGCCTCCGCCTGAAGCCGATTGCGTTCGGCTTTCCACTCTCCAAGAGTGGCTCCTTGTACCTGCAGCGTTTGCAACTGCTCATCCAGGAGCCGATAGCGCTGCTCTCCTTTCGCTTTTGTTTCTTTCCAGAGCCGTGCGTGGCGCAAAGAAGCCCGACGAGAACGCTCCCGTGCCGCAGGAGCCCACTGCTTGATGTCGCTCAACCGCTTCTGTAGTGCTGCTTGCTTTTTGCTGACCTCGGAATTGGAGACCGGGGTCTTGCCATAGCCATGGTTGGTATCGAGTCCCAGAGGCAAAAGATAATCGCGGATCACGTTTTCCTGCAGAGGCCAGCGTCGAATGTAGGTCTGGGCGAGTTCAACCGCATCGCACATCGATGCGGTTGTCACAATGGGGATCAGCTTGGCCGTCGTCGGCTCCGCTTTCGTTGGCTCCGCTTGCCAGTTTTCCCGCCACCAGGCAGGCAACCCCAGATCTTCATTGGGGTCTTCTTCCGGTGGCGCACAGGGAACCTGACGACGAAGGTCACGGATGAGGGCCACCTGCAAGGGGAGAACCTGGTCTTTTTGATCAGGCAAGGGGAGCGCGAAGCAAGCTGGCGCCACTTCGCGGATGACCTGGCCTTTGCGATCATGGGTCAAGGGCAAGAACTCACCGATATCAGTGAAAGAGGTCAGTCCCTCATACTGATTTGTTTTCAAGAGGGTCACGATAGTGTGTCCAGCCTCAGCCAGGTCTCTTAAGAAAGGGGCGGCCATCCCTTCGCGATCCACGATGATGCGTGCGAGTGTCGTTTTCCCCCCAGCCTGTTCATAACGAGCCAGAGCCTTTGGCAATCCCACTGTCAAATGCTGGTCGCCACGAGAGGTGGTCGTCAGGCGGGGATGTCCCTGCTCATCATGTAAGAGCACCAGCGCACGCCCTCCCAGGATTTTGCCGGTGCGTCCAATGAATCCACGCGGGATCAGGCTGTCGGCATACACGGGCTTGCGATGCCCATCGATGTAGAAACAGGGAGCAGCTTGTTCAAGTGCATCCTGGCTCTCAGCTTCCCACACATGGGTCGTCCAGGAACCAAGGGCGGTGGTCAGCGCTTCGGCCCCATTCGCCTTGGCGAGCTGGCTCAGAAATCGCTCGGTGTGGCAATATCCGTAGGCTCGGTGCCTTCCTGTGACCACTGCCAACACGTTTCCGCTATAGCTACGCAGATCATGGGTTCGATGTAAGCCGTCCAGAGGAAAGAACAGCAACGTCAGCATCAGTTGGCGACGGCAATGTGGAGAACTGGAGAGCAGAGACCGAGCGGTTGTTGGCTCGCACGAGGCGATCGCTGTCGAGAGTTCAGTGAGCAAACCCGTCTCATGGGCGGCTGCCAACAACAGCAGCCCTCCGGCTCCCTGCTGAACGTTGGTCTCCACTCCTGCCGGATTTTTTTCCCGCCTGGCTGGCTACATTGCTCCATCCATGCGCTGCTCGAACGGCATTGAGGTGACTGATGCTGATCCGCACGCCTAACTGCTCTTGCAGTTCTTTTTGCAATTGGCTGCTTGCAACCAGCGAGGTCGCCTGACACCGCGACTCCAGCCAGTGGAGGATGGGGGGAAGCACTTTGGCGGGGTGTCCGTGTCTGCCATCTTGCAGGGCGGCTTCTCCTCGGATGCGAGCCTCTTGCCTCCAACGGTAGGCGGTGGCCCGACTCGTCTGGACCCCGGCAGTCCTTGCCGCCTCCTGCCAGGACACACCTGCTTCCATGAGTTCTAGCATCTGCTGTTTGGCTGCTCGTCGCTGCTCTGGGTCCATGCTCGTTCCTTGCTCTCTTTTCTCTATGGCTTCTTTCTGTTCCCCCCTGTATCATAACTCATCTTGGTATCTTAGTCTAGATCGGCAAGGCCGCTTTTTGCCTGACACCCTGCTTGTAAGGAGCATTAGCTGAGTTTGAGCGGGATATTATTCGAGAAAGAACAAACGCAGGACTGCAAGCTGCTAGAGCCAGAGGACATTTAGGAGGCAGACCAAAAGCACTGAACCCAAAGAAACAATCTATAGCGCAAGCACTCTACAATGACAGAAACAACGCTATTGCTGATATCTGCAAAACATTGAACATTTCACGGTCTACCCTCTATCGGTATGTTGATGTCAAAAAACAACGTAGCTAAAAGCGTGGAGTATGCTGGCGGTGGGTCATCTCGCACAATATTTATTTGCCGGCGTCGAGGTCAGTTGTGGGATAACCTTTGATCTCTTCCAATCTTCTTTTGAGTTTCCTGATCTCTTCGTCCACAGTATCATCCAGAGTGCGCGGAAAAATATATGGTTCAAAGCGTTCTATTTCCCCTATGAGGACACCCTGAGACGCGAGTTGGATAAGGCGAAAGTGTGTAGCGGCTGTCCAGAGCAATTTACGCAATTCTTCACTGTCTATAAGTCCACTCTTATCGATAATGAGCTTTTCCAGTCTTTCAGAATTATCAATGATATTATCGAGAAGTATCTTATCATTTCCTTCAAACTTTTCTCCTTGTAGAAGGGCTCGAAGTGTACGAAAGTCTTCTCCTCGTCTTGCCCGAAAAACTTTGTATAGTTCACGGTTTACACCCTGGAGTTGTTGAAATGGTCCATAGAACGTGTTAATTTTCTCATAGATTGACTTTCGTTCTTCCTCAAGTGCCTGCATTTTCAATGTGCGTTTACTTACAGAGAAAGTAAGGATTACCCCGACAAAACCGAGTATGACGCCGAGCAATCCTGTAAGAGCCGTTATTATTGGCACAGCATTCGTATAAAAGTCATTCATTTATCTCTCTCCTCTGAGAGAATGGCAACGATTATTATATATTATGACCCTCTCTCTACAATTTAATACGTTGAAACCATCTCAGATTAAAAGAGCATCCTGGCTCAGGAAGCTCTAGTATAAAACCTTGTACAAGAAACAATGAGAAGTAGGTTGTTTCATGGGTTGTTGTCACGTCGGCTTTGCGCCATTGTGCGAAACAAGCCGCTTGTTGCCCTTCATTGCTACCCCTTTTCTAGTTCCTGTGCCTTCTGTTCTGCTGGTGTGATGATCTGTTCTTTGATCGAGGCAATTAAACTAGAGGTGTCGTGATAACGGCATATTGGCAATACCCAATCATAGCGTCGGCGCAAGTCACGGAACATTGCGTACTCATGCCTCTCTCTTTCTTGTCCGTTAATCAGCATCGGTTGGTCTAAAATGATTGGTTTGATGGGTCTGATACAATGTGGAGCTATTGTTGCCAGTTCATGCGGTACACTGCTAGGGTCAGTGAGATCAGCAATGATAAAACGGGACATATGGGCAAGGGTAGACACCGTTTCCGTTAAGTCCTGATTTTTCGACGGGTCAAAGTCAAAGACAACGGGCGTGAGATCATGATTATTGCGTAGTTCCTCTCTAAGAGCGTCTAATACCTTTTTCCGCTCCTCTGTGAAGCGTCCCAAGATGAGTACAACTTTGGAGGTGATGGTGTCGATGACATGACGAATTTTCTGATTATTGAGCAACAAGTAGATGAACTGAGCTACTTCAAGATTATCAACCGTGATGATGCTTTCATTTGAGCGCGTGATAACCAAACCTGTTTGAATAGTGTTCTGTAATTGAACATTCCAAGCGGAAATGGCGTAAATACTGCATCCAGTCAAGTCCGCTTCACTCAAGTTCGCTTCACTCAAGTTCGACCATGAAAGGTTGGCATCATTGAGCTTGGCTCCCCTCAGATCAGCTTTACTCAGATTGGTTCCAACGAGGTTGGTTCCAATAAGATTGGTTTCAACGAGGTGGGCTTCACTGAGATTACATGCGCTGAAGTTAGTTCCGCTCAGGTTGCAGTTGCTTAAATCAGCTTTACTGAGGTTGGCTCCATTGATAATGACCCTATTAATATGTATGGCGTCAGTGAAACTGGCTTCTCTCAGATTGGAGAAAGAGAAGCAGGTTCTGTCTAGGTTGGTTCCATTGAAGTTAGCTCGCAAGAGAGTGCTTTCGAGGACATCGGCTCCGCTGAGATTGGCTCTGCTTAGGTCGGTAAAAGCGAGCGTGGTTCTAGAAAGATCGACATTACTAAGGTTGGCGTTACTAAGATTGCGCTTGCTGAGGTCGGTGAGGTTGACGTCGCTGAGGTCAGGTCGTATGTCTGGATGCTCTTTCCTCCATTGGTTCCAAGACTCGATTCCTTGCTTAAGAATATCGAGATGTTGATGATCTGCCATAAGATTTGTCTTTCCTCTCGTTCCGCTTTGCATCATTATATTCTATATTCGGAATTTGAAAAGAGTTAGGTCGCACATTTGAGCAGCCTGTTGAAAAACGCGCTTCCTGAGCTAAGTACTGGGAGAGTGCGTGTAGAATTAGGGACGAAGAATAATAATGAGAGTGTATGTAATTCCTAGTACAACTATGAGAATAGGTAGTCCTAACCAGATACGTTTCAATTTTGATAGTATCTTATGGCTACGGTCATGACCTCTATTAGCATCGGTTATCCGTTTGTCTATCTCAGCATCAGGGCAGAGTTCATTAAGCCGACAACTTAGTTCTCTAGCTCTACTCAGATGATATTGGCTGCGCTCGTAAAGCTTAGCAGTGACTATCACACCGTAAACACCCAGAATAATCAAAAGTACGGTAAGAGGGAGAGAATCTTTTTTAAATCCCTTTTGCGTCACTACCCCGCTAAGAGCTGCTGCAATTATTATAATGAGATTGCTTATAGTTGCTCGTTGGTTTTCATGTTGCCTCGCTTGTGTCCAGTTTTCCTCAATGAAATGTAGCAGAACATCAATTGTATCAGCCATTTTAGTTTTCCTCCGAGGTCTTAGTGGGTTCCTATCGTGCTAAGTATCTCTTTTCCTCACAAAAAGCTTCTTCTGTATTATATTCCTTCTGCTTCTTGGTTAGTTTTTTTCTGTCAAGTACCCGGTATACTAGACACTAAAACAGGGTGAGAGAAGGGACACTGCCTAATTGCTGTTCCTGAGCAAACTGATCAGGTGAGCGATAGCCCAGGCTCTCATGCGGGCGCGTGGTGTTGTAAAAGTTCACCCACTGTTGGCCAGCTCGTAAAAAGTCTCCCAACGTGCGATAGGGCTGGCGCTCGGCGACGGCCAGCTTGAAGAGCCCGACAAAGCGCTCGGCATAGCCATTATCCGTCGGCGTGCCTGCTCGGCTCATCGAGCGCTGGAACCCCTTCTCCAGCAAGAGCGTTCTGGTCTGCTCGGCCCCATACTGCTTGCCCTGGTCGGAATGAAAAATGGCTCCAGGCACCTCAAAAGGCACCATCTTGATCGTTGTGACCACGAGATCGGCTTGCATGCGATAATCAAAGGCCAGCGCTAAGATATGGCGGGTGCGCTTCCAGAGCGCAAAGCAGCCGCGCACCCGCGTGCGGTCAGCCAGCTGCACTTCGAAGATGTCCGAGAAGACGATCTCCGTCGAACTGTTCTGCTCTAGTGCTCGCACCAGATTGGGAGCCACCGCACTCGTTTTGCCGGGATAGACATAGTTCTTGCGCTTGCGCCGAGCGGTGATGCCATACTTGTGCATGATGCGATTGACCCGGTTGTGGCCCATGCCCAAGAGCACCGCCAGCTTGCGATGCCCCAGCGTATCGTCCAGTTCATGCCACTGCGCAATCGCCACCGCTACTTGCTTGTCTTTGAGTGGTCGCTTGCGCTGCAGATACAAACTACCACGCGCAAACCCCAGAGCTCGCACCACCTGGCTCTTGCTATAGGGGCCGTTGGGAGCCATCAACTGATGGGCCAGTTCCACCTTTTGTGAGGCTTTTAGCGTGCCAACAACCCCTGTGCTTTTTTTAGAATTTCATTCTGCACCGTCAGTTCGCCAATGAGTTTCTTCAGATCGTCAGGCGACTCGCCTGGCGCATAGCCTTGGGCCTGGGCTTTTTGCCTCGGGTTGCGCTTATCCACGAAGAGAGAAGCCCCCTTCGCTTGAAATTCTTGTCGCCACCGATGGATCAGTGAGGTGGACACGCCAAACTTCGTGCGCACTTCTTCCAAGGTCGTCTCGCGCTGCAAACTTTCCAGCACGACTTTTAACTTAAACTCCGGTGTGTACTGCTTGCGTTTGGTCTCCATTGCTTCCAATACCTTTCACTTCCGTTTCTTCCCTTCTTCTCTTGTTTATTATACCAGGTATTGGACATTCAACACGCTGTGAGAATGGTCGGCGTCGAGCTAGATGCGAGGCCAACCCACCATTTAAGTCGTTAGAAACAGCCAAAGTACAGTTAAACCATTTCGGCAAATTCTCTACCAGCAGCAAGATGCAATTTCGTATAATACGCTTTTTGCTCCTCACTGAGTGATTTCCACCATTTCGGTGAAACATACACATTGGATGCCTGAAACCCTAAAGAGAGAAAGAACTCTGGCTTTTCCTTCTCAGGAACCGGATTGATAATGTGATCTAAGAGAACACGCGCTCTCCGGCTGCCTCTCAACCAGCTTATAACGAAGACGCTTTGGAGCGGTGGATACGGGAGGAAAGAAAACACAACTACATCCTCTGCCGTTAATGTTTGTAGACCGTTGATTGTCATCATAGTGTCAAGGGCATCACTAGGGACAAGCGCATATGTACAAGCAATGCATGGGGGAATGTTGACAAGATACGTTTGCCCGTCTAACTGACGATAATCTTGAGTTAATAGTATCTGCTCATGCCGTTGACGAGCTACTAACAGCACATCTCTGATTAAAAATCGATGGAGTCTTGGTAACTTCTCCGGCCTATTCAATGTAGACTGCTCTCCGTATTTTTCACCCACTGCAAAAGCCCGCTCAGGTACCATTTGATCGTAGGTGGCAGCACACAACCCACGATACGCTATGAGTACCATTTGTTCCGGTGCTGGTTGAGAAGAAAAATTTCCCTGCTCAAGTGGAGTAAAAACAGAACCATCATGATCTTTGCAGAAAAGTGGACAAGTCACCTTACTTCTTTGTCCTATACCAACAGGAGTAGGCCCAAAATAAAACTGTTCCAATGGTAACCGTGCTTCGATACGTTTAATCAGAGTATCATTAGGCAAGTCCCATGTGAGAACTGTACTGTCCTGTGCAATAAGCTTTAGTGTCTTTTCGGCTACAACGTGGGAGTTGATGGGTTTTTTCTTGCAACTGGGATAGAGACAAGTACCATTTCTCTTTCTGAATGCATCGAGAAGTTCTCCAATAATTCTCCGGTCTGGCTGCTCTGGTTGCCTTGATTGCATACGCAGAATGCCCCTCTCCTCAACGCTTTTTATGACTATATTACCACACTGTAGCAAGAGCCACAAAAATCTTCAAGCGGTGTTATGGTGTCAGTTGGTACAACTCCAAACCTGGAATGTCCTTATAATCCTCAGTGTTACGGGTAACAAGCGTTAAATTGTGCTCTATGGCAATAGCAGCATTGATAAGATCAAGGGCGCGTGATTTGACCCGCTTCTGTTCCTTTTTCAATTGCTCCCGTAAGGCTGCACATCGTTTTGCTACAGTCAGTGAAAAGGGCAGCACCGGAATACTCCTGCGGAAGGTCTGCTAGCTGTTAAAAGTCAATAGTTTTGGCTCTCCGTCAAATTAAGTATGTTCGCTTGCTTATTTTCAGATCAGGACAGCATCGACAGGAAAACATCATAATGGATAAGCTGTTTTATTGTTGGCGTTAATCCTTTGTGCGTGGATCAAAAGCATCACGCAACCCATCACCGATGAACGAGATAGAGAGTACAATGACGGTGAGTACGATGGTGGGCAAGAGGATGTTCCAGGGATGAATCTCCAGCAGGTCAGCTCCATCTGCAATCATCAAACCAAGACTTGATCCTGGCGGTCTCACACCTAAACCAAGCAAGCTGAGGCCCGCCTCGCCAATGATCGTACCGGCAATATTCAATGTTGAGGTAATAAACACGATACTGAAGATATTCGGAATGATGTGGTGCAAAATAATACGTACATCACTCGTACCGACTGAGCGGGCCGCCTCGATAAATTGCTGTTGTTTGAGTTGGAGTGTCTGACCACGTACATAACGCGCCATCAATGGCCACGATACGAGAGCCAGCGCAAGTGAGACAATCACGAGGGGAGCATTGCCGTTGGCTAAAAATGGGCCCACCACTGGTAAACTTCCGAAGTAGTCGCTTGCGCTCTGCCCGAAGATACCTGTGAGCAGGATAGCGAAGAGCAGGCCCGGAAAGGCGAAGATGAGATCTGTAAAACGGGCCAGGAGGGTGTCAGTCCATCCCCCATAGTAACCTGCCAACACTCCAATAGTCACACCAAGTACGACATCTGCAATCTCAACGATGAGTGCGACGATGATTGAAATGAGTACCCCTTGCATCAAGCGGGCCAGCAGATCACGCCCAAGGTTGTCTGTCCCCAGCCAGTATCGTGCTGATGGTCCCTGGTTTTGATTGCTCAATTCCTGATGGTCATAACTGTGGTAAATAGCTGGACCGATGGGAGCGCCAAAATCACTGAGATAGGTACCACCAATATATTTATAGATTGGTGGACCTGCAATAGCCAGGAGTACCAGGAATATGAGCGCTCCCACGCTTATCAAAGCGCGAGTATCGCGCCGAAAACGCCTCATGGACTCTTGAAATGGGCTGAGCGGCTTCTTTGCTTTTCTATCCGTTTGTGTTTCCAGGGTGCTTTCTGAAGGGGCAGGTAGGCCTTTTAGATCAAGGAAATCCGGTGCTGCAATAATGCCTGCGTTGTCATTGCAAATATCTTTGGTATCTTTGGCAACAACTTCCGGCTCTTTATCACTCGTATCCATCTTCATCCTTTCCTTCTTCATGCTCTAGTGAAATCTACCGCTATTCAGTTTTAATGCGGGGATCAACGAGGTGGTAGAGCACATCCGCTATCAAGTTTCCCAGAACCACACCTATTGCAATTAAAATTGTCGTTGCTTGAATGACTGGGTAGTTGCGCTGAAATACAGAATCCACGGTTATACGTGCGACACCTGGAATGCCGAAAAGTGCCTCAATGAAAAACGATCCGGTTACCAGGAGTCCAAGCAACAACCCAATAACGGTAATAAGAGGTATGACCGCATTTCGCAATGCATGGCGATAAATAACAACCCGTTCTCGCAATCCTTTTGCTCTTGCTGTACGTATATAATCCTGACGCAACACTTCTAACATAGTCGTGCGAGTAAGGCGTGCGTAATAGGCATAGCCTGCCGCTCCATAGGTGAGAATCGGTGCAAGTTTATATTGAATATCACTCCAACTATATTGCCAGGGGGTGCCCCATCCTATGACCGGCCAACTTATACCAGCATTGTTCACCCATAAAATCACGATCTGCACGAAGACTGCCAAAATGAAGACAGGCAGTGCATAGAGGGTGAGAGCTACACTCATATTGAAAGTATCAACCCATGTATTCGCCTTTAACGCGGACCAGATTCCGACCGGGACGCCCAGGAGCAAGGTCACTACCGTTCCCCAAAACGCCAGTTCGACTGAAATAGGCACCCCATCTTTGATGATATCCCACACGGCTCGCTGTTGAGGATGAAATGATGTTCCCAGGTCAAATCTCGTCAGGCGAATGAGAAAATTGAAGTACTGCTGATACCACGGCAGGTCAAACCCATAAGCATGCCGTAATTGTTGCCAAGTTTGATAGTCGAAATGCACACCCATCATTTCTTTTATAGGGTCACTGGGTGCAAAGTAACCGAGCATAAAGGTGATGAAGGTAACACCAAGAACGATGAAAAGTAATCCTATCAAGCGTTTGATCAGAAATTGAAGCATGGGATGTTCCTCTTCTTTTGAAGGTCGTTGCGGCGAGGCAACCGCCTACGACATGCTCTACATGTGTGCTCTTTTCCTCAGATTGTCGTAAGTGAAAACAGACGAGAAGAGCAACGAGGACGTTAAGTCCTCGCTGTTCCCTCATCTGAAACGGCCATGACCAAAGCACGCTGGCTCAAGTGCCTACTCTCCTATTGAGCGAAGTAGATATTGGCCCAGTCTTCTGTTGCTAGAGTCCCCAATGGGTTAGGATGCCAGTTTTGCAGTTTGGGGTTGACCCGGAACACGTAAGCTGTCTGGTACGTAGTGATCCAGCCGACATCATTGACGATTTTCTGCTCGGCATCATTGTAGAGTTTTATACGTGTCGCATTATCTCTCTCTCCATCGGCCTGGGCCATTTCAGCTTGTACAGCCTGCTGTTGGGCAGCATCGGACGAATTGTTCTGACCATAGTTAAACGTGTTGTGGTCAGTGCCTTTGCCGAAGAAGAGGGTCAGCCAGTCCTGTGGATCGGGATAGTCTGCTCCCCACTCTCCATACCACATCTGTAATGGACCACTATGTCCAACCGTGTCACCTTCCTGCTTGATCAACTCCGTGCCATGAACACCGATCAGTTTGACGGAGATACCAAGCACTTGCTGCCATTCATTCGCGATCGCTGAGATGGTATCGGCACCGGCCTTGTAGTCGATAGAATAGGTCAGACTAATGGAAGGCAACTGACTCACGCTGCTATAGCCGCCCTCCTGCAAACCTTCCTGCAAAAGCTGCCTGGCCTTTGTCTGGTCACCTGCCGTCCCATTCACTCCAGCCGGCCCCGTCAGATTCGGGTTGTAGCCGGGTATACCCTTGGGCACGATATGGTTGCTCGGGGTGACGAATTTTCCTATGATGTGAGTGATGATCAGGTCTTTATTGATCGCAAGGGCGAAGGCCTGGCGAATTTTGATGTTGTCCAGCGGCTTTGAGAGGTAATTCATGCCAATAAATCGGCTCGCCAGAGCTGGAATCAGATGGTAGCCAGGTTTTGTTGCGGCAATCTCGTCCTGGCTTGGTGGCACACCGGCAATATCGAACTGACCAGCCTCGAATGCCTTGTAGTTGCTGTCTCTATCACCGGCGATGATGTACTGAATTTGCTGGATTTTGGGTTGGAAGCCGAAGTAATTAGGATTGGGCACAAGCACAAGACCGGTGGTATGGCTATAGCTCTTCACCTTAAATGGCCCACAGCCGCCGCCTTCAT
>WNFB01007067.1_pt1 | contig 14949 bp, 13 predicted proteins | sample 5400501 | NCBI WGS metagenome assembly WNFB01 (sample SAMN13153341, study PRJNA577476) | soil metagenome | isolation source: 200 cm saprolite under Douglas fir tree site 2 hole 1 | place: USA:California | collected 2015-04-18
TGGTCACCAAAGCAAATGCGACGTGCTAACCGCCCTCTCATCTGCTATCTTCTTGCTTCGTAACTTTGCCCGGTTCATAAAAGTTGCGCACGCGGGATTGTCGCGTTAATTCGTGGGCGCCTTCTGAGTGAAATCTTTCCGCGGACAGGTTCTTGATGCCTGAAGCTCCTCGACCTACTCCCTCCGCTCTGTATCGCTGGACAGTTCTCATCTTTATCAGCCTGACCATGTTTGGCAGCTACTACGCTTATGACGCGCTTAGTCCGTTGGCCGACGTATTGAAAGCGCAGCTTGGGTTTTCTGATAAGAACATTGGATTGCTGCAGGCCATCTACAGTTTCCCAAACATTTTCACTGTGCTCATCGGTGGCTTCATTATTGACCGCCTCGGGTTGCGAAAATCTCTAATGATCTTTGGTGTGCTGTGCGTTATCGGACCGGCGATCACGGTGGCATCGTCACACCTATGGGTTATGTCTACGGGTCGCCTGATCTTTGGAATGGGGGCGGAATCGCTCAACGTTGCCGTGATCACGGCGCTGGCAAAGTGGTTCAAGGGGAAAGAGCTTAGCTTCGCTTTCGGAGTCAATCTGACGATTACGCGCCTGGGTTCATTCGCGGCCTTAAACTCCCCAACCTGGGCCGGGCGTGCCTACGCGAACTGGCGGGGACCTTTCCTGATTGCCCTGGGCTTCTCCAGCCTATGCCTCATCGGCGCCATCGTTTACTGGGTTATGGAGGCGTATGCGGAGAAAAAATATCATCTCGGCGAAGCCTCTACCGACAAGGTGGTTTTCGCTGATCTTTTCAAGCTAGGCGTCAACTACTGGCTCATCGTCGCGCTCTGTGTAGTCTTCTACTCGGCGATCTTTCCGTTTCAGACCTTCGCGGTTAAATTCTTCATGGAAGCACACGGCACCTCGCGTGAGTTCGGCGGCTTCCTCTCCAGTATGCTCACTCTGTTCGCCATGATTGTCACTCCGCTATTTGGGCTACTGGTGGACCGAGTGGGCAAACGTGCTCTGTTGATGATGCTCGGCTCTATGCTCCTCATCCCTGTATATCTGATGATGGCCTACACACATGTGAACCTCTACATCCCGATGGCGATGATGGGAGTGGCCTTCTCCCTGATTCCGGCGGTAATGTGGCCATCGGTTGCGTACATTGTCGAACAGTCAAAACTGGGCACAGCCTACGGGTTGATGACCATGATCCAGAACATCGGTCTGTTCGGCTTTAACCTGCTCATTGGCTGGGCGAACGACTACAGCCATGCCAGCGCGGACAATCCTGCAGGATATCGCCTGGGTATGTGGATTTTTTCCATCCTGGGATTTCTGGGGGTACTGTTTGCTTTCCTGTTGCGACAGCGGGAGCTTGGGCCACACGGTCACGGATTGGAGACCATTACGACGGCAAAGGTGGTTGCATGAGCAAGGCATTTTACTTGACACCGCCGAGTCGTTAAGACATCAATGCTCTGTTGTCTTGAGAAGGAAAACCTTCGCAACTTTGAGGGGATACGCGAATCGCTTGGCGCCCGATCGTAGTAACCAAAGTCACTGCCCAAAAATGCCGGCATCGGCAAGTGCAAGGCAGGCAATGGGTTCTGGTATCCTGCACGGGGTATCATGTTGGGCTAGAAGGTAGGAATGGCTTGTAAGCGGTACAACGAACATAGACTTAAGCCGCATCTCATCAAGTGCGGCCGGAAAAAGGCGACTTGACGGACGCAAGACAACCACAAGATAGGCTGTCCGAAGCAGAAGCGATAGAGAAGGCAAAGCAAGGCGACGCGCAAGCCTTTGAGGTCTTATATAACCTGCATAAACGGCGCGTTTACTCGCTATGCCTGCGTATGACGGCCAACGCGGCGGAAGCCGAGGACCTGACGCAGGAAGCTTTCCTGCAACTTTACAGGAAAATAGCCACTTTTCGTGGCGAGTCGGCGTTCTCCACCTGGCTGCATCGGATGGCGGTCAACGTCGTTTTAATGCGCCTTCGGAAGAAGGGCTTGCCGGTGGTCCCTTTGGAAGAGACCATCGAAACCGAAGAAGAGGCGCCAAAGAAAGAGCTGGGCGGTGAGGACGCGAAGCTGGCCGGCTCGATCGAGAGATTGCAGTTGGAGCGGGCAATCGAGCGCCTGCCACCGGGGTACCGGACAATTTTTGTATTGCATGACGTCGAGGGTTACGAACACAACGAGATTGCCGGAATCGTAGGTTGTTCGATCGGCAACAGCAAATCGCAATTGCATAAAGCACGCTTGAAATTGCGTGATTTCCTCAAAACGAGCAGAGCCGAAAAGGCCCGCAAGCCGTGAGGAAATAGAAAGCACAGTGACAGAGATGATCGGGGAGAGAGGCAGTATGACCTGTGCTGAGTTTCAGCAAGAATTACCGGACGTTCTAGAGGGAGCCAGCCGCGCCGAACTGGAAGCGCACCTGCGCTCGTGTCCCAGCTGCTCGGAATTGGTTTCGGACTTGAAAGCTATTTCGGAGCAGGCCTACCAGCTTCGCGAGTCGGAAGAACCATCCCCACGAGTCTGGAAGTCGATTGAGGCGGCTCTTCGGCAAGAAGGACTGATTCGCGACGTCAGTACGAAGCCGCGTTTTTTAGCCCCGGCGTCGAGGAGGCGTTGGGGACCAGCCGCCTGGTTGGTGCCGATAGCAGCGGTTCTGATGGTAGGCATGGTGTTGTTCATAAATCGTCCACTTTCCGGCCCCATAGCGCAGCATTCGACGCAGCCGGAGTTGGGGGGCATTTCCACTCCCGCTTCCATATCCGCGAGTGCCAGCAACGACGACGACCGCCAAGTGCTCTCCGAGGTGGAGAGGCACGCACCTTTGATGAAGTCTGCTTACGAAGACAATCTCAAGAACGTAAATGCATACATCCGTGATGCCCAGAGTTCGGTGGATCAGAACCCGGACGATGGCGACGCGCGGCAGTATCTAATGCAGGCTTACGAGCAGAAGGCAATGCTTTACGAGATGGCCCTGGACCGTTCCCTGCCATAATAGTACAGGTCGCAGAAGGCTGCGGCGCTGGTCGACCGCAGACGGTCGGAAGAGGACTTATGGAGAGCATGCAGCGCGTCACCAAGGCGGCAGTAGTCTTCGTGGTTTGCGTTGGGCTCCTGGCGATCGCCGAGACCAAGAAGGAATACCGCTTCACCGTCGGACCCAAGGCTACTATTTCGATAGTGAACCAGTATGGCCCGATTAGCGTGAAGCCCTCTCCGGGAAACCAGGTGGTAATAACAGCGATTCTGCACTCGGTCAAGGTTGAGATTGACCACGACCAGAGTGGCAACCGGATTGACATAAAATCCCATTTGCTTACGGGTGCGAATGCCGACAATGGGCGTGTCGACTATCAAGTGTTGATCCCGGCGGATGCAAGCATCAGCATGCAATCGGCGACTGGACCTCTGCGGGCCGAAAAACTCGGCGGCGATCTAACTCTGGAGGGTGCAGGCGCCCTCGTGGATGTCCGGGATGTATCGAATGTACACGTTCATGTGAAAACCATGAACGGCCCGGTAACCTTGACTAATATCCAGGAAGGGCATGTCGAAATAAGTTCCGTAAGTGGCGACGTCACCCTCAGTTCAGTTAGCGGACGGCTAGTGCAAGTCAGTTCTACCAGCGGCAAGATTCATTACGACGGCGACTTTGGCTCCGGCGGCGAGTATTCGCTGACCAGCCATTCCGGCGATATCGACGCGACCATCCCACCCGATGCCTCAGTTGATGTAACTGCGCGTTCCATACGGGGTCTGGTGGAGAATGATTTTCCTTTCACCCCCAAGACCCATACGACGTTTCCCCTCGTTGCAGGAAGTTCCTTTGCTGGCACTATCGGTAAGGCAGCTTCTTCCGTGGTTCTGCGTACCTTCAGTGGTAAAATTCGCCTTAAGAAACGCTAAAAAAACTGGCGGGTGAATCCGCTATGGCAGGTAGGCAAGATTCGTGGCACCAGCCCGAACCGCCTGCGAAGCGGTCGCATATTCTGACGCGTGCCGTGTTCCTGGTGGGTTTTATGGGATCCGGCAAGAGTAGCGTCGGACGCGCCCTTAGCCGGCGATTGAACTGGCGCTTTGAGGACCTCGATGAACGTGTTGAAGCCCGGGAAAACCGCGCCATTGCTGACATTTTCCGCGACTCCGGCGAACTTGTTTTTCGTCAGGCGGAACATGCGGCCTTGCTCGAGTTGCTGGCGGAGGTGAAGGCAAGTAGCCCTGTGGTCGCTGCCCTCGGGGGCGGGGCTTTTATACAACCGGAGAACGCCGAACTGCTGAACGCCACCGGCGCGCTGATCATTTTCCTTGATGCGCCGGCCAGCGAGTTGTGGCAGCGTTGCCGGAATGACGAACAACCGGTTGAGCGTCCGCTGCAAAAGGATCCGAAGCAGTTCGGAGATTTATATGAGACTCGGCGACCCCACTACCTGCGGGCCAGTTTGCGGGTGGATACCTCGGGCAAGAACATTGAATCCATCGTGACAGAGATCATTTCATTATTAGAAATTGACAAAATTCAAAGTGGACCAGATGCGTTCCAGCAAGGAGAGTAGGGTGGCCCTAATAATACGGGTGATTGGTTTCGTGGCTTGCTTGTGGATACTCGGCATTGGGTTTTCCGTCCACGCCAAGGAGAAAGAAAAAGAGGCTGCGGATAAGACCGTCGACTCGGGTACCTTTAGCGTGCTAAAGAATGGACGACACGTAGCGACCGAAACGTTCTCCGTGCATGAAGGTTCCGGCGGCAGCACGGTCGCAGCCCAACTCAAATCAGACGGTGGTGCAGATAGCGCAGCTCAGGCTTCCGAACTGAAACTTTCAAAGACAGGTGACCTGATTCGTTATGCATGGCACGAGGTAAGTCCAGGCAAGGCTGAATTAGAGGTCACGCCCAACGACCAGTTTCTAATTGAACGAATAACGCCTGTGCCCGGAGACAAGGCGACGGAACAACCCTTCCTGATGCCCACCTCCAGCATGGTGCTTGATAATAATTCTTTCGTGCACCGCGAAGTGCTGGCATGGCGCTACCTGGCGACCAGTTGCAAGCAGGAAAACGAGCGCGAATTACTCCGCTTGAATCTCAAAGACGACAGCGGAGAATGGGCATTATGGCTCGACGATCAGTACAAATTAATGCGCATTCTGGTCGCTGCCGATAATACGGAGGTTGTACGGGACTAAATCTCTAGAAGGTTCCCTGTTGCGGCCTAGCGGAGTCAAACCGAGTTGGGCCGCGATGTCCACACGACAGCCGGCACGATACCGGCGCGACGAGAAACTTATCTTTGGCTCTTATTGACACTCGCGCGGCGCGAATCCTGATCACGGTGCTGTTGTTCGCGCTGGCCTTGGCTTTTCTTTACGCCGCGCGCCATACGTTCATCGCATTTCTCTTCGCTATTTTTTTTGCATATCTGGTTGATCCCGCGGTTTCACGAATCGAGCGATGGGTACACGGACGAGGACGTGCAATTGCCATCATTTACCTGCTCCTGGTTGGTGTGCTGATCACATTTTTCGTCTTTGTGGGACCGCGGTTGGGACATCAGGCTGCAAGACTTGGGGAAACTCTGCCCGGTCTTTCGCCAAATACCAGCTTGAGTCAGATCGCGGATAAGATTGGGACGGAACACGGCTGGAGTCCCAGAACCCGCGAGCAGGTTAAGGCTTTTCTCGCGCGCTACGGCAACGATGTGACTCGCATCGCGCAAAGAGCAGTGGTACGCGTCGCTGAGGCCGCACAGAATATCTGGCTACTTTTCCTGATACCTATCCTGGCGGTGTTCTTCTTGCAGGATGGACGTAGTTTCAGCGAGACCGCTCTTTCCATGGTGCAGACGCGGCCGCAACGCGAGTTCCTGCAGGGCGTATTGAATGATTTGAACCAGATGCTCGCACATTTCATCCGCGCGCAACTCACTCTTGCCTTATTGTCACTGGTCGCATACATATCGTTTCTCAGTGCTTTGCGGGTACCGTACGTCCTCATTCTGGGAACGGCCGGCGGAGCCATGGAATTCATTCCCGTCGTGGGCCCTCTGGTCGCCGCCCTGCTGATCATAGTCGTGGCGTTGCTGAGCAGTTATTCCCATTGGCTGGTGCTACTGCTATTTCTGGCTGGCTGGCGCTTGCTACAGGACTATGTAGTTGCTCCCCGCATCATGGGTGAAAAGATGGAATTACACCCGTTGGCGGCGATTTTTGGTGTGCTGGCGGGTGGTGAAATTGCCGGCGTGCTTGGCGTCTATTTATCAATTCCCGCAATGGCAAGCTTGCGGATTCTGTTCCGTCGGTGGCGGATTTATGTAGAGAAACGCCGTTTCGGACCGCTGAACGACTATGCTTTCGGAACTGAGATTACTCCGCGGAAGTAAGAACGGTTCTCGTTTTCTGGTCCCCACTTTTCAACCGCCAACTTGTCCTGCCGCGCGCTTCCCTTTCCTATTACTCGCGATGAGATTCATGTTGAGGGAGCGACCCTGAGCAGAATTCCTCACCCGGCAAACGATGACTGAGCCAGTGTTAAAATTCAACATCATCCCATGCAGACGAAACTTCCCGTAGGCATTCTTGGTGCTACCGGCATTGTGGGACAACGCTTTGTGCAGATGCTGGAGCACCATCCGTGGTTCGAAATCACCTGGCTGGCAGCATCGGACCGGTCTGAAGGCCGTCCGTATGCGGAAGCTGCGCGATGGCGACTGAAAACTGTGATCCCCGCACGGGTCGGCGAAATGCGTGTTTCATCGGCCCAGCCCGATGGCGCGCCGACGATTATTTTCGCGGCGCTCGATTCAGCAATTGCTGCCGAACTCGAGCCCCGCTTCGCGGAAGCCGGTTGCGCGGTCATAACCAACTCGAGCGCACTACGCATGCAAGCCGATGTGCCACTGGTCATCCCAGAGGTTAATGGCGGGCACATCAAGCTACTGGAATGTCAGACGTGGCGGCGCAAATCCGGCGGCTTTGTCGTCACCAACCCGAACTGCTCAGCAATTGGACTAGTGCTGGCTTTGGCGCCACTACAGCAGCGATTTGGCTTGAAGACCGTGATGGCAGTGACCATGCAAGCGGTTAGTGGGGCGGGATATCCCGGAGTTGCCTCGCTCGATATTCTCGGCAATGTCATCCCCTACATCGCTAAAGAAGAAGAGAAGATGGAGGAAGAGACGCTTAAACTCCTGGGGCGTCTCAATGGCTCGAAAGTGGAGCCGGCCGCATTTTCGATGAGCGCGCAATGCAACCGGGTGGCAGTCGAGGATGGACACACAGAATCGGTATCGGTGCAGCTAAAAGAGAAGGCCGCGGCCGAGGAAATCATTTCCGCATGGAATGACTTCCGCAGCGAGCCGCAGCAGCTTCGCTTGCCTAGTGCGCCGGAGCAACCGGTCGTCTATCTAGGCGCCCCCGACCGTCCGCAGCCGCGTTTTGACGTCGATTGTGGTGCAGGCATGATAACCAGCGTGGGCCGACTGCGTCCTTGCGGGGTGTTGGATTGGAAGTTCACGGTGCTTTCGCACAACACGATTCGTGGCGCCGCAGGCGCCGCCCTGCTCAACGCGGAACTACTTAAGGCACAGGGATACTTCGATTGAGACAACCCGCGCCAACCCTCAGAAATATTCAGGTGCTCGGTGCTGCCGTACCGAGGAATGTTTCCCGATGATCGTGATGAAGTTCGGCGGGACCTCGGTGGAGGACGCCAATGCCATCGATCGCGCGGCGAAAATCGTCCACGGACGATTGGCACAGCGACCGGTGGTTGTGGTCAGTGCGATGTCCAAGGTCACGGACCAGTTGCTCGCCATGGGACGTGCTGCCGGGGCGGGAGATCGCAAAACCGCGCTCAAACTTTCCCGTGCGCTGCGCGAACGCCACTACAATACCGCGGGCGAACTGCTGGGTACCGCGCTGTTCACCCAGTTTCACGGCGATCTGGGAGTCGACTTCGACGCGCTCGACGAACTGCTCCGCGGCATCGCCGCGGTCGGCGAATTGACGCCTCGTACTACTGATCACGTGGCTGCCTACGGCGAACTGCTCTCCAGCAAGATTATTACCGCGGCATTTTCCGCGCGCGGCATTGATTCGAAGCTGGTAGATTCGCGCGAATGCATCCTCACCGATGGCAATCATACGAGGGCAGTTCCTCTATTTGAGGAAACGAACGAGCGCGTGCGTCTCAAACTGAAGCCTCTTTTGGAGGCCGCACGCGTGCCGGTGATGGGGGGATTCATTGCGGCCACACGCGCGGGAATTACGACCACCATCGGGCGTGGCGGCTCGGATTTCTCTGCGGCAATTGTCGGCGCCGGTCTAGGAGCGGAGCGTATCGAAATCTGGACCGACGTGGATGGAATGATGACGACCGACCCGAATGCTTGTCCCGACGCCCGCCGGATTAAGGTCGTCAGCTTTGATGAGGCGGCGGAGTTGGCGTACTTCGGAGCTAAGGTCTTACATCCGGCGACGGTGTTGCCTGCGGTGCAGCAAAATATCCCGGTATATATTCTGAATTCGCGGAATCCGTCGTGCGATGGCACAAAGATTACGGCGCGCGCACCTCGTTGTCGAAATACGTTCAAGGCAATTGCGGCCAAGAAGCGCATCACCATCGTGGACGTGGCCGCCACGCGTATGCTGATGGCGCATGGCTTTTTAAAATCGATCTTTGATGCCTTCGACCGGCACAGAGTCTCGGTAGATGTGGTTTCAACTTCGGAGGTAAGCGTCTCGCTGACGGTGGATTCTAATGAGGCGATTCCGGCGCTTGCCGCCGATCTGGCCAAACTGGCGGATGTGAAGTATGAAGGTCGCAAGGCGATTGTTTGCCTGGTGGGGGAAAATCTGCGGGAGACACCGGGGATTGCGGCACGGGTCTTTAACGAATTGTCCGACGTGAATATCCGCATGATCTCCCAGGGAGCGTCGGAAATAAATCTTACCTTCGTGATTGAAGAGGATGAAGTGCCTAAGGTCGTGCGAAAGCTGCATGCGGCGTTTTTCTCCGATCTTGATCCCGAGGTGTTTGCTTAAACGCTCCTTGGGAAGCATTAACCGAAATCTTTTAATCGTTAGGGACCCTAAAATCATCCATAAAACGCAGTGAAGATCTGCTCTTTCCTTTACTGCTCGCGCTCTTAGGGATCGCGATTGCTGAAGCAGTGTTTGACTTATGAGGATATTGATCCTGGGCCGCGGAAAAACTGGAAGCCTGGTGGCGGAAGTAGCGCGCCAGCGCGGCCACCAGGTGCAGGTGGCCGGCAGCAGCGATAATCTCAACGGCTCGGCGCTGACCCCGTCCAACCTCCGCGACGTCGAGGTGGTGCTTGGTTTCACGACGCCGGCGGCTGTCATCGAAAATATTAAAGCCTGCGTTCGCGCTGGGAAGAATATGGTTGTCGGGACGACTGGGTGGTACAGCGAGTTGGCAAATGTGCACGAAATGGTCAAGAAGAGCGGGACTGGATTTATTTACGGCGCGAACTTTTCCATCGGAATGAATCTGTTTTTCGAAATCACCCGGACAGCGGCCACGGCTACAACGTACGGCTATCATGGACAGATTTTCGAGCGCCATCACAAGGATAAGAAAGATGCTCCCTCCGGCACGGCGCTGGCGATCCAGAAGCTCTTGCGTGACATCGGCGGCCAAGAGCTGGAGATTATCTCGTTTCGCGAAGGAGACGTTATCGGGATGCACGAAGTTGTGCTCGAATCACCTCATGACACGATCTATGTTTGCCACGACGCGGTGTCGAGGCGCGGCTTTGCCGAAGGGGCGGTGAAGGCGGCGGACTGGCTGCGGGGGAAAACCGGCTTTTTTGATTTCAAGGATATTTGGCGGGAACTGTAGTCGAGATTCTATCGCTGCCCACTTCACGGTGCGACAAACATGTATTTCCTACCAGTACTAATAAGCGTTATCTTAATGTCATGCAACTCCGGGGATGCGGAACAGCTCTAGTCACACCGTTTAAACAGGACGGCTCGGTTGACGAAGCCGCTTTGCGCAATCTGGTCGCCTGGCAAGTCGAGTCCGGCATAGATTTTCTCGTTCCGTGTGGCACCACCGGCGAAACTCCGACGCTTTCCCATGAGGAGTGGTTGACGGTGATTGATATCACTATTGAAGTGTCCGCCGGTCGCGTGCCGATCGTCGCGGGAGCAACGTCGAATTCCACCCAGGATGCAGTAGAGAAGGCTAAAGAAGTTGCCGCCCGACCCGGGGTAAGTGCCGTTCTTACCGCCTCGCCGTACTACAACAAGCCCACTCAGGAAGGTCAGTACCGTCATTTCAAAACCATCGCCGAAGCCGTGGGCAAGCCCCTAATCCTGTACAACGTGCCAGGACGAACCGGCGCCAATATTGAACCGGGCACGCTGGCCCGCCTCGCCGAAGTGCCAAACATTGCGGGAGTGAAAGAAGCCAGCGGCAACATGACCCAGATCGCGGAGATCTGCAACGCGGTGCCGGAACACTTTCTGGTGTTTTCCGGTGACGATGCTATTACCCTGCCGGTGATTGCGCTCGGTGGCGTGGGAATTATTTCAGTGGCGTCGAACGAGATTCCGCGCGAGATGGCGGAAATGACACGCGCAGCGATGAATAATGACTGGGACACGGCACGGCGCATCCATCGCAAATTTCTGGCACTCATGCAAGCCAACTTCATCGAATCGAACCCGCTGCCGGTAAAGGCTGTTCTCGCGATGATGGGTAAGATTGAAGAGGTTTATCGTTTGCCGCTCTTGCCGATGCGTCGTGATACCAGGTCGCGATTGCAAAAGATCGCTGTCGATGCAGGTGTGATCACGAAGGCAGCGGCGCCCACTCCAGAGGCTGCCGCCTTCTTCATTTATGAGAACTGGCTTGCTGGGCCACACAAGATCGTGTTGCACCGTTCCACCTGTGGTCAGTGCAATTACGGAAAAGGGCGACCCGCAGGACATGACGCCAACCACGCCCGCTGGCACGGACCGTACGCTACATTGGTCGAAGCGCGTGAAACCTCGCAACACATGCCTGGTGTGCTCATCCGCAGCGAGTGCAAGTGCATTTAGAAGTGGCACCACTCCGAATCAATATTACTTTCGTTATCTAGGGAGGGATTACCCGCAAGGCTAGAGTGCAAGCATGACACTCTCGTCCATGGTAGTTTCTCGCGACTGGCAGGAAATCAGTGTTTTGGAATGCATTCTGGGAGGCCTCCACATCGATGTTGAGGTGGAATCGGAACCGGCGCGGGCCTTAACCAAACTCACTAAATCAAAAGTTGATGCATTGATTGTGGACTGCGATCTGAAAGGGTCGCAGAACTTCCTGCGTCATCTTCAGGAAAACGGGCGGCATTCAAACCCGATTCCTCTGGTGATTTTGGGCGGTTCGCACGGCCAAAACGAATTCGGGGAAAAGGATGCAATCTTCAGCTTCGAAAAGCCGATTTCTGTGGAACAAGCGGTGCGCACGCTTTCCGCGGCTCGAAACCTTATATTGGACGGACGCCTTCGCTATCAACGCCAGGCTCTGGAAGTACCTATCTCCGTAACATACGGCGTCAAAAAACAGGTTCAAGCTCAGCTCACAAACCTTAGCCAGGGTGGGATGGGAATCCGGTTTAAGCGTGGACTGGAGATGCGTGGACCGGTTCGAGTCTGCTTTGAACTGCCGAAAACCAAGCTGGCTGTAAAAGCAGCGGGCGAGATCGCGTGGACTGATCAACTCGGCAACACCGGAGTTCGTTTCGTCCAGATGAACAAACGCACAGCGCGGGACCTACAACTCTGGCTGGCGCAGCAGTACTTCAGAGAGTAAATCGATCTTTGTGCGCATGGCTACCGCGGGCTCAGCACGTCATCTGAAACGCTGCTCTTCATCTTTCCGCAAATCATTTCTTGATTCCAGGGCTATGATACCCGCAAGATGCGCACCTAAAGTGCCTTCGCAATAACAAGCAAATAGGACCTTGTAAACGAAGAAGAAGGTACAGGTGACGAAAACTGCTATCCCCATAATCACTGGCCAAGCCGGAAGCGCTTGCGAGACTGACAAAAACACAACTAAGAATACCAAGACCGCGACCCCGACGATGAGACCATCCACTACTCTAGACAGGGCAGGTGGAGAAATCGGAACTGGCCACCAGGCAAACTTGAAAACTTCGCTGCCTGCCAATTTATCGGTCCGTGGCGAGTCCTGCGTTGGGGGAGTGGCAGACCGAGCGGTCTCGGCCGAAACAATCAACTCGCTGCTGCGCTTTGCATCGTTGAAGATCGACGATGCCGAAGAAATCTGATCAGCCGTAGCCAACAAGTTGAACAACAGCCACTCTTTGAGCAGACGCCTGGTCCGCTGGCTTATTTGCGTGAACTGCACTCCGGCCTGTCCCGAGGCATTAGCCCAGATCACCTGACCCATGGCCTCCACCCGGGTCCGGGGTTGGAATAACTCAAATCGCAAATAAACCTGCTGCTGCACTCGAAGACGAGCAACGGCCTGCAATGCCACGCCGCGCTCGCTGAGATCACGGACAATACCTCCATTACCTTGATCGAGATTTACATAAACCAGCGGGTGTATCTTTTGCCGGGGATAACTACGCTGCGCACTATTGGCAACAATAGAGGCAAAGCTGTCCCTCGGGCTGGACTGGGCATCCATACTCAAATCTTAGTATTGCAGGGCCGCAAGCCTGAATAACCTTGTTGGTTCGTGGGTATCCTAAGCTGCGATGCTAAGAGGCGGATCGTTGCTGGGAAACAGCTTCGTGGCCAATAGCCTTCACGCGATGCGCTCGCTCCCAAGCCATCAGACGTTGCAGGTCATAACTGTAGGGACCATAGCTGCGGAACGCTTTCTCATCGAAAAGACGTTTGATACCGCAACCCATGCAGACTTGGTAAGAATAATCTTCGGACCGGACAGGCCAGCTCATCTTGCTATGCCAGCAGCCCCGAAAGACGAATACCGCAGCGCCCGTCAAGCTGGTAGCTATAAGGCCAAGTGGCCATACCCAACGTGATTTTTTAGAGGTCTCAATCACCGGTCATAACCTGGAAGAACTGGAATAATTCCAGCATATGCTGAAACCTGAGTGACAGCAAATGTCCTTTTGGAACCAGAGGGAGCGTCTTTAAATCCAATGCCTTACGAAAGAGCATGTCCAATCGAGAGGCCTTGCTGTACCTCGGAACATTGCTACCGTTCCGAAAGACCAGTACCTTACAAGTGACGGTCCAGTGAAAACTTGTCGCCGACGGTTCGAGTGCTCGAGGGGGTAAACGGACTGGCTAATTGACAGGCGGATTGCACTGGACAAAACTTGAGGTCACGAGGCAAAATCCGCTGTAAATAGCGGCCACTTCTATGGACGCGAGTCCCCCGAAGTTAGAGCTCGGGTTGGATGACGGAGCGAGGCAAACGGCTGCGTCGCGTGCCCTGCCGTTGGCGGAATCAGCAGTACCTTCCCTGTTATGTTCTTCGCGACCTGATGCCTTACAAGCTCTCCTTGCCTTCTCCTTCTTCCATCAGCAAGTACGTCGAAGTCGATTGCAAAAGCAAATCTGGAGCGGAGCGGCAGGGGGCGTGGCTTCAGATCCATTCTCAGAAGACCTCACCGAGGAAGAGAAATTTTTGTTCGACGACGTGCTCCAACTCGTAGCCGAGCGGGCGCGGGCAATTACCGGCGCCGACGGTGTGGCCATCGCGCTTGCCGAACGTGACGGGATTATCTGCCGTGCATCTTCCGGCGTCATTGCGCCTGACCCTGGAGTGCGGCTTGATCCGAAGTCGGCATTTTCGGGAGCTTGCCTGCGTACTGGCAAGATCGTCCGCTCTGACGATGTAGAGAATGATTCGCGGGTCAACCTTCAAGCTTGCCAACGGTTGGGAACGCGCGCCGTAGTGGCTGTACCTTTATTTGGCCAACACAACGTCGTGGGGTTGTTAGAGGCATTTTCTCGTGATGCTTATGCGTTTAATGAGAGCGACGTCCGCAGCTTGAGTCTTCTCGGAGAGCTCATCCTTGCCGCTTTGCGACCTGAGCAGGAAGAGCGGTTGTCTGAAGTCGCCAGTGCTGCAATTTTTGATACGACCGAATCGAGTGCAATAGGTCACACAACCGAATCGTTTAGGTCAGCCGACTCCGGGCCGGCACCCGATCCGCTTGCGGATCAGCTTGCGAGAGAGATTCCAAAACGCCATGTACAAGAATTTGAAGCGAAAGTATTCCGGAACCCACCTGACCTTCTGAATTTTGGCGAGTACGAGAAAGCAGTACCCGCACGGCCGGGCATGCTGGTTGTAACGGCGGCGATTATCGTCGCGGCGCTGTTTGCTGGCGGGCTGGGGTGGAAGATGTGGAACAAGGGGGGGCACGCGTTTAACATAGCGGCCCCTGAACCCGCGAAGGCTTCCATGGCAGCCGCTGCTCCCCTCGTCAGTTCAGACGCGAAAGCAGAAACCCAATCGCCTGAAGAAACATTGGACGCAACCCCACCTTCAACGGCGGTGGCGGACGATACAGTTCCAGAAGCACAAACTGGAGATGCCCACCCGGCTGTGCTTCCGATCGTAACGGATGTCCGGCACTGGTCGTCTTCCGATGCCAGCACAGTAGCGATCGACCTCGGGGATCAGGTGCAGTATGAGGCCCATCGCCTCAATTCCCCGGAACGCATTTACTTTGACCTGCACGATACCAAGCTGGCGCCTAATCTATCGGGAAAGACCATCGAGGTTGGGGACACTCTGCTCACCCGCGTGCGGGTGGCACAGCCGATGGCTGGTGTGACGAGGGTGGTGCTTGAGACCAAGGGCGGCTCGAACTTTTCAGTCAGCCTGGAACCGAATCCTTATCGCCTCGTAGTGCAGGTTCGCGGGCAACACTCCAGCGAAATTGAAACCCAGGCCAAGGCCG
>WNFB01002943.1_pt1 | contig 14948 bp, 14 predicted proteins | sample 5400501 | NCBI WGS metagenome assembly WNFB01 (sample SAMN13153341, study PRJNA577476) | soil metagenome | isolation source: 200 cm saprolite under Douglas fir tree site 2 hole 1 | place: USA:California | collected 2015-04-18
GAGGTCGCGGGCAGGTACGGCACGCTGTGGAAGTGGACGAACAGCACGCGGCAGCCCCGCTTCATCATGCGCCACGCGGCGACCGGGGAGTCGATGCCGCCCGAGAGGAGCGCCGCCACCGTCCCCGACGCGCCCACCGGCAGCCCCCCGGGGCCCGCCGACGGGTCCGTGTAGACGAAGGTCTCGGCGGGCAGCACCTCGACGTGGATCTCGAGCTCGGCGTCGTGCAGGTCCACCCGCGCGGGGACGCGCTCCAGCACGAAGGCGCCGAGCTCACGGTTCAGCTCCATCGAGGTCATCGGGTAGGTCTTGAAGGCCCGCCGCGCGGTGATCCTGAACGACGCGAATTTCCGGCCCTCGATGAGACGGCCGACCACCGCCTTCATGGCGTCCAGCGTCGAGGGCACGCGATACGCCAGCGCGGCGCTCGCCACGCCGCAGACGCGCAGGGCCCGGTCGCGCACGCGCTCGGGCGCCGGGTTCGCGTCGAGGTCGAGGAGGATCCGGCCCGAGAGCTGGCGCAGGCTCACCGGGCCGAGGTCGGAGGCGGCGCGCGTGAGGTTCCGCGCGAGGTGGCGGAGGAAGAGCGGGCGGTTGCCGCGCTTCAGGCCGATCTCGTGGTAGTGGACGAGCACCGCGGGACGGAGCCGTGTCACGCGTCGAGCTCCGTCGCGAGCGCGCGCGCCCGCTCGAGCTCCTCGGGCGTGTTGACGTTCATGAAGACGAGCGCCGGATCGCGGTGGCGGGCGACCTCGGCCTCCGCGATCTCGACCACGCTCACCCGCTCGAAGAACTCCACGATCTTGAGCCGCCCCGCCACGAGCTGCGCCTCGATCGCCGGCAGGCAGCTCTTCGCGTACGCGGCGTGCAGCGTCTCCCACTGGCCGCCGACGCGCGGGATCACGACGTCGCCCGCGCCCGCGCGCGCGACGACGAGCCGGACGACCTCGGGGTGGAGGAACGGCATGTCGCACGCGACGGTGAACGCGGCGTCGCCGGGCGCCTGCTTGAGCCCCGAGTAGATCCCGCCGAGCGAGCCACAGTCGGGATAGACGTCGCCCACCATCGGCAGGCCGAGGAAGGCGTAGAGCTCGGGCGTGTTGGTCACGACGAGCAGGTCGTCGACGGCGGGCGCGACGGCCGCGACGACACGCTCGACGATCCGCCGGCCACCGAGCGGGAGCAGCGCTTTGGGCCGGCCGCCCATGCGCGTGCTCTTGCCTCCCGCCTGGATCACTCCCGTGATTCTCATCTTTCGCTCGCCTCCGACGGCGGGGGCCCCCCGGGTTCGCTCGCCTCGCACGCCGGGGCCCCGGCCCCGGGCCGTGCTGCGGCTCGCCCTGCGGCCCCGCGACGGCCTGAGGCTCGCACGACCACTGCTCCCTGTCTCAGGATCCGGGGCGGGTCCGTCGTCGTGTCGAGGACCGTCGAGGGCTCGCCGCCCGAGGTCGGCCCGCCGTCGAGCACGAGCTCGATCCGGTCCCGAAAGTATGCCAGCACCGCCTCGGCGGTGGTCGGGGGCGGCGCACCGCTCGGGTTGGCGCTCGGCGCCGTGACCGGCGCGCCGACAGCGTTCACCAGACCGCGCGCCACCGGATGAGGCGAGACACGCACTCCGATCGTCCCCGTACCGGCGGTGACGTCCTTCGGCACGCCCGCGCGCGCCGGGACGACCAGCGTCAGGGCGCCCGGCCAGTAACGCGCGGCGAGCTCGCGCGCCGCGGGGCCGACATCGCCGACGCGCTCGGCCATGGCGAGCGAGTCCACGAGGACGAGGAGTGGCTTCGTCTCGGCCCTCCCCTTGAGGTCGAAGATCCGCCGGACGGCGGTGCGGTCGAGCGCCAGGGCGCCGAGACCGTAGAAGGTCTCCGTCGGAAACGCGACGAGCCCGCCGTCGCGCAGGACCGCCGCCGCATCGTCGAGCGCCGCGGCGTCGGGCCGCCGCGGGTCCACGGAGACGACGCGGGTGGGCCGCGCCGTCACGTCCCCCGCTGCTTCATCGTATCCGCGACCCGGCGCGCCCGCTCGTCCACCTCGGCGGCGAGCTTGTCTCGGTAGGCGGCGACCCGCTTCGCGAGCGCCGGATCGCCGGACGCGAGGATCTGGGCCGCGAGGAGCCCGGCGTTCGCCGCCCCCCACGCGCCGATCGCCACCGTCGCGACGGGAACGCCCTTCGGCATCTGGGCGATCGAGAGGAGCGCGTCGAGGCCGCCGAGCGGCGTGGCGGCGAGCGGCACCCCGATCACCGGCAGCGGCGAGAGCGAGGCGAGGACGCCGGGGAGCGCCGCGGCGCCTCCCGCGCCGGCGATGAGCACGCCGATCCCGCGCGTGTGGGCGGTCGTCGCGTACTCCCGCGTGCGGTCGGGCGTGCGGTGGGCGGAGGCGACGACGACCTCGCTGCCGACCTCGAGCGCGTCGAGGACCTTCACCGCCTCGAGCATCACCTCCAGGTCCGAGTCGCTGCCGAGCACGATACCGACGCGCGCGGGTCCCTTCACGGCTGTCTCCTTTCGAACCATTGAACCGCTCGCCTCATCGCCGCGGCGGCGCTTCGGCTCGCACCGCCCTCCTCCCGATGTCGGTGCGGTAGTGCATTCCCTCGAAGCGGATCTCCGCGACGCCAGCGTACGCGGCGGCGATCGCCGCGGGGAGATCGTCGGCGAGCGCCGTGACGCCCAGCACGCGGCCGCCCGCCGTCACGAGCCGGCCGTCGCTGAGCGTCGTGCCCGAGTGGAAGACCGACACCCCGGGCTTCGCCTCGGCCCGCTCGACGCCCTCGATGGGCATCCCCGTCCGGTACCCGCCGGGATAGCCGCCCGAGGCGACCGTCACGCAGACCGAGGCGCCGGGGGGCCACGGCCGCGTCTCGGGCCACGCCTCGCCCCGCGCGGCCGCGAGGAGCAGCGGCAGGAGATCGCCCGGGGCGCGCAGCATCAGCGCCTGACACTCGGGATCGCCGAAGCGGCAGTTGAACTCGATGACCCTGGGCCCCTCGGCGGTCAGCATGAGGCCGGCGTAGAGGACGCCGCGGTAGGGCGCGCCTTCCTTGCCGAGCGCGGCGATGGTCGGTCGCACGATCGTCTCCAGCACGTGCCGCTGGAGGTCGGGGCCGAACGACGCCACGGGCGAGTAGGCGCCCATGCCGCCCGTGTTCGGGCCCCGGTCGCCGTCGAAGACCGTCTTGTGGTCCTGGGCCGCGCCGAATGGGAGCACTTCCTCTCCGTTCGCGAGAACGAAGTACGAGAGCTCCTCGCCGGTCAGCAACTCTTCGACGACGACCGTGGCGCCGGCCGCGCCGAAGGTCTGGCGCTCCATGCACGCGGCCACCGCGTCGTCCGCTTCGGCGAGCGTCCGGCAGACGATCGCGCCCTTGCCGGCGGCGAGACCGTCGGCCTTGACGACCAGCGGCGCGCCGAGCTCGCGGCAGTACCGCCGCGCGCTCTCGGGGGTCTGGAAGGTCCCGAAGCGGGCGGTCGGGATCCCGTGGCGCGCCATCAGGTCCTTCGCGAACGCCTTCGAGCCCTCGATCGCCGCCGCGCGCGCGCTCGGGCCGAAGACGCCCAGGCCGGCCGCGACGAGCCGGTCGGCGAGGCCGGCGACGAGCGGCGCCTCGGGCCCGACGACGACCAGGTCCGGGCGCTCGCTGATCGCGAGCGCCACCAACTCCGCGACGGCGTCGGCCGCCACCGGCACGCACCGCGCGTGGCGCGCGATCCCCGGGTTGCCGGGCGCGGCGACGATCGAGGTGACGAGCGGGCTCTGAGCGAGCTTCCACGCGAGCGCGTGCTCGCGACCGCCGCCGCCGACGAGGAGGATCTTCATCTTTCGCTCGCCTCGGACGGCGGGGCCCCAGCCCCGCGACGTCCTGCGGCTCGCCCTGCCATCATTCGGACACGCCCTTCTCGGGCGGCTCGACCAGCTCGAGGTGCGCCCGCGCGATCCGCGCCCACGGGCTGCCCGCGTCGAGTTCGAGGTAGCGCTGCCAGTGCCGCACCGCCTCGTCGCCGCGTCCGGCGCGCGAGAGGGCGCCGGCCAGGTTGAAGTGGGCGTCGGCGTAGTCCGGCGAGAGGCCGAGGGCCGTTCTGTAGTCCTCGATCGCGTCCTCGATGGCGCCGCGGTCCTCGTGCAGGGAGCCGAGATTGTAGACCGCCTCGCAGCAGCGCGGGTCCTGCGCGAGTGCCGCGCGGTACGCCTCCTCGGCCTGATGGTGGCGCCCCATCCGGTGGAGCAGGAGCCCGAGGTTGTTCCACGCCGCGGCGTAGGTCGGGTCGATCGTCACGACACGCTGGTACGCGTCGATCGCGTCCTCCCACTGCGCGGGATCGCCGTCCCACTCGCTGGCGCGCTCGAACCACGTCTCCGCCTGCTCGACGGGCGGCGCGAGCGGCCTCACGAGTCCTGTCCGGAGTGTCGCCGTCGCGGCGGCCTCGAGGCCCCCGGAGTCGAGCCCCAGCACGAGCTGGCCGCTCCGCGGGTCGAACCTCACGCGGTCGGACTCCGCGAGGAGCCGCTCGCCGTCGAGGACCAGGCGCAGCTCGGCGAGCGGCTGCTCGAGCCCCGGGTCCTGACGGCGGAGCGCGGCCAGCGCCTGCTTGATCTGCCGCACCGACGCGCCCGCGTCGAGGAGCGCGCTCGCGGCCCGCAGCGCCAGGAGGTCGCGGAAGGTGTAGCCGAAGTCGCCGCGCAGGAGGTCGAGCCGGCGGAGCTGGCCGGCGCGCTTCGGCGTGAGGGTGAGGATGCGCGTGAGCTCCCGCATGCCGTAGACGCGCTCGGGATGCGGCTTGGTCATCGCCCGCCCCCGGCTAGTGGCGGAAGTGCCGGATGCCCGTCAGGACCATCGCCATGCCGTGCTCGTCGGCCGCGCGCACGACCTCCTCGTCACGGAGCGAGCCGCCCGGATGGATCACGGCCGTCGCGCCCGCCTTCGCGACCACGTCGAGGCCGTCGCGGAACGGGAAGAAGGCGTCGGAGGCGCAGACGCTGCCGCGCGTCTCGAGCCCGAGCTCCTGCGCCCGCATGACGGCGAGGCGCGCCGAGTCCACGCGGTTCATCTGGCCGGCGCCGACCCCCACCACCTGCCCCCGCGTGGCGAGGACGATCGCGTTCGACTTCGCGTGCTTGGCGACGCGCCAGGCGAAGGTGAGCGCGGCGAGCTCGGCCGCCGTCGGCTGCCGTCTCGAGACCGTCTTGAGCGCGTCCGGGTCCAGGTCGGTCAGGTCCGCCGTCTGGGCGAGGAGCCCGCCCCAGACGCTCCGGTACTCGACCGCCCGCGGCGGCAGGCTCGCGCGGTCGCACGGCACCTCGAAGACCCGCGCCTTCTTCTTCGTGCGCCGGAGCTCCTCGAGAGCGTCGGGCGCGTAGCCGGGGGCGAAGAGGATCTCGACGAAGATCCCGCCGAGCTCCTGGACGACCGCCATGTCGAGCGTCCGGTTGACGCCGACGATGCCGCCGTAGATCGAGACCGGGTCGCACGCCTTCGCGCGCGCCATCGCCTCGCCCGGGCTCGCGCCGAGCGCGACGCCGCACGGGTTCGTGTGCTTGATGACGACGGCCGCGGGCTCCTCGAACTCGAGGAGGAGGCCGAGGGCCGCCGAGAAGTCGAGGAGGTTGTTGTAGCCGAGCTCGGGGCCGTGGAGCTGCCGCATCGCCGCGAGCCCCGCGCGCGGGCCGTCGAGCGGCGTGTAGAAGGCGGCCGACTGGTGGGGGTTCTCGCCGTAGCGGAGGGCGAGCGCCCGCTCGGCGTCGAGGCGCAGCCGCGCCGGCAGCTCGTCCGGCGCCGCCGGCGCCGCGCCCGTCGCCGCCGGCGCGCGGAGATAGGCCGCGATCGCCGCGTCGTACTGGGCGGTCCGCCTGAAGGCCTCCTGGGCGAGCCGGTAGCGCGTGGCGTCCGAGAGCTCTCCCCCGCGGGTCCTGAGCTCGTCGAGCACGAGCGCGTACTGGGCGGGATCCGTCACGACGCCCACGCCCGCGTGGTTCTTGGCCGCGGCCCGGATCATCGCCGGGCCGCCCACGTCGATCTGCTCGATCGCCTCGGCGAGCGTCACGCCCGGCTTGGCCACCGTGGCCTCGAACGGATAGAGCGCGACGACGACGAGGTCGATCGGCGGGATGCCGTGCTTCGCGAGCGCCTCGAGATGCGCGGGCGCGTCGCGGCGGGCGAGGATGCCGCCGTGGATCTTCGGGTGGAGCGTCTTCACCCGGCCGTCCAGCATCTCGGGGAAGCCGGTGACGTCGCTGACGTCGCTCACCCGTACCCCGGACTCGCGCAGGAGCCGGGCCGTCCCGCCGGTGGAGAGGAGCTCGATTCCGAGCGCGGCGAGGCCGCGGGCGAAGTCCACGACGCCGGTCTTGTCGTGGACCGAGACGAGCGCGCGCCTGACCCTCATCGCACGATCACCTTGCGGCCGGCGAGCCTCAACCGGCCCTCGGCGAAGAGGCGGACGGCCTCGGGATAGATGCGGTGCTCCACGGCGAGGATGCGGGCCGACAAGGACTCCTCCGTGTCGTCGGGCTGGACGGGCACGCTCGCCTGCAGGGCGATCGGTCCGGTGTCGACGCCCTCGTCGACGAAGTGGACCGTCGCGCCGGCGACCTTGACGCCGTAGTCGAGGGCCTGGCGCTGGGCGTGCAGGCCCGGAAAGGCCGGGAGCAGCGAGGGGTGGATGTTCAGGACGCGGCCGGCGAAGGCGCGGACGAGCTCCGGCGTGAGGATCCGCATGAACCCCGCGAGGCAGACGAGCCCCACGCGGTGCTCCGCGAGCAGCCGGCCGAGGGCCGCGTCGTACGTCGCGCGGTCGCCGAAGTCCTTCGGGTTGAGCCACACCGCCGCGACGCCGTGGGCCCGCGCGCGCTCGAGCGCCTGCGCCCGCTCCTTGTCGGAGACCACGACGACGACGCGCGCCGGGTAGCCCGGGCGCGCCGCGGCGTCGAGGAGCGCCTGGAGGTTCGAGCCGCGCCCCGAGCCGAGCACGCCCACGCGCAGCCGGATGTCCTCGCGCGTCACGCGACGAGCTCCACGCCGCGCGCGCCCGCCACGATCTCGCCGATGGGCAGGACGGTCTCGCCGCCGCCGAGGACCCGCACGACCTCGTCGGCGTGCTTCCGCGCCGTCACCAGCACGTAGCCGATCCCCATGTTGAACGTCCTGAACATCTCCGCGTCGCCGATCCGGCCGCCGCGCTGGATGGCCTCGAACACCGGCGGGATCTTCCACGCGCTCCGCGAGATCCGCGCGCGGCAGCCCTTCGGGAGGACGCGGGGAAGATTGCCCGTGATCCCGCCTCCGGTGACGTGGGCCATGGCCCGCACCGGGAGACGCTTCAGGAGCGCCAGGATCGGCTTCACGTAGATCCGCGTCGGCTCCAGCAGCACGTCGCCCACGCGGCGATCCGTCCCCGGCAGGATCGAGTCGAGCGGGAGCCGGAGCTCGTCGAAGATGACCCGGCGCGCGAGGCTGTAGCCGTTCGCGTGGAGGCCCGACGACTGGAGCCCCAGCACGACGTCGCCCGGCCTGACCGCCGCGCCGTCCACGATCTTCTTCCGCTCGACGATCCCCACCGCGAAGCCCGCCAGATCGTACTCGCCCGGCGCGTAGAACCCCGGCAACTCGGCGGTCTCACCGCCGATCAGGGCGCAGCCGGCCGCGAGGCACCCCTGCACCACGCCGCTCACGATCGCCTCGACCTGCGCGGGATCGAGCCGCCCCGTGCCGATGTAGTCGAGGAAGTAGAGGGGCTCCGCGCCGTGCACCAGGACGTCGTTGACGCCCATCGCGACGAGGTCGATCCCGACCGTGTCGTGCCGACCGGTCATGAACGCGACCTTGAGCTTCGTGCCGACACCGTCGGTGGACGACACGAGCACGGGCTCCACGAGCCTCGGCGGGACGCGCACGAAGCCGGCGAAGCCGCCGATGCCGCCGATGACCTCGCGGCGGAGGGTCTTTCTGGCGAGAGGCGCGATCCGGCGGACCGCGTCGTCGCCGGCATCGATGTCGACGCCGGCCTCGCGGTAGGTGAGCGGTTTCACCTCACTCCATGGGGGGCCGCGACGGGCCCCCCATGCCCCCCGGACGCTCGCTCACGCCCCGGGACACCCGGGGCGCGGCTCGATCGTGCGATCCGCTCACGGGCACTCAGCCTTCGAAGAGCCGGAGCTGGGCCGTCGCCTCGGGCTCGATCCCGACGCGGTAGCCGCCGGTGAAGCACGCGTGGCAGAAGGCGGCCGGGTCGGCGCCCGTGGACTTGAGCATGCCGTCGAGGGAGAGGTAGCCGAGGGAGTCGGCGCCGAGGTAGCGCCGGATCTCCTCGGGCGCGTGGCTCGAGGCGATCAGCTCCTTGCGCGTCGGCGTGTCGATCCCGTAGTAGCAGGGCCACTGGATCGGCGGCGACGAGATGCGCATGTGGACCTCCCGCGCGCCGGCGCCCCGGATCATCTTGACGATCTTCCGGCTCGTCGTGCCGCGCACGATCGAGTCGTCCACGACGACGACACGGCGGCCCTCGAGCATCTCGCGCATCGGGTTGAGCTTGACCTTGACGCCGAAGTGGCGGATCCCCTGCTTGGGCTCGATGAAGGTCCGCCCGACGTAGTGGTTGCGGATCAGCCCCATCTCGTAGGGCGTGGCCGACTCCTCGGAGTAGCCGAGCGCCGCGCTCACCCCGGAGTCGGGCACGGGGATGACGATGTCCGCCACGACCGGGTACTCGCGCGCGAGCTGCCGGCCCATCGCCTTGCGGACGGTGTGCACGTTGCGCCCCCAGAGGATCGAGTCGGGGCGCGCGAAGTAGACGTACTCGAAGACGCACTGGAGGCGCTCGGCGGGCGGGAACGGCCGCACCGACCGGAGACCCGCGTCGGCCACGATCAGGATCTCCCCCGGCTCGACGTCGCGCACCCACTGGGCCTCCATGAGGTCGAGCGCGCACGTCTCCGAGGCGACGATGTGCGCCTCGCCGAGCCTGCCGAGCGTGAGGGGGCGGAAGCCGTACGGGTCGCGGATCGCGTACATGGCGTCGGGGGTCAGGATGAGGAGCGAGTAGGCGCCCGTCACGCGCCGGAGCGCCCACGTGATCTGCGTTTCGAGCGGCCCGGCGGGCGCGCGCGCCAGGAGGTGCAGGATCACCTCGGTGTCCGAGCTCGACTGGAAGATCGCGCCCTCGCGCTCCATGTCGTGACGGAGCGTCTCGGCGTTCGTGAGGTTGCCATTGTGGGCGATCGCGATCGGCCCGCGCGCGGTGTTCGCGGTGATCGGCTGGGCGTTCCGGAGGTTGGAGCTCCCCGACGTCGAGTAGCGCACGTGGCCGATGGCGCGGTGCCCGGGCAGGCGGCGCAGCCGCTCCGGCGAGAAGACGTCGGCCACCCACCCCATCGCCTTCTCGGTGTGGAAGCTGACGCCGTCGGTCGCCGCGATGCCGGCCGACTCCTGGCCGCGGTGCTGGAGCGCGTAGAGGCCGAGGTACGTGACGTTGCCCGCCTCCGGGTGATTCCAGACCCCGAAGAGGCCGCACTCGTCGTGGAATCGGTCGTCGTCACGCCAGGTGACGTTCAAATCCGCTCCTCCACGCGCGGTCGACGCGGTCCACCGCGACGTCGACGATCGTCTTCGTCCCGACGCGGAGGGTGAGCCGCTCGCCCCCCGTCGCCCCGAGCCACCGCCAGGGGATGGCCGATTCCGCCATCAGGCCCTCGAACTCCTGCGCTCGCGCCTCCTCCACGGAGACCACGACGCGCGACGGCCCCTCGCCGAAGAGCACGAGGTCCGCGCGGCCGCCCCCCTCGAGCGTCGCCTCGCAGCCGACCGGCTCGCGCCCCGTCACGCAGCACTCGGCGAGCGCCACGGCGACGCCGCCCTCCGAGCAGTCGTGGGCGGCGGTCACGAGCCCCGCCCTCACCGCCGCCCGCACGGCGCCCTGGATCCGGCGCTCCAGCGGGAGGTCCAGCGGCGCGAGCCGCCCGGCGAGCCGCCGGTGCGCCGTCCACAGGTACTCGCTCCCGCCGAGGCTCACGCGGTCCGGCCCGAGGAGCGCCACGCGGTGTCCGGCGCCCTTGAACCACTGGGTCGCCCGCCGCTCGGCGTCCTCCAGGAGCCCGACCACCCCGATGATCGGCGTCGGCAGGATCGCCTGGCCGCTGGTTTCATTGTAGAAGGAAACGTTGCCGCCCACTACCGGGATCTCGAGCGCGCGGCAGGCGAGGGCGATCCCCTCGATCGCCTCGGCGAACTGCCAGAGGATCTCCGGGCGCTCCGGCGAGCCGAAGTTCATGCAGTCGGTCAGCCCGAGGGGCTCGCCCCCGGCGCAGGAGACGTTGCGCGCCGCCTCGCAGACCGCCAGGGCCGCGCCGACCCGCGGATCGAGGAACACCTGCCGGCCGTTGCCGTCGGTCGCCAGCGCGAGGGCCCGACGCGTCCCCTTCACGCGCAGCACCGCCGCGTCGGAGCCCGGGAGGACGAGCGTGTTGGTTCCGACCTGCTGGTCGTACTGCCGGCAGGTCCACTCCTTCGACGCGAGCGTCGGCGAGCCGCAGAGCTCGACCAGCGCCGCGGCATAGTCGGCGGGCTCGGGGAGCGTGAACGGATCGAACCGCTCGGCCTCGTCCTGCCAGGCGGGACGCGCGACCGGCTTGGTGTACTTCGGCCCGTCGGCGAGGAGGTCCACCGGCACGTGGGCGACCACCTCGCCGTCGAGGCGCGCGGTCAGCGTGCCGCCGGCCGTCACGCGCCCGATCTCGACCGCGTCGAGCTCCCACTTGGCGAAGATCCGCGTGACCTCCTCCTCACGGCCCCGCGCCGCGACGAGGAGCATCCGCTCCTGCGACTCCGACAGGAGGATCTCGTAGGGCGTCATGGCCGTCTCGCGCTGGGGCACGCGCGCGAGCTCGACGTCCATCCCCGTGCCCGCCCGCGCCGGCATCTCCGACGTGCAGCACGCGAGCCCCGCGGCGCCCATGTCCTGGATGCCCACGACCGCGCCGGTGCCCATGGCCTCCAGGCAGGCCTCGAGCAGGAGCTTCTCGGTGAACGGGTCGCCCACCTGCACCGTCGGCCGGCGCTCCGCGGCCGTCTCGTCGAAGGTCGCCGACGCCATCGTGGCGCCGTGGATCCCGTCGCGCCCGGTCTTGTTGCCGACGTAGAAGACGGGGTTGCCGACCCCCTCGGCCCGGGCGCGGAAGATCCGGTCGGCGCGCACGAGGCCGACGCACATCACGTTGACGAGCGGGTTACCCGCGTACTCGGGCGCGAAGGCGATCTCGCCGCCCACCGTCGGGCAGCCGAAACAGTTCCCGTACCACGAGATCCCCGACACGACGCCCTCGATGAGACGCCGCGTCTTCGGATCGGCCGGATCGCCGAACCGGAGCGAGTCGAGGATGGCGATGGGCCTGGCGCCCATCGTGAAGATGTCGCGGAGGATCCCGCCCACGCCCGTCGCCGCGCCCTGGAAGGGCTCGATGAACGACGGGTGGTTGTGGCTCTCCATCTTGAAGACGACCGCCCAGCCGTCGCCGATGTCGATCGCCCCCGCGTTTTCTCCCGGCCCCTGCAGCACACGCGCGCCGGTGGTCGGCAACCGGGCGAGGAAGACGCGCGAGTGCTTGTAGGCGCAGTGCTCGGACCAGAGCGCCGAGAAGAGGCCGAGCTCGGTGTAGGTGGGCTCGCGGCCGAGCCGCGCCAGGATGCGATCGTACTCGTCGGCGGTGAGGCCGGACTCCCTCGCGAGGTCGAGCGTGACCTTGGGCGAGGCCCCCGTCACCCGGCTACCGCTTGAGGAAGCTGCCGTCCTCGACGAGGCTGCCGAGGAGGCTCTGGAACAGCTGGAGCCCGTCCGTGCCGCCCATCGCCGTCTCGGCCGCGCGCTCGGGATGCGGCATGAGGCCGAGCACGTTGCCCTCCAGACTCACGATGCCCGCGATGTTCTCGAGCGAGCCGTTGGGATTCGACGCCCGCGTAACGCGCCCGTCGGCCTCTGCGTAGCGGAAGACCACCTGGTTCCTCGCCCGGAGCTCGCGCAGCGTCTCGGGGTCCGCGTAGTACTTGCCCTCGCCGTGGGAGATCGGCATCGTGAGCACCTGCCCGAGCCTGAGCCCCCGCGTGAACGGCGTCTCGACGTTGTCCACGATGAGGTGGGTGGACTGGCAGCGGTACTGCAGGCACTCGTTGCGCGTGAGCGCCCCCGGCAGGAACCCCGCCTCGCAGAGGATCTGGAAGCCGTTGCACGAGCCGAGGACCGTGCCGCCCCCCGCCACGAACTCGCGGAGCGCCTCGACGACCGGCGAGCGCCCGGCGACGGCGCCCGCGCGGAGATAGTCGCCGTACGAGAACCCGCCCGGCAGGACGACGCAGTCGAGGTCACGGAGGTCGCGCTCCCGGTGCCAGACGTACTTCACCGGCTGGTGCAGGACCTCGGAGATGACGTAGTGGAAGTCGCAGTCGCTCCACGTGCCCGGAAAGACGACCACGCCGAATCTCATCACGCGTTCATCTTACCGAACGGCCCCGCGCGGGGCAAGGTCGTCCGCCATCTCGATCGTGTAGTCCTCCAGGATCGGGTTGGCCAGGAGCTGGCGACACATCTCGCCGACGCGCGCGCGCGCGTCGGCGGCCGACGCGGCGTGGAGCTCGACCTCGATCACCTTCCCGACGCGGAGGTCGCTGAGCTCGGCGAACCCGAGCCCGGCGAGCGCCCGCTTCACCGCCGCGCCCTGGACGTCGAGGATGCCGGGCTTGAGCCTGACGAGGACGCGGACCTTCACGCCTCGACCAACCTCCGGTAGACCTCCTGATAGGCCTCCTCGACGCCGCCGAGGTCGCGCCTGAACCGGTCCTTGTCGAGCTTCTCGCGCGTCTCCCGGTCCCAGAGCCGGCACGTGTCGGGCGAGATCTCGTCGCCGAGGTAGAGCGTCTTCCCCGCCCGCCCGAACTCGAGCTTGAAGTCGACGAGCAGGAGCCCGCGCTTCAGCATGTGGGGCCGCAGCACGGCGTTGATCCGGAGCGCCGTGCGCCGCATCCACGCGAGCTCGGCCGGCGTCGCGAGCCGGAGCATCCGCACGTGGTCGTCGTTCAGCATCGGGTCGCCGAGGGGATCGGACTTGTAGTAGAGCTCGACGATCGGCTGCCGGATCGGCGTGCCCTCCTCGAGCCCGGTCCGCTTGGCGAGGCTCCCGGCCACGATGTTGCGCACGATCGTCTCGATCTTGATGATGTCGAGCCGGCGGCAGAGCATCTCGCGGTCCGAGAGCGTGCCGAGGTAGTGCGTCGGGATCCGCGCCCGCTCGAGCCGCTCGAACATCGCCGCGGACATCCGGTTGTTGACGACGCCCTTGCCGACGATGGTCCCCTTCTTCAGCGCGTTGAAGGCCGTGGCGTCGTCTTTGAAGAACTGGACGACGACGCCCGGCCGGCTGGTCGCGTAGACGATCTTCGCCTTGCCCTCGTAGAGCTTCTCGCGCGTCTCGACGTTCACGTGGGGCCCTCCGGGTGTCAGGGGATCAGTCCCAGCCGCTTGAAGACGGCGTCCACGTTGCGGAGATAGAACGCGGGGTCGAAGCAGCCCTTCAGCTCGTCGGGCCCGAGGTGCGCCGTCACCTCGGGGTCGGCGGCGAGCAGCTCCCCGAAGGGGCGCCGCTCCTTCCAGGCGCGCATCGCGTTGCGCTGGACGATCTCGTACGCGACCTGCCGCGGGAGCCCCGCGTCCGTGAGCTTGAGGAGCACCCGCTGGGAGTAGACGAGCCCGTGGCTCAGCTCGAGGTTCTCCGCCATCCGCGCCGGGTCCACCTCGAGCCCCTCGACGATGAGCGTCGTGAGGTGCAGCAGGTAGTCGAGGACGATCGTCCCGTCGGGCAGGATCACCCGCTCGACCGAGGAATGGCTGATGTCCCGCTCGTGCCACAGCGCGACGTTCTCGAGCGCGGCCTGCGCGTGCGACCGGACCAGGCGCGCGAGCCCGCAGACGCGCTCGCTGAGCTCCGGGTTCCGCTTGTGGGGCATCGCGCTCGAGCCCTTCTGTTCCTCGCCGAAGGGCTCCTGGGCCTCGAGGACCTCGGTGCGCTGGAGCCCCCGCACCTCGAGCGCGATCTTCTCGAGCGAGGCCGCGGCGATCGCCAGCGTCGCGCAGAACTCCGCGTGGCGGTCGCGCTGGACGATCTGGGTGGACACGGGCGCCGCCTCGAGACCGAGCTCGCGGCACACCTCGGCCTCGAGCTCGGGCTCCACGTGGGCGAAGTTGCCGACGGCGCCCGAGAGCTTGCCCACCGCGATCGCGGCGCGGGCGCGACCCAGGCGCTCGAGATTGCGGCCGGCCTCGGCGTACCAGACCGCGGCCTTGAGGCCGAACGTCGTCGGCTCGGCGTGGACCCCGTGGGTCCGCCCGACCGTGAGCGTGTCCTTGTGACGGAGGGCCAGCGCTGCGAGCGCCTGCCGCAACCGCTCCTGCCCGGCGATCAGCAGGTCGGCCGCGTCACGGAGCTGGAGCGCGGTGGCGGTGTCCCAGACGTCGCTCGTGGTGAGGCCGATGTGGACGAACCGGGAATCGGGGCCGAGCTGCTCCTCGAGGCTCGTCAGGAGCGCGATCATCTCGTGCTTCACGCGCTCCTGGATGGCGAGGATCCGGCCGACGTCGACGCGCGCCTTCTGGCGGATCCGGGCCATCGCGTCCGCGGGGATCCGGCCCCGCCGCGCGTAAGCCTCGCACACCGCCAGCTCCACCCTGAGCCACGCCTGGTACTTGGACTCCTCGCTCCAGATGCGGCCCATCTCGGGGCGGGTGTAGCGGTCGATCACGCTCCCACCTTAGAGCAAAACCCGCCGGAGGAAAAGCGCCACCGAGTCGAGCTCGATCGACACGCGAGATGGGGGGGCTTGGGGGCCATTTCGGGGCCCCCCAGGTCAGTGCCGCAACAGCTCGCGCGGCAGGTTGCGGCGGTCGAGCACGCGCCCCAGCCGCTCGAGC
>WNFB01002945.1_pt1 | contig 14937 bp, 19 predicted proteins | sample 5400501 | NCBI WGS metagenome assembly WNFB01 (sample SAMN13153341, study PRJNA577476) | soil metagenome | isolation source: 200 cm saprolite under Douglas fir tree site 2 hole 1 | place: USA:California | collected 2015-04-18
AAGCCACTACAGACAGCCCCCTAACCAGCAAGATAGCCGAGCGAGACGGACGGGACGAGCGAGACGGACGGGACGAGCGAGACGGACGACGGTTCGAGGTCCGAAGTTCGAGGTTTTCGAAACTTCGAATTTCGGATCTCGCCACGTCTCGCCCGTCCGCGCGCTCTGGTCTGGTAATGACTTATCGTCTGTGCTAGCCTTACACTATGGTTCCTTCACCACAGCATTCGGCCCGGACACTGTCTCACAGTCGTTTGCTTCTCCTGGCCCTGCTCTGTGTAGTCGGCACCGCCTGTGGCACGACTGCCCAGAGCAACAAGGTCCTCTTTGAGGATCCGCGTGGAACTGTGTCTCTGCAGACGATTTCCGATCAGTCGATTCAGGCCAGTCATCCCATCGATCTGAAACCAGCCCTCATCGCCCGCGTCTTGAGCGGTATGCAAATCCAGGAATACCTGCAGTACTACCAACAGACGATGACAGGAGAAGCTATCACCCCCGTTTTTTTGCCAGAAGAAGTCCAATTCCTGGCGCCACGGATTGCCAAAGCCCTGACGACCGCCGCAACGGGAGAGGCCGTGGCATTTCTGATCACGAGTCCTCACCCAGGCACCGGGAGCCTGGTGTACATGGAAACCACTGCCGGTTCCCTCTACGCCTATGACCAATCGCTGTATGTGACACTCTCTCAATATCGATACGACCCGATGTTGACGAACATGCACTACGCAGCTTACCGCCCGCGTCAACTCGATCCCTCAGGCCTCCGGAACCGTATACTGCTGTTCACTCCGAGCGCCGCCCTACGGTCCGATAATGTTCATCGGCCGGAGGGAGGACCGTTCACCGATAGGTTTCTCGCCATCGATTATCAGCTGCTGCAACATGCGTCGCCGGCCGTAGCCACCACTGATGCATCCGACGCCCTGTCTCATACCACGGAGGCCCTGGCTCAGGAGGTGGAAACCCTCAGGAAGGCACTGCAATCCGTTCAAAAACAACTCGACAGCCAGACCACTAGGGGGCAGTCATCTGTCTCACCTTGAACCGTGCAGACTTGCCTGCGCGATCACTGCTTGTTGCAGGCAACTTTCCACAGACGGTTCGCAATACTACCTGGATCAACCGGTTCCCACTTTTGTTCGTCTGAGTTGGTAAGAATCCCCTTGCCGGTTCCCATATTGCCAGACAACTTCGTCAGCGCAAGAGTCCGATGTAGGTCTCCTGCGCAGTCGTATTCACGTTGCACCCTTGCCGACAAATACGAGGCGCCCGCCACGGTTTGTATTGTCTTGTAATCGATCAATTCCCACATCTTCACTCGATCCCCCTTGCGGCGAATGGTGTCTGAATCGACGTATATAGTCACTCCTGCTTGGTCGTTTTGAACAGTCTCTACCCAGTCCGCATACGCGGGTCCATTGCTCAGCAACAGGAGGGTGATCAGTGACCCAATACCCGAAGAGTAGGCAAATGGCAGCTTGAGGAAGGGGCCCGCGTGGTATGTGACAGAACATTGCACGGGGAAGCGGCGGAAGCGACGAATCGAGAAGGGCATACGGGCCTCGCAGGGAGGCCAATTCTAGGAGGGTTGTCGGGGAAGGCGCAAGAGGAACGCGGGAAAGTTAGCCACATGTGAGAGCAAATCATCGGCAGGTGGTGGGTCCTTGCGTCGCAGGAGTTACTGGCCGAGGTGCTGAATCGCAGTGGCTTCGACACAGATGTGGACGGGGATGTTCTCCCTGTTGCGGAAGACTTTCATTTGAGCGGTCACCTGTACGCGATCTCCTTCTCTCAACGGTTCGATCAGCCGATTCGAGCGACGGATCGCCACGTCAATGGAGCCGGTATCATCTTGCAGCGTGAAGGCGGTACTCCCACACTTCCCTCCTAATTCATTTTGGCGCGAACGAGACAGATGGGCCACGCCTTGGAGCGTCACCAGTTTCAAATTGGAGGAGTCAACAGACGAGCGGAGGCTCTCGATCGACATCTGGCCCCACGCCTCGGCGGTGACCATCAAGAGCACAGCTAGCAATCCAACTCGCACAGGTCCCATCGAGTGTTCCTTCCTCGGTTCAAATTTAGCAGAATCACATCGGCAATGGTGTGTCCGTACTTATCGATGCCGTGTGTTTGGAGCGTGATTTCTTTCCCAAAGACCAACTCTGAGGCGGCTTGCTTCGCTCGCTGGCCAAAGGCTTGGCGCTTCTCGGGGCAGTCGACGCCACTGAGACGGATCTCCTTTGCCCGTCCGTTGTGCATCACGCGGATGGAATCGCCGTCAATGACACCGACCACTTGACCGAAGAGCTCGGCGAAGGCGGGATAGGGAAAAAGAAGGAGAAAGAGACACGCCAAGAGTAGTCGTGCCACCGTGGCATTGGATCTAAGGAAGACGCAAAGAATAGATTCGCTACCACCGCCACCATGATTGTGCATTCTGTGGATTTGTATGATGTGGCATGGTCTTCGGCACCGCCCCTTTCTGGATACCTAGGCTCACCCAATATGAGCAGGGGTCATCAGGCGAATCGTAGGATGTTGTGCCCCACTTAAATTGTGGGCAGGTATCTTAGTCAGCTGGATGCAGGAAACCCACTGAATTTATTCAAAACCCATCGTACCAGAAGATAGCCGAGGATCTCTCACCAGAGTCACGATCGAGTGCACCCGGCTGTCCCTTGAGAAGTGGAGACTCGAAGCGGGCTGAATTCTCTGTAGAATTGATGGTTAGCTATGTTCAACCAACTGTCCGGAAATTAAGTGGGGCAGTACATCGGAAACACACCTCCAGTGTTTCCTTCCCCCATCTAATACCACAATTCGTGTGAGCCGCTGGTCTCGCGACGCGGCTCAGCGATTTCGCAACGAATCGTCATGAATAATGTGGGTTAGGTCAGTAGATAAACACCTCTGGCAGGAGGCTGAAAAAGCCCGCCAACTTCTCAAGCACGCGACGGGCAAACCTGGCGCAACAGGCGCGATCCGGAGTTCGAAGTTCTGGGTTCGAAGTTCCGAAAACCTCGAACTTCGGACCTCGAACCTCGGTCGTCTCGCCTTTCCCGCCAGTCTCGCGTGTCTCGTACCGCTATCTTGCGGGAGTACTCTCCTGTTGTGCCACACGTGCGAACCATCGAAGTTCTAAGGTGCCAACATAGTTTTTCCGCAGCCTGCTAGTGCTTCTTGTCTTTCCCCATCTAATATCGGTGAGCCGACCGCTCTTCATAGTTTTAGCGTACTAACGCAGACGAAAAGAGTCCTCAACCCACTAGTCTTCTTTTCCCTGCCCACTTCGTGCGTCCCACTCGCTTCATGCCGCATCGTTTTGAAGCCGGCGAAAGGACTCCTCCAGCGTTCTCACCCGCAGCACCCGCCTGCGAAGACCTGCCGCTGCTGAGAGGCGCTCCAGCAGCGCTCACACAGTTCGACGGTTGAATGGGTCATCCCATCGACGCAGGCGATTCGTCGCTGGACCACCGCCCCACAGTCAGAACAGGCGCCGGCGAGTGGCATGTCCGTCCTATGCTCTTGGGTCAGCATGGGACACCATCTTTGTGTTCGGACGAGCGAATCGATTGCAGACGGCTGACATGAACTCCTGCCCGCCTTTGAGACTCATCAGACTCCGCCACAACCGAACCGGAAGCGGCTCCGCCTTGGCCCGATATAACTCCCATTGCATGTTGCGTAACTGTCCATTCAAGGAATCCACCGTTCGTTCCAAATCAACGAGCCGGTCTGTCTCAAAGGATCTGCCTGCTGTGAGCATCATGCCTCCCTTCTTTCATTAAACCGTACAATGTCGAATCACGCCGATGAGAATACCTTCGATATGAAACGTATCTGAAGGTCGCACAATAATCGGCTGCATCGCCGCGTTTGCAGGATGCAGTTCAATGTGCGAGTCCTTCTTGAAGTAGGTCTTGATCGTCGCGTCATGATTGACCAGCGCAACGACGGTCTGCCCGTTCCTGGCCGTCTCCTGTTTCCGTACCACCACCAGATCGCCGGGGAGAATGCCATCATCTTTCATGGATTCCCCTTTGACGCGGAGTGCAAACGTATTTCCACCACGTAACATGCTGGGCGGCACATCGATGAGTTCGGACTGGGGGACCGGCTCGATCGGTGAGCCAGCCGCCACCATCCCTGCCATGGGAATTTCTGACGATCGGTCGAGTTGATCGATCGCCACTTTCACCATTCCAGGAATGCGCCGCATCCCCGCTTCATAACGCGCCACCGACACGCGCGTAGTCTGTAACGCATCAGCTAATTGCTGTTGCGTCAGTCCCAGTTGCTCTCGCACTCGTTTGAGATCTGCCGGCTTCATGATGTAACCAATGGTTACATATACCGTGACAGACTGTCAAGCTCCTTCATAATAATGAAGCAGAAAACCCGGTCTGGCATAGGGTCTGTGCATAACCAAGTGAGAGACACCGCAGCAGGATGGGGAATCCATCGCACCGACCCAGCAAACGACAATGGACATCTAGTATTTGTAGTTTCTGCTGGGTTTAACCCTTAGGACCACCATATATTGTGGTGCTATCCACGATGAAACCAATGCCTAAATTCTAGGCAAAGACGTATCGCGAATAAGCGAAATGAGAAGGAAAGCCATCAAGGGAAGGACTTATAAACAAGGTTATCCACAGAAGCTGGGGAGAGTCGATCGCCATAGCCTTTGTGCGGTTTTCAAAACGCTCAACACCGCTTCGTTTTTCAGATAGTCGGTTGTCGAAACTCGTTGCAGTATGAGACGACGCCAACCCAGACAGGCGACTGTGTGGTCATGGCTCCGACACCGGGACCACGACCTTCGACGTAACGGCAGGAATCCCACGGTACCAAGGCGGGGACAAGTGGACACTCTACGATTTTGAGCTCTATATCCGCCCAGGGGATACGGCTGAACTGGCGCGGGTTTCCTATCGTGGAAATACCGGTACCACACAGACTTCTTTCTGGAGCGGCCTGTTCAACATGAGCCGGTTCATGGGGTTCAATTGAAAGCTGGCAGGGTTTCCCATCGCCGGCTAGACCCTCGTGAACCAAGACGAGGTGGTTACGACGAAAACGACGAAGACGCTGAAACGCGCGCCGAAGAAACCCGCCCCACTCCCCTCCAAATTAACACGGCTAAACAACCGCTGGACTATCCCGAAATGTTTCAGCGTCGGCGTGACATCATTGCCCAAAATTGACCACCTCACACTCCACATCTTGCTCGAAGGCCGTTCACTTCCGCCGTCCACAGGGCTCGTCGTTTGCTGTTGCCGATTCATGCGGCTTCTTCTAGAATGACGCCGACCAACCACAGCCCGCGTCGCGGGAGAGGGTCGAGGCTAAGAAAATGAGCGCGTGCGGCAGGCAGCGCCGGTGGAAGTTCTTCGCGACCGTCAGCTTCATGGTTCTCTCCCTCCTGTGCCTGGCCGAACTCTTCGTCACCATCCACATCCCACTCGCCCAGGAAACACAAGGCGGCGAACCGATCTGTCCCTTGTCCGCGCAACAGGAAAAGGAGGCGATCGAGGCCTTTGACAAGTTGGCTCTGATTTTCAAAGACCCGCGGTGCTTTAACTGTCATGGCGGGATCAATCCCTTCGACAAAAACACCAAGCATGGTGGTGGCTTCATTGACGTGAAGGAGACGCTCAAAGAACGGCTGAAAAGCATAAGAAGTATTCGAAAGCAATATACGGGAATCAACAGTGTCAACGAAGCGCAATTGAACTCAAGCGAACAGCAGGCACAGGATGAGCTAACAAAGATCGAAGAAGGAGAGGACATTTCCAAAGTCATAACCTCCGATGGAGAGGACATTTCCAACATGTTCACCCCCGTCGGAGCTCTTATAGCGAACAAAAAGCTGGCTTCGCAATTCATCATGCTAGACGCGTGCGAGGAATGTCATAGCCTAGTGCCCCTCACCTGGAGGATTCCTCGGCTACGCAATAATATGTTCACATTCGATGGGGTGTCACCGCGGCCTAATAACGATTTATGCAGCCATATGAAGGAAGTGTTCCCGGAGGCGGAGGGATTTCTCGCTCATATGCAGAATGACCCGCTCATCAAGGAAGGGTTCAAAGGAACACGCGCGCTGAACGATACTGGTATCGACTTCTACAAACAACGAAATCCGGACAAGACGTACATGCGCGAGCCACCTGGAACACCACCACCTCCTGGCATCACACAAGCTGCGGTGATCGAGCAGGCAAAAGCCTGGGTCAAGGCTATGGGGGGCAAGTTTCACAAGCCGGATGATTGCGGCTGCACGCCGAAAAAATACAAGATGTCCGTGAAGCAGCATTGGACGGTGAACGCGAACATGGGCATTGTGACGAGCCGCCTGGAAAGTGAGGCCGCTTTCCTGATGGACCTGCTGTTCGAGGCGGAGGGCCAATTTTCCGGCCATGCCACGGTGACGCGCACGTTTGACGAGCACCAGACGGGGCTTGGCAGCGCCTGTGACGGAAAGGCCATGTGGTTTGAGACCTGGAAGACCACCGGCATTGTGAATCAAGAGAGCGGGGAGATGCAGGTCAAGGCCCGGTTTGATGCGTCACCAAAGGAAGGGGTCGGTACCTGCCAAACAAAAATTGGCACGTTCAAAAAACCCATTCGGACGCCCGCGATCAACAGCGACTCGGTGGCCACGCCCATGAGGAACGGGTTTACGATGCCGGCTCGCGTGGGGGAGAAACGACACTTCGAGTGGGAGTTCCCCCCTGCCAAAAACACGGTGGATTTCTCCATCGTCGAAGAACAGAGCTCCCCAAAGAGCGGGATACCCTAGGTTCTCCTCCCGCCCTATGATCTGGCCCGATTCACCTACGCGCCCAGCTCGACGTATGAGTTCACGACCAGCACGTTTCCTAGTTGCCGGTGGGCAATGTTTTCCCGTAGAATCCTGCGCAGAAGTTGGTCAGGAGGTGTCTATGCGATACTCAGTCCTGCCTATCCTACTGGCCCTTCCCCTCACCGCTTACGCCGGCAACATAAAAGATACCGACCTAATTTCGAGCAACACGTTCTTCCTGCCGCCTACCACGGTCAACACCGTGTTCGTGCAAGCGCGGAATGCCTCCGATAACCAGGACGTCACGCTCCACGATCTGGGCACGCGGTTGAACGCCAAAGGCTATCAAGTCATTCAAGATCCCGATGCGGCCAATTACATCGTGTTGGCCAATATCGTCTATTGCAACATCACCAAGCCGGAGATGCCGGTCGAAACGATGGTGGCCAGCGGATACGGTTCCGGATTCGGCTCGTCCGTGATGTCCGGCCTGCATAGCTTCACGAGCATGGCCAGTATGGCCGGCCCACAGGGCGCGATGATGGGCGCCGCTGCCTCGATGGGGCTCGACGCCATCGAGGGGATCGGCAGCGCCGTGGGTAGTCTGTTCAGCGGGCCGTCCAAACCGAAGATGCCGGACGATGTGAACTACGCCTGCGTGGCGGATGTGCAGATTACCGATCGCGCGGCCGCTAAGTCTGGTGTGCCGACCGGGAAGCCTGAAACCGGTGTGCAGCCCGGTGTGTTCCAGACGCGCCTGGCCGCCAGCATCCATCAAAAAAAGATGGATGAAGCCGAGGCCACCCCGTGGCTCCAGCAGAAACTGAGCGCCGCCGTAGCAGGGAATTTCTAATGAGCTGTTTGTCTGATCGACTCAGGCCTTACGTATCACGTTTTACCAGGCTGCTCTGTGCATTACTTTTCTGCGGTTTGGCCACCAGCTGCTCCAACATCATTCGTTCCGGTCTGATGAACAGCAATACGGTCTTTCTCGATCCCAGCACCAATCGATCCGCCTACCTGCAGCTCCGGAATATTTCGGAGAATCAGAATGTCGCGCTCACTGCCGTCCAGACGAAGCTGACGGCAAAGGGCTATCAAGTGACGACCGATGCGACACAGGGGAATTACTGGATTCAGGCGAAGGTGGTCTATTGCCATCAGGCCGGTGAAGGAGTGACTCCGGAATCTGTCGCCCAGGCGGGATTTGGTGCCGGGGTCAGCACGGGAGGCAGCGCGATGGCTTCTGCCAATTCGATGGGCGGCGAATCCTCAATGGGGATGGGAACCATGATGGGTGGTGGGATGGTCATGGGCGGCGGGATGCCGGACATCAACGCCATGATGCGGATGGCGATGGCAGGGGGCGGCGGCTTCCCAGGGATGCAGCAGCCTCCGAAAGAAGAGGGCGTCACGTACCTCTGTGTGGTCGATGTCAGAATTACGGATTACCTGAAGGGCAAACCGCTCGGCCAGCTCAACCCTGGAAATACTGCTCTTGCGAACGGACCCAAAGTGCAGCAAATGCGGATGGTGGGTCATGTGCGGCAGAAAGATCTCGACATTCCCGAAGCTACGCCGATCATTCAGGAAAAAATCAGCACCGGCATCGCGGGCTTGTTCTAGCCGGATCTCGGCACGAGATGCACGGCCCCGGCCTTGATCGCCGCCACAACCACTGAACCAGTTTCGAGACCAAGTTCTTCTCTGGCCCCCCTCGTAATCACCGCCCGCAGGGGAAAACCGCAATCGACCGTGACCGTCACCAACACGCCTTGCGGCAGCATATCGGTCACACAGCCGGACAGGTGATTACGCGCGCTGATGACACCACTCCCCGCCTGCTCGAGCAAGACATCTTCCGCGCGAATGCAGACGTACACAGCCGAGCCGCTCACGTCCGTTCCTAAGCCCTTCAGCGTCGTCCCGTTCACCAACACGGTCGCCAACCCATTGTCGTTTGCGACCACTTGACCCTGCACGACGGTTTCAATACCGACGATCTGCGCAACCTCCGCATTGGCCGGCCTAGAGAAAACCTCCTGCGGCTTCCCGACTTGATGAACCTGTCCCTCATCCATGACCGCCATCACATCTCCCAGCGTAAGGGCCTCCGTCCAGTCGTGGGTCACAATGATCGATGGCAGAGCCAATTGTTTCAGCAGAATTCTGAGTTCCCCCCTAAGTTGAAGACGGGTCGGCGCATCCAACGCCGACAAGGGTTCGTCGAGCAAGAGCAGTTGCGGCCGCGGCGCGACCGCCCTGGCAAGCGCCACCCGCTGCTGTTGGCCACCGGATAATTCTCGCGGTTTCGCCGCTTCAAGCCCCTGCAACTGGAACAGTTCCACCACCTCCGTAATTCTTTTGTTCCTGTCATGGGACGCCAATGCTCCCAATCCATAGCCGATGTTCCCGGCAACGGAATACGTGGGGAAGAGGGCATAGTCTTGCGGCATGTACCCGATGAGTCGATCTTGCGGAGAGACCCTGATCCCCGACCTCGTATCCAACCAGGTCCTCGACAGGAACTGGATTCTCCCGTCTTCCGGCCATTCGAGTCCCGCAATGGACCGGAGAATGGTCGTTTTGCCGGACCCGGACGGACCGAACAAGATCAATACGGTCGAGGCCTCGACCGCATAGCGGAGACGGGCTTGAATAGGCGCCCGACCGGAAAAGGTCTTGGTCACATCAATGGTCATTTCTGCGGCCATACTGTCCAGACCTTTCGATTTGTCGCATAGACCAGCAGCAGCACGCCATAGGAGACCGCGAGCAACAACAGCGCCGTCTTGGCGGCCCCGGCATAATTGAGCGCTTGCACCTCATCGTAAATATCGATCGAGACCGTCCTCGTCTGCCCTTCGATGTTGCCGCCGACCATAAGGACAACGCCGAACTCTCCCAAGGTATGTGCAAAACTCAGCACCGCGCCGGTCACGAGTCCCGCCGCCGACAGCGGCACGATGAGCTTGAAAAACGTCTTCACTTTAGAGGCCCCCAATGTCCAGGAGGCCTCGATCAACCGGCGATCGACTTGATCAAAGGCTGCGGCAAACGGCTGGACCGCAAAGGGCAGACTGTACAGAATGGACGCGAGGAGCAGGCCTTCGAAGGTAAAGGGGAGCGGATGCCCGACCACGTCGCTGTAGAATCGACCGACCGGGCTGTGCGGACCGATCGCGACCAGAATATAAAAACCCAGCACCGTCGGAGGCAGAACGAGCGGAAGCGCGACAACCGACTCGACAATGAACTTCCATCGCCATTTTGAAAAGGTGAGCCAGTAGGCAATGGGCAGTCCGACGACCAGCAAGACACCGGACGTCAGGCTGGCCAGTTTGAACGTGACCCAGATCGCCATCCAATTCACAATTCCGCCTTTGTCACAGTCTGTCCTACCGAAACCGGCGCAATGGTAGGAAGCTGCGATCTGGAAAGTCAACGCACGCTATTTGCCGATCATGACTTCCGTGGCTTTCACGGCAACCAGCACGGAGTCGTTGACCTTCAAACCCATGCTCTTGACCGACCCTTCCGTAATCGCCGCCACAAATTCGAGCGTGCCGACTTTCACGGTCACCTCGGCCATGGCTTGTCCTTCAGTGATTTTGGTGACCGTGCCTTGGAACTGATTCCGCGCGCTAAGTTTCATGGTGCCCTCCTTGGTAAGATGGCTAAATGATTGCAGCCATCGGTTTCGTACAACTTCAATCCATCCTCTACTTGTCTTGATCGAAGCCGATCATGAATCCTTCCGGACCGGCAACCTCCAACCGTATCACCTGACGATCCCCTCGCATCACGTCCGGCTTCAACCGAAAACGCACAATCTTCGCGCGGTCCTCTTCGCTCAATTGATAGACGGAAGATGTCCGATACGCCTGTTCTAGTTCGCCCTGCAACGCGGCGACGTCCGAAACCATGAAATTGATTTGCACCCAGCCGGTCGGACGCGGTGTTCGCAGATCCTGCCGAACCACGATCAAGACACCTCGGTAACAATAGCCACGGAGACTGTCCACTTGGGGATGATCCATGCGTTGGACAACCGGCGCGTGCAAGACGGATTCAAAGAATTGCTCGTGACGCTTGATGTCGGACGTTTCAACCTGCACGCTTTCAAATCCCTCAAGAGAACCTGGGCCCTGAATCGCCGTTTTGCACGATCGATCCTGAGAAACCGAGTCAGCCTGACGATGCTGGATCTGTGGCACTTCTTCAGCCGACGCAGCCGTTACCACAATCATGAACGCGCTCGCGCTTATTAGATAAACAAGTCCATGCAGGCTTCTCCTCGCTACTTGCATCGGAACTCAATCCCCCAGCGCCGTCCGCTGACTTCCCCTTCCGCTCCTTCCACACCGGACATGCTGCTGTAACCTTGCACTTCCCCGTCTTTGAGGACGGTGTAGCCAGAGGGACACTTTCCCTCAATGAGCTTCAATGCATCCCTGCGATATAGTGATCCCATTGGGCCACCCCGGTCTTCCTTGAACAGGTAGGTCACAACTCCTCCCTGCTCCGTTTCGTGTGTCAGCAGGACCGCTTGGGAACAGCCGACGCTGGTAACGAGCACGGCCAACCCGATTACCTTCGTCCCTTGCTTAACTTGGCAGCGTAAATCCATAGCGCTTCATGATCTCCTGTCCGTGGGGCCCTTTGATGAATTCAAGAAACTGTCTCGCGGCTTCTGGATTTTTGGACTGCTTCAAGATCACGGCGCCCTGTTCCAGAGGTGGATGCGCAACCGCCGGAATCTCCCAGTACTGCCCGGCGGACTTCATCGCTGGTGCGAGCGCCAAGGACAATGCGATTATTCCAGCGTCACAGGCGCCGGATTCAATGAATTGCGCCGCTTGCGAGATATTCTCTCCTAGAATAAGCTTGTCTTTAACCTGCTCATAGACCTTGAAATATTCCATCGCAGCGACTGCCGCCCTGCCATAGGGAGCATGTTTGGGATTGGCGATGGCGATCTTCTTGATCGTCGGTTCAAGCAAGACCTCCAACCCCTTGGAGAGATCGAGTTGCGACCCATTGCCGGCCCACAAGACAATCCGCCCGACGGCATAGGGATAGATCGATCCCGGCACGACTAGGCCGGCCTCTTCCAGCTTCTTGGGGTAGCTGATGTCGGCTGAAAAGTAAAGGTCGAACGGCGCGCCATTTTGAATTTGCGAGAAGAAGTTGCCCGAGGATCCGAGCGTTAGCTTTACATGGTTGCCGGAAGTCTTTTCGTACTCAGGCACGAGTTCTTTGAAAGCAAAATTCAAGTCTGACGCCGCCGCAATCGTGATGTCCTCAGCCGCAGGCGAGCCGGTCGGAAACATGAGCACCACGAAGACGAGGGCGAGCAGTGCCACCCAGCCGGAGTAATATAATGACCGCACATGATGCTTCAGTCCTGTCATGTGCCCAACTCCTCCTCTCGTGTACTGCCTATCCCCTGACTCGTAATCCCTATAATCCCAACACGTGGTCGACTCCATGACACCAGGGTTTCCTATTCATGATCGATAGATCGACACACTCTGGATCCACTACCACATTGACCGCATCCCACACTTTACTCGGGTGCCGAGCCCCCAGCACAGGACCATAGGCCTTGAGCGTCCAACCCTCGCCGTGAATCTTTACTGTGAAAACAGTCCCGCTGTGGCTGGACTCCACCAAGACAATGCGTCCGATCCAGCGATTCAACCGCTGTTTGCTCCGACGAAATATCCCGGCTTCTAAACGAACTGCCGCCGCAGGAATCGTAGCCACCACTTGTTGTGCAAGGACAAAACACCGCCCATCTTCGATCGACCACTTTACACGCAAATCCGTTCGCTCCATGATTTTGATTCGGACACCGGCTCGGACAAGACCCACATGGTGAGATTGAACGACCCCCATGATCCGATTGATCACGGTGCCTTCTGCCCAAGCAGAAGCCCCTTCGATCATGTGGTCTCTTTTCACATTGCTGCAGAAGTCTGGAACCCACCGCATTCCGCCTTCCATCATGGGTCTGCCTCATTGCGTTAGAAGAAGATTTGATACTGGACACGGACCATGTTTTCAATTAGCGTCGCTGCATGGGCATCTAATGGCACCTTCCCGGATGGGAAGCTGGCACCGACAGTCGGCAACGGCGCGCTTCGGCCGATCGCAAATCCACCCTGTCCCATGGCAATATTGCTGTACGTCAGCATGATCTGGTGGTCATAGGTTCCGCCCAGAAACCAGTTGAGAGAAACGTTCACTTCTTTGATCAGATCACTGGCTGATCGGGTATCAGGATCCCAGTAGGCATACCGTGCCGCCACCTCCAATTTTCTCGGAATCAGATAGTAGCCGGATTGCACAGACCAGCCTGTTGCATTACCAAACTGCCCGGGAGCAAATGCCGTACAAGGCCCCCCTACTACAGCCGTCTGTAAACATGGAAGCCCCTTGTTATGCCGTGTCACATTCCTGAACCAGTATTCGGCTTGCAGGGAGAAGCCCCGATACTTAAAAGCAGAATCCAATGTCGAGGTGGAAAAGTCGACGACCCCCTGCCCAAGCATTCTCCCATTTCCAGACACGGCCAGCGCACGCCTGAGGTTCAGATTCGCCAGATCGATGCCGACGAAACTGTTATCCGTGCTGGTGTTAAGCCCGGGATTGTACGCATAGCCTCCCCCGACGACCATCTGGGGCGTCTCCGAATAGGCAATATCGCCTTCGCCATATCCCGCCTGGCCCAAGATATTCCACTGCAACCGCGCCGTATACATAAGCTGGTTGATGCTGGTTCGGAGGTTGGCGTTGAGACCCCGGGTATTCGCCGGACAGCCCGCCGGAGAGGGAAACGGATTCCCACCGGTTTGTCCTCCGGGGCACCCCACCGTGGCTTCTTCGCTACTGAATTGAGCGAACCGGTTCACGAGAGGACCTTCGCCGTTGAAGACGCCGAAATAATAATTGACCGGGTACACCTCTTCATCGTTCATGATCGTGATGCCGATGTCTCGGCGGTTCAGCCCGCTCGCCGTAAACGCGTCCGACGCAAAGGAGCGACTGGCAAACTCCATCGCCGCCGTCGAATTGACCTGGGATCGATTGAAGTAGACCTTATGCTGCCCTACTTGGGCATTCAACCAGGAGAGGTGGGTGCTCAATACATAGGCGTCGAGCATGGTCACGGCACCCGGCGCTTGCGCATTTTCTGCCGTCTCTCCGGCGATTTGAACGTAGAATTTCAGGTCAGGGCTGAAGAGATGTCCCATGAAGTAGAGGCGCGCGGTCCTCAAATTGAACGTTGAGACATCATTGGTGGAGCGATTGGCCCGGTAATCACCAAAGACGCCCAGCAGTTCCGGAAAATCTTTTGAGTCTCCTGTCGTGCGCCAGGCATTATTTCTAGAGCGCTGCGTATAGCGGGTCGCAATGCGACCGCGGATTTTTAAAAAAAAGGCGTTGTCGTTCATCGACAAGTTAAAGCCACGGTCATACCAGGCCTTAAAACTCGACTGGAGCAGATAGGTTCGCTCCTGCGACGCTCTGACGACCGCATCGTATTCTTCCTGCGTGATGGTACCCTGTTTGACGGCTCGCTCCAGGAGCAATTTGGTCGCCGGATCCATGCTCTCGACAAAGACATACCTCCCATCCTTCTCAACTAATGTTCCAGCATCAGCCGCAAGACTTACCGGCGGTCCGAACCACGCCGCGCACGCCAAGCACAGAGCAAATCCGATATTCTTGGCCCACCGCGGTGCAGCAACTCGGATAATGGATGATACCCCAATGAACATGGATGCTTTCCGGATGCCACCACTCTTCATAGACCCCCCTCTACCAATACGTGATGTGTATAAGAATGCGCGCCACGAACGGATGCTGATGCGAATGGGCGATTAGGGCGACGAGGCTGTTTTCAAGAACGCCCAAAAATCCACTCCGCGCCGGTCGCGCTTGGGATCGGTCACATAAAATCGACCCGGCTCGAAATACAGGAGGTAGGTGTTCGCGGGGGTCCAGGGCGTGGGATATTCATTGTTGTGATCGTAGGGATCGGATTTTGTGACCGGCTGTTGAACATGAAAGTAATCGATGGTCAGATGGAGCAGGTGATCGTGCACGGCCACCCA
>WNFB01002947.1_pt1 | contig 14934 bp, 13 predicted proteins | sample 5400501 | NCBI WGS metagenome assembly WNFB01 (sample SAMN13153341, study PRJNA577476) | soil metagenome | isolation source: 200 cm saprolite under Douglas fir tree site 2 hole 1 | place: USA:California | collected 2015-04-18
TGCGCTGCCGGGGGCCCTCCGGCGTCCGAACCATTTCCACCAAGGACCAGTACGTGTGCTCTTTGCCATCTTTGCTGCGGTGGTGGGCTCGCAAAAACATGCTGCGCGATGCTGCCTGAAACCGACGGTCGTTTACAAGGGGGTAGGTCTGCACTACATTCGATTCTGCAGTCCGCTCGTTGAAAGGAAAGCGCTTCTGCGCGGGAAAGCATCGAAAAAAGCTAAAACCCACGTCCTCGTGACGAACTTGGGTTAGCCCGTCATTGACTGATATTAGCCGCAAGACTATAGTGGGGGCGCGCTGCTCGGGGTTTGCGCCGGCCGAGGGGTGAGCCTCCGAAGTGCCTTATGAATCTGCCGAACAGCCTGACCATCCTGCGCATCTTCTTTGTTCCGTTGCTGGTGGTTGTGTTGTTGACGCGCGAGCCGAACCTGGTCTTCTGGGGCGTCCCGGTGCATTTCGAGATCTGGGGGGTGCTGATCCTGCTGGTGGCGGCGGCCACCGACTGGGCAGACGGTTTCTTCGCGCGGCGGCGAGGGCAGGAGACCACGCTCGGCATCCTGCTGGATCCGATTGCCGACAAGTTGCTGATCTCCGCAGCCTTTATTTCGCTGGTGGAGATGCAACTGGTGCCGGCGTGGATGGTGGTGATCATCATCGGTCGCGAGTTTATCGTGTTGGGCTTGCGCCTGATCGCCTCGGCCGAGGGTTTCACCATTCAGGCCTCGGCCCTCGCCAAGACGAAGATGGCCTTACAGGTGCTCGCGGCTTGCGTGATCCTCGGCGGGAAGCACGCTCTGTTCAAGCCGCTGGGCACGTTGCTGCTGTGGTTGGTTGTGGTGAGCGCAGTGGGCTCCGCGGTGCAGTATTATTTGAAGTTCTGGAGCCAGGTGGACGACCGGGTAAAGCAGCGACGTCGTCTACGGCTTCTGGAACGCAGAAAAAAGCAGCAGGATGTCCCCACTTTGTAGCGACGACCGGCGCGCGCTGCTGGACCTGGCGCGACGTGCTATCGTCGAAGCCGTGTGCCACGAGCGCGCGCTGGATTTTCCCCTTCCCGCAGGCGCAATCGCTACGCCGGCGGCGGCCTTCGTCACCTTGCGCCGGCGCAGCCAGTTGTGCGGATGCATTGGGCAGATCGTTGCCTCCGATTCGTTGGCCGCCACTGTCGTGCGCTGCGCCATCGGCGCGGCCACCAAAGATCCGAGGTTCCGCCCGGTGCGCCCGGAAGAAATGGCCGAGCTGGAAATCGAGCTCTCAGTCCTCTCGGCATTGGAACCCATCCGGCCCGAGGCCGTAGAGGTCGGCCGGCACGGGCTGGTAGTGGTGCGCGACCAGGAGCGCGGCGTGCTGCTTCCGCAGGTGGCCACCGAGCATCACTGGACGCGCGAGCGCTTCCTGGAGGAAGCCTGCGCGAAGGCCGGCCTGCCGCCCGACGCCTGGAAGGACCCCGCGACGCACATTTTGGCGTTCACTGCCGAAGTGTTTTCCGAAGCGGACTTTCACATCGAGCGGCAGCGGGCCAGCTAGCCGCCAAGAATAGCCGCCGATAGTTGGAGCGGTGCTGGCCGCTGCGAGGTCACCCCGCCGCAAACCGAAAAGAACTCTGCAGGATGCGCCGCAGCCGGGCACCTTTGCTTCGCTTGTCTAGACGAAAAAGAAGCCGCCGGGGAGAAGTGGGCCTATTCGAGCTCGGCGTAGTCGCCCACGTAGATTTCGCGCAGGCTCACGGTGAAGAGCACCGTCGAGGCGTTGGGGCCGACGCGCAGCACCACTCCTTCGCCCAGGATTTCTCTGGGCAGGTCTTCCCACGAATAGGTCTGCGGAGCGCTGCCGAAGCCGTAGAGCTTGTAGGCCATGCCGACGGTTTGATAGGCGGTTTCGGCGCGGGTGCCCTGGTAGCGAAAGACGCGGAAGTAATCGCCCACCTGGACACCCTGGGTGCTGCCAAGGTTGACGTAAACAATCGAGTTGCCTCCGGCCACCTGGCCGAAGCCCTTCGTCGTCACGATCATCGCCGTCTTCCGCCCGCTTGCCGGGGCAAAGCGATCAAACTTTACGTCAGTCTTGAGCGGCGGGGCGGGGCGCTCGGCGAAAGCCTGCACGATGTCTCCGCGTTGCATGTACTCGCAGGAAAAGACGATCTCTGCGGTGGCGACTTTGGCCTGCGCGTGGACCACGCGCAGACGCCCCAGGTCCGCGTACGTGGTGCCCATCGCGCGCATCAACATCGGCTGCCAGGCGAACCAGGCGTACTTCAGTCGCTCTTCGACCGGGCGCATCACCAGGAACTCGTCGCCCACCTTCACACCCTGGCTCGAGCCCTTGTTGATGTACACCAGGTCGCCCTGCCCGAAAGTGATTTTGTAGTTCGATTGTTCGCCGGAGATCAGATAGGTGTCGCGGGGAATTGGCTCCGTGGTGACCACGCCCGAGCAGTAGACGTCGCTTGTCTTGGGCACATTGGGCGTTTGCTGCCCCGCGGCGGACGCTGCGGCCAGCAGGATCACCAAAGAGAGGTAGCCGGTTTTTGCGCGCATCAGCGAAACTCCTTCGATACCTTGATAACACGGGCCCGCCCAGGGCCCAGCGGGTCGTCCAGCCGACGCTAACAAACGGCCCCCGGAAGCGTCAAGCCCGGCGGCCATGCGCTTTACACTTTGGATACCGCATGATAGAAGCCGTGGTTCCCCATCCACAGGGGGAAAGGAGCGTCACCTGCTCTTCGGCCGGGACCGCCTTTGCGCTGTGGTCGCCGCACGGACCGCGCGCAAGATGGCGCAGCAGCTCCGCCGCGCCCTGCGCTTGACCCGCATCGCCGAGCTGCGTCTCGATTATCTGGAGAGCAGGGAGGAGCTCTGGCGGTTTCTTTTTTGGCTGGCGAGACATCGACCTGGCTGCCCAATGATGAAATTGCCCACCCGCCTCCCTACGGGACCGCACGATACGACATATTCCGGTTCCAAGCGCCTGAGACTGGCCGCGCATCCCTTGCGCGCCACCTTGGTTGCCACCCTCCGGACAGTTCAGGCGGGAGGCCGGTTCACCGGTCATTCTTCCGAGCCGCTTGCGTTTCTTGCAGCGGCGACCATGTGCGGTTGCGACTGGTGCGATATTGAAGAAGAGACACTCCCGGGTCCTCTTTTGCGCCTGGGCGGTTTTGCTCCCCCGGTACGGCTGCTGATTTCGGTTCATGATTTTCGCCGCACGCCGCGCAATCTCGCCGCAATGATGCGCCGGCTGAAGCATTGTGGCGGCGATGCGATCAAGATCGCCACGCAATGCCATTCCATTAGGGACAGCCTGCGCGTGCTGGCGCTGGCCCGCAGCCGCCGCAACATTGTCGCCGTGCCCATGGGCGAGATCGGATTGCCGGGGCGGGTGCTGGCGCTGCGCGCCGGCAGCGCCCTGGCCTACGCTCCCGTCGAGCAAGCCGTCGCGCCCGGCCAGGTATCGCTCGACGAGATGAAAAAACTTTTTCGCGCGGATCAACTCGACCGGCGCACACGCGTTTACGGAGTGATCGGCGACCCGGTGGGCCACTCGCTCTCGCCGCTGATGCACAATACCGGCTTTCAGGCGCGGCGCATGAACGCCGTCTATCTGCCGTTTCTCGTGCGCGCGCTGGACGATTTCCTCGCCGCTATTGGGCCGCTCGGCATTGCCGGCTTCAGTGTGACCCTGCCGCACAAAGAGCGCATCCTGCGCTATCTGGACGATTGCGACTCGCTGGCCGCGCAAATTGGCGCGGTCAACACCGTGGTGGTCCGTGGGAGCGGCAAGCTTTACGGCTACAATACCGACTACGTCGGGGTGCTGCGCGCGCTGGAGCGCCGCGTGCGCCTGCGCGCGAGCCGCGTTTTGCTCTACGGCGCTGGCGGGGCAGCGCGCGCGGTAGCCTTTGCGCTGGCGCAGGGCGGCGCTGTGGTATGCGTTTGCGCGCGGCGTCACAGGCGGGCGCAGGCGCTGGCGCGCGCTGTGGGCGGCGAGGCCGTGAAACGCGGGCGCCTGCGGCGCGAGTTCTTTGATGCGATCGTCAACGCCACCTCGGTCGGCATGCACCCGCGCGCCAGGCAATCGCCGCTGCGTCCGGGGGAGTTGAACGCTCGCTTGGTGATGGACCTGATCTATCGCCCGCGGAAAACCCGACTGCTCGAGCTGGCTGAGCGCCGCGGCATCGAAACGGTTTCCGGCGTGGAGATGTTTGTCGCGCAGGGCACGGCGCAGTGGGAGATCTGGACGGGGCTGCGCGCGCCGGTGGCGGCCATGCGCCGTGTCGTGCTCGCCGCGCTGCGGCGCGAGGAAGCACAAGCCGGGCGATGATCCAACCCGATTACAGGACGTTTTGCCGATTGGCGCGCCAGGGAAACCTGGTGCCGGTGTATGAGACCGTCACCGCCGACCTGCTCACGCCGGTTTCGGCCTATCTGCGTCTGGCGCGTGACGCCCAATACGCGTTTCTGCTCGAGAGCGTAGAAGGCGGCGAAAAGATTGCGCGGTACACCTTCGTCGGAGCGAATCCCGTCGAGGTGTTCCGCTACGTCCGCGGAGCCAGCATCGTCCAGGGCGAGGGCCGGCTGCACTGGGAGGAATCGGACCCCATCGAGTTCCTGCGACGCCGCGTGGGGCGCTACCGGCCCGTGCGCCTCCCGGGACTGCCGCCGCTGGTGGCCGGCGCGATCGGCTATTTCGCGTACGACATGGTGCGGTTGATCGAGCGCATCCCGGCGCGCGCCCAGGATGATCTGGGCCTGGACGACGCCGTGCTGATGTTCTATCTGGGCTTGGTGGCGTTCGACCACGTGCAGCACCGCATCTGGATCGTGCGCAACGTTTTCACCGATGGCGAGGCCAGCCTGCGCGCGCAGTACGACGCCGCCGTGCGCGAAATTGGCGCGACGCGGCGGGCACTCGAGCGGCCGCTCGAGCTCCCGCAGCGTCGGCGGCGGCAGACGGGCGCGCTGCGCATCCGCTCGAACTTCCGGCGCGGCGCCTACTTGGCCGCGGTGCGCAGGGCCAAGCGCTACATCCGCGCCGGCGACATCTTTCAGGTTGTGCTGAGTCAGCGCTGGGCCGCGCGCACCAGCGCCGACCCATTTGGCATTTACCGTGCGCTGCGCGCCCTGAACCCCTCGCCGTACATGTACTTCTTGCGGCTTGGGGAAGTGGCCGTGGTCGGCAGTTCACCCGAGATGCTGGTGAAGGTGCAGGGCCGCGAAGCTTTCTATCGCCCGATCGCCGGCACACGCCCGCGCGGCCGGGATGAGCGGGAGGACCAGCGCCTGGAAGCCGAACTCGCCGCCGATCCCAAGGAGCGCGCCGAGCACATCATGCTGGTGGACCTGGGGCGCAACGACCTGGGGCGGGTGTGCGAGTACGGCTCGGTGCGGGTGGAAAAGTTGATGACCGTCGAGCGGTATTCGCACGTGATGCACCTGGTCTCGAGCCTGCGCGGCCGCTTGCGGCCGGACGTGGACTGCTTCGACGCTTTGATGGCCTGCTTCCCGGCAGGCACCGTCAGCGGCGCCCCCAAGGTGCGCGCGATGGAGATCATTGACGAGTTCGAGCCCACGCGCCGCGGTATCTACGCAGGAGGCATTCTATATCTCGATTTCTCCGGCAACCTGGACTCGTGCATCGCCATCCGCACGCTCGTGGCCAAGGGCAACATGGTCTATGTTCAGGCCGGCGGGGGCCTGGTGGCCGATTCCGTTCCCCAGCGGGAGTACGAAGAGACGGTCAATAAGTCGCGCGCACTTCTGGCTGCGCTCGAAGCGGCGCATCGAGGTAAGATGTAGCGGGCATGGAAGCAGGGAGGCAATTGTAAGAGTCGGCTTAGCCGGCTCGCCGCGAAAACGCTCGAACTGGCGACTCTGGACTCTCGGCCGTGGATTGCAGTGATCCTGCTCGTCGATAACTACGATTCCTTCACCTACAATTTGGCGCAGTACCTCGGCCAGTTGGGAGAGAAGCTCGAGGTGCGGCGCAACGACCAGATTACGCTGGATCAAATCGCCGAGCTCAAGCCCGAGCGCATCGTCATCTCACCCGGCCCGGGCGTCCCGGAGGATGCCGGCATCACCGTTGAGCTGGTTCGCCGCTTCGCGGGGAAGTGCCCCATCCTCGGCGTTTGCCTGGGCCACCAGGCCATCGGTTACGCCTTCGGCGGACGCGTGGTCCGCGCGCCGGCCATCATGCACGGCAAGACCAGCCCCATCCTGCACGACGGCAAAACCATCTTCCGCAAGGTGCCGCAGCGGTTCACCGCGACGCGGTACCACTCGCTGGTGGTTGCCCCCAAGGGCCTGCCGCGCCAACTCGAGGTCTCTGCCCGCACCCCTGACGGCACCATCATGGGACTGCGCCACCGCAAGCTGCGCGTCGAAGGCGTGCAGTTCCACCCCGAATCGGTCCTCACTGACGTGGGCATGCAAATCCTGCGCAATTTCCTCGCGCTTTAGTGCTGCAGGCTTTCTGCCGGCTGACTACGCTGCCTGTCCTACCAGCGTAGGTCGGCGAGGATCGCCGCGTAAATCTCAATCCCTCGCCAGAAATGGCCCAGCCGCAGGTTCTCGTTGGCCGCGTGCTGGTTGTTGTCGTAGTTGACGATGGGAACCCCGATGAATGGCAAGTGCAGGTTCTCGAAGATGTACATCGGCACGCTGCCGCCGAGGGTCGGCATCTTGACCACCGGGCCGCCCGTGGCGCCTTCCACCACGCCCACCAGCGCCCGCGACACGGGCAGGTCCATCGAGGTGCGCGAGGCCGGATAATCCCCCACGCCGGTAGTCACCCGTGCGATGTGCGGATGCTTCAGCCGCTCCTCGGCGGTGGGCTCGTTGGAGGTCACGTGGAAACCCTGCTTGCGAATGTGCGCCATCAGGCGCTCGAGCTGCCGCTGCGGCTGGATGTTCTTCACCAGGCGGAGGTCGAGCGAGGCGGTCGCCGTGTCGGGCACAATGTTCTGCGACTGCGCGCCAACGTAAGCGCTGCGCAGCCCGCGGATATTGAGCGAGGGTAAATTGATCAGTTCGACCAGCTTCTTCCCGCCGCCTTCGGGCTGCGCGAACCGCAGCTCGCGCATCAATTGGGCGTCGTTGCCCGGCATTTCCTCGAGTGCCTTCCGCTCGCTTGGGCTGAGCGGCACAACGTCGTCGTAGAAGCCTTCCACCTGCACGCGCCCATCGGCGTCCTTCATCGAAGCCAGCAAGCGCGTCAGATGGAAAGCCGGGTTGGGCGCCCAATTGCCGTAGTGGCCGCTGTGCATTGGCCGCGCCGGGCCGTACACCGTGATCTCGACATCGAGGATGCCGCGATTGCCGAAAAAGACCAGCGGCCGGCCCGACTGGTGCACCGGGCCGTCGGCGGAAATCAGCAGGTCGCCGCTGAGCAGCTCGCGGTGCGCCATCAGCGTGCGCTCGAGATTCGGCGAACCATTTTCTTCCTCGCCGTCAATCACGAGTTTCAAGTTCACTGCCAGCGGGACCTTTTGCGCCCGCAGCGCATCCACCGCCGCCAGCAGCGCGACGATGGGCGCTTTGTCGTCCGAGGCCGAGCGCGCGTAGAGGCGCCAGTCGTCCTGGTACGGAGTCGAGACGTCCGGGAAGGGAATTCGCCGGCCCCCGGCTTCGATTGAATTCGTCCGCAGCGCCGGCTCGAATGGCTGCGTTCCGGTCCACGCGGCCGGGTCCACGGGTTGACCGTCATAGTGACAGTAGAAAATAACCGTCCGCGTGGCGCCTGGCGCCTCGAGCCGGCCGAAAACCACCGGCCCCCGCCCGGGGATCGGCAACAGACGAGCTTCGATGCCGCGGCGCTCGAGCATCTCGACCAGCTTCGCCGCGTTGCGCTGGATGTTGGGCGTGTCAGCGGCGTTGTTGGGGATGGCCAGCAATGCGACCAGTTCGCGCACGATGCCGTGCTCGTTCGCCCGCCGGTATTCGCGAACCGCTGCGGCGACCCGCGCCGCTTCCGGCGTGTTTGACTTCTGCGCTTGCGCCGGGTAGAGTAAGAAACCGAACAAAGAGAGAATAAGCGCTATGCGCATCGCAATATCCCTCCTCTAGACGCTTCGCTTGCCTCTCCGCGTGGGTTCACCCGTGGGAGCGGCGATTATAGATTTCCTCTGCCCTCGGTGGCAGCGTTTTCAGAGACAATTCTTGCGATCGAGACTCCGAGAATCGAGTCGCTTATGAGCGATTTTGCCCTGGAAGTTGAAAACCTGGTGAAGGTCTATCGCCCGCGAAGCCGGGCGCCGGTGCGCGCGGTGGAGGGAATGAGCTTCAGCGTCGGGCGCGGCACCATCTTCGGCCTGCTGGGGCCGAACGGCGCGGGCAAGACGACCATTCTCAAAATCCTTTCCACGCTCAGCCAGCCCACCAGCGGCCGCGCCCACGTGCTTGGCTATGACGTGGTGGCGCAGCCGGTCGAGGTGCGCCGGCGCATCTCGGTGGTGCTGCAGGAAACCGCCGTGGAATTGTTCCTGACCGTGTGGGACAACCTTCTCTCCTTTGCCCGCTTCCACGGCCTCGAGCGCAGCCTGGCTCGCCGCCGTGCGACGGAGGTGCTCGAGCGGTTCCGCCTGACCGCCGAAGCTGACCGCAAGGTCCAGGATTTGAGCGGCGGCTACCGGCGGCGCGTGCAGGTGGCCAAGGTGTTCATGGTTTCGACTCCCCTGCTGTTCATGGACGAGTTTTCCACCGGCATGGACCCGATTCTAAAACGCGCGGTGATGGATTACCTGCGCGAGGAGGCGCGCCAGGGGCGAACGATCGTCCTGACAACGCAGATCTTGAGCGAGGCCGAAGAGCTTTGCCAGGACATCCTGATCATGAACAAGGGCCGGCAGATCGCTCGCGGCGACCTGCACGCGCTCAAGCTGCTCTCCGAAAACGTGTACGAGGTGGCGATGACGTTTGAACAGTTGCCGGCTTCCATCGAGGCGGAGCTTGCGCGGCTCGCTCCCTTGCGGATGAAGATTAACCAGAACACCGTCGAGCTGGCGCTGAAGGCCGAGGAGGCGCGCGTGCTCGAGCTGGTCAGCGAGCTGGCGCGCAACCGCCGCGTGCTGCGCGTCGAAGTCAGCGGCGCCAGCCTCGAAGACATCTTTGTCGAGCTGACCAAGGAGGCATGAACAGCGGGGCAGGCGGCCGGGATGAGCCCGCCGCCGCGGGTCGAATCATTCGCAACGTTGGTGACTTGCAGGTTGCCGCCGCCGTAGAGGAGGGATCATGGCTGCCATTGCCGCCGTCTTTTACCGGGAAGGAAAAATTCGTCTTACCAACCTGACGTTCATCTTCTGGGACCTGTTCTATCCGTTGGGCTACTTATTGGTGTTTGGCGTGGGGGTGAACTACGCCCTGGGTTCGCCCTTTGCAGCTTCCGGAGTGGACTACAACGCTTTCTTCCTGGCCGGCGTGCTGGGCATGGCCAGCTTCGGCATCGCGGCGAATACTTCCTGGTCGTTCTTCCTGGACCGCGACAACGGCATCTTCTACGAGATGCTGACCTATCCGCTGAGCCGCGCGCAGTACCTGCTGGGCAAGGTCCTGTTCAACATGATGATCGCGGTGATTCAGGCGGGGATTACGGTCGGGCTGGGCGCGCTGTTCCTGGCAATCCGCATCCGCTTCGATGGGCTGCCGTTGCTCGTCTTCGGCGTCGCCGGCGGCACGTGCGGGTGGTTTTTCTTCTACTCGATCTTCGCGCTCAAGATGCGTCGCAACGATTTGTTCAACAGCGTCACCTCCGTCTTCTACTTTGTATTTCTGTTTGCCAGCTCGATTTTCTATCCGCTGGAGCCGCTGCCGCGGTGGTTCCGCGCAGCCGCGCTGGCCAACCCGATCACCTGGCAGGTAGATCTGCTCCGGTTCAGCTCCATCGGCACGGGCGAGCCGCGGCGCATCGCGATCGAGACAGCGGCTTTTGCGCTGTTCTCGATCGCCTCGTTCGTCTACGCCGTGCGCTGCCTCCAGCAGCAGGAATAGCGCGGCCGGGCAGCGATCGCTTGCCCCCGTCTGAGGCGTGGACTCTTGCCGGCCCGCCTAGCGGGACCAGTCGTCCGCGGCCATGGTTTTGCCGGGCCTGTTCTCGATCTCGATTCGCTGGAAGGCGAAGGCGACGTCTGCCAGCGCCCGATTCTCGGCGGGCCCGCCGGGCTGCGGCTCATTGACGTGCATACGCACCGACGAAACTGTCGCATTGGTCAGCCGGATGGTCTGGTAGACCTCCTGAACGCCCGTGGCGCCGGTGCGGATGAACTCAATCACCACGCTCTTCAATACCTCGTTCGTGGCAACCGCCTGGAAGATTTGCGGCGTCGCCGGACCCCACTCCACGGTGACCACCACCGGGTTGTGCTGCCGCTTGCCGCTGGCCTGTCCAGTGGCCATGTCGTGCGGGGAGCTCACCTGGTACGAAAACCGGACTCCCGGAATTCTGTCCCCGCAGATGGCGCGTGCCATCTCACCTTTGAATTTTCCTTGCTTGATGCCCTCGATGGTGACGCAGAATGTTCCGCCGGTCTGGGCATGACTGGCTAGGCCTGAGGCCAGCAGCATGGCCGCGAGAGTCAAAAACAGAGATAGACGACTCGGTCTCATCGATGCCCTCCGATAGGTATTTCTTGGGAAACGAACTCACCAACCTGCGCCGCCATTCTAGCTTTGCTGGCTCCGGAAAGAAGGACCGAATGCGCGGATGTTTCGAGAGAGAAAGCAGGCTGCGCTGGACTGGGCGTTCTGGTCCATCATCAGGAAGCGGTCCGCCGGGCGTCTCTCAGGGTACCGTCCTTCTGCTCGGGGCGGTAAAGGCAATGAGTGCTTCGAGCTTGGCCTGCGCGGCGCCGGAATCGATGCTCGCGGCGGCGAGGCGCACGCCCTCGAGGAGGTCGCCGGCGAGCTCGACGGCCAGCAGCGCCGCGGCGGCGTTGGCCAGCACGACATCGCGCCGCGGGCCCGGCTCGCCGCTGAGTATGCCCCGAATGATGCGGGCGTTTTCCGCAGCATCGCCGCCGCGCAGTGCCTCCAGCGGCGCGCGCGGCAGGCCGAAGTCCTCGGGCGCGACCGAGTAGCTGCGCACCTGGCCCCTGCGAACTTCGGCAACGTACGTCTCACCGCTCAGTGAAATTTCGTCCAGACCGTCGGCGCCATGCACGACAAACGCGCGCTCGACGCCAAGTGCGGCGAGCGCTGACGCCAGCGGCTCGGTGAGTCGCGCGGCAAAGACGCCCAGCACCTGCACCGACGCTCCGGCAGGGTTGGTAAGCGGCCCGAGCAGGTTGAACACCGTGCGCCCGCCCAACTGCCGCCGCGCCGCTGCCGCATGGTGCATTGCGGTGTGTACCCTGGGGGCATACAGGAAGCCGATGCCCACCTGTTCAATCGCGGTGCCGACGCGTTCGGGGGTCACTTCGAGATGGACGCCCAGCGCTTCAATCACGTCGGCTGAGCCGCATTTCGAGCTGAACGACCGGTTGCCGTGCTTAGCCACGCGCGCCCCTGCGCCTGACACGACAAACGCAGCCGCAGTGGAGATGTTGAACGTGCCCTTGGCATCCCCTCCAGTGCCGCAGGTGTCCACCAACTTGCCGTTGGGGCGACGCCCGGAATCGAACACCGGCTGCGCGTGCCGGCGCATCGCCGTGGCAAAACCCACCAACTCTTCCACGGTTTCGCCCTTCGCTCGCAGCCCGGCGAGCAGGCTGACAATTTGTGCGTCGCCCGCGCGGCCGGAGAGCAACTCCTCCATCGCCGCTTCCGCTTCGGGCCGCGTGAGGTTCTCCCTGGCTTCGGCTTTCCGAATCGCTTCGACCAGCATCAGAATGGAGGCTTTCGAGAACGCACGCCCGAGCGGCCTCCATTCGCACCTGCTTGCTCGGGCTGCGCGTTCAGAGTAAACTGCCGCGTTTCGCTCGAACGCAGATTTTAACACTGATGCGTGCTCGATGAAGATTCACGAATACCAGGCCAAAGCCATCCTGGCGCGCTACGGCGTGCCGATGCCTCGCGGCGACGTGGCCTTCACCAAAGAAGAAGCGCGAGCGGTGGCCGCGCGTTTGGGCACGCCGGTGGTAGTGGTGAAGGCGCAGATCCACGCCGGCGGGCGGGGCAAGGGCGGTGGAGTGAAGCTGGCGCGCTCGGCCGAAGAAGCCGCAGAGCTCGCCGGGAGAATGCTGGGCATGAAGCTGGTTACGCCGCAAACCGGCCCGGCGGGCCGCGTGGTCAAGCGACTGCTGATCGAAGAAGGCCTCGACATCAAGCGCGAGCTTTACCTTGGGTTGGTGATCGACCGCACCGTAGCGGCGCCGGTCTTTATGGCCAGCGCCGCGGGCGGCGTGGAGATCGAAGAGGTGGCGCGGGAGAATCCCGGCGCCATCCTGCGGGAGACGCTCCATCCTGCCGTGGGCCTTCAGCCGTATCAGGCGCGCAAGCTTGCTTTCGGCTTGGAATTGGCCGCTGAGGTTGTGGGTGCGGCCGTGCCGTTCCTGCAGGCTCTCTACCGCGTGTTCGTCGAATCGGACGCTTCGCTGGTCGAAATCAATCCGTGCGTGCTGACGGGCGAGGGGAAACTGGTCGCGCTCGACGCCAAGATGACCTTCGACGATAACGCGCTCTACCGCCAGGCCGAGATCCGCGAGCTGCGCGACCTGGACGAAGAGGCCCCGCTCGAGGTCGAGGCCTCGAAGTACGGCCTGAACTATATCAAGCTCGACGGCACAGTCGGCTGCATGGTCAACGGCGCGGGCTTGGCCATGGCCACGATGGACATCATCAAGCTGGCCGGCGGCGCCCCGGCCAACTTCTTGGACGTGGGTGGCGGGGCGTCGGCCGAGCAGGTGAAAAACGCCTTCAAGATTCTCGTGAGCGACCCGAGCGTGCGAGGTGTGTTTATTAACATCTTTGGCGGCATCTTGCGCTGCGACATCTTGGCCACCGGCGTGGTGGCCGCTGCGCAAGAACTCCAGGTGAAAGTACCCATCGTGGTGCGCATGCAGGGCACCAACGTCGAGCGGGGCCAGGAAATCCTGCGCCGCTCGGGTCTGGGCTTCACCATCGCCGCGGGAATGCAGGACGGAGCGCAGAAGATTGTGCAGCTCGCCGGAAAGCTCTGATGGAAGCAGAGCGAGCAAAGTTTCCTCGGCTTTAGCTCGATGAGCATTCTCATTGACGAAAACACGCTTGTCATTGTGCAAGGCCTGACGGGACGCGAGGGCGGCTTCCACGCGCAACAGATGCTCGAATACGGCACGAAGGTGGCGGCCGGCGTCACGCCCGGCAAGGGCGGCACCCAGCACCTTGACGTGCCCGTGTTCAACACCGTGGCAGAGGCCGCGCGCGCGACCCACGCTAATGCCTCGGTGATCTTCGTGCCGCCGCCCTATGCAGCCGACGCCATCCTTGAGGCCGCTGACGCCGCGATACCTCTGGTGGTCTGCATCACCGAGGGCATCCCGACTCTCGACATGGTGCGCGTAGCCGCCGCGTTGCGCGGCAGTCGAACACGCCTGATCGGGCCGAATTGTCCCGGTATCATCTCGCCCGGCAAATGCAAGATCGGGATTATGCCGGGCCGCATCCACAAGCCCGGCCACGTCGGCGTGGTCAGCCGCAGCGGCACGCTCACCTACGAGGCGGTGGACCAGCTCACTCGCCTCGGCATCGGGCAGTCCACCTGCATCGGCATTGGTGGCGATCCGATCATCGGCACATCGTTTCTTGACGTCATCCGTCTGTTCGCCGACGACCCTGAAACACACGCCATCGTGATGATTGGCGAAATCGGCGGCAACGCCGAGGAGAAGGCTGCTGAGTTCATCCGCGCGAGTGTGCGCAAGCCTGTGGTTGGGTTCATCGCTGGGCAGACCGCGCCGCCAGGGCGACGCATGGGCCACGCGGGCGCAATCATCAGCGGCGGCCAGGGCACCGCCAAGGAGAAATACGCGGCCATGCAGGCTGCTGGAATCTGCTGCGTCGAGAGCCCGGCGGAAATCGGCCATACCGTCGCCGCAGCGCTCGGCAAAGCCGGCGCAAAATAGAATAGGGAGGCAGAGAAGCAGGGAAGCAAGGAAGCAAGGGGAAGACCTTGGCGATTCGCTCGTACCGAGACTTGGAAGTATACCGGGAGTCTTACGCTACAGCGCTTGCGGTTTCGCGCCACACGAAAAGCTTTCCATCGATCGAACAGGGAGAGCTCGCGCGGCAGTTGCGCCGGGCCGCGCCGTCCATACCGGCGAACATCGTAGAGGGCTGGGCCAAACGCGCCTCGGCGGCAGAATTCAAGCGGTATCTACAAGTTGCTATCGGCTCTTGCGACGAAGCAAGAATGTGGCTCGAGATGAGCAGGGACGAAGGCTACGTTTCAGAGGCTCAATGCAACGAATTGGAGTCCCGGTTCAACCGGATCGGCGCCATGCTTCAGAGTCTTTGGAGGCAGTGGCGAAGCGGTGCGCGATGAAGCTCCTTGCCTCTTTGCCTCCCTGCCTCTTTGCCTCGGTTCGCTTCGAGGGAGGAGATGCTTGTGGCTCCTGAGCGTACACTTGCAATCATCAAGCCCGACGCGGTTGAACGTGGCTTGACCGGTGAGATCCTGGCCCGCATTCACAAGGCCGAATTTCGAATTCTTGCCATTAAGTCGCTACGGCTGACCAAGGCCGAAGCCGAAGGCTTCTACGCGGTGCACCGCAGCAAGCCGTTTTTTGCGCCGCTCGTCGAGTTCATGAGTTCCGGCAAAGTGGTGGTGATGGTGCTCGAAGCGGACCATGCTATTGCCCGCTGGCGCGAAGTGATGGGCGCCACCGACCCCGCCAAGGCCGCCCCCGGCACCATTCGTCGCGAGTTCGGCACCAGCATCCAGAACAACTGCACGCACGGCTCGGACGCCCCCGAAACCGCCGCCTTCGAAATCGGGTACCTGTTTCCCGGCTACGACCTGCT